>Ga0210405_10005990_pt1 | contig 10966 bp, 4 predicted proteins | sample IncBWH11MmetaG_FD_155492 | JGI IMG/M metagenome (GOLD analysis project Ga0210405, IMG submission 155492) | Forest soil microbial communities from Barre Woods Harvard Forest LTER site, Petersham, Massachusetts, United States - Inc-BW-H-11-M | ecosystem: Environmental > Terrestrial > Soil >... | reverse complement strand
AGAAGAAGCTCAGGGAGACTATCTAGCTGCCATAAAGAGTTACCAGGCTGCCGTAAGTCTTGCCCCCTCCGAGGAAAACTACCGCGTTTCTCTGGCTGTGGAGCTTATCAGGCACAGGAACTACGACGCAGCCAAGGTCGTGCTTCGGCAAGCCGAGGGATTGTGGCCCGCTTCCTGGAGAATCAAACTTGCTCTGGGGATGGCGGAGTACATTTCTGGTATGAACGAAGATGCTGTCCCAACCCTGCTCCGAGCAGCAGAGTTGTCTCCACAACCCGAGTCTGCGTTAGATTTCTTGGGTAACATCGAATTGAGTCTCGCGTCCGAGCCTGATGCTGCTGCGGTCACGGCGGTGTGCAAGTATGCGGACAATCATCCAAAGAATGGAAAGGTGAAGTTCTATTGTGGAGCGATGATTTTTCGGAAGGACAACGCCGGCGGCGACAAATCACGCTCCGAAGTCATTCTCGAAATGCTGCGTTCCGCAGCCCAGCTGATTCCCCATGACCCTGCACCTCGTTGCCAGATGGGGAGGGTGTATCGGTGGGTCGAGCAATGGGAAAAGGCGCTGCAGGAATGGCGAGTGTGCGCTCAGATGGATCCGGAGCTGGCCGAAGCGCATTTTCGGTTGACAGAGATTTACCATCACCTGGGGCAGCAGGAGATGGCGGACAGAGAGAAAAAGCTTTTCGAGGCGGCTTCCAAACGCTTGGCGGACGAAAATGCCAGCCGTGAGGAAGCGATCAGGTCATTCCTGTTCACGATCCAAACGGCGGGGTCCGCTCACAAACCAAATTGAGGCCAGACCTTCAATTTCTACGACTGGCCCGCTGTTTCTAAGGAGCCAGCTTTTTGCTTGTCGAAGAAGCTTGCGGCGCGAGAGCGCTGGCGAGCGCTGGGCTCTTGGCCAGGCTGATCATATTTGCAAAGATGCGATACGCGCCTGGAACGCCTTCCGGCAATTGCCGGTAAAATGCGTAGGCATTATAGAGGTAAGCCCCCTTTCCATATCTGGCGAAAAGCAAGCCACCCTTTTGCGGCTGCTGGCCAGGGTCGTGCGTCTCCAGTAGGGGAGTGTAGGCCGCGTCCCAGGTTGCAAGAAACTTTGAACCGCGTTCTTCCACCCAATTCTCAAAGTCCTTGCCGGTAATTTTGTTGGGCCAGGTGAAGACGGGATTGGACGGAGCCAGTATCTCCATCTTCGATTGCTCATCTGTGACCTCTTCGGGGTTGGAGCCCATCGTGTAGGGGTAAGGCCCGTAATTATGGTCGTACTCCTGCGTGTTGTACTGCACGATCAAGACGCCGCCATTCTTCACGTATTCGAGGAGGCGTCCGTTGAACGTTTTCAGTTCCTCTCGGACTGCGTAGGCGCGCACGCCCAGAATCACCGCATCGAATTTAGACAGATTGCCGCCGGCGATATCATCGGAGGATAGAAAATGAACTTGGATGCCAAGATTTGTGAGAGACTGCGGCACGTCATCGCCCGCGCCTGTCACATAACCAATATTCAATCCCGGCGCCACCTTTGCGTCCACGCCGGTCGTCCGGTAGCTCGACGGACGATACAATGGATAAGGCCTCAGACCTGAATATCCAACGATGTGGTAACCCTCGCGGTATTCCCGGCCTTCGTAGCTGGCCGCGGCCGTGATCGTGTAGGGTTTTTCCTGCAAACTTCCTGGCGTGACGTGAAAACTAAGCGTCTGATCTTCCCCATCTTTGGCCGTTGAAAATTCCTGTTGTGGCGCTTTCCAGCCTTCCGGAAGGTCCAGCTTCACAGTCCCTTTGGCCGGACCCTTTACGTTACTGTGGAGGGCTACTATCACATCAAACGACTTTGTGCCAAGCGGCACTACGCCAGCCTCTGGAGCGATGGTCATCGAAATTGCGGGACCGATCATCAGAGGCTCAAGCACGGTTCCCGAACCCGTAACTCGCTTCACGGATTGAATGACCTGGGACATTTCAAACTGCACACCATCGATCCCAAGGCGCAGTCGCGTCGAAAGGGGGAAGGGCACCTCTGGTAAACCTAGATATTTCTGATTCTGAATATCGTAAAACGACTGCTCGATATCCGGGCGCGTGAAATACGGACGGGTGAACTCCGCGCGAGTAGAAGCTTGGGCTGTAAATCGCACGTCGAACGGTTTTTCCGCCGCGAGAGTGCCGGTCTGCTGACCGAGGGGGGTAATCGCCCACTCCTGACCCGCAGGCGATTCCAGAGCAACGCTCTCAATATTCAGCGGCACGCCGGACGGATTTGTAGCATGGACTTTTACCCAGAACTTTTGTCCTGGAATCGCGACCTGAAAACTTGCGGGGGTTCCGAAAAACCTAGCAAATATACCGGTCGGCTCATTCTCGGGAGTTACGGTTGCAACGACAGTTATTCCGAGGGACTCCGAGAGGGTCTCTTCGAACTGCGCTTTTTTGATCGCCAGTTCATGGGATACGTCATACTTCGATTCCTGGTTCAGCGCGCTGCTTCCAACACGCTCGATCAGTTCCCCTGTTGCTTTCAATCCAGCAGCCAAGGTCGAGGCGATTGCTTCGGGGTGCTGGGCAGAGAAGTCGTGGATAGCTTTTTCCACGAGCGTGTTGATCCGGGCGAGGCCTTCTTTTAGGAAGGCAGTGTCCCCCTGGGAAGCCAGACTGGCAATCCCCGGTAAAGAAACATCAATTCCGTCAAAGAAAGTCGACTCTTTCGCTGACACCGAAATCGCCGAACCGAAGCGATGGTAGGAACTCATCGCCGGGTCCGCTGACGCCAGGCCGGTGCCACCATTCTGCGATTTCTGGTGGCCTAGCCCCATGCTTGATACTTGTGCATAGGTCAGTCCGAGGATTGGATTGTACTCACCCTCGGGAATCTCCACGTCCGGTGAAAGCGCGCCCTTAATGAGCGTGCCGTCGGTGTAGTTGCGAAATTCCGCGGGATAAAATTTTCCGTCCGCGTAGTTGTAGATCCCTTTCTCTGTTACGGGAACGAACGGGACACGCGCATAGTCCTTCAAGGGTTTCCATGGCCGCAGGCCTTCCTTAAGTTGCTCGGGGAACATGGCTGGGTCCGCCGCTGCTCTGAAGGCTTCTTGAGCCATCTGTCCAGCGACCTGATGATTGCCGTGGCCATCCGTCAGTCCTCCGACAAACACCGAGGTGATCACTAGCGGGCGGGTTTTGCGCACGACGCGGACAACGTCGGCCAGCACGCGGTCATGCCCCCACTTGTCCAAGGCCTCTTCCTTCGTTTTCGAGAAACCGTAGTCGGAGACGCGAGTCCAGAACTGTTGAACTCCATAATACCTATCGGCGGCAAGGAGTTCTTGCGTTCGGACAAGCCCCAGCGCATCAAAGTAGTCCGGTGACATCACGTTCGCGCCACCCTCTCCGCGGTTCAAGGTCAATAGAGTTACGGCTGCTCCTTGGCCTCGAGATTCGTAAGTCAACATGCCGCCATCCTCATCGTCCGGATGCGCGGTAACCATGAGGAGACTTGCGCGAGTATGGAGTTTTTGCAGGCCTTGCCACACGGCAGCCGCTCCTCTGTCAAAGGGCAAGGCTACCGCGTTGACGGACGCGCTCTGTTCGTTCGCGCCCGAAGTTTGGGCGGTCGCTGGCGCGGAACGCAGCAAGAAGAGAACAACAGAAAGCGCAGCACCGAGCGGGATGAAAAAGAGCTGTTTGGTTCGCAAATTCATATTTCCCCCAATAGAACATCGAAAACTCTTGCGAAGAAGTCCGAGAAAATACTGGCGTGCCGTATAGCAATGGTCATCGTATGACCTTCGATGAAGGCAGGCCGGCAGAACACAGCAGCGGATCGCGGGAAGGGAATTGTGTGAATAGCCCGAGCGTAGGGAGATCTGTAAGAAACGCTCGTCACGACAAGTCGTTCTTCCACTATGAACTCCGTACCGGCTTTTTCGATTGAGGTGTGTTTCAGCATTGAGCAAAAAAGACTGTCAGAGCAAGGGAATATTACGTTTGCAAGCCCGAATGTCAACAAAATTCCCAAAACGTTTTGGTATTCCTAGGGGTGCTTGAACAGACGTTGGAGAATCAGCCAGCGAGCGAGCTCAAAAATAAGGCTTGACTCTTTAGCGGCACGGATGGTATTTGTCTCCCCCAATAAGAGCCGAATCGTTTCGGCATGCGCCGGGGGAGAGGGATCTGATTCAGTCTTCAGCGATGTGGCCTGCCTTACTGGGCCGCGAATCTCCGATCCTTTTGCTGGCGAAACGGTTTGACGTATGCGTCTGAGATGAAGTGGGATCGCGTCGCAGTGAGTTCAGGGTGCGGAGCAGCGAAGGCAGGCCAACTTCGCGCTCCAACAACTCCAGGGGGTGTACCGGTGGGGAATGAAGTGAATGCCTGCCCGAACCGTTTCCAAACAATCAGCGTCGAAGAGGTGGGGACTGCTCAGCGGAAACTTAATGAGGAGGCTCGAATGAACTGGAACCTGGACACACGGGGTTTGCTGAAGTGGGCCGCTTTGTTCACAGTGATTCTTGGCATGTGGGCGACATCGGTATTTGGTCAGATCGACCGTGGCGTCATCGTTGGCAGAGTCGTAGATTCTTCCGGCGCCGTCGTCGTGAAGGGAACCGTGACGGTTACAAACACTGCCACTGGCGTCTCCCAAACCACACCTGTCAACGCTTCGGGAGAGTATCAGGTCTTGGGGCTCATTCCCGGCGTGTACTCGATCAAGGTAACAGCCGACGGCTTCGAAGGCGCAGTGCGCAACGATTTGACAGTTCACGTGCAGGACCGCCTGTCCATCGACTTCATACTGAAGCTCGGGTCTGTAAAGCAGGAAGTCGTAGTAACCGCCGGTGAGCCATTGCTGCAGACTCAAACGGCGGACCTCGGAAGTGTCGTCGACACGCAGCAGGTGAATGACCTGCCGCTGAACGGCCGCCGTTATGCGGATCTCGCTCTGTTGGAGCCTGGCGTCCAGAAATACTATGGGGCGGCGAACCCCGCGCCCGATCGGTTTAGCGTCAACGGAAATCTCGAACTCCAGAACAATTTTCTGCTGAATGGCATCGATAACAATTCCTGGTCCGAAAATCTTCAGGAATTCTCCGTGCAAGTCGTGCAGCCCCCGCCGGATGCCGTGCAGGAATTCAAGATTCAAACGCGAACGTATTCCGCTGAATTCGGCAATTCCGCCGGCGCGGTGATCAACGCGAGCATCAAATCGGGAACCAACGGATACCATGGAGATCTGTATGAGTTCATACGCAACGCGTCGCTGGACGCGAACTCCTGGATCAACAACCTGAGTGGTCTGCCGCGCGGCCACTTTACTCAGAATCAGTACGGCGGGACTGTTGGCGGGCCGATCTTGAAGGATAAACTGTTCTTCTTCGGTGATTACGAACGCTTCAGTAGTCGATCGTCCACTACGCTCCAGAGCGTAATTCCTACTCCGCTCATGCAGACGGGAAATTTTACTGAGCTTCCCCCGAGCATAACTGTCGGTAATTCTTCCGTGCCTGGCCAGTCCGGCTGTTACGTTGGCAACATTTTGCAAACAAAGAGCTCAACCGGCCAGACTTGCCTCGATCCTGTCGCGTCGAAGACCATGGCTTTGCTTCCTAGTCCCAACATTCCCAGCATGGTTGCGAAAGAAGGAATTCCTGGCAGTTTTACTTTTCAGCCAAATTACGTGTTTCCGGCTGCGGTGCCCGACGACGTTTATTCTACGGACGGGCGCGTCGATTACAATCTCAACGAAAAGAACCAGATCTATGGCAGTTACAGTTATCGCCATCTGTCACGTCAGGATCCTCCCTGGACCGGCAACACCATCGTCGGTAACGGCAACTTCGCTACGCAATACCGCCTCCATGATCAATTGCTTTCGATAGGCTGGACGCACACCCTGTCGAGCACCTTGATTAACGACGCGCGTTTTGGCTGGAACCGGGATTATGCACATAGCGACCCGATTGGCGTGACTCTTGGTACCTCCCAGGCGGAATCACTCATCGGTCTGTCCGGTGTCCCCCCCGGCCCAGGGACCGCTGGTTTGCCTCCCATCGAAATCAACGGGCTGACACGCATCGGGACTTCGCCTTGGCGGCCACAGTATCAGATTGCGCAAGCCTGGAATGTGATTGAAAACCTGAGCTGGCTAAAGGGCAATCATAGTTTCAGATTCGGTTATCAGTATCTCAAGAGGACCGACAATTTCCTCGACATCCGTGCGCCGCAGGGTGAAATCCAAGTCAACGGCGTTTACACCACCGGTGGGGCGTTTGGACTACCTGATTTCTTGCTCGGGGATGTGGACGGCCTCCACTTCACCACACCCCATGTCGTTCATTATTACCAGCCCGGAAATTCCTTCTATGCGATGGATACATGGCGCTTCACTAAGAAGCTCACTTTCACTTACGGACTGCGGTACGAGGTTTTTGCTCCGCTCTTGGAAAGGAATAACGATACCACTAACTTCACCTCGGCCGGTGGCGGAGCACTTGTTACAGCCGCGAGCAATGCCTCCGGCTGGTTCAACCGCTCCCTTATCCACCCCGATTACAAAAATTTTGCTCCTCGTCTTGGCTTTGCATACCAGATGAGCAACAAACTGGTTGTGCGGGGCGGTTACGGTATTTTCTATCAACACGACAGCCGAATTGGCTCGGAGAGCATGCTGCAATTGAACCCGCCATTCCTTTTGGACACGCAACTCAATCAAGGTGGAAGCAGCACCGTTTTTGAACTCAAGAATGGTTATCCCAGCACCATTGGTGGATCGACCGTCGATTTGACGCAACTTCAAATTCGCGCCCAGGACCCGAACCAGCGGACCGGCTATGTTGAGCAGACAAGCTTGGGACTGGAATATCAGGTCGCTGGCAACATGGTTGCTTCGGCTTCCTATGTGGGAAACTGGGCCCGCAAGATGAATCGCCTCCGCGATGCCAACATGCCTCAAGTTACCGGCTTCGACACCGGATGTCCGATGCTGCGATACCCGTACGCAAACCTGAACACGGTGTCTGTCGTCGATACTTTTACGAGCACCGGATGCGCTCCCAGCGGTCAGCACGCTTTCCTGGAGCTTGCTACCAACGATGGCAATGCGGACTACAATGCTCTGGAGCTTTCTTTGCGTCGGCAGATGTCCAAGAGTATCAGCTTTAACCTGGGCTACACCTTCAGCCACGGACTCGCCGACTATACTGACAACCTGACCGGTGGCGCGTTTCCGCAGAATTCCTACAACTACGCGGCTGAGATGAGCAATTCTGTTCTCGACATTCGCAGCCGTTTTATTGGGAATTTCATCTGGCAGTTGCCCTTCGGGCAGGGGAAACGCTACCTGTCCGATCACGGCGCGGCCACCCGTTGGCTGGGTGATTGGCAATTCAATGGTATTGTCACTCTTCAAACTGGCACGCCTTATAGCGCTACTGCCGCGAACGACGGGTTGTTGGGTTTCACTCACAGCGTTTATGCAGACTGTGTCGGCAATCCTTTTGTAGGCACTACGAGCAATCACAACCTATACACAACTACTGGTTTCATGATCAATCCCGCGGCATTTTCCCAGCCTGGCCCGGGGCAGTTCGGAACATGCGCCCCCTATAAGTTCTATGGCCCTGGAATTCAGATGTACGATCTGAGCCTCTTTAAACAGTTCAAATTCACGGAAAGATACCAACTGCAATTTAGGGCGGAATTCTTCAACGCCTTCAATCATCCTAATTTTGCGAATCCGAGCGCGAATATTGCCTCGCCCGGTTCTTTTGGAAAGGTCTCAAGCACGCTTCAGCCCATCCTGGGCACTGATTCAGGTGGACCGGGCGATCCGCGTGAGATTCAGTTTGCCCTAAAGCTGTACTTCTAGCGTGCCGCGCGGGAGCGGAGTGCACCGCTCCCGCCACTTCTTTTCCGCGCTGGCAATTGGCAGGATTCGTGGATTCCAGCGCTCTGTCGAGGAGGCCCCTTGGTGAGCCCGAGTCTAATGACGGCGGCTCAGGCGTTAATCCGGTTCCTCAAAAATCAGTTTGTCGAGCGGGATGGCGTCGAACGTCCTTTTTTCGCCGGATGCTTCGGAATCTTTGGACACGGAAACGTCGCAGGTCTAGGGCAGGCCCTTCAGCAGAATCTGGACTTTCCTTATTACCTCTGCCGCAATGAGCAGGCCATGGTCCATACCGCTGTGGCCTTCTCAAAAATGCATAACCGCCTGCGCACGATGGCATGCACTACCTCCATCGGCCCCGGCGCCACCAACATGCTAACGGGGGCTGCCACCGCTACCGTCAGTCGCATCCCCGTTTTGCTCTTGCCCGGGGATATCTTCGCGCGCCGCAACGTGGCGCCCGTCCTCCAGCAGCTCGAATCCTCCCAGTCGCAAGATGTTTCCGTGAATGATTGCTTTAAACCGGTCTCCCGCTATTGGGACCGCATCTCCAGGCCGGAACAGCTTCTCACCGCGTTGCCGGAAGCCATGCGCGTCCTGACTTCACCCGCCGAGACTGGCGCTGTAACCCTTGCTCTACCGCAGGATGTGCAGGCGGAAGCGGCGGAATTCCCTTCGGTCCTTTTCGAAAAGCGTGTGTGGCATATTCCGCGAACTCGCGGGGACGCTCAATCCTTGCAGCGCGCTGCCGCGGCCATACGCGCTGCCAGGCATCCGTTGCTAATTGCCGGCGGAGGGGTGCTCTATTCCGAGGCATCGGAAACGCTTTCAAGGTTTGTGGCGCAGTCAGGGATTCCGGTGGCAGAAACCCAGGCGGGAAAGGGATCCCTTCCCTTCGACCATCCGCAAAACGTAAGTGCAATCGGCGTAACTGGAACGCCAGGTGCTAATCTTTTGGCCCGCGATGCAGACCTCATCATCGGCGTCGGGACCCGCTATTCGGATTTCACCACCGCTTCTAAGACTGCCTTTCAGCATCCTACGGTCACGTTCATTAACATCAACGTTGCCGAGTTTGACGCCGGCAAACATCAGGGTATCGCTGTTGTCGCGGATGCCCGATGCGCCCTGGAAGAGTTGGCCCAAGCGCTGCAGGGCTACCAAGTTTCCGGAGACTACGCGAAGCGCATTCAGGGATTTCGCGAGAATTGGAATGCGGAAGTCGAACGTCTCTTCCAAGTACGTCACGGTCCCCCAGTAAGCCAGAGCGAAGTGATTGGCGTGGTGAATTCCGTGGCCGGGCCCAGGGACGTGTTGGTCTGCGCGGCAGGAAGTCTGCCCGGCGATCTCCACAAATTGTGGCGAACTCGCGACCCCAAGGGCTACCACATGGAGTATGGCTACTCGTGCATGGGATACGAGATTGCCGGCGGGCTGGGAGTCAAAATGGCCGCCCCAGACCGCGAGGTGTACGTCATGATTGGCGACGGTTCCTATCTGATGATGGCACAGGAAATTCACACCTCTATTCAAGAAGGTTTCAAGCTCAATATCGTACTTCTCGACAATCACGGCTTCAGCAGCATCGGAGGCTTGAGCGAAGCCTGTGGTAGCGGCGGATTTGGCACGCACTATCGTCAGCGGAAGAATGGAAACCTCGAAGGTGACACGGTAGCGGTGGATTTTGTCGCTAACGCTTCTAGTTTGGGAGCGGAGGCCGCGCGGGTTCGCACCGTGGATGAGTTAAGAAAGGCTCTTATCGCAGCCCGTTCAGCCGCGCGCACGACGGTCACGGTCATCGAGGTGGATCGGAATATCCGCGTGCCAGGTTACGAGTCCTGGTGGGATGTTCCGGTCGCGGAAGTTTCGGAGATGGAAAGTGTCCGCGCCGCTCGCCGCGCCTACGAGAATGGAGTGAAACGGGAACGTTATTTTCTCTGATGTCGTCCAAGAAGTGGAGCAAAACGCGGACGGCCGGGGGAAGTGGTCACGCAAATGCAATGCCTGCTCGATCACAGGAAGGCCATAATATGCTAGCAAGTTCGTACGCACAGGACGTCTTGTTCCACTCGGCCGCTATCTCTCCGGATAAGTCGGGCGTACAGGTTTCCGTCACGCGGCAGCGGGCTAATTGGAACACCATCAGCTTCTCTGTCCGCCGGTTGATTGCCGGGCAGTTTTGGCAGAACAAGACCAGTGACGAAGAGGCTGTTCTCGTTCTGCTCGGCGGCAATGCGGTTGTGGATTGGGGCGAAGGTCCGAAGGAAATCGGCGGCCGGAAAAATGTGTTCAGCGGCTATCCACACGCAGTGTATTTGCCGTGCGGAACCCCATTTGAGATTTCCGCTTCGACCGATTGTGAATTCGCGGACTGCCGCACGCCTTCCTCTTCGCGGCTCCTTCCACGAATCATCACGCCCGCCGATTGCCGTGAGGAGATTCGTGGGGGAGGGAATTGTACGCGCCAGATTGTGGACCTCATTCGTCCCGACTTTCCCGCGGACAAGCTTTTGGTCTGCGAGGTGTACACGCCCAGTGGAAATTGGTCGAGTTATCCACCACATAAGCACGACGTCCACAATCCCCCGCACGAAGTCGACCTGGACGAAATCTACTACTACCGCGTGAGCAGGCCGGAAGGATATGCCTTCCAGCGTTTGTACGATGCCGCGGGAACGCGCGATGAAACCCTGACTCTGACGGACGGCGATCTTGTCCTGATCAAGGATGGTTACCATCCGGTGGTCGCCGCCCACGGGTACGACGTGTACTACTTGAATGTGCTGGCCGGGAGTGCGCGATCCATGGCCGCGAGTGATGATCCGCGGTACGCACACCTGCGGAAGACGGGTTTGGAACGCGATCCCCGCGTTCCTCTGGTTCACGCCGTTCCCTCGTGACCAAAGTGCGGGGCGAAAGCTGACGGGCGGTAACTCGATGGAGTGTCCTTCAGCAGAGCAGTGTAGGCGCTAGTCAGTTGCATTGCGTCGCGGTCATTGGAAATTGGAAAGGAGCAAGTGGGAATGCCGCATAAGATTGGGATTGTTGGAACGGGAGGCGTCGCAGGAATTCACG
>Ga0210405_10005989_pt1 | contig 10966 bp, 7 predicted proteins | sample IncBWH11MmetaG_FD_155492 | JGI IMG/M metagenome (GOLD analysis project Ga0210405, IMG submission 155492) | Forest soil microbial communities from Barre Woods Harvard Forest LTER site, Petersham, Massachusetts, United States - Inc-BW-H-11-M | ecosystem: Environmental > Terrestrial > Soil >... | reverse complement strand
AGCCGCTCCAGCGCGCCCCACTCCTGCTGCGCCGGATCGAAGCGCCGGGCGTACAGATCCCAGTTGCCGTTCAATTGTTGCGACCACACTACCCAGGGACGATTGGCGGCGTCCACGGCAATTTGCGGCAGCCAGTTGTCGCCGCTCGTGTTTGGAACCCAATGGAGATTGCTCCACTTGCCATCCTTATAATGACGGATCGCGATATCGTCGCGCTCGCCATTGAAGCTCAGCCACGCGACCCACAGCGAGCCGTCCGGAGCTGCGGCGATGTCCGGCCAGTCATCCTGCCGGTACTCATGTCCGACCGCCTGGCTGGAGATAGTCGCGGCCCGCGCGGCCAGAGCCGCAGTCAAGAAGAGGATCGGAATTCGCATGATTTCAGCTCTCAGAATACAATGATCTATGCATGAGCGAACTGAATCGAAGAAGCTTCTGTAAGACTCTGGCCGCAATCCCAGCCGCATTGCACGGCGCGCAGGCTTCCCCGCTGCCGAACATCGTATATGTTCTCGCCGACGATCTGGGCTGGGGCGATCTAGGATGTTACAATCCGCAATCCGCCGTGCCGACTCCCAACGCCGACCGGTTCGCCACTCAAGGTGTCCGCTTCACCGATATGCATTCGCCATCTGCCGTTTGTACGCCGACTCGCTACGGAATCCTGACCGGGCGCTACTGCTGGCGGTCGAAGCTGAAGAACGGCGTGCTGTGGGGCTATTCTCCGAACCTCATCGAAGATGGCCGGCTAACTGCGCCGGCGATGCTGAAGAGTCGCGGCTACTACACCGCCGGAATCGGCAAGTGGCATCTCGGCCTTGGAACGCAGGAGAAGACCGATTACGGTCAACCACTGCATCCTGGACCCACCGATCATGGCTTCGACTACTACTTCGGAATTCCGGCGTCGCTCGATATGGATCCTTATCTGTACTTCGAGAACGACCGCGCGGTGGAGAAGCCGACCTCGCACACCGACGGAAAAAATAGCCCGCGTGGAGTCTATTGGCGAGGCGGTGGAATTGCGCCGCACTTCCAGATCGAAGAAGTTCTGCCGACGCTGACAGACCGGGCGACAAAACTCATCCGCGAGCGTGCGGCCAAGCCGTCGCAGCCGTTCTTTCTGTATCTGGCCTTGACGGCGCCGCACACGCCTTGGGTCCCGGGGCCAAAGTTCCAGGGCCGTTCCAAGGCAGGAATTTACGGCGATTTCGTCGCGCAAGTAGACGACACGCTAGGCCAGGTGCTGCGCGCGCTGGAAGAAAACAACCTCACGCAGAACACCCTGGTGATCTTCACCAGCGACAACGGAGCGGATTGGAAGCCCGAAGACAAAGCTCGCTATGCCCACCGCGCGAATGCGAACTGGCGCGGCGAAAAGGCCGACATCTGGGACGCGGGCCATCGCATCCCATTCATTGCGCGCTGGCCCGGTAAAATCCAGGCCGGCACGGTTAGCGATGAGCTTGGCTGTCTCACCGATTTTATGGGAACTGCAGCCGAGCTCACCGGCGTCGAACTTCCCAACAATGCCGCCGAAGATAGCTACAACCTGCTGCCTGCCCTGCTTGGGAAAAAGGGCAAGCCGATTCGAGAAGCGATTGTTCATCACTCGTCGCTGGGGATGTTCTCGATCCGCCAGGGTGACTGGAAACTGGAGCTGGGCCTGGGGTCCGGCGGATTCAGCGCGCCGACGGAGGTGAAGCCCACTCCGGGCGGTCCGAAGGGCCAGTTGTATCACATCGGCAAAGATCCGACGGAGGCCGATAACGTGTGGCTTCAGCATCCGGAAATCGTCGCCAGATTGACGGCGCTGCTCGAAAAATATCAGCGTCAGAGCTTCAGTCGGCCACTGCTGCGATAGAGGTAGAATTCGGACCGCTCGCTGACGCGCGCGGCTCTGACAGAGCCGCGACCGTAAGGAAGCGGTTGCTGGGGTTGGAGAACTAAGTTCTCGGAGTCTTCGAGGCGTTGTTGAAAATAGAGCACTTCGGCGAAAAGACGAGAACTCAAGTTCTCGGAGAGGCTCTGATTGCGCAACACTAGACTTCTTCTGACGATCGGTTTCGGCGGATTGCTGCTGTTAATGGCTTACGCCGGCATCGACGCCGTGCGTGTACTCCGTTCCATTCAGCGGCGCACCGATGAGATCCGAGGCGAGTTCCTGATTCGCAATCGTGTGCTGAATCAGATTCGGTCGGATCTGTACCTGTCCGGAACCTACATGCGGGACTACCTGCTCGAGCCTGAAGCCGGCAAGGCCGACGCTCACAAGCAGAGTCTGGATACGAACCGGAGTGAAATGGAGGCGGCGCTAGCGGCCTATGCCCGGCGATTGTCGCCCAATGAAGCGGAGACCTACGGCGTGTTGACGCATGAGCTGCAGGACTACTGGCGGGTCCTCGAGCCCGCGCTGCGTTGGGACGCGGCCGAGCGGCAAACCCGAAGTTACGCCTTCCTGCGCGATGAAGTGTTGCCCCGCCGCTTGGCCATGGTCGGCATTGCCGACCAGATCGCCGGCCTCAATGAACGGCAATTGAATGAGGACAATCTTCAGGTTGAGTCCTTGTTCTCTCAGTTTCGTGTCCGGCTGAGCGGAACGGTGATTGCTACTTTGGGATTGGGGCTTCTTCTGGCGGCTTTAAGTATGTCGCGGATTCTGCGGCTGGAACGAGAATCCGAAGAGACGCGCAAGGAATTGAAGGATCTCTCAGCCCGCCTGGTGCAGGTGCAGGAGAACGAACGGCGCGCGATTTCGCGCGAGCTTCACGATGAGGTGGGCCAATCCCTCTCTGCGTTGCTGGTCGGCTTGAGCAATCTGAGCGCGGCCGTGCCACCGTCTGCCGCCGATGAGATGCAGGTACACATCGCCGGTATTCGCGATCTGGCTCAAAACTGCGTCCGCGTGGTGCGGAATATCGCGCTGCTGCTTCGTCCTTCGATGCTCGATGACTTAGGCCTGGTCCCCGCGCTCGAATGGCAGGCGCGGGAGGTCTCCAGAAATTATGACATCCGGGTGAATGTGGCAGCCGACGGCGTATCCGACCAGCTTCCGGAGGAGCACAAAACTTGCATCTATCGCATCGTCCAGGAAGCGCTGCACAATTGTGTACGCCATTCCGGCGCCAGCGTGGTTCGAATCACTTTAAAGCAGGGCTCAGGCGGCGTCTCCGTTCTGATTCAAGACGACGGGCATGGATTCCGGCCGGAACTGGAAAGAGGGCTCGGACTGCTGGGCATCGAAGAGCGCGTCACTCACCTCGGCGGTACGTTTCGCGTCGACTCGCATCTTGGCCGGGGTACGCTTCTGGCAATCACGCTACCCTATGAGTACGATAAGAATCCTGCTAGCTGACGACCATGTCGTGATGCGAAGGGGCATCCGCGCGCTGCTGGAACGACGCGTGGATTTTCAGGTGGTCGCCGAAGCGGGCGATGGGCGCGAGGCGGTGGAGTTGACTGAGACTCATTCTCCGCACGTCGTCGTAGCGGATATTGCGATGCCCAACTTGAACGGGATCGAAGCCGCACGCCAGATCGCCCAGAAATCGCCTCAAACGGCGATCGTTATTTTGAGCATGCATTCAGATGAGAGCTACGTGCTACGGGCTCTGAGGGCGGGAGCGCGTGGATATCTGCTGAAGGATTCTCCCGAGTCGGATTTGATCAATGCGATCCTGGCAGTACACGCTGGGAAGGCTTTCTTCAGTCCGTCGATTAGCAAGATGCTGGTGGAAGATTACATGCGGCAGTTGCAACAGCGCGGCGCAGAGGACAGCTATGAACTACTTACCATGCGGGAGCGGGAAGTGCTGCAACTGCTCGCGGAAGGTAAGTCTAATAAGGATGTGGCCACGATTTTGAATCTGAGCATTCACACGGTAGAGACCCATCGCAGTAATATTCTTCAAAAGTTGAATCTGCATGGCACACCGGAGTTGATACTGTATGCGATTCGGAAAGGCGTGATTTCTTGAAGGACTGCAAAGAAGCCCCCGCGGTGACGCTTGGGCTGTAGGACACACAGCGGGGGCCGGCTACTGCGCGGTTTTCACGCGCGCTCGTTCTTTCGAATACGACCACGCCAAATTCACGGCGCGTACCGTTAGTCCTTCCTGTAGCGGCTTCGACAGCACATCATAGCCGCCCTTATGAATCACTTCATCCCAGAGATATTCGTCGTTAACCGATGAAGTCAGCACGATGGGGCAGTCCGGCCTGGAAGCGGCCAGCGTTTCCAGCGCATCACGCCAATCAAGTCCTGGCAAATCCCGGTCGCAGAGAATCACCGCCGCCCGCATTTTTTTCAGCGATTCGATTGCCTCTTCGCAGGAGCCTGTCAAAATCAGGTCCCACTGCCCGCGCGCTGAAAATATCGACAGAGACTTCTTATCCCGCTCGTCGGGAGCGATCGCCAGGACCGGAATCCTCTCTCCGGATTCGCTGCGCCACCAATTTACGAAACGAGCGATCATCGCAGCACGCCAACCTGGAAATCGAGCAGCGCCCTTTGAGTCTGATAATCGTACTTGGCTCCCGCGGTGGCGATCTGCGCCGACGTCAGATTCAACTGCGCCTGGCTCAATTCGATAAACGAGCTGAGTCCAAGGTCGAACCGGCTCTGCGCCAAGTCCAAAGCGAGTTGGGCCTGGGCCAACAATTGAGCAGTCAGGCCTACACGTTCGAAGGCCGTCTGTGCGTTCAAATAGGCTACACGGACGTCGCGCATGACGCGGTTCTCTAAATCTTTGACACTCTGAGCGGCCGCCTTGGCGCGAAAGTCCGCTTCAGAACGGCGGGCCTTGAAGAGTCCGCCATTAAACACCGGAACATTCACGTTCACCCCGATCGCCCCATAGCGGCTGGTGATTTGGGGATCGCCGACAGGCGCGAAGCCCGCAGTTCCGGTCACACCAATCGTCGGGAACCACAGGTCCCGCTCCGCTTTCTCGAAACGCTCCGCCGCCTGTTGTTGCAGGCGCAGATCGCTCAACTCTGGTCGCTTCTGAATGGCTTCGTTAATCAATGGCGACACATCCGCGGGTAAGACGTCCGGCATCGGCTCTTCGTTGAGCGTAAACAGAGTCTGCGCCGGAAGGCCGATAGCCGTCGCCAGGTCTGCGAACGCGGCGTGAATGTCGTTCTGAGCGTTGGCCAGAATCAGCTTGGCATCCGCCAAGTTCACATTCGCAAAACTCACATCGAGTAAGGATTTCAGATTGCTTTGCTGTAGGGTTGTCACCTGGTCCGATACCAGTTGGCGCGCGGAAACGGTCTGCTCGGCTACCTTCAGGACCGACTGTGCGCGAAGAACGTTATAGTAGGCGCGATCGGTTTGCAGCAGCACTTGGGCGCGCGTGGTCTGATAAGTCTGCTCCTGCGCTTGTGCCCGGAACTTGGCCGACTGCACCAGGTTGCCGGTACGGCCGAAATCGGTAATGAGCTGATTGACCGTCAGTCCAGCTCCGACATGGTTGTATAGCGCCGGATTATTCAGCACGCCGGCCGCGATGCGCGACCCGGAATCGGCGCCGGTTCCCGTGACACTTCCAAACACAGTCGGCTGGTAGGCCGAGCTGGCTTCCGCTGTCATTTGCGCCGTCGCGTCGGCGGTATAACGGGACACCGCCACTTGCGGGTTATTCTGCAGCGCGAGCTTTTGCGCGTCGGCGAGTGTCAACTGCAAGAGATTTTGTTGTGCGACCGCAATTCCAGTCGAAGCCAGTAAAGAGGTCAGGAAGATCGCGACACAACGCATTACTGGGCCTCCACATCATGCTTACGATAGGCGACATAGTATGCCGCGGGCACCATGATGACCGTCATCATCAGGGACACGCTCATCCCGCCCAGCACCGCTCGAGCCAGCGGGGCATAGGCCTCGCTGCCCTCGCCCAGCTTCAGCGCCATCGGCAGTAAGCCGATAATGGTGGCGAACGACGTCATCAGCACGGGCCGCAAGCGCACTCTGGCGGCCGTCGCCACTGCCTGCCGGACTTTCATCCCGTCGTCTCGCAAGCGCCGGGTGAACTCGACGATGAGAATGCTATCGGAAACCGTCATGCCAATCAGAATCATGACGCCCATCAGCGACATCACATTCATGCTGGTGCCGGTCAGATAGAGAATCAGAAGCGCCCCGGTCAATCCGGGCGGCACGGCGGTGAGGATCAACAGCGGATCTAGAAAAGACCGAAACTGCGCCGCCAGGATGAGGTAGAGCAAGACAACCGACATCAGGAGTCCGGTCCCAAAGTCGTGAAAGCTCTGGCGCATGCCCTGTACGATTCCCAGCATATTCACCGTAATGCCTTCCGGGATCTTCGCGCCGGCCGTGATCTTGTCGATCGCGGTGGCGATGCGCCCCAGGTCCTCGCCCTTCGGCTGCACGTAGATGTCGATGACCTTCCGCAGCTTGAAGTGGTCCACTTCGGTCGGCGAATTGAAACGCCGGATCGATGAAATCGCATCCAGGCGCGTCGAGGCGGCAACGCGCTCTCCACGGACGGGGATTGCACGAAGATCGTCCAGGCTCCGGATCTGTCGCTCGGGATACTGCGCGGTGAGCATGTAGTCGTAGCCGGTCTTTGGGTCGATCCAGTAGCTTGGAGCGATCATGGCGTTCGAGCTTAGCGCGGTAATGACGTTGTCTACAACTTCCTTCTGTGAAAGTCCGAGCTCCTGAGCGCGCGTTCGATCGATATCCAGCTTCAGCGCCGGATAGTCGAGATCCTGGGGAATAAAAGCGTCGGCGACGCTGGGGATGGAACGAATCCGGCGCGCAAGCTGTACCGCGACCGCCATGGCCGCGGTCTGGTTAGACCCGCCCACTTTCATATCGATCGGAGCCGACATGCCCAGACTGAGAACGGCATCGACCAATCCTCCCGATTGGAAATAAGCGCTCACTTGCGGCAACTGCTTGGCCAATTGTTCCCTTACTCTGGCCATGTACTCATAACTGCCAACCTTGTGATCTTCTTTCAGACTCACCTGGATGGTAGCGGTGTGCATCGCGGAATTGCTGGTGTACATGGCTGAGAAGTCCGGCGTCGAGCCTATATTGGACACGATCATGCCGAGGTCTTCGGGCGATACTTCCTTGCGGACCAAATCCTCTATCTTCGCGACCTCCTGCTCAGTCACCCCGAGGCGGGTCCCCGACGGAAGCTTCACGTTCATGACAAACTGTCCGGCGTCGGTGCGCGGGAAGAAAGAGAAATCCAATAGAGGATAGATAAACAAGCTGACAACGATGAGGCCGGTCAAGAGGAGAAGAACCACCACGGGACCGCGCAGCACCACGCCGATGACCCGGTCGTAACCATTCAGAAACGCTTCGAACCACCCGTTAAACCAGTCGTTGAAGCGGTCGAGCAGCGAGCGGCGGTGAGGTTTGGCGTGCGCCCCATCCGCGGCGGCGGCCGCTCCGTGATGTCCTTTGATGAACTGAGAACAAAACAGCGGCACCACGCTCATGGCGACCGCATAGGACGCCAGCAGCGACAGCACCACGGCCAGCGCAAGCGCCGAAAACAGGAACTTGCTCACACCATAAAGCATGGTGACCGGGAAGAACACAACAATGGTAGTGAGCGTCGACGCCAAAACCGGCAGCGCCACTTCCTGCCCGCCCTTTTCCGCTGCTACTTCCGCTGTCTCCCCCAGCTCCAAATGGCGATAGATATTTTCGAGCACCACCACCGAATTGTCGATCAGGCGGGAAAAGGCCAACGCCAGGCCCCCCAGGATCATGGCATTGATGGAACTGCCCCCGAGCGATAGCAGCATAAATGCGGTCAGTGCGGAGAGCGGAATCGAGAAGAACACCGCCACGGTCGCCCGAAAGCTGCCCAGAAATACAAGGATCATGATGGAAGTCAGCAGTAATCCGAGTACGCCTTCGTGAATCAGCGTTTCGATGGCGGTCTTCACAAATACCGATTGGTCGAACACAACCTGCGTGATCAACTGCTTGGGCACGTCCAACAAGTGCTTTAGGGCTTCCCGGATACCGTCCACTACGGCGATCGTATTGGTGTCGCCACCCTGCTTGAGCACGGCCGTGTAAACCGACCGCTGCCCATCGACGCGAACCAGGTTGGTTTGGATTTGCGACCGATCCTTGGCGCTGCCGATATCCTCCACGCGCACCGGGTTTTCTCCCACCACTTTGACGGGCAATTTGTCGATGTCGGCTATGGTGGTCAATTGGCTGTTGGTGTAGATGTTGTAGTCGGTGGATCCGATCTGCACATCGCCGGCGGGTAGAATCAGATTCGCGTCGTTCACCGCGCGCACGACATCCATCAAGCTCAACTGATGCGCTTCCAACTTGTACGGATCGGCGTACAGCATGATCTGGCGATAGCGGCCGCCAAACGGCTGCGGCACGCTCGCCCCGGGCACGCTTCCGATCTGGTTGCGAACCTGAAACTGGGCCAGATCGCGCAGAGCCGTCTCGTCCAAACCCTCGCCTTTGAAAGTCACCAGGCAGACCGGCAGACTGGACGCGTCGAACTTGAGCACTACCGGAGGCAAAGTCCCAGGTGGCAGACGCCGCAACTGCGCCATCGCCAGGTTGGAGATCTGCGTCACCGCGGAGTCCGGATTGGTTCCCGGTTGAAAATAAATTTTGATTACGCTGACGCCCGGCAGCGATCGCGATTCCTGGTGCTCAATTCCGCTGGCCAGAGTAAAGAAGCGCTCGAAGCGGCTGGTGATATCGGTCTCGATCTGTTCCGGCGGCATGCCGGAGTAGAATGTCGCCACAACCACTACTGGGATATTAATCGCCGGGAACATATCCACCGGCATATTCGCCAGCGTGTTGATACCCACCACGGCGATAATGAGGCAGACCACGACGATGAAATACGGAGTATGGATTGCAAAGCGTGGCATTACTTTTCCTTGGGATTGGCGGCGCCCAGAGCGATGATCTTGGGCTGGACGTGCTGGCCAGGTTGCAGCGAGCCTCGATTGCCGATGACCACCAGGTCCCCCTCCTGTAATCCGGAGCGCACCTCGACCAGATTGGCCGCCTCGATTCCCAGCGTGACTTTGCGCACCTCGATGCGCCCGTCGGCGTTGACCGTCATCACCTGACCGGAGGAAGCGGCGGCAGAGCTGGATTGTTCAGCCGGAGTAGGGTCGGAGCTGTCACCGCCCGTATAGACCGCCGATAGAGGGATCGCGAGAGCGGCGTTTCGCTTACTCAAGGTGAGAGTGACTTCGGCATACATGCCGGGAATGAGCACGAGATTCGAGTTGGGGACATCCACCTCCGTGTCCATGGTTCGGGTGGACAGTTGTACTTTGTCCGAGAAGCGCGCCACTTTGCCCGGAAAGGTCCGGTTAAGGGATGGTACGTTCACCTCGACCTGCTGTCCAATATGTATGGTCGGAACCACCGACTCCGGCACTGGCAAGATGAGACGCAGCAAGCTGTTTTCCGAGAGCCGGACGAGGGGCATGGCCTGGGTCTGGGAGGCGGTGCCGGCCTGGATCATGGAGCCCTTGTCGGCAAAACGCTTTGTGATGACGCCTGCGAAGGGAGCGGTCACCCGCGTGTAATCATGCATCGTATTGACTTTCGAGACTTCGGCTTTGTTGACGTCAACCTGCTGTATGGCTGCCGCCAAATTGGATTTCGCCGCCGCTATTTGAGCTTCGGCGACCAAATCCTTGCTATGCGCGTCATCGATCTCCTGTTGCGCGACTAGCCCCGGCCGCTTGCGGCTCACTTCCGCCAATCGCTCATACGAAAGGTGCGCGATCTCATGCGCCGATTCCGTCCGTTTGACTTCGTCGTTAGCGCGCGCGACCTCGGCGGAACTGCGGTCGACGCCAGCCCGCGCACGCGCCAGATCGTCGACCATTTCCGGAATCTCCAGCGTCGCCAGCAACTCATTCTCCTTCACCCGATCTCCGGCATCTACCCTGATTTCCTTAACGTACCCAGAAACCTTGGCCATGACATCGACTTCCTGGTATGGCTTGAACTCGGCCGTTAGCACTACATTTTGCGATAAGTCCTGAGCGCTGGCTTTAGCCACAGCTACTGTCGGCGCGGTGGCGGCCTCCGGAGTTCGACCTTCGGCCTTTCCCTTCCTATTGCAAGAGCTCGCGGTAATCGCGAAGGCGGCCAATAACGCTACGCCGGCAGCCAGGCCCAGCCGATTTTGTGAAGTGGCTTCATTCATGGCTTGAGTTGTTGCACCTGCTTGCGAAGTTTGTCGAGAGAGAATTCCGGTGATCGGCAGAGATCGACGATACTCTTTCGCTCACGCGCGATCTTGCCTGCAACTTGCGGGATTTCCGCCGCGATCTCAATCGGTATCGAAATGACCCCATGGCAATCCCCATAAAGCAGGTCGCCCGATCGGATGACAAGGCCGCAGATCTCGATCGGTCCTCCGAAATCGACCATGTGTATATAGGAGTGGGAGACTGAGACACCTCGGGCGAACATTGGAAACCGCATTGCCGAGGCTGCCGGAATATCACGCACCGATCCGTTGGTCACGATCCCTTCACAGCTCAGAGCCTTCAAGATCGCTGCGTGAACTTCACCCGTCGATGAGCCGTGTCCGGGAGTGGAATCGATATCCTGAATGGCAGCCACGCGAGGTGTTGGCAGCAGCTCGATCGCGTCCCACCAGTCCGTGCGGTCGTAGTATGAAGGCCCTGTAACCGGTGGATTTTCGGTTTTTACCCGGCAAGTAGCCGCATACCCGATCATCGGAGGAAGATTACCCGTCATGCATTGCAGGCCAGGCCAGGTGAATCCTTCGTTCCGCAGCCGGACATTGAAGGTTTCGATGGCATTGGCCACAGCGCAAGTGCCCAGTCTTCGGATAGCTTCTAACTGATCGCTTGTAAGTTGAGGTATTGGCTTAGCCATGCCGTCAGTTCTCACTATAAGAGCCCGAGTAGCCTGCCGGTCATCCCCAGGAGTGGGTAT
>Ga0210405_10005988_pt1 | contig 10966 bp, 7 predicted proteins | sample IncBWH11MmetaG_FD_155492 | JGI IMG/M metagenome (GOLD analysis project Ga0210405, IMG submission 155492) | Forest soil microbial communities from Barre Woods Harvard Forest LTER site, Petersham, Massachusetts, United States - Inc-BW-H-11-M | ecosystem: Environmental > Terrestrial > Soil >... | reverse complement strand
GAGGCAAGTGCGGAGTTTTCCGTCGGCGGTGAGCCGGATGCGCGAGCAGTGGCCGCAGAAGGGCTGCGAGACCGGAGCGATCAGGCCGATTTCACCAGGACCGTCGGCGAAGCGAAATTTTCGCGCAGTCTCGCTGAGCTCGTTGGCGATGGGAACCAGCGGCCAGCGAGCGGAGATGCGGCGATGAATTTCCGCGGCGGTGACGACGGATTCGCGCGTCCAGGCGCGGTCGGCGTCGAGCGGCATGTATTCGATGAAGCGCATGATGAGGTCGCGTTCGCGGGCGAATGCGGCGAAGGCTTCCACTTCATCGTCGTTGAGGCCGCGCACCAGAACGGCGTTTACTTTCACGGGACGCAGCGGCGAAGCTTGCGCGGCGTCGATGCCAGCCATCACTTGATCGAAGGACTTGGTGCGCGTGACTTGCTCGAATTTTGCGCGGTCGAGCGAATCGAGGCTGATGTTGATGCGGCTAAGGCCGGCGGCGACGAGGCGGTCGCAACGCTCGGCGAGAAGATGGCCGTTGGTGGTCATCGAGAGATCCTGGACGCCGAGAGCTTTCAATCGCGCGATGAAATCCTCTACGCCGGGGCGGACGAGAGGCTCTCCACCGGTCACGCGTACCTTGCGGATGCCCATGCCGACCAGGATGCGGACGATGCGCTCGTATTCGTCCCAGTCGAGAAGCTGGCCGACGGCCATGTGATTGTCGGGATCGGCCGAGCGGCAATAGACGCAGCGGAAATTGCAGCGGTCGGTGACCGAAACGCGAAGGTCGGTGATTTGGCGGCCGAATTTGTCGGTGAGCGGCATACGCACTGCGAGAAAAAGTCAAAAGAGCCGGCGAGACGCCGGCGCTACAAAAGCTAAACAAAAAGCCCAAGTCCGCGGATGGACTTGGGCGAGGGTCGGCTTTTACAACGTGAAAGCCGGACCATCTCCTTTCCAAACGCGGGTGATTCCGCGCGGGAGGAACGGGCGTTTCCACCCGAACCCTTAGCCCGATAGTCGGGCAGCGCCCCCGAAGCCGTGGGTTGTGTCTCCCGTAGGCCGCGGGGATCGGAGAAATCGATTTCATTCTACGCCCGCAGGCGACGAGTATCAATGACGCAGGTGAGGAGTGGGCGGGGAATCGGAATCAGCCGCCAGAAGAGGCCGGATCAGAACCGTTTGGCGCGCGGCGATTGCCTTTCGAAGTTGTCACGTTCAATTCGTCACACTCGAACGGACCGGAAAATACGTAGCGAGCGGCACGCCAACCGCACCCGCCAGACCGGTCGAGTTCTCGCGGAGAATCACTCGGAGTTGCGCGGCGTTCGGCAGGACGTGAACGACCTGGGTAAGCGTGAATCCTTCTGCCGGTGGCCGCTCGTACGTCGCCGGCAGGAGATTCAACTGATACGGTTGTTTCCGTGAGTGAATGATCCGATGCTGGTCATCGAGCTGGTAGAACAGCAAATCGACGACTCCGGCCCACCGGCCGTCCTGCGACTTCAGGCCTAGCTGGTGCGGGTCCATTACGAGGCTGAGGTTTAGAGTCCGCGAATTCTCCTCGCTCGAATCTGCCGCATCGACGCGCACCGTCAAATCGATTCCGTGGTCTTGCAACAGCCTCACCGTTGCTTGGGAAACCATCGATTGCCGAGTTTCTGGCGTCATCTTTGGCTCTGGAAGCGCTAGGTATCCCTTGCGCGTGCGAACGTGCGCCGCCGGCCGATTTACCTTAACCTTGAGTGTATGAAAGCTGCCGTCCCATTTCGTAGTGCTAGGGTAAAAACCCAGCTCATAGGTCACGCGCGAGTCGTCAATGGCCAAGCGGATAGCTCCGCCGATATCGTTCGTGTTGAAAAAAGCCTGCCCGCCGGTTTGCGCCGCCAGGTTCAGCATCGTCATAAATCCGAACGCATCGGGAGGCGCGAAGTTGCCATTGATATCGGACGGGATCAGGCCACGCGCATCCACCGGATAAATCACCAGGGCTTCGTCGGTAATTGCTTGCGTCGCACTTTGAACTTCGCCGGCAAAGAGTATTCTTTCGTGGGCGGGGGTCAATTGAAGATAGCCCGTAGCTAACGGGAAGCTGCCGGAAACCCAGATGAGATTTTTGCGACCGGGCAGGGAGCCTACATGATTGGCGATCGCCATAATGGCCTGGAGTGTGCGGTGTATCCGCTTGCTCAGGACAGATTCGCTCTCGTACAACTGCTCCTCCTTAGTGAACGCATATCCCAGGCTGGCCCTGTTGCCCATGTCGGGAATCTCGGAGGAATCGAGATCGGAAAGCTGTCCTTTGTAGTTCTGCAGCGCTGCGAGCAGGCTCGTCGCATCGTTGGTGAAATCGTGTAGGACCCGCAAGCGAGACCCGAGAGCGTAGAGGGCGATGCGATCCTGCGGGCGGAGCTGCTGGAGAAACTTGATTATCCGCCGGTTTGCGAAATCTTGGTCTGCGATTGGCGTGTTGAGTGCGTCGAGTAGAATTACCGTAATGGTTGCTGGTGTTTCTCCGGGCCTCGGAACTCGGCTCGAGTAAGTGTTTGGCGGGAGCGGAGGGCTCGACGTCGGTTGATTAGTTGTAACTGAAAAAATCTGGATATCTTGCGGCTTCCCATCGTCAAACAGCGTGAAGTCACCCTTCTTCAGGTCGGCTATCGGTTCATCATGGTTATCTTTCACGACCACACTCAACTGCACCAGGCGGGTCATCGCCCTTAGCGGAGTTCCCGCTACGTTCGCCTGTTGCTGCGAAGAGACGGGCTGCGATTGCTGCGGCGCGGAGGACTGCGCCGGTAAAGACTCCCACGCCCGAGAGAGGAGGAAAATTATGACAACAGTCGCGAATTGAATCCGGACCCTTATCATTGGCTTGAATCAACCCATCGCGGACCGGGAAAGTCGGCATGGCTCCCGTCACCGCGAGGGGAGATTTTAGCTGATGGCACACAGCTAACGCCAGCGGTTCTCACGTAACCGTTCGGTAAAATCCGAGCGCCCATGGCTTTGATCCCTCAACGAATCCAGGGAATACACTTTGGAAAAATGGCGTCTCTTTTCATTCCTCGACGCGTGCACATCGTGAATTCCGGAAACTGGGAGGTTTCCGCGCCAGCTTAGGGCGGTTTGGTTGTGGTAGAGTTGCGGGCCGATGCGGATATTCGTACTGGGCGCGGGCGGCACCGGCTCCTTGCTGGCACATCTGCTGAAGCGCCAAGGGCACACGGTGTGGTGCGGCGATCGCGACCCAGAGCGCGGACGCCGGTTCCTCGGGAAAAAAAGCGGCATCGAAGTTGTCGAAACGAACGCGCGCAATATGTGGGCGATCGTGCGCTCGGGGCGCGGCGCGAATTTGGTGGTCAACGCATCGCCTCCCGTTTACAACGAGATTATCCTGCGCGCCGCGCTTCGGCTGCGCGCGCACTATCTCGATCTGAACGCCCATCTCACGCGCAGTCTCTTTAGACCGGAGCAATACCGCTTTCACAAGCGGTTCGTTGCTAAGAATCGCGCGGCGCTGATCTGTACGGGCGTCGCTCCCGGGCTGACGAACCTTCTGGCCAAGCGCGGCGCCGAGTTGCTCGACTCGGTGGACTCGATTCACATCCGGCTGCTGGAAAGCACAGAAAGCAAGGATCCGGTTTCGACGTGGTCGCCCGAAGCGGCTTACGATGAGGCAATCTCGCGGCCGCGCGTTTATCGCGAGGGGAAGTTCGCGCTGGCGCGCCGCTTCGACGGTCGCGAAAAATTCCGTTTCCCGGCGCCCATCGGCGAGATCCCCGTTTATCTGGCGGCGCAGGACGAAGTTTGCATGCTGCCGTATGAGATTCCTGTGCGCGAGGTGGATGCGAAGATTGGAGGAAACGATTTCGAGCGCATGCGGCGATGGTTTCGCCAAGGGCGGCTCAACCGTTCGCAGGGAATGGTGCGAAAGAGGTTTCCGAACACTCTTACGCCCAAGGGGGTGGCGAAGCTGATCCGCAAGGGAGAGTTCGAAAACGCGCGCTTTGCCGCCTCCGTACTGGTGCGCGGAATGAAAGACGACCAGCCGCTGCTGGTGCGCTGGGACGCCAGCTTTCCGACGCTGTATCAAATCCGCCGCCGGGGGCTGATTGCAACGCCGATCGTGTATGCGACGGCGCACATGGCGGCGCTGTTCATAAAACACTTTCCGCGCGATTCGGCGGGCGTAATGGGCCCGGGGGCGCTGCCGTCGGACGTGAGGCGTGCGATCCTGGCGGAAGCGCGTTCGCGGGACTTCCGGATCGCGCTGAAGATAACGCGGCTGAAGAAAAACGAAGACGAAGAATTCTAGTAAGGCGTCGCGAGCGGCTTGAGAAGGCCGAAATCGATTAGGCCGTTGGCTACGAACTGCACGGCCAGCGCGACGAGAAGCAAACCCATCAGACGCATCAGGATGCGAATTCCCGTTTCTCCCATGTAGCGGCGGACGCTGCCTGCGCCCGCGAGAATGAGATAAGAAGCGAACGACGAGAGAAGAATCGTCGCGTAGACGACCACGTGCTGCCACCAGGAGTGCGACTCGCCCACCAGAACCATGACGGTTGAAATCGCGCCCGGCCCGGCCAGCATCGGCATGCCAAGCGGGATGATACTTGCGTCGGCTTTCGCCACGCCTTCTTCCGTTTCCTCGGGCGTGCTCTTCGTGCTGGACTGGCGCGCCTGGAGCATGTCGAGGCCGATCTGCAAAAGGATAATGCCGCCGGCGATTTTGAAAGCGGGCAGGGTGATACCAAATGCTTTGAAGATAAGGCTGCCGGCGAAGGAGAATGTGCAGAGGACAATCGCGCAGGTCCAGGCGGAACGCCGCGCCATCATGCGGCGCTCGGAGTCGGGCGAACCTTCCGTGATGGCGAGAAACACGGGGATCACCGCGAAGGGATCGACGAGAAAGAATACGGAAGTGAGCGCGAGGAGCGCGAACTCAAGGACGGAAGTGAGCGTGTGGGACATTATTAGACATTAATAATAATGCGGATCAATGTTGTGTAGCTGGCCGCGCGCTCTGAGCCTTCTCAGATCTCGAGCAGGGCCAAAGTAACACTTTTGCGCGTCCGCGTGTAGCGTCGCCCGCAACGCGCGCCCTACGGGCGCGTCTATTGCCTGTTTTTGGAGGTGCTGCTACACTGTCGCGGCAAGAGCTACTCTGCTGCTCCTGCCATACTTCCTGTAAAAGGTTCATCCATGTCTGGACACTCTAAGTGGGCCACAATCAAGCACAAGAAGGCGGCTACGGACGCCAAGCGCGGCAAGGTTTTCACGAAAATCATCCGTGAACTAACAATCGCCGCGCGCACCGGCGGCGCTGACCCGGTAACGAATCCGCGCCTGCGCACCGCCATTCTAGCGGCCAAGGGCGAGAATATGCCCAACGACAACATCGAACGCGCGATTCTGCGCGGCACCGGGCAGCTGGAGGGCGAAACGCTCGACGAAGTAATGTTCGAAGGCTACGGCCCCGGCGGCGTGGGTGTGCTGATTCAGGTGGTGACGAGCAACCGGAACCGGATCGTCAGCGAGATTCGCCACATGATGTCGAAAAACGGCGGTAACATGGCCGAAAACGGCGCCGTAGGCTGGATGTTTCATCGCAAGGGCGATATTTTGGTGCCAAAAGAAGCGGCCGACGAAGACAAGATGATGGGCATCGTTCTCGACGCGGGCGCGGAAGATTTGCGCGACGACGGCTCGGCCTGGGAAGTGACGACGCCTCCGGAAGCCATGGAGAAAGTACGTGAAGCTCTCGCGGGCGCGGGGATTACGCCTGCGTCGGCGGAAGTCGGCTGGATCCCGAAACAATTCGTGAAGCTGACGGGCGCGCCAGCGCAGCAGATGCTGCGCCTGATGGAAACGCTGGAAGATCACGACGACGTGCAGCACGTTTACGCGAACTTCGACATCGACGAACGCGAAATTCAAGCGGCCGTCGCGGGATAGCTTTGAGTTTCGTTCCTTGGCCACCCGCAGATGACCACCTCGACAGGGCTTGTGCACATAGGTAGTTCCCTTCGCGTCGCTTTGCCGCAAATAACGCTACCCCCTGTTTCGGGCGCGAAAGTACACTTGTGCGCGTCCATGAGTTCCCTGCCTGTCACGAACGGAAAAAAGTTGCGCGTGCTGGGAGTCGATCCAGCGGTTGCCGGAGCCACCGGATATGGAATCGTGGAATTCGAGGGCACTTCGCAGCGGCTGGTGCGATTCGGCGCCCTCAAGCTTCCCGCAAAAGCTACATTTGCTTCGCGGCTGCGCGAAATTCATCAATTGATCGTGCAGCTTGTGGAAGAATTTGCGCCCGATGCAGTGGCCGTAGAATCCGTCTTCACTGCGCTGAACGCGCGGACAGCGCTGAAGCTGGCGGAAATGCGGGGAGTGGTTTTGCTGGCGGCAGCCCAAGCCGAGGTTCCGGCGCACAGCTATTCGCCGCGCGAAGTGAAGGCCAGCGTCGCGGGCTATGGCGCGGCGTCGAAACAGCAGATGCAGCAAATGGTGAGCTCTTCGCTGGGACTGGCGGCAGCGCCGCAGCCGACGGACGCTTCCGACGCACTCGCTGTGGCGCTTTGCCACGCACATCTTTCGCGGGCGCGAGACCGCATGGCGGCCGCCATGGCCAAGAAACCCGATCGAATCGCCGTGCGTCCCGTAACCGAGCTATTACGGGGCGAGGCTTGCAGCGGGCCAGGCAGCCGGAATCCGGCCCCGCGCATCCAACATTCTCGATGAGCGTGCGCGAACTCATCAAACCCAGCTCAGCGGTCCCCGCCTTTGTGTGTTCATTCGCTCTTTTTGCGGCGGGTATTTCGCCCGGCATTTTGCGCGCGTCAACGGCTAAGCCGCTCATCATCGGGACGGCTATTACGTCGAACGGCACACCAGCTCTAAACGCGCCAAACGGCTCTGCAACGATCACGTTTCGCAAAGTATTCAAAACGAGCTATCCGGAATTCGTGGAGATCAAAGTGAGCAACCTCGGAACGGGTACGTACGACATCCGCGCGCTCGACGAAGAAGCAAGCCCGCAAACGTTCGCAGTCAGCCCGCCCCTGGCGCTGCGGATTTTCGATCTGGCGGCCAAGCTGCACGATTTCCAGGGCATCGATCTGGCGGTCCACCGGCGGATTGCGAATCTGGGGGAGAAGACGTTTCGTTACGAGAAAGGCGGGGAAGCGCACGAGGTGACCTTCAATTACACGCTCGACGACTCCGCCACGCAGCTGCTCAATATCTTTGAAGGAATTACGCGGCAGGTGGTCGATCTGGGCGATCTCCAGCGCACCATGCGCTACGACCGGCTGGGTGTGAACGACGTGCTCAAGCAAATCGACGCGGACTTCGAGAACAAGCTGCTGCCTGAACCCGGGCAGTTTTTGCAGACGCTGGATCAACTCGCCGGCGATGAGAAATTTCTGGAGCTGGCGCGACAACGTGCCCGAACTCTGGCAGGCCGCATCCGTTCGGCGCGCTGACGGTTCATTAGAAGCAGGCGCCGCCATTGCGAGTTGGGAACTTGACAGTAATGGCAAGCGCTACTAGGCTCGTCTCAAGGTCTCAGGTCTCAAAAATGAATCATCGTCCGGTGGATTCCCGTGGCTCGCTGGACGCGTATCAACGGATGCAGATTCTGAGGAATTCTAAAATGCAGGACACAGGTGCCATGAGAAAAAATCCGCTGCTTTCCAAGCTGTTGGCCGTCGCAATTCTATTCTCCTTACTCCCCGTTCTTACTTTCGCGCAAGCGAGCAACGCGGTGCCGTTACAACCGGGAAATGTGGCGTCGCGAATCACTCAAGCCATCGACGAATCGCAGCTGACGCTGCTAAAAGGAAACACTCATCCGCTTGCTCGCACAGAATTCGACCGCGGCGCGGCAACATCCGGCATGACGCTGCATCGCATGCTGCTGAGTTTGAAGCGCAGCCCCGAGCAGGAGTCCGCGCTCAAGCAGTTCCTCATGGACCTGCAGGATAAGTCGTCGCCGAATTATCACCAGTGGCTGACGCCCGATGGGTTCGGCCGGCAGTTCGGCCCATCCGATCAGGACATGCACACGGTGATTATGTGGCTCGAGTCGCACGGGTTTCAGGTGACCAGCGTCACAAAGGGCCGCACGGTCATCGAATTCACCGGTACGGTGAGCCAAGTGAATGACGCGTTCCACACCCAGATTCACAAGTACTCGGTGCAGGGCGAAGAACATTGGGCGAATGCGAGCGATCCGAAAATTCCCGCAGCGCTAACGCCGGTGGTGGCGGGTGTGGCGACGCTGCACAACTTTGTAAAGAAGTCGCATCTGAAAAATACCGGAATGGTGGGACGCGGCTTGTCGAAAGCGGGAGCGAAACCGGCGATTACCTTCAATGGCGGCGATCACGGAGTCGGGCCGGCGGATTTTGCGAAGATCTACAACGTTCCTAATGTGTTTAACGGCGGCGCAACGAATGGCGACGGCGTTACGATCGCCGTGGTGGGCCGTTCGAACATTAATGCTTCGGACGTCCAGGATTTCCGGACCCTATTCGGCGTGCCAAATGCCTTCACGTCCAGCAACATAGTCCTGAACGGCCCGGACCCGGGCAATCTGGGCGGCGGCGAGGAGTTCGAAGCCGTCCTGGATGCGACCTGGTCCGGCGTCGCGGCGCCGAATGCCGTCGTGAAATTCGTGGTTTCGCAGACGACGGAAACCACCGATGGCGTGGATCTCTCGGAAGTCTTCATCATCGACAACAACCTAGGTCCCGTCATGACCGAGAGCTTCGGCCTTTGCGAAGCACTCGCTGGAAACGCTCAGGCGGCGACTGAAGCAAGCGTGGCTGAGCAAGCCGCGGCTCAGGGCATTACGTTCATTTCGTCCACGGGAGACGCAGGCGCTTCCGGTTGCGACGATCCCAATTCGGAAACCGTGGCCACGCAACCCATCGGGGTTCAAATCCCCGCGGCCCTGCCTTTTACCGTGGCGCTGGGCGGCACCATGTTTATCCAAAACGACGCAGCCTTCTGGAACGCCACAAATGCGAACGGAACTGAAGAGTCCGCCAAGAGTTACATTCCGGAAGATGTGTGGAACGAAAGCTGTGCAACGGTGGCTACATGCGCCGCGGACGTAATTGCGGGCGGAGGCGGTCCTAACATTCTGGCTGGTGGCGGCGGCGCCAGCACCATTTTTGTCAAGCCTGCGTTTCAGGCTGGAGTCACCGGCATACCGGCGGCTAACTTTAGAGTGGTCCCGGACGTATCGCTAAACGCGGCCGTGTTTCATGATTCCACCGCCCTTTGCGTCGCGGACCAGCAGACCACTCCCAACTGCGTGCCTAACAATGCCGGCAATTTTTCAGTTGCACTCGTCGGCGGCACATCCGTCGCCGCGCCATCGTTCGCGGGAATAATGGCGCTGGTGAACGAGGTGGCAGGACGGCAAGGCGAAGCCGGGTTCGTGCTCTACAAGCTAGCGGCCACGGAGACTTTTTCTAGTTGCAACGCTTCTACGGGAAATGGACCGACCAGCGCCACTTGCGTTTTCAACGACGTAACGTCTGGCAACAACGCCGTACCCGGCCAGGCAAACTTCGGCAAAGCAACCGCGCAGTTTCAAGCGGGCACTGGATATGACGAGGCGACGGGCCTCGGCTCGGTGAACGTCGCGAATCTTTTGAGCAAGTGGACCACGGTGCGCAACGTGGCCAGCAGCACGGCGCTGGCGATCCCAGTGACCTCCGGGTCCCACGGCGCCCCGTTGTCAGTGACCATCACTGTTACGGGAAACGGAGGGCCGCCAACGGGTGACGTATCGCTGATTGCGAATACCGGCGCGAACGGCCAAACGGGAGGCATCACGCTCGCGAAGATGACGCTCGCGGCCGGCGCTGCCGCCACGACTACCACGGCGCTTCCGGGCGGCAGCTACTCGGTCCATGCTCATTACGAAGGTGACGGCACATTCCTGCCGAGCGATTCCAACGCCGTCGCCGTGAACATCGGGAAGGAAAACAGCAACGTGCAAGTGCAGGTCAATTTCATCAATCCCACGACAGGCGTGGTGACGAACGGCGTCACTTCCGTGCAGTTCGGTTCGAACTACCTGATCCGCATTAACGTCACGGGCGCATTAGGGAGTTGCGCCGGCAACGCTCCCGGCTCTTCCGGCTGTCCCACGGGATCCGTCACCTTGAAAGACGGAGCGAATCCGCTCGACGCCGGAACCTTTAGTCTAAACGCTAGTGGATATGCGGAAGATCAAGCGGAATCGCTTGCTTGCTGCGTTTCTCATACTCTAAACGCATCGTATTCCGGCGACGCCAGCTTCAACGCAAATACCGGATCGACCACGGTGTCGGTGACGCAGGCCGCAACAACAACCGCGGTCACCGCCGCTCCGTCGGTGATCACATCCGGCGCTATGGTCAACTTTACGGCTACTATCAGCACGCAAAGCTTCGGCGCGCCTCCTACGGGAACCGTTACGTTTTTTAACGGCACCACGCAGCTCGGCACCCCGGCGGCCGTGGCTGGAAGCACGAATTCAAACACTGGATTCGCGCAAGGAACCGCATCCACGACGGCGACAATCTCCGGTCTCATGCCGCTGAACGCGCCGAGGATGCAGAATCCTCCGAAGTTCCTGGCGCCATTACTGGTGCTTGGAATGCTTGTGACTCTGGCTCTGGTGTTCCGGTTCAACGCGGCGAACCGCAGAAGGTACGCCTACGTGGGCCTCACTTTTGCTGTTTTCATGCTCGCTGGACTGGCAGCTTGCGGCGGAGGCGGTGGCGGAGGTGGGGGGCATTCCCACAGCGTGACCGTCACGGCAAAGTACAGCGGCGACACGAACTACGCAGCTTCCAGCGGAACGGTAGTCGTAACGGTTCAATGATCGCTGGATAAGACTGCAGCACGGCGGCTGCACCATCCCGGTGCAGCCGCTGGTCTGCGAATATTTTGTTCCCGTTAATTTACGCGAGGA
>Ga0210405_10005983_pt1 | contig 10975 bp, 4 predicted proteins | sample IncBWH11MmetaG_FD_155492 | JGI IMG/M metagenome (GOLD analysis project Ga0210405, IMG submission 155492) | Forest soil microbial communities from Barre Woods Harvard Forest LTER site, Petersham, Massachusetts, United States - Inc-BW-H-11-M | ecosystem: Environmental > Terrestrial > Soil >... | reverse complement strand
ATATGTGTTATCAACTTCGGCGAGATAGCGAGTGCGATTGAAGTTGAACTTGGCTTCGTTGAGCAGGTGGTTTGTGATCTCCCTCTGCCAACTAAGCATGAAATATTGATTGCGGATGGGTCGTTTGCCAGGGAAACCAGGAATCGCTGTGCTTTGAAAAGGAAAAATGCCTACGCCGTCATCGAATACATAGCGGCCAAAGATCTGGTCCTTATTCCCGATGGTTTGATCCATCCGCAGTACGGCGTAGTCCTCCCGTGCAGACTGCACTTCAGAACCGGTAAAGAGCGCCAATCCGCTGGGGACGCCAGCGTTAGTGAGCTCGGGGCCGTTTGGGCGCGGATACAGACCAATGAACAGCGCGCTGGTCGGATTGACCCCTACGTTAACCAAGCCGCTGCCGTTGACCGTAGGAAGTAATCCTTGGCGGGCGTTATCGTCTGGTACGGAAATGTTGGTCGTGATACCTTTTCGTTCGCGCAGCCCTTCGTAGTTGATAAAGAAAAATGTGTGATCCTTGACGATCGGTCCTCCAAGCGTGACGCCGAACTGGTTGCGTTCATAAGCGGGCTTGCCGAGCGTATCGAAGTAATTAGCAGCGTCTAGGGCAGCATTGCGGAAGAACTCGAAAACCGAACCGTGCAGGTTGTTCGTTCCCGACTTGGTCACAAATTGGACATTGGCGCCACCATTGCGACCGTATTCTGCACTGTAGGTGTTCAGAACCACGCGGAACTCGCGAACCGCCTCCACTCCCAACTGTGCCCCGGCGGGCCCACCTGGGGGGACATTGTAGCCCGGATCGTTGATGTCGCCGCCATCGAGCGTGACGTTGTTCATTGTGGGCCGCGCGCCCTGTGCCGAAGCCTTGGACATGTTGCCTTCGCTCCAGAGACTTGATCCGCCATTGGTCGAGGGCACAACGCCGGTCTGCAACTCTGTCAATTGGAACAAATCACGACCGTTTAACGGGAGCTCGCTTAAGGTGGTCGCGGTGACCACGCTGCTCATCTGGGCCGTTGTAGTTTCAACGAGTGGCGTCTCTCCCACGATCGTGAATTCTTCTTTGGTAGAGCCGACTTCGAGAGTGGTGTCCAACACCGCTGTCTGGTTTACCAGGAGCGTAATGTCGGTCAATTTTTTGACCTTGAAACCTGCGTGTTCGATCCTTAATTGGTAGCTGCCTGCAGATAAGCCGTCGACATGATAGCTACCATCACCATCAGTGACGCTTGACCTCGCCACACCAGTTTCCAGACTGGTCGCGGTGACGTCGGCGCCGACTATAACCGCACCGGTTGGATCTTTCACTGTTCCCTGGATTTCGGAAGAAACATTCTGTCCGCCGCTGGGCAGCGCCATCAGGCTCAGCAGAACATAGAGGAACAAAGACAGGGGACGCGTCATAACAAGCCCTGAATCATCAACCTGTTATTGCCCGTGAATCGAAGATCCAAGTGACCGAATGAGAGAGGTTGCACTCCGACTAGCCGGACTCCAACGATAGGCTCGATCGTAGAAATACCGACGATCCCAAGGGTACTCTTAAAACTACGAATCCGCACATCGGAAGGGCATTTTCTACCCTCCTTTTCTTTTTCTCGCCCGCGATTCCCGGTGCTCTGTATCCTTTGTTGTTCGAGAAATCCAAGGTATACGGATCCGTCAGTGTATTGCTTACAGGCTTTGTTCTTTTGTTGCAACCTCTTGTCTGGCCCTGGCTGCGGATATACCTGCCTATAGGCTGCGCCTTCACGATCTTCAGTGTTCTTGTTTTGGTTTTGAAACGCGCATTAAGCTCGATGATGTGGACTGCGACCGTCAGGTTTTCCGCGACTCTTTGCCATCGCGGAATTGCCGGGAGTGGGTTGGTAATCGGAGATCAGAACCTTTCGTGTCAGGATCAGGTATTCGTCACTCTCGGCTGCGCCCTTCAGGGGGCAGCCTCACTCTTAAGAAGGAATCCCGACTGCAGCAAACCGACTTTGCTGACAAGTTCGGAAAAGCGCGGGTCGGAACGTAGCGGGTCAAATTGGAAGTAAGTATTGAGACCAATCAGCAGCCAATCGTGTTCCTGGTAAGCAACATCGAGCCAATGGAAAGCCTGCTCTTTGTCTCCCAGGTCGGCGTAGAAGCGGGCTATGGATACTGCTGACGAGTAGCCAGTCTTACGCTGAGCCTGCCGGATTTCAATGGCTTTGGTCAGAGCGCCTTTCCAGCCAGCGGAACGATATCCTTGTTTTATGGCAGCACTGAACTCAGCGTCGATTGGATACCCCGACAACTTGCCGCACGCCTTCCATTCTTCGACGACTTGGGGGTACATGCGTTTCCCCCAATAGGCGTAGGCCAGGCAATCGTGCGCAATAGCGAAAGTTGGGTTCGCGTTTGCCAGCTTGCTGCAAATCGCAATCGCTTCGTCGTACTGCCGCGCCCACACGTGGATACCTCCCGCCACCCGGGTGATGACGGGCGAAAGGGGATCCAGTTCATGGGCATGGTTGATCTCCGCAAGGGCCTCCTGTTCTCTGCCGCCTATCATGCCGATATCGTCTGCATACCACTGGCGCGCAGTGGCATCGTTGGGGTCGAGTTCGAAAGACTCCTTGAACTCTGCCTCTCCCCCGGCAAAATCCCAGTCGTACTGCATTTCGTTGCTGCCCAGAACGGCATGAGGATGAGCCAGCGTCGGGTCCAACTCCAGGGCCCTGCGAGCAGCGCCGTTCGACTTGGGAAAGTCTTCGTTCTGATTGCCGCCATAGTTCGGTAGCACAGAATAAGCGTCGGCCAATCCTGAATATGCCAACGCGTAGCTCGGATCTTTCGCGATGGCCTGATTGAAGTAGGAAATGGCGTTCTGAAGCTCACCATACGTCCGGTTGTTCCAAGCGTAACGCCCCTTCAAATACAGATCATAGGCCTCTGGATTTTGCGTACCTTGCCGGGTGACCTGCTGCTTTTCTGAGCTGCTGAGATGGGAACGCAACTTTCCCGCGATGTCGCCCGCAATCTGCTCCTGCAGCGAGATAATGTCCGCGCCCTTACCACTGTAGTGATGCTCCCAGATTTCCGTGTTGTCGCGAACATCGATGAGCTCAGCGTTCACTTCGATGCTATCCCCCTGCGACGTCACTCGGCCGCTCACCAGCGCCGACACTCCCAGATCGTTGCCGGCCTTTTGTGCGTCTACGTCCTTGCCTTTGTAGCGGAAGACAGAGCTACGGGACCTCACTTTGAGCTGGGCTATATGCGTAAGGTTCTCGATCAACGACTCGGTGATGCCATCGCTAAGGTAGTCAGTATTGGCATCTCCACTGCCATTGGCGAAGGGGAGTATTGCGATGGAATCGGCGTCTGGGTGGGGGTAAAGCACGACCACACTCACGACGGCCACCGTGAGGGCGGCGGCCACGATCAGACCGATGACCTTCCAACGACTTACGGGCGAAGGCGTGATTGAGACCGGCTCTTTGTCCGTCGCAGATCCACGATCTACCGCTTCGGGTTCAGGCGTCTCTAGGAGTGCCTGTCGCGATTGGTGGTTTCCGTTCGTGGGAGCTGCGAGCCAAGCCGAGAGTTCTTCGGTGTAGGCAAAAACCTTGCCCCCAGCTTCCCCAGGAAGGCGATGGATAGGCAGACCGCGAGTCTTCTCCCAGCGCCGCAGGGTCCTTTCGTCGCACTTAAAGAACGCAGCGATCTCTTTCCAGGAACTTAAACGCTGGTTAAGCGTTTGGAGTTTGTCTTCACTACCCATTCTTTCGTCTTGTCCGGAGATGCCCTGAGATGTCCGTGAACGCTGGTTGCCTGGGGGAGGGAGTCACAGGAGTATAGCCCAGCCGCAAAGGCTTTGCCACGGCTAAGGCGGGAGGCCACTCCCCGCCCTGGCCGCAGGAGCCCTTCTGCGCAATTTCGCAAACCACTGACCTTTTAGGGATGGGGGAACTGATGAAGATCCGGGACTTCTCTGTGTCGTTCATTTTGATTGCGGTATGGAACATCCTGGCGCTCGGACAAGCAGGAGTCCAACCAGGCACTCCGGGTTCCAAGCCAGATGCTCAGCTGGCTTCGGCTGTTGGATCTTCTGCTTCGAAGGCGGCCATTGCCATTCAGGGTCCATTGACAGGCCCGGCGCCCGTAAATCTGCTATCCGCCGGACTTTATCTAAGCAGCCCCAACTACAAAACCGCTGGCCTTCTGGACGTGGCGTTCGGCGATTTCAACGGGGATGGCAACGTAGATGTCGTCAACGTCGACTCCAGTACCTGCATCACCTTCATGCCCGGTGACGGCAAGGGACACTTTAGCGGCGCGCCGGTGCCTAGCTGCGTTCTCCCCAATACCGGAGGAAATCTGATCGTCGCAGGAGACTTCAATAATGACCGAATCCTCGACGTCGCCGTCATCGCCTCCAATTGCTGCAATCCCAACAACATCTACCTCATGTTTGCCCAGGGCAACGGCGACGGAACTTTCACATACAAGAACACAATATCTTTTTGTTGGTGTGGCGGCGGCGGACAACTGGGCTACGGTGAGTTGGCAACCAGTCTGAATGTCGCCGACTTGAACCGCGACGGCAACCTCGATTTGGTGATGACGACAACCGGAGGCAACGTCAACCATTACAGCAGTTACGTCTTTCTCGGAAGCGGCAACTTCAACTTCAGCCAAGCTGGGCTGGTGGGCACCGGTTCTTGTCCAGGCATAGCCGCGGGTATCGTTACCGATTTGAATGGTGACGGCCTTGTTGACCTAGCCACCACCACTTCGGCGTGTGGTCTGCACGAGCTGGATGTTTACCTGGGCAACGGCGACGGTACCTTCCAGACTCCCGTTGGATATCCCACGACCACAGGAAATCCTTCGTGCATTGCCTACGGAGATATCAACGGTGACGGCGTAACCGATATCGCTGTAACTGTCGGGGCCGGAGGCAACCCCATTGCCGCATTCCTAGGTAACGGAAACGGGACATTCGGAACCGCCGTCAATTCCCCTTCCGTGTACAACCCTTATTGTGTCGCGATGGGCGACTTCAATGGCGACGGAAAGGCGGACGCGATCGTCAGCTCGAACTACTCGGGAGGAGATGTTCTAGGAGTGCAGTTCAGCAATGGAGATGGCACGTTCCAGGCGCCGGTGCAGTACGCAGTCATCACTGCTCCCCAAAGAATATTTGTGCAAGACGTGAATGGAGACGGCCATCCCGACTGGGTGTCAATCGGACAAGGCTATTTGTACTTGAGCGTCGGTCTGGGCTCGGGTCATGGCGGGTTCCTGGCAGCGGTGGACGATTATTCAACTCCCGGCACTTACGGCTCGGGAACAACCAACGCGATCGCCGCCGCAGACTTTAACAAAGATGGAAACCTCGATTACGCGACTGTCGGTGGCGGCGGTGTGTATATCTCCATTGGCGACGGCGCCGGTAATTTTGCCACGGCGGTTAATTATCCCGCTGGCCCCTCGCCGTCCCAGTTCACAGTAGGCGATTTCAATAAAGACGGTTATCCGGATATCGCCGTCACCCAACAGAACGGCCCCGGAGCAGTTTACGTTTTGCTCAACAACAAGAATGGGACGTTCGCGTCCCCGGTCAGTTACTCCGTTGGCAATGGGCCCTATCTGGTTCAAACCGGTGACTTCAACAAGGATGGGAATCTGGATCTGGTCGTCACCAATGTGACCGATGGAACGGTAAGTGTCCTCCTGGGTAATGGAGATGGCACGTTCCAAGGGCAAAAAGTCTCCACTTCACAAACCAGCGGGAGCTATTTGGCGGTGGCGGACTTCAACGGAGACGGCGAACTGGATCTGGCAGTAGCCCTGTACTCCGCGAGTAGCACGAACATCAGCATCCTGCTGGGGAATGGCGACGGAACTTTCCAGGCTCCGCTTACGACTACTCCCGCACCGCTATTGGCCACCGGCCTCGCGGCGGGCGATTTCGACGCTGATGGCAAGATTGACTTGGTGGTGGCCGCGGACTCCATCAACAATGGTTCCGTCGGCGCGGGCGGCGCGGCGATCTACCTGGGACTAGGCAATGGCAGCTTTGCGAAGGTCGTAGACTATCCTACCGTCCCGCCAGGATTAAACGACAGTAACTTTCCCACCTTCAGAGGTCCTATCAGCCTGGGCGACTTGAATAACGACGGCTTTCTTGACATCGTTGCCCCCAATTATGGTTCCCTCGCAAACGGCATCAATCTAGGTCCCGCGATTCTTTTGGGAAAGGGCGATGGGACATTCATATTGAATCCGGCAACCGCACCCGTGGCAGGGACTTTTCAGGGCGGAGTGGCCCTCGGAGATTTCAACCATGACGGTTTGCTCGACCTGGCAGTCAGGAATTTCGATCCGTTTGGTGGCCAGTATCTCAATACCGTGACCATGCTCCTCAGCACCGAGGGCACAGAAGTGGTGCTGACCAGCTCGGCGAATCCTTCTGTTCAAGGACAGCCAGTCACGTTCACCGCGACGGTAGTGACATCCTTTGTCGGCTTGCCAACCCCGACCGGCACGATCACCTTCGAACTCGGGTCAACCAATGTACCGGTAGCTTTGGTCAACGGCGTTGCGACCTACACCACTTCGACACTCTCCTTGGGTGGCACTGTAGTCTACGGCGCCTATTCCGGCGACTCCAACTTCGTCGCCAGTACGTCACTTGGTCTGTCACAGCAAGTCAACCCGGCCCCATTGGTGATCATCACCACGACATTGCCAGATGCCGTCCAGAATGTGTCCTACAGCGCGAGTGTCTCCGCCAGTGGCGGCATCGCACCTTACAATTTCAATCTCTTTAGCGGATCGTTGCCAACTGGGCTTTCCCTCGGCGGCAATGGAGTGATCTCCGGAACACCGACCGGCCTTCCCGGCACGTCGAATTTCACCGTGCTGGTAAAGGACGCAGAAAATCCGACGCAGAGCGCTACGGCCAATCTCTCCATCACCGTGGCCATCAATCTTTTGATCACGACAACAAGTCTGCCGAACGGCGTCGCCGCTAATGCCTACAACGCTTCGATTGCGGCCAGCGGAGGCACTCCGCCCTACAACTTCGCGCTCAGCAACGGAACGACTTTGCCCGCTGGCCTTTCTCTGAGCGCCGCAGGAGCCATCTCCGGCACTCCTGCAACTCCTGGCACTTCCAACTTCACCGTGCAGGTGACGGATTCCGCAAATCCTGCCCAGAGCGCAACGGCGAATCTCTCCATTACGATTACTTCCGCTTTGTCGATCACCACGACGAGTCTGCCGAACGGCATTCAAGGAAGTCCATACAACACGAGTGTCACAGCTACTGGCGGCATTGCACCTTACACGTTCGTCATAAGTAGCGGCAATTTGCCACTTGGACTTTCGCTGAGCAGCAGCGGCGTCTTCTCAGGCACACCGAGCGGCGCCGGAACCTCCAACTTTACTGTGAAGGCCTCGGATTCCAGCAGTCCGCCACAGATTGCCACAGCCAGTTTCTCCATCAGCGTTTTCAATTCCCTGGGGATCACGACGACGAAGTTGCCTGGAGGCGTGACAGGCACATCTTACAGCTCCAGTGTCGCTGCTTCTGGCGGCCTTCCGCCCTACACATTCACTATCAGCAGTGGTTCGCTCCCTGCCGGGCTCGGAATCAGCCAGGGAGGCCGTATCTCCGGGACGCCTTCGGGTTCTGCCGGAACCTCGACCTTTACGGTGCAGGCGCGGGACTCTGCCAATCCTCCTCAGACCTCAACCGCTATCCTTTCGATCACGATTTACACGGGTCTTTCGATCACAACCACAACGTTGCCGAACGGCGTTGTCGGCAATGTCTACAACAGCAAAGTGACGGCCTTCGGTGGAACGCCTCCTTATGCTTTCACGGTTGTGAGCGGCACGCTTCCCACCGGACTCACGCTGGGCACAAACGGAACCATCAGCGGCACGGCTTCCTCTGCAGGTCCTTCAAGCTTCACGGTGCAAGCGACGGATTCCAGCGTTCCGGTGCAAACCGCAATGGCAAACCTGTCCATCGCGGTTAATCCTCGATTGTCGATCTCTACCACCTCTCTTCCAACAGCGGTGCTGGGCATTCCTTACAACGCGACGGTCTCGGCCACGGGCGGTGTTCCACCTTACGCGTTCTCCGACACCGTCGGATCACTGCCTGGCGGTTTGACGCTTAGTTCTGCCGGCGTAATTTCCGGAACGCCAACCAGCTTGGGAATATCGAACTTTACGGTTCAGGCGGTGGATTCCAGCGTCCCGTCCCAGCTTTCAACAAGCAAACTGTCCATCAAGGCAACCTCCAATATCGCAATTACCACGCCCAGTGTGCCGAACGCGGTGTTCAACACTCCCTACAACGCAAAGATCACGGCGACTGGCGGTACGGCGCCGTACACGTTCACCACGATCACCGGATCGCTTCCCGCCGGACTGTCTCTGAGTAGCGGCGGGGTTATCTCCGGAACACCGTCCTCTACCGGCACTTCGACTTTCACGGTGCAGGCACAGGATTCCTCCACTCCAATGTTGACAGCGACTGCCAACTTTTCCATCACAGTCTCTGGCAACCTGGCCATCACCACGCCGGCGTTGCTACCCTCAGGCGTCGCAGGCGTACCGTACAAAACCAAAATCGTAGCAGCAGGAGGAACTCCACCCTACAACTTCACGATTTCAGGGGGCAGCTTGTTGCAGGGGCTCACCTTGAACTCCAGTAGCGGCGTGATCTCGGGCACGGTCCCTCTGAACACCGGTGGTGCAGCTGCATTTGATGTGCAAGTGACGGATTCCAGCACTCCGGTCCAGATGGCGACAAGCGGCTTCAGTCTTGTAATAGCGGGACCGCTCAGCATCTCAACCACAACATTGCCTGGAGCCGCTCCGGGCATGCCCTACAGCGCTACCATCTCGACCGCGGGTGGCTCTCCGCCGATCACCTTCTCGGTCGTGAGTGGCACGCTCCCTGCCGGCCTCTCCATGAGTGCAGGAGGTGTAATTTCCGGTACGCCTACCGGCACCAACGGGGTGTCGAACTTTACCTTGCAGGCGAAGGATTCCGCAGTTCCGGCCCAGACGGCGTCCCGCCGCTTGTCCATCACAGTCGACTCACCCTTGGTGATCACGACCACGTCAATACCAAACGGAAAGGTGGGGGTTCCGTATCACTTTCAAATGATGGCAACAGGCGGCTTACAGCCGTACACCTGGACTCCGCCCCCCGGCTTCATGTTTCCTCCGGGCCTCACATTAAGTACTACCGGCTTGATCTCCGGCACTCCGACCCACGCTCTTATCTACAACGTGGTCGTGAACGTCCAGGATACAAGCCAACCGAACCAGATGCAGGAGGGCGTGTACTTGATGACAGTCTCGCCGTAAACCGCCGACGTAATGATTGGCATCCCGCTCCCCTCACTGAGGAGTTTGAACAAGTAATCATGATCGCAGTTGGGATCGAAGAGATGGCTGGGGTCGGACCGAGTTCCTGACCCCAACGATTAGAAGCGAGCCCAGGTTGGAACGCGCAAACCCATTACGAGAGCGAGATGCCGCTCTTCCCTGAGTGCATGCGCCAGTGTGTGCCCTTAGCGTTTGACACTGGCGACGTTGTTAGAGATGGGGGGTGGTCTTTCATCCGCGCTCTCGCCGAATGAGTGGAGTTCTTCACCACATCTTCCCCCAGTTGAGCCGCTTCAACGTGATTTCTATTTTCTTTCCGTTTCTCGTACCCGACATTTGCAGGTGCGGCCCGTTCGTCGAGTACGTCCCTTGGATCTCGTCGGTCAATCCGTCGAGGTTCAAGTTGGCCAGCCGAAAGCTGTGCTGGGAACGGTCGGCCTCAAAGACACCTTCGCTTTCCACCCGCTCGGGCTGACGATCTTCCGCAAAGTAAGAGCAGGATTCGAGCACATCGCGGTATGCGCGCTTGTCGGACAACTGATTCGGGATCAATGGGCCTCTTTGCGGACACGGCACGATTTCGCTCCGGGAGTAGTAAACGTGCTGCCAGACGTCAAAGTAGACTCGGGCGCGCTGGCCTTCCTGGATGGCGTTCTTCCCATCGATGCGAAGCGCTTCGACGACCCATGCGCCCGCTCCGTTGACCTGCCGTGTCCCAGTGAAATCGCTGATGAGTCGAGCGTCGCGTTCATAGCCGTAATAATGGTTGAAGGAGAGAACGGTAAGAACTGCAAGGGGAATAATCGCCTCCGCCCAGCGAAAGACCGGGCGCAACCGGGTGGGCGCTTCAAGTAACTTCGCGAGGGCTTCTCGCAGAGCTGGCCAATGATTCAGCAGAAGGTAAATGTTGATGGCAAGCAGCTGGCAGCTGATGATCTTGGTGTCGTGCCAGAGATCGAGCGCAAAGTTAATGAGCAGGACATTGAGCAGCACGGGAAACATCAGTACTGCTCCCATCCTTGCCGTTCGCCGAAAAAACAACATCATTGCGGGGACAAATTCCGCGACCCCCAGCAGACGCTGAAACCAGGGCGCGTATCCGAGATAGGCCCATGCCAGCATCCGTCCCGGCACTTGGTCGAGCGGTCGCGTGTAGGTGAACGGGGAAACCTGGAACTGGACATTGACCAGTTTCACAATCGCGTAGTACAGCATGACAGTACCTAGCAAATAGCGGGCCGCGTGATAGAAGGTCCGATTGATGTCCCCAAGGGTCTTCATGGCCGCCTTTCCAGCGTGGTTCGCGGAGCCCCGATTGAATCCCACAACGTTCGGGGCCTTTTTCAAGGGAATTCTATCCCGATGCGTGTGAGAGATGCGGGGAACTATGGCTTCTCATTCACGGACATAGACCGGCAGGTTCGAGCAGGGATACGGAAGACCCCCTGAAGCGGGCGAGCGGGGTCGACAAGCGTAACCGAGATTTTTTGACAACTATCTTTGGCGAACCCGGGAGAAGCTGCACCCAACGCAGCCTTGGCGTCTTATAGCTTTCACTCTTCATTCGCATCCCCCCTTCTCAATG
>Ga0210405_10005982_pt1 | contig 10975 bp, 15 predicted proteins | sample IncBWH11MmetaG_FD_155492 | JGI IMG/M metagenome (GOLD analysis project Ga0210405, IMG submission 155492) | Forest soil microbial communities from Barre Woods Harvard Forest LTER site, Petersham, Massachusetts, United States - Inc-BW-H-11-M | ecosystem: Environmental > Terrestrial > Soil >... | reverse complement strand
ACTTGAACTTGTTGTTCTGTGCTTTCTCCGGTGAAACGGCACCCGTCGACGGAGTAACGGAGAGCTTCGGCACTTGCCTAATCGGCGGTCCAAACCGGATGGAATTCACTTGAAATATCCCCCTCAAAGCGTTTCTCGATTGGCTAATTGAATAGTAATTGCGCGAGATCTGGCTTCACCCAATTCGAAACGCAGTGGGTGGTGAGGGAGTTCGGGCACGGAGCGACGCCGGACTTGCAGCCTGACTCCCTCTGGATAGTCCTCAGGAGTGAGAATCTAGTTGCTTCCGGAACTTGCTGAAGCGGATCCGTTGTCGTGTGTTTTTGCCGCGACTTCCAAGACCGCCGATTGGGGCACAGGGATGTTGTAGACGTCGTACGGTGTCTGAATCCTGGTTAGGAAGTGTTGTCCCGCAACCTGCTCGAAACTTACGCTAGGATCGTCGACGCGAGCGCTTTCGATCTCAACGGGATGCACAAACACACCCATATGATTTTCGCGACTGCTGAAGAACAGTCCAGTGGATTTATCATCCGAAAAGCGACTGACTTGGTACGTGCCTGCAGGGAGCGTCTTGCCACTGACCACAAACGCGAAGGGTAGTTTTACAACGATTTCGCCTCGAGTTTGCGCTTGCGCCTTGGCGGCCACACCCAAGCCAAGAATGAACACAATCGTGAGCAGAATACTCGCATACTTCTTCATTTTTTCTCCTTTTCAACGTTTTCGGTTCTCGTTGCTGATCCGTGCGTCGCCCCAGCTCTTCTTGACAGGAGCGAGTGTTAGCACTTGTTTCAACAATCATCCTCAAAACGTGTACAGGCAGTGAGATGAGCTTGTCGCTGCAAAGTTTCAAGAATTCGGCGCAATGAGCTTCCTGGTCGCCGGTCCGGTTAGGAGTCGTGGAAATGCCATGCCGAAAGCGAGATGGAGCGAAATCCGTGATTTAGAAATCAGTGTGAAACTTTTGGTCCGAGCGAGAGTCTCATTGAACCGACGAGTCTTCGGCGTCGATGGCCGAACGCGCAATGCGCTCTTCACCTCGGCCGATTGGAGCTTTGAATGGGAACCGTAAAGCTTGTAGTCATATACCCACGTCCCAAAGATGTCGATGCTTTCGAGAAAATCTATCAGACCGAACATGTGCCGCTAGCAGTGGCAAGACTGGGTGGTAAGACCAAAATGGTGGCAACAAAGGTCCTGGGTTCGCCCCAAGGTATTCCTTCTTTCTACCGCATTGCAGAAGTTTACTTTCCGTCGATGCAAATCCTCGAGGAGTGCGCTTCGTCGGACGGCGGCAAAGAAGCCCTGGCACACGCCGTGAAGATCTCTTCAGGAGGGACGCCAATCTTTTTGGTCGCCGAGGAAGAGACTTTCACGTTCACCCAAACAGCAGGCAGTTAGTCTTCCTGTCCAGCTCGCCGCTGAGCAAGGTTAGGACTCCGGTGCAGGATCTGAATCGGTTAAGGAGAAGAACGGTGCGCTCCAGTTTTACAATTGCCATATTGGTTGCGTTTTCTATCCTAGTGGGCGCTTCACTTCGATACATCCATGCGGCGAGCCCAGCCGCGGGGGCGAGCAGTGATGGCACCCTGCGCACTCCCGTGCTGATAGAATTGTTTACGTCTGAGGGCTGTTCCAGTTGCCCTCCTGCTGACGCTTTATTGGAAAGGCTCGACAGATCTCAGCCAATCACCGGCGCGGAGCTGATCGTTCTAAGCGAACACGTGGATTATTGGAACCATATCGGATGGAAGGATCCCTATTCTTCACGCGAATACAGTGAGCGGCAAAGCGCGTACGCAGAACACTTTGGTCTCTCGAGCATCTATACGCCGCAAATGGTCGTTGACGGGCACATTGAGCTCGTCGGCAGCGACGAACGCCGAGCGATCCAGGCTGTCGAAAATGAAACGAAAGTTCAAAAGACACCGTTAAGCCTTTCTGCGATTCATTTCGAAAGCAACAATAAGATTAGCTTGCATTTCGAGACGGGCCCTTTGCCTCCCTATATCCCCGCGAAATCGGCGAACCTTTTCCTGGCGATAGCCGACGATAGCGATGAATCGCACGTGAACGGCGGCGAGAACGATGGAAGAACTTTGAAGCACGTTGCGGTCTTGCGCGATCTTGTCCCAGTCGGAACAGTAGGTCGAATCGACAAGTTCTCCCGCGACATAACGGTCAAGCTCGGTAACGAGAACCGAGGGAACCTGAGGCTCGTGGCGATCCTCCAGGAACCGGCTACGGGAAGAGTCTGGGGAGCAGTCTCGGCTCGGCTTTCGAATTAGCATCGCTCGTACTAGCTGTCCTTTATCTGCCTTATCGCCGGTTTACTAGCGCAGCGGTAAAGCACGAAATCGAAACTGGTGCAAAGATGAAAATTGGGGTTGCTATCCTATTCGTTGTCGGATTGTTCGGTCTTCCGAGTGGGCAAGAAAAACCATCCACTAATCAGGCCGTTGCACCGTCTGTTGGCTTGGAGACCGGCCAGCAGGCCCCGGCCTTTGTTCTGTCCGATCAGTTCGGTCGTCAACAGTCCAACGAGACGCTCAAAGGGCCGAACGGCACTGTCCTCCTTTTCTTCCGTTCTGCCGACTGGTGACCCTTCTGCAAAGCGCAGCTCGTGCAGCTGCAAAACGCAAAACAAAGATTTGAGGTGCAAGGACTTAAGCTGGCCGCGATTAGCTACGATAGTCAGGGTATTCTGAAGGACTTCGCCAAGCGGCACAAAATCGAGTTTCCCCTTTTGGCTGACCCCAATTCTGAACTCATTCGTAGCTTCTGTGTGCTCAACACGGAAGCCAAAGGAATGACCAAAGGGATGGCCTACCCGGGATTCTTCTACATCGACTCAAGCGGGGTCATTCGCGAAACGTATTTCACGGCGAAATACACGGACCGATTGACGGCGAATAATGTAATTGCAAAGCTGTTCCCGGAGTTGAGTGCGGAAGTGAGCCAGAATATCGAAGCGCCTCATCTTCAGCTGACCCTCGCACAATCGGATCGCAGCGTCATACCTGGGGGCAGGGTCAGTCTGATTGCCGATATCGAGCTTCCTCCCGATGTACACGTCTATTCTCCGGGAGTGCAAGGTTATAAGCCGATCCAGCTCACGTTACAGGCGCTTCCAGGAATCGAACTCCAGCCTGTCATTTACCCAAGCTCGAAAGTACTCTACTTGGAGGCCATCCAGGAACATGTCCCGGTCTTCGAGGGAAAGTTTCGTATCACCCAGGATGTTACTGTAACTCCCTCCAAGACTCGGGATGCAGTCCGCTCCTTAGTCTCCGCGCAAAAGACGATTTCCATCGACGGTGAGCTCAAGTATCAGGCTTGCGACAAGACGATTTGCTATCCGCCGTCGTCCGTGCCAGTAGGATGGCAATTGCAAGTCCTTCCCCTTGACCTTAAACGATCTCCGAGGGCCATTCAGCACAGGTAGTCGATCGGATTGTGGAACTAAGCCCAATTCTCAAGTATGGAAAGGACAAAGCCATGAGTGATGTCGTTTATGTCTCAAAGTCGCGGATCGAACGCAAGCAGGGACCTCTCCGCATCGCGCACCTGCCCGGCGAGTCGCAGCCAGTGACTTTCAGCGTCCACGGAGCCATTGCTGAGCACTACAAAGTCGACCCGGCAAAGTTGAAAGAGTCGCACTCCTCGACCATTGACTATGTCATTTCCGCAACCGCTGGTTGAATGATGGGTACCTTCGGAGGTGCGCTGGAAGCGCGCCAAATCGATGCCAGCAACGGAAAGTTGACCGCGGACGTGACGGGGGAGGTCGAAGTGGAGGACGGTGTGTTGGTCATCCGCCGGATTCACGTGGCGATGCGCCTGCTGGCGCCTCAAGAGGTCAAGGAGACGGTGGAGCGGGTGCACGGTGTTTATGCCATGCACTGCCCGCTCTATCGCACGTTACACAAGGCGATCCAACTCACGTCTTCGGTCGAACTTGTGGCGCCCAAGCCTCCTAGCTCGTATGTCAACAAGAACAGTTTGAAGTAAATCTCTTCGAGGTTAGGCCGCTTGAAGCACGTCATTCTGGGCGTGGGTGGAAAAACAAATCCGCAGACACCAGAACGGGTCGTATGTCAAAGAAAACAAGGTAAATATAGATGGAGATGGGAGAGCGTCGCGTGGGTAACCCAGGGCAATGCTTGGGAGCCACATCCTGAAACTTTTCGACTCCCTGCGAATCGCACTCTCAGGGAAGGACCGGCGTGAGATCGCCCGGTGCCGCATGTTCGGGGGCGTATACTGCTCACAGCCGGGATGGAGCTTCAGATCTGTTGGTGAAAATGAGCGTAACGCAATCGCAATTGCGAACTAACGAGGCTCACCTTATAAAGAGAGTCTGCGACGGAGAGCGAGAGGCTTTCTATGAGTTGGTACGTCCGTATGAGCGTTTGATTTACGCAACCGCGATTTCAATTTTGAAAAACCCAGCTGATGCAGAGGAAGTTGCACAGGAGGCAGTACTAAAAGCCTTTTCGAATCTCGCAGGCTTCCGCGCGGAATCAAAGTTCAGCACCTGGCTGGTACAAATCACCTACAACGAAGCAAGAATGAAATTGAGGAAGGCCCGTCCGCACCTCTACGAATCGATTGACGACCAACAGCAAAACGAAGAGGGAGAGTTTTGGCCAAGAGACTATGCCGACTGGAGGCCTATTCCTTCCGAACTGCTTGAAGAAAACGAGATTCGGCAAGCGGTGCAGGATGCAATCAATTCGCTGAGTCCCAGTTACCGCGAGGTGCTTATCCTTAGGGACGTTCAGCGCTTGAGCATCAAAGAGACGACGACAATTCTTGCAATTTCGGAAGCAAGTGTGAAGACTCGGCTTCATCGAGCGAGGTTGCTGTTGAGAGACAATCTCGCTCCTGGAATCGACGGTTCTTGGGTTAAAGGACAACCGTATCGGAAAGTTAGACCGTGGTGAAAAAAGAAAGGCGCAATGGCGACCATTGAAATCAGTTGCGTCGAAGTGTGGCGGGAAATCTCCAATTACCTTGACGAAGAGATCTCTCCCGAGATGCGCGAAAGAATGGAAGCGCACTTCAGTGCTTGTGCACACTGCACTGCCGTGCTGGATGGGACGCGAAACGTCGTAGGATTGGTCGGAGACGGCAAGTTGTTTCAGATGCCCGAGGGGTTCAGCAAGCGGCTGTATAAAAAGATTCAAAAGCTTCCTTGATCGCTTGTGCGGGACGATTAAGTCTGGTCTGGCCGGAATGGATCCTCAACGTCTTGGTTATCCATGTACATCCACAGTTTCCACTTTCCTTCTTTGTTTCTCCGCCAGATATCCACATAGCGATACCGGCGACGGATCGGTTGACCGCCGTCCTTAGGTGTCAGCGTTAAGTCATGCCACCCGTAATCGTAGGCAACGTCTCCCTGAAGACGAATCTCGATCACAATCACCACCAACTTTACTGTAAAGCGTTCGAATAGATTCGCGAGTCGACTTTTCAATGCATCCAATCCGCTCTCGCCAAATTCGCTCGGTTGGCCGTCGGAAAAGTTAACGAGATCTGGATCAGCAATGGCCAGTACCCGAGACGTATCCCCACGGTTAAGACCCTCCCGGAATTCGCTCTTGACCGCGTTGACCGCATACAAGTCATCCATACGCTTTCTCCGCTGTTGAATTGCAAACCACGATGTTGTTGTCCTGGAGTCATTCTAATCGCAGCACTCCATAGATATCGATCTCATTTGCGGGACAACAAGGGCAGGGTTAGAAAGAAGAGTAAGTGGAACAACCATGCCAGCCAACCATTACATACAACATGAAAAACAGCACGTAGTGAATGACCTCAGAGCATCCGTGCCGCTCAGCCTGTTGATCTTCTTGAGATCCTCTGAGCATCCCCGGCACGGCATCCAGGAAACAGGAATGCCCAGAGATCCTGGTTGGGTCAGAGCGGAGGGGAGAGTTTTCTTCAGCAGATACGGGACGAATTGGTCTCAAACACGTATCGACCCATGCGAGCACGGAAGAAGGAGATACCGAAGGATGGGGGCACTAAGGTCCGCATCCTCTCGATCGCCTCGATCCGCGATCGTGTTGTCCAGGGAGCACTCAAGCTCATTCTGGAACCGATCTTCGAAGCTGATTTCCAACCGGGGTCGTATGGATATGGGAAGTTGGGACTCTGCAATGATTGCCGGCTTCGTCGACCATGGTCACTGCCGAAAGTCCAGCCAGCCGAGTCAGTCACCTAACCTTGATTGGAAGCTAGCAGGTAAGCCCATTGCTGGAAATCGGCACGATGGGTTTGAAGTGGCGGGGGCTGGAACCCAGCTTACGGTTCGGCTCGTGAGGCCCTCCCAGTGGAAACGGGGAGCAACAGCTAGGCCGAACCTACGGAGTATGGCGCTTGCCCTCGACCCAACCAGGGTTCCTCGAGCGAGAACCGCCCTCGGAAACGACGATGTGAGAGCGCCACTCCTGCCGCCAGTTTAAGCTGGCGGCTGGAGCCTTAGTCGCGCGCATGGGGGCTCAATAGCATTCGGCAATCGCCAGCGCTCTACGCGGTGGCTGGCTTAATGGTTCGTCTGTGGCACGAACAAAGGGTTTCGTAACAGCTAGAACCGGCTAACGCAGCGGATCCTCGGGAACAAGCAGCGTGATCCTTGGTCGAGTATTGACGTACTGAATGCACTGCCCTTGATTTGCGAATTGGCTCGGATGGTTAAAGTTGGCCCAGCCATCGCCTTTACATTCGTCTACGCTGCTCGGTGGACCGCAACGACGCTCGTTGTTCGGAATGAATACGGTTATCGGTCTACCTGGCGGGCCGACGAACATATTCGACTCAATGGCGTCCGCGTCTCCCAGGTTATACGCTCTGTGGACGCGGCCCTCAGACGTCTCAAACGCCTGCCCCGCACGGTACGACTGAACGCTGCCGCATCCATCCTCGACGGTGATCGTGCCTAGCCTCACAACGTTATAGACATAACCCGGATGATAGTGCCATGCACCTGTGGTCTCGCCGACCGGCGTCTTGAGCGTCCGCGCTGTCAGCGTTGACGGACCGTTCCACAATCCAATGTGGTCGCTCGTCCCGGTCCAGAGTTCCAGTGGGGTCGCGGCATAGAGGACGCCAACTAGTGCCAGGCAGCCGCCGATAAGCAACGTCAGTTTCAGTTTCGAAATGCGTAGAGTCATTGGCCTTTCTCCTTGTGCGCCGGAAGAAACGGCGCGATGTCATCACATAAACCTCGCTCGCCGTGAATGCGTCGCTTCCGGTCGTTGTCGAAGCAACTCTCAGCGCAGACTTGCAGCGCGTCAATCACGGCTGCGTTTTGTCTTCCTCGCTTTTGTGTATCGGTCTAAGCTTTTGAAAACGTTAGGACATCGGTATGCAAGCTATCTGGCTTTCGGGATATAATCTGCGCAAGCATCGGCGGTCCTATGACCTCGCCACCCTTACGTTTTCATGATTTTGAGCTTGACCCAGCCCAGTTCGAGCTGCGTCGCGCCGGTCACCGTGTGCGGCTGGAGCGCAAGCCTCTCGAACTCCTGATCATGCTCGTGGAAAGGCGGGGCGCTCTCGTCTTTCGAGAAGAGATCATCCAGCGTGTATGGGGCGGTGATGTTTACTTCGATGCTGAGCGCGGCGTCAACAATGCTGTCCGCAAGATTCGAGCCGCCCTCCACGACGAGAGCGGCCAGCCGCATTTCGTGGAGACCGTCGTGGGCAAGGGCTACCGTTTCATCGCACCCATTAAGGTGGGAGGGAACTGTGCGACCACCGCCCCGGCTACTGCGGAACCATCCTCTGATCTGGCCCCCGCTGTATCGCCTGCCCTATTAAATGTCGAGGAACCGGCCAAGATTCCGCGGTTTCGGCAGGTAAGTCGCACTAGACGACTCTTGGGAGCGACAGGCCTTGTCCTGGTCTTCGCAGCGATCGGCCTTAGTCTGAGTCTGGGGCGTGTTCGGCAACGCCTTTTCGCTTCCAGCTCCCCGCCACGCATCCAGTCGCTGGCAGTGCTGCCTTTGAAAAACTTATCTGGCGACCCTACGCAGGAATACCTTGCCGACGGCATGACCGAAGCGCTCATCGGACGCTTGTCCATGATCCGCGGCCTTCGCGTCATCTCCCGAACTTCCGTGATGTCTCTCAAAGATGCAAAGCTGTCCGTACCGGACATCGCTAAGACGCTTCAGGTGGATGCGCTCGTCGAGGGCTCGGTCATACGCGAAGGCAACCGCATCCGCGTCAACGCTCAATTGATTCGCGGCGCATCCGACGAACACTTCTGGTCCGAATCTTATGATCGCGAATTGCCTGACGTGCTCGCACTCGAGAGCGACGTAGCCCTGTCCGTTGCGCGCAAAGTCGAGGTCACTGTCACTGGGGAGGAGCGTTCCCGGCTCGTGGCTGCCCGTCACGTCTCGCCTGAAGTATATGAGAACTACCTCAAAGGCCAATTCTCCAAGGGCAACAGCCGCGCCGAAATTGAGCAGAGCATCTCCTACTTTGAAGCGGCGATCAGTAAGGACGCGACTTTCGCGCCGGCTTATCTAGGCTTGTCCGACGCGTACGAAAGACTCGGCGGGTCATTCCTCGGCGCCCCAACTAATGAAACGCGTCCAAAAGTGATTCGCACGGCGCGGAGCGCCCTGGCCTTAGATCCGGGGCTTGCGGAGGCACATGCCCTACTGGGCAGGGTTCTGAAAAAGCAATTTCAATGGGCTGACGCTGAGGCCGAATGCCAGCAAGCGCTCGCGTTGAACCCAAACAACGCTAGTGCGCACCTCGCATACGGTGAATGGCTGGTGTCCCATGGGCGGATGGATGAAGCGCTGGCCTGGGCGCGTCGCGCCCGGGAACTCGATCCGCTAGGTAATGCCAGCGTCAGTATCGGCTGGTTTCTTTTTCAGGCGCGGCGCTACACCGATTCCATTCGGGAGTTGCGAAGCGCGCTGGCGGTGCATCCGGACGATGCTATCGCGCACCTGTCCCTGGCGTTCCCGTTGATTGCGAACGGTCAGGCGGAAGAGGCGATTCCCGATCTCGAAAAGACTTCCTCCTTAATGCATCGCAGTCCAGGTGCTCTCGAGTTGCTGGCGACAGCCCATGCGCGCGCCGGACACCGCGCCGAAGCAGTTCGCTTGATAGATGAATTGAAGAAGAACCGGGAGACAGGCTACGTTCAAGCTACTTCTTTTATTAACCCGAACCTGGCGTTAGGCAACTATGACGAGGCGTTCGTGTGGTTTGAGCGAGCGTATCAGGGACAAGAAGGCATTCTGCAGTGGCTCAAAGTGCATCCTTTCTTCGATCCCGTCCGTGACGATCCGCGCTTTAAGGATCTGCTTCGCCGTGTCGGGCTGGCTTAGGCGTGGTTGCCCAAATGCCGCGAGTTGGCAGTGCCGCGCTCGCGGAGCCAGCGTTTCTTTTTCACGATCTTCATTCATTCCCTGGTTGTCGGGGATGCCCAACCTAAGCCCGTGATAGTCGGTAACATGGGAACGATCTCCAAATTCGTAGCCCGATCCTATAACATCGCTTTCCGAGAAGCTGAACGGAGGCAGCATGGATGTGCACTTGATCGACGGAACGTACGAATTGTTCCGCCATTTTTTCGCAGTGCCCTCCACAACAGATTCGAACGGGCAGGAGATCGGTGCGGTACGGGGTGTCCTGACCTCCGTTTTGTCCATGATCGAGGGCGGTGCAACTCACCTTGGAGTTGCAACCGATCACGTCGTGGAGTCATTTCGAAATGATTTGTATCCCGGATACAAGACGAGTGAAGGTGTGCCGCCGGAGTTACTCTCGCAATTCCCGATTCTCGAGGAAGCACTCGAAGCAATGGGAGTAGTGGTGTGGCCAATGGTCGATTATGAGGCGGACGATGCGCTCGCCTCTGCTGCCGACAAAGCAGCCAAGGATGACCGAGTGAAGCAGGTGCTCATTTGTACGCCGGATAAAGATCTCAGTCAGTGCGTGGTAGGCAGACGAATTGTTCAATTGGACCGCAGGCGTGAAATCGTGCGCGATGAGGCCGGAGTCGTGGCGAAATTCGGAATAAAGCCGCAATCCATTCCGGACTTCCTGGCTGTCGTCGGAGATACCGCAGATGGCTTTCCGGGTTTGCCGGGATGGGGCGTAAAGGCCGCGGCTCTTACCCTATCTCAGTATCCTCACCTTGAAAGCATTCCCAAGGATTGGCGCGAATGGCACCCAACAATCGGGAGAGCCCGATTACTGTCCGAATCGCTTCACAATTCGTGGAGCGAGGCCTTGTTGTTTCGCACTCTTGCAACCCTGCGATTGGATGTGCCCGTGTTTGAGAGTGTCGAGGATCTTCGTTGGAAGGGACCGCGCCCGAGCTTTGAGGACTACTGCCGGCGAATGAGGTCTCGCGATCTGCTTGCTCGCGTACGCCGACAGACTCAATGAGAACCCAGGTTGTCTAAGCTCTTCGAATTTAATCTCTCTGAGCGAGTGAGCCCAGAACTCCAAGCGCAATTGAAACGTGATCATGCGGGGCGTGCTATCACCGTTCACGTCCACTGTTACCCGAATCGTTCCAGAATCCAACGTTTTCATTTCATTAGGGTTAGCTTTGAGCGAGAGCAGATTCCCCGATTTATTGGAAACGTTGGTAGTTAGAAAAAATGGATGGAGTTGTTGGAGTCGAGTTGCGTGCGCCCAAGGCAGGCGCGCTCGTTCAGGCACAGGCCGTGGATGTGGTTAGAGCTTCTGTACTCAAACCACCCGGCCACAGTGTGCTTGTTGATTAACATTCGCATCCTCCTTCCGCCCGATTAGGACCTCCATAGAAAGCCCTCGGCAAAATGGAGTTGCCGAGCGGTGCGTTGAAAGCTGCCGACGGGATCTCTGCGACCGCGTGATTCCGGTGACTGAAGCGAACCTGAAACGTCTTGTCAGCGAGTATGTTCACTATTACCACGAAGACCGAACGCACTGGGGCCTCGCG
>Ga0210405_10005979_pt1 | contig 10985 bp, 10 predicted proteins | sample IncBWH11MmetaG_FD_155492 | JGI IMG/M metagenome (GOLD analysis project Ga0210405, IMG submission 155492) | Forest soil microbial communities from Barre Woods Harvard Forest LTER site, Petersham, Massachusetts, United States - Inc-BW-H-11-M | ecosystem: Environmental > Terrestrial > Soil >... | reverse complement strand
AGTAGTGGTACCAGCATTGCGAGGGCAAGATGCCCTCGCGACAGCCGGCCAGAGGCCGGCGCTAGCCATGCGAAACGAATTCAGGGCCGCTCAGCTTTATTGCTTGCTCGCCGTTTTCTTTTCGGGATGGGCGTACCCTCAACAGCCGATGCCTCGCATTGAGGGCGAAAGCTTTGCTGAACAGAAAGTAACGCTCCCTGACGATGCGAAGGGAAAGGTCGCAGTGCTTGTGTTCGGATTCACCAAGGCATCGAAAGGGCCCACGAGCGCATGGGGCGAAAAGATCTTCTCAGAATTCGGCAATCAAGCGGGATTCGCGCTGTATCAACTGCCCGTGCTCGAAGACGTGCCGCACTTCGTGCGTGGCATGGTGATCTCAGGGATGAAAAAAGGCGTCAAGGAGAATAGGCGCGACCATTTCGTTCCCCTACTTCAGGGTGAATCGGAATTGAAGAAGCTGGTCAGCTATAACGAGCCAGATGACGCTTACCTCGTAGTGCTTGACCCCTCTGGGAAGGTCGTTCAACAAATGCATGGGCCGTTCAGTGACGCCGCCTATGAGCAACTAAGAAAAGGGATTCAAACCCTCTTGCCTCACTGAAGGTCGCGGCTGGAACTACAGTTCGACGACCTGGTGATCGTGACAGCTGGAGTTGATGGTTTCATACAACTGATGCAGCAGATCCTGGCCATACCGCGCCAGGAAATAGACACCTCCAATGGTGCGCTCCTGGAGGCCCTTATTCGGGTACAGGGCCTGACTGAGGCCTTCGGCGTGGCGGCTTACCAGTTCGCCCTTGAGCGCCTCGGCGCGGGCAGCTTGCGCGTAGAGCTTCTCGAGTTGATGCTGCATTTTCGAGTGGCAGGTGTCGGCGGCGTCGACCAGCGTCTTGTCGAGCTTCTCCAATTCACTCTTCACCGCAGAGAAGTTCTCTTCGAAGGACTTCTTCGCCGCCTCAAAAGCCGCCTGCAGATCGCGTGGCAACTGCTTGGCAGCGATCCGCTGCCGCAGAGCTTCAGGCCCCTCGAACACGTCTGTAATTGTTAATTCATGCTTCTCGATCAGGCGTTGGGATTTCGGTTCCACGATAGTGGCGGAGAAGCGCGGCAGAATCGGAGTTACGCGGCCAAGAAGCGCTTCGTACACCACGCCGGCTTGAGCGAAGTAGGCGGCCTCAGCGGCGCCTCCGGTGTAGGCGAGCGTGGGCAGCAGAAAATCCTGCATGATCGGGCGCAGCAGTACGTTTGGGCTGAATCGCTCGGGATGCGAATCGAGTTCCGCAAGCAGTTGCGACTGCGAAAGCTTCTCAGCGGCGGCCTCGCCGTCGATGACAAATTCGGTTGTGTCTCCGCTCGTTCGTCGCGAGATAGGTGTGCGGGCACCCTGCCTGGTAGTAAACAACAGCACCGAAGATTCGGTGACCTTCACTTGCTGGTGATAGCCTGCGGCCTCAAGTTCCTTGCCGCGGTCATGAAGGCTGGCAGCAAGCTTGTCCGAGCGTTCTATCGCGGCACGATAGATTGGCTCCGCGACGCGGGCAAATTCAGGATCCGAGGGATCCATCAGAATGACGCCCCATTCGGCGAAGACGCGCGCATAGAGACGCGCGAAAGCGCTGCCGAGGGTTTCGCCCGGGCGGTAGGAGTCGCGCAAGGTCTGGGAGGCTTCGGTGTCGCCAAGCAATGCGGCGGCTTGTTCGACTACGGAATTGATTTCGTCTTCGAAGCGAACAGAACTGACGGGAGCCCCCGGTACGTCCTTGCCGGCAGTCGTGAGGACCTCTAGCGAGCCATCGGCCCGAGGGAGTGAAACATGATTCACCTCAGCCAGATCGTGGTCATAGGTAGCGAGCCAAAAAACCGGGACGGCTTCGACTCCCGCGGCAGTCGCTTCATTCGCCAATTTGACGGCACTCAGTGCCTTATAGAGGGAAAATGTGGGCCCGCCGAAGAGTCCCACCTGCTGTCCGGTGACGATGCCGGCGGCGCCTTTGCGGAAGCGGTCCAGATTGGCGAGTGTTTTCTCCGATGCGTTCCAGGAGCGGTTCTGCCGTTGGAGAATGTCAGTCACATGCTGACGGCGCGAGGCCTCGTACGAAATATGTCCGGCTTCCTCTTTCAGCCACTCATGAAAATACGGGGATCGAGGATAAAAGCTTCGAACTTGGGGAGTGTAAGCCAGGAGATCTTGGAAAAGGCGCGTGGTATGCGGGATTTGCGAGAATGGAATACAGTGGGCCTTCACCGACAACGCTCCTGACACCATGGTTTCGAAGTCTTTGTTTGGACGCGTGAGGTCATGTTTTGAGAGCAGTGGGGATGCATTCGCGTGATCTTAGCAGGCACACACCACGCCGTTCTTGGTTGAGATGCCTGAAATGACCGCAAGATGCAAGATAATGGAAGCGAGATCATAAACTACGAAGGGCACGAAGTACCACGAAGGAAAGAAAAATGAGTTTGGCTGCAAACCCGCTGGAGATCATTGTTCCTGTGACCTTGGAAGGATCGGTCGTTCGGCTCGAACCGATCCGCCGCCAGCACGCGGAATTGTTCTGGGATGTGGCGAAGAATGATCTGGACGACATTTTTCGATGGATTCCCTATGAGATGAAGACTCGGGAGGACTTTCAGACGCTGATCGACAAAGCATTGGCCGAGCAGGAGCGCGGGGAATCGGTAGTGTTTGCCACGGTGGAACGCACCTCCGGACAGACCATCGGCAGCACGCGATTTATGAATATCGATCGCGCCAACCGGCGCGTAGAAATCGGATCGACATGGATTGCTCCACCCTGGCAACGAACCGCTGTGAACACTGAGGCGAAGTATCTGATGCTGCGGCATGCGTTCGAGGTATGGGGCTGCATGCGGGTGGAGTTGAAGACCGATGCGCTGAATCAGAAATCACGCAATGCGATCCTGCGGACCGGGGCGAAAGAAGAGGGGACGCTTCGGCGGCATACGCTTACATGGACAGGGCGCGTGCGCGACACCGTGTATTACAGCATTCTGGACAACGAATGGCCCGAAGTAAAAGAGCGGCTGGTGGCCATGTTCACGCGTTAAAGCGAGTTCAGGCCACAGCCGCGTCCAAGTCTGCGATGAAATGAACTGCCCGGAGTTCACATTTCTCCGGAAGACACTCCATAAAGCAGAGACCGCCTCGCCGAATCAGCCACCAATCCATCCACCCGGCATTTTGGTGAAACTTACTCTCATTCGGGTGCGCTGACCAATACTGCTAAACGAGTGAAGGTCGATGCTTTTTTGTAGGGATTTGGCTTCCTGAGTGTCGTCAACACTACTGCAAATCCGGGTCATAGCATCCACGTCTTCATCGGAAATCCAGCCACTCACCAGAGGCTGAAACATCTTCACCTTGTTATTGGTGGACAGCAGATTGATTTCGATGCACGAATGCGCGTTCACCCAATCGCGGACCTGATCATCATCATTGATCCAGTAAGGACTGGGAGCATTTTCTGAGGCCAGGTCTCCGACGTTTTGTTTTTCCAGCACTCCGCCGCTGATGGCCATCAGGTTGGTCTGGTATCCCTGGGTTGCAACCGTGTGGCGAACACCGCCCCACGTGCCCCGGATCGAACTCATGATCGATTCGCTGTATCGATCTTCCAGACCCAGGATGTGGCCGAACTCATGGGTGGGAGTCCAGGTGAAGGCATCACGTTCAGTCGCATTCAGCGTCATCGAGCGGTCGAATAGCGGATAGTCGGTGACGTGCGAAGGACCGTCGCACTTGAGCGCCTCGATTTGCGTTGCGTCTCCCGCCCGAGAATCTTTATCGCGAAAACGAACGCTGATGTTGCAGGAAACCGAATAGCCATCATCGAAACTGTGGGTCCATGTGGAATTGACGTTTCGCTCGATGGTAGCTGCCCGGGCGGAAGTTGCCTCCGGGCCATAGAGTTCCATGTTGCCTGTGATGCTGACGGAGTTTACCGTGCGGTCAACGATGATCGAAGGTGCGGGCGAAAATCTCCCAACGGGCGGCACTGGGTCACTCATGAGTGGCCTCCTTTTAACTCGGAAGTATCTTCGGGGGGATCCCGAATGAAATCGGGAGGGAAGGCGGAAAGCTTACCACGAAAGAAACATTTTTGGGAAGTTCGAAGTTTCGACCACTGGATCTCTCACGTCGGAAGTAGAAAAGCAGACGCCCCGGCGATAAGCGGATATTTCATGCGGCTATCGCACACTTCGCTATTCACAATAGACTCTGACCTTGACTTTGGTGTTTGCGTCTTTTTGATCAACGTCGACGGTCACGTCGTTCAAGTGTTCAACCAGCTCTTCCAAATTTTCCGGCTTGATTTGCGTCAGGTCGACGGCGAGGCCCTGTTCCTGCATGGCGTCATTGGCGCGACGCAGGGCCGGCGCGGGAATCAATCCGGCCAGGCGCACACCCGCGCGCAGTAACTGCATGGGGACACGGACGTTGACCTTAGTTGGGCCCTCGTGGCCACCGTCTTCTTCGGAATCAACCACCACGCGCAAATATTTGGGACGCGGCTTCCCTGCCCCAGATGATCCAATGTCAGACGATGCGGGAGACGCCGGCGCTTCCATGGCGGCGATGAGACGCTCAGCTTCGTCGGCGCTGATCTTTCCTTCGGAAAGCATCTGCAGAATTTGACGGCGATGTTCGTTCATAGTGGCTCCTTACGATTCTTTTCGCTCTTTCGGTGCGGGCTGAACACGCACCCTTTCAAACCGTGTTCCATCGCTCGGCGTCCTACAGGATGTGGAACGACAGGCCGGCGCTGCGATGTTCGACCTCGACGTTCGTGTCAGCCAGCGCGTTCAGGATCTGCCACATGACCGCAACTCCACGGAGCGGGTTCACGCGGCATGCCAGGCACGCGATGAAGATGAAGGGCGAAAGTAAGACAGCCAACGGCAACAGCAATACCCAGATCAAGAAAAGCGGCACCCACAGCCGAAAAGTGCGGCTCTCGTGGTCGCGCAGGCTGACGACGGCGACAAAAGGAATCATTGCAAGGCCTCCATCTCGCGAATGGCATCTTCCGCGCTGATCTCTCCTCGCTGCAACCGTTCCAGGATTTCGGACTTCGAGGGTCTGGGGTTCGTCTCGACGAATTCAAGGCTGTTGGCGATACGGGTCAGCCGCGACTTGATCGTGGGATAACTAACACCGAAGATGCGCTCCATTTCTTTGATCGAACCGTGCGAGCGGACGAACGCGGTGATAAAAATCTGATCGTCGACGGAGATGCGTGCCAGTTGGGGGAGTTCGAAACTACCCTCTATGGTGATATCTTTTTCGGCTATGCGAACTCGCTCCACAAGGACCCGATGACCTTGGGCGAGCTGAGCCAGTTCCTGCCAGTCCCTCGGAGTGGTCTTTGTAGAATCCATCTATATCTCGCATATCGATACATAAATTAATATTATTAATCTGTCAACTTACTTTTATTTAGTTTATTAAGTAATCCCAAAGACATTATTACCTGCTCAATCTATTCCTGTTGACAACAATATACCTTGCACTACATAGTATGCCAGTGCGTGACGCCATCAACTCCGATCCAGTCAGCGACAAATGGGAAGTCCAGCTTCGCAAGGGTTGTCTCGAACTGGCGATTCTAGCTGCGCTGTGGGGCGGAAGGCGTTACGGGCTGGAAGTGCTGCGACGTCTGGAGAGCGATTCGGATTTGATCGTATCGGAGGGGACGGTCTATCCCCTGCTCAGCCGGCTGAAAGCGTTGGGGTTGGTGCAGAGTGAATGGGTGGAATCGGATACGGGGCATCCGCGGAAATATTACGCGCTGACGACGGCCGGAAGGCAGCGAGCCTTGGAGATGGCTGCCATCTGGGCGCGGTTTTCTTCCAGCATGAGCCGGTTGCTCGCTCCGTTGAATGAGGAGACATAGATGGCGATAGCGGGCGAGGCACAGCAGAAGATCGAAGCCTATCTCAATAGAATCCGCGGCCGATTGCGCGGCCTCCGGGCGGAGGAGAGGCGGGAGATTCTCGAAGAGTTGCGAAGTCACCTCCTGGAGAAGGCTGCGGCAGGCGGAATGACGGGAGCCGCAGTGGATGCGGCGCTGGAATCACTGGGCAGGCCGGAGGAACTGGCTCTGGAGTACGTCACCGATGAACTGCTGGCGCGCGCCGAGGTCAGCCGGTCTCCTTTGCGCATTCTCGACAGTCTGTTCCGCTGGGCCAGTCTGAGCATCGTGGGATTCTTTGTATTGCTCGGGGCAATCACCGGGTACTTCCTAGGAGTGGTTTTTCTTTTAGTGGCGGCGTTGAAGCCGTTTCACCCGGAAACGGCAGGATTGTGGGCTTCTCGGGATGCCTCTGGAGATCTGACTCTCTCGGTCCACTTGGGGTTTGGCTACGCGCCTGTTGGCGGCCGCGAAGTGCTGGGCTGGTGGATCGTGCCGATCGGACTGCTGGCGGGCGGCCTCCTGGTGATTCTGACCACACGTTTTGGGCTCTGGTGCGCGCGGCTCTATCGCGCGTCGCGGGCGCTTCCAGGCCGCGGATGAGTGCGTTTACGAGAGCGAGGAGACGTACTACGAATGAACGCATCGATTTCCGCAAACACAACGGCGGTTACAGGTGGCACCGCCGTTTCTCTGCAAGCTCAGCGACCGTCGGCCGGCCAGAGATGGATCTCTCTCGGAGAATTCTTGCTGGGAAGTGCGATTGTGATCGGGCACAACGTGTATCGCGTTGTGCCGAACGAGGTGCCGATCCTTTTCGTCTTCGCGTTGATTTCGTTCCGGCTGCGCGACGGATGGAACGCGCTCGGTCTGCGCTGGCCAGTGTCGTGGCGGCGGACAGTTTTGATCGCGCTAGGTGCGGGTGTCTTAAGAATCCTGATCGGCGCGCTGGTGATTGAGCCTGTCACCGCCCACTTTTGGCCGCCGGCGGTCGCACCGAGTGGCATGAACGAGATTGCGGGCCAATGGGTGGGGGCCCTCAAGTGGTTCCTGCTGGTTTGGACCTTCGCCGCGTTCGGCGAGGAGATTGGATACCGAGGCTATCTGCTGAACCGGGTGGCGGACGCGGGTGGCCGTTCGAAGGCTGCCTATTGGGTTGGGGTTGTTCTGGTCTCGGTGCTCTTCGGGTACGGGCATTACTATAAGGGGCCGGCTGGAGTCGTAGACTCCGGGATGGCAGGGCTCGTTTTGGGAGCCGCGTACGTTCTGTCCGGACGGGATTTGTGGGTCTGCGTATTAGCGCATGGATTCATCGACACGATTGGATTGATCGCTGTATTTTTCGGATGGTCATCGTGACCCTGGCGATGCGAAACCCCGAAAATCCTTGCGTCCACGCGAAGGACTCCGCAGCGTTCGCACTAAGAGCACGTCGCAACAGATTGGAACCAAAGGGCTGCCGGGGGCATCGAATACGTTGACTTCCGTGGCAGGGCAACCTAGTCTGGAAGTGGTTCTTTGCAAGGCCAACCCACCAGTGGGGGCGTCACGGCTTCGACGGAGATGCTTACGGCCAAGAGGCATGCCGGGGTGCACACACCCGTAATCGTGGGCAAAATGATAATTGCCAATCAACAGATGGCATACGCAGCCTAACTAGTTTAGGCAGCCGTCCCAAGAGGCTTCGCCCGTGGGCCTCCGAAGGACGTCACACAGCGGGCTGCTCTTCTCTTCTACGTCTGGGATGAGAGGCTAAGACCACAGGCTAGCGGAACGCGTTTCTTGTCGGTTCTGAGCGCGGGCCGCGAACGTCCCAGGGTAATGCCTGGGGCATGAACACGACTAAGCATGTAGTTCTCTTGACCAGTAACATTTTCGGACGCGGGTTCGACTCCCGCCGCCTCCACCAATTATCTTATTTATAATCTATAGCTTACAAGCAATTTGCGGCGGGTTCCTACCCGCCGCGTTCAAATCTTTTAAAATCGGTGGCTTCGGTTGACGTCTTTTTGTTTCGTACAACTCACGGGCTTCTAAGAGCTCCTCCACCGCGTTTCCGATCAACAACTCAACCCGTCAGAGTGGCCGTTGTCGTGACCCACTCAGTGACCAGCCGATGTTCGCCCACGCATCGGCGCAGAAAACTTTCATGAATCGAAGGACGAAGCAAGTAAGGGTCGCGGGAAAGGTGCCCCGACCCTCGCGCTTGGGCTGGATCAGAAGAGTCGCAGTACAAAATCCTTCAGATCGCGGCGCCAGGTCTGCCACTCGTGGTCGGTACCAGGTGATTCGTAGAAGACGTGCTGGATGTTTGCTTCCAGCAGGGACGTATGCAGTTTCTGGAGTCCTGCGCGCATTCTCTCCGGCTCATTGGTTCCAACACCGAGCCAGAGCAAATGCACTTTCTTGGCAAACGCTGCTGGATCAGCGAACACTCCGTTGTAGTCGGTCTTGGGATCCAGTTTGCGATTCCCGAGCACGAGCATCCCGCCCGCTCCGCTGAAGCCGCCGATGTAAGAGAAGAGATCGAGATGATCCAGCGTGATCTGGTAGGTCTGCATACCTCCCATCGAGAGACCTGCCATCGCACGATGGTCGCGGTCGGATAACGTGCGGAAGGTGGAATCAATGTAGGGGATCAGGGATTGTGTTACATCATCTTCGAATGCCGCCGCCATATCCTGCATCGCCTTCAACATTTCAGGTGATCCAAACCCCTTTGCGAACAGATCGACAGGCGCCTGGCCCGCGCGGTGCGCGTAGCCGTAGGCCATCACGACGATCATTGGCTTGCAACTCTTGGCCGCGATCAAGTTGTCCAGGATGAAGTTCGCGTTGCCCTGACGGACCCAGCCGGTCTCATCCTCACCGGCGCCGTGCTGTAAATAGAGCACCGGATAGCGCTCTTTTGTTTGCGCATCGTAATTCGGCGGCAGATAGACCAGCGCATGCCGCCAGCTACCCGTTATCTTCGAGCTGTACCAAACCTCCCGGACCTGGCCGTGGGGCACATCCTGAGGCGAATAATATGTCGAGCCCGGCTCCGGAACTTCTACGCCACTTGCCGGCTTTCCTCCTCCGAAGAAGGCGTGAGTGTTGGGATCGCTGACCTCGGCGCCGTCGATGATTAGCGTGTAATAGTGAAAACCAGGAACCAGCGGCGCAGTGGTAACCGTCCAGAATCCGTCCTGCTGTTTCTCCATGTCCAGTTTCGGACCGCTCCAGAAGTTCAATCGTACCTTCGTAGCGTCTGGAGCTTTCACGCGAATCTGTACTCTCCCGGCACCGTCAACCCGCGGATACTCTGCTGCCCAGACATTCGTCGTAGAGAGCTGAAAATTGCCTGATTCCTGTGCCCAACAAAAACTCAAAGACAAGAAGACCAGTATTGCGAATGGCCGCATGTTTTCTCCTTCGTTGCTATCGAATGTGAACCATAGCGCCGGCCCAGCGATAATTTTGCAGGTTCAGACTTGCCATCCGCCGGATCAGCCTGGGGGCGTCACTGCTCAACTGAGACGACGGTTATAGACTTAGGCTCCAATTTCAAAGTCAGCTTGCCACCCTGAACCTTCGCTGAGATCGGCTTCGGTATGACCGTATTAGTTGCGTCGAAAGTATTGACACTGTCGACCTTCGGCGCTGTCAGAGTTTCTCCGCTCGCTGACTTGGCTGTGATACCAGCCAGACCCGCTTCGACTTCGACCGGCTCGTTGGGGTCGAGATTGGTGATCTCCAGCCACAACTTGCCGTTCGCGTCTTTGGCTGCGATCGCGTCCAGGCGCGGCAAAGCCACAGCCCCATGTGTGTACCAACCGGCGTCAAAGGTCACTGGCACGAATGTTGCGTCCTGAAACGGCACATACATTTTGAAGACGTAATAGGTCGAAGTCAGGACCATTCTTTCTTTGTCTGTGATGATCATCGCCTGCAGCACATTGATCATCTGCGCTATGTTGGCGCCGCGTACCCGGTCGGCATGGCGGGCGAAGATATTAAGGTTCAGGGCTGCGAGGATCGCGTCACGCAGGCTATTCTGCTGGACCAGAAACCCCGGATTGCTACCCGGCAACGGTGCGTACCAGCCTCCCCATTCGTCAACAATGAGCGCTACCTTTTTGTCAGGGTCATACTTGTCCATGATTGCCGAGTGCTTGCTGATGAGACCATCCATCTCCAAGGTGGATTTGAGGATTTGGCTGTACTCAGTTTCACCAAATCCCACCGACGTATAGGAAGGCGGCCAGTGCACCACCGTGTAGTTGTGCATGGAAAGACCGTTGATGTCCCAGCTCCACGTGTGTTGCTGATAGGCCTTCATGACGGTTTCCGTCCAATCGGTCCATCGCGGGCCGTCGCTGCCAGGGCCGACGGCGATTTTCAGCATCTGGTGCTTGTCTTGCTGCTCCGGATTGAAGTTGCGCACGAAGCGGCTGTAAATCTTCATCTGGCTCACGTAGTAGTCGGGCGTCATGTTTCCGCCACAGTCCCAGCTTTCGTTACCGATGCCGAGCAAGGCGACTTTGTATGGAGTTGGATGCCCGTTGGCGGCACGTTCCTTGACCAGCGTCGTCGGTGCTGCCGCCGTCATGTATTCCAGCCACTCGGCCGCCTCCTGGGGAGTCCCGGAACCGACATTGACGGAGACATACGCTTCCGCTCCGATCTGATCGATGAAGTCCATGAACTCATGCGTTCCAAACGTGTTTGCCTCAGTCACTCCGCCCCAGTTGGGGTTGAGAGTTACTGATCGCTGAGGGCCGATGCCCTTACGCCAGTGATACTCATCGGCGAAGCAGCCACCGGGCCAACGAACGTTCGGAACCTTGATCGCTTTTAGGGCGCCCACAACATCGTTACGAATTCCACGAGTGTTGGTGATCTTGGAATCGGACCCGACCCAAATGCCTTCGTAAATGCCGTGTCCAAGATGCTCTGCGAACTGCCCGAAAATGTTGTGGTCGATCTTCGCACCGGGTTTGGATGTGTCAATCGATAATTCAACTTTTTGGGCCGTGATTATCGGCGTGATAACCAGAGCGATCAGCGCGA
>Ga0210405_10005978_pt1 | contig 10986 bp, 5 predicted proteins | sample IncBWH11MmetaG_FD_155492 | JGI IMG/M metagenome (GOLD analysis project Ga0210405, IMG submission 155492) | Forest soil microbial communities from Barre Woods Harvard Forest LTER site, Petersham, Massachusetts, United States - Inc-BW-H-11-M | ecosystem: Environmental > Terrestrial > Soil >... | reverse complement strand
GCGTGTTTCGGCCGGCGACCACATAAATCGGTTGGAGCGAAATCTGGCCCCGATATCCCCGCTCCGCAATCTTGTAGAAAAGCTGCGCGCGTAAATTGTTGCCCTTCACGTCCAACGGTTGCTGCTGCGAGTTGAACTTGATCAGGCCGTTGGTCAATTCAAAGTGACCTACCGCGAGGTCCACCACGGTCTCGACGGCAGTCTGGTCCGAATTCGATTTCTGTTTCGGAGTGGGGACGTTGGTATGCCCATCCGGGAATACGAGGATGTTCACCGCGGGGTTGTCGACACCGAGGTACGCCAGCTCAAAGAGCCGCGTGACACTGGTAAACAGCCTGAGATCGAGTTCCACTCGCGAAGCGCGCACGAAGGGATCGGACCCCGCAGGCTCGTTGCCGTGAATCACGAAGTCGGTCACAACGGCGCGAAGACGGGTCCAGGCAAAATCGAACGAGCCGATGTCGACTTTCCCGCCCGTGCCGTCCTCGGTAGCGGTGATGATTTTTTGTTTGACGTAATTGCGGAACCAGTCGGTCCGCACCGTGAGGATTGTTGCGGTCAGCAGAAGGACAATCAGGGCAGCCAATCCGGCGGCTGCATTCCGCACGATTCTGATTGATCGGCTCATTCAAATGCTCCCTGTAGATACCGGACGTTTGCGCGCTTGCGGGCCTGGTCCATCGACTGGACGAAGTTCTGGTTGATGCGCTCGCCCTCGAGCGAAGCGCGGATCTTCGGCTCGATCGCTTTATAACTGCTGTCCTGGGGGTACTCGCGCTTGAGGTCGGCCAGATGCTGGTCGTAATAAGCGCGAATATCTTCGTCGGTTACCAGGACGCCATTTCGGAAGCGCTGGTCGATGAATCGCAATACGGTGAGCTGCCAGAGCAATTGCGCCCGAAGCTCGTCTTCGGAGAGGCCGTAGCGGGAAAGCGCCGCCTGGAGCTGGTCGCTGGAATCGCCGAACCGGTCCTTCCGAATCGAGTCCAGCAGAGATTGGGCGTCGGCGCTGGAAGCCCACCGGTATCCACCACTGGCGATTTCATCCCGGATAATGGACTGCTCGATCAGCCGGTCAGCGGCTTTGTGCCGCGCTTCGGCGCCGAAGTCGGGCTGCTGGCGATTCAGGAACTCGGTGACGCCGAGGTCACGGTATATGTCGCTCGACTTGATCACGTGCTTGTCGACGATTACCGCCATGCGATCCAGCACCACGGCGGTTCCCAAAGCGAGGGGCCCCCGCGCTGACGCTTGGGGCTGTGGTGCGGCAGCCAGACCCAGCAGCAATATGGTTCGCAGCATCATCAGAATGTCTGTCCTATCGAGAAGAAGAATTGAAAATGACTGACATTTTGTTGAACTCCCTGACAAGGCGCAGCGGCACTGCATTGCAGGAGCTGCGACGGGGTCCCCTGGAAGCCGACAAAGGAAGGTGGGTTGATGCTGTAGGCGAGGTCTCCGCGAATCGGCCCGATGGGCGTACGATAGCGGACACCGAAGCCCACTGCGTGCACGGTGTAATCGAAATCCTGAAGGTTACGCTGGTGAGGACTCAGTGACATGTTACTGAGCGTGCTGAAGACATTCCCCATGTCATGGAAGATGACGCCCTGAATGTTTTCCCCGATGAAGGGAAAGCGTACCTCGACATTGTTAAAGAAAAGCGCATTTCCCCCCAGTGGAAAGCCGGTGGGCTGCGAGCTCGGACCGTTTGCGACGAGCGCTGATCCGACGTCTCGCGGCCCGGCCTGGTTATACGGGAAGGCGCGCAACGAATCGGCGCCGCCGCCGAAGAATCGCTCCGGCAGCGGAACAGACTCCTGCTCGCTAAGACCGGCAGGCGCGGCAAACGGACTGATGACGCCGAACTGGGTTTGTCTGGCCAGAACGATGGTTTTCGTCAAGCGATAATAGGTCGCGTTGCGGAGGAGAACCCGGCCAAAGCTGCGTTCAGTTCCGAAATACTTAGCGGCAACTCCAATGTCCGCGGTGTTGTACATACCCCGATGGGGATCGGCGGGATTGTCACGTCGGTCTTGCGCCAGGTTGAACGACACTATGCCGATGCGCACCGGCGCAAGCAATTGAGGAACGAGCAGCACCGGGATGATGACGTTGCCGACACTCACCCGCCGGTAGGAGTAGCGAAACAATCCGGTCAGCGATTTCGAGAACTTTTGAGAAAGCTGGACGGACACCTCTTCGCGCTTCGAAGCGAATGTGCGTACGTTGAAAGTGTTGTCCCAGAGGGCCGTGAACGTGATATTGCGGCCGTCCACGTTCTGGAAACGAGGAGCCAAGTAGGTAAGAGATCCGCGCTTCTCGATGTTGGAGTACATACCACGCAAGGTCACGGTGTGTCCGATTCCGAGAAAGTTGAGGCGGCTGACATCGACGGAGAATATCGGACTGAATCCGGTGGAGCCGGCCGGGGACGAGAGATCGGTGGTGCTGGGCGTACCGATGCGCGCTATCTGGGCGCCAACGCCGAGGCCGACGGTGTAGCGGTTGGCTTCCGTGAAATTGTACAGGATGTACTTGTGATCGGTCTCGCCCTCCGGGTTCTGGATCGCAGTATCCACACTGGCGAAGACACCGAGGTCGTAAAACCGTTTCTGAATTTCTGTCTGCTCGATAGGCGAGAGGGGGTCTCCGGCATGCAGAGTGATTTTCCGATCCACCAGTCTCTGCCGCGTCGTGCGCAGGCCGGAGGTAACGACGTCGCGGACATACTGACGCTCGCCTTCCGTTATCGCGTAGACCACATTGACATGATGGAGAGCGCCGCTGGGCTCCCAGGTGGACTTCATGGCGGCGTTGGGGAAACCTTGCTCATAATAGTGAGTCAGTATCTGATTGCGGTCGCTGGCGAGATTCACTTCCGAAAAAGGCTGGCCCTGGGCGGAGGCGAGCTCCGCTGTCAAGGTCTTACGATCTACCTGTGAGATGCCGCTGATCGTCAGATTGTCCACCAGCCATTGAGAACCTTCCTCGATCTTTATAGTGACGGCGACCCGACTGGTTTGCTGGTCCCCGGATTGGCTCCCCGGCTGACGCGTGGGTTGTTGCTCCCCTTGCTGACGTTGTGCCTGGCCATCGGGCTGAGGCTTGGGTTGCTGGCCGCCGGCGAGCTGACGCTTGGGCTGGTAGTTTCGGTCCACAATAGATGTAACTTTTACGTCGCGAAAGCCGTTGGAGCGGTACAAATTGGCGATATTCTCTTCATCCTTGCGCTGGAAGGCTTCACTGTAGCGGCCTCGCCGCAGGTTGAAGGTGGCGGGCTGCATGAACATGCGCTCACGGATGGTGTCGGTGGTGAAATACTTATTACCAACGACGGACACGTGCACGAGCTTGAAGCGCTGACCTTGCGAGATGGCGTACTCGATGGTCTCTAAATCTTTCTGAGGGGGCAGGATGCGGAAGTCCACATCGACGTCATAGTAGCCCTTACTTTGGAAGTAATCGCTCAAATTGCGTTTGCCCTCGACAAGCAGGTCGTTATCGACGGTGTGCTCTTCGAAAACCGGAACGTATCGCTTGAGAACGCGCTGCGAAACCTTGGCTTCGACGGCCTGCACCTTCACCTTAGGGCCGGGAGTGATGTTCAGAGTGGGCTGAACCTTGCGGCGTTTGGCATCGTAGTCGAGTTTCTCGAGCTGGACTTGGGCCTTGAGGCGATCCTGGCGCTGATACTTCCGCGCCACACCTTGGACACCTTTGCGTGTACGGGCATCGGTGACCTTCAGCCACCAATGGATGAGCGGAATTCGCCAGCCGGTGGCTCGAAGAATCGTGCTCTGCGGCAAACTCGGGTTGCCTTCAAGAACAGGCGCCTCATATTTTGCGCGCTTGCCTTCCTTGATCGCGAATGTGATGAAGACTTGCTGGGCCTTGTCGTCGCGCTCTATCGCGGGCGTGACTTTGGCTTCGTAGAGGCCGTTGGAATCCAGCAGGTGTTTCATGGCTTCGACAGCTTTCGTCACGTCTTCGTCTTGGAAAGGAGCGCCGAGGATTAACTGCGAAGTGCTACCCAGTTGTCCGCGGTTGGGGGGAATCAGGACCTTGCCCTCCATCGAAACACCGCCGACGAACCAGGCATTCTTGGTAACGAAGCGAAGGATTACGCCGTCGCGGGAGGGCTCGGCTTCGGCGACAATGTCGTCAAAACGGCCAGTGGAAAATAATCCGTCGATCGCACGGGCGACGTCGTCCTTGTGCAGCGGGTCGCCCTTTTTGAGTGGCAGGGCGTTGGCAAGATCGGCGGCATCCAGTGTCTGGGCGGGAGAAAATTGGATATCAATAATACGCTTGCCTTCAAACTGAGCAACCTGTGCCGCGGCCGCTAGGGGAAGCAGCAGGAGCGCAAGAACAGTTTGGCATTGCCTAAACAGTTGCTAATCCTCCTGATTGGATCGGATGGCGATCGTTGATGTCTGTTGGCCCCGTTGTGCCTAGCAGCATCGCTCAGGGTTTTACTGCATTTGGGGCGCCAACTGGTTTGGTGTTCGTCGCAGGCAATCAGCCTGCGCCACTGGAGATCGATGTGCAGTGTGAATTTGGTATGTCGAAGGCTCCTGAGGCAACCGAATCCGGCGATGTACACGAGGTGGCTCGGCACTTCAGGCAATTTTGCTGGCTGCGTCCGAAGGAACTTCTGGCGCTGCTCAAGGAGACCGTTAGCGAATGGAGCAACGATAACGTTCCGCGGCTGGGAGCGTCGCTGGCCTTTTACACCTTGCTATCACTCGCGCCGCTTCTGGTTGTTGTCGTGGCGATTGCCGCGATTGTCTATGGGAAGCAGGCCGCACAGGGGCAGCTTTTTTGGCAAATCCGAGGGTTGGTCGGCCCCGAAGGAGCGCGGACGATTCAGGGTCTGGTACAGGGCGCCTACCGGCCAGGCACAGGAGCGCTTGCGACGGGTCTAGGACTACTGACCTTGGCGATAGGAGCGTCGTCGGTGGTGGTGGAGCTTCGCGGCGCTTTGAATACTATCTGGCATGTTCCGGCTCGCCCAGAATGCTCGGGCTTAACTAGCATTTTCCGGCTGGTGAAGGAGCGGTTTTATTCCTTTGCTTTGGTTTTGGGCGTGGGGTTCCTGCTGTTGGTTTCGCTGGTCTTGAACGCCTGCCTGGCTGCCATGGGCAAGTTTTTTGGCGGCTTCCTGCCCGCTCCCGAAGGTGTGCTTCAAGCCGCCACGGCAGTGATTTCTTTCCTGGTGATTACTGGTTTGTTCGCGGCAATTTACAAGTTTATGCCGGAGGTGCGGTTGAAATGGAGCGACGTGACGGTGGGGGCGTCGGTCACCGCGCTGCTGTTCACGGCGGGCAAGCAGCTTATCGGGCTGTATCTGGGAAAGGCCAGCTTTGGCTCTACCTACGGCGCGGCAGGATCACTGGTGGTGGTGCTGGTGTGGGTGTACTATTCGTCGCAGTTGTTTTTTCTCGGGGCGGAGTTTACGAAAGTTTATACGAAGAATTTCGGGTCTCATTTGACGGCGAAGCTGGAATTGAATGCGAAGAGGTCTGAGGCCGTCATAGTGCACCCGACGGAAGTTGCGCCACCGTCAAACGAACAGGTTCGCGTAATCCAGTGATGCATAACGCGTTCCTAATGCGCCGACCGGCCAACCGCTCCCTTAGTCTGAGAACTTTGAAGAAAACGCCCGCAAGCGGGCGAGGCAGGCGAAACCGCCTTCACCACAGAGCAGCATCGCCGCTATCGTTTGAGCATCTAGGCGCGTCAAGAGAGCGCCGGTTGCCAACCGGCGCGCAGGTTTTCAACCTGCCCCACAAGACGCGGCCCTTCTTACGGTCGCGGCTCTGTCTGGAGTCGGGCGGGAGTCAACCTACCGAAAGTCCGACACCAGCATCAGCTCGCTTGGACTTTCTACCACCTGCTCGAACAGCAGCCAGCGTGCGTCGGGAGAAATGGCCAGCCGGCGGCCAGGCAAGCGGATCGGCTTCTCCGGCAGGAACAGCAACTCACTGCGGCCTGTCCGGAAGCGAAAGAAATTCACCACTTGTTTTCCCCGGGGAGGTGACACGCAGTAGTAGATGCCGCTGGGCGCCAGCACCCATGCTCCCCAAACGATGGGCCACTCGGCATCGAACACTTTTTGCGCCTCGGCTTCCCGGTCCACAGGCATTCGCCACACGCGCCCGCGGCGGGTGATATAGAGGAATTTGCCGTCGGCGGATTCCTCGGCGCTGCCGGCTCCCTCGCGGGTTACCTGGATCGCGGCGCCTCCGGCCGGAGGCATTTTCCAGAGGTTAGTCTGGCCGTCCCGGTCGCGGATGAAATACAGCCTCTGGCCGTCGTGCGACCAGTTCGGCCGGTATTCGTCGGTGGCGCCGGAAGTAAGCTGCTGCGAAGCGATGCCCGCGGCCGGCACGCGGTAGATGTCCCAGTTGCCAGCGGCTGGCGAGGCGAAGGCGATCCACTGCCCGTCCGGCGACCAACGTGGATAATTCTGCTCGCCGCCACCGTGCGCGGTGATCTGGTGAGCGTTACGGCCTTCGCTATCGGCAACCCAAATCTCCGCCGCGCCGGAGCGCTGGGAATAAAACAAGATTTTGGAGCCGTCCGGCGAATACTCGGGCGACGTATCGATTCGGGTAGACGCGATGAACCTTGCCGGAGGCTCGGCGAGCTTGCCGTCGACCGTCAAGCCGGCTCGCCAGATGTCGGTGTCAAAGATCTTTCGGAGATAGACCAAGCGGTTCCCCTGGCGCGAAATGGAGGGAGATCGGGCATCGTCTCCGGCGGCGGCAACCAGTTCGGGATCCCCGCCGCTCAGACGCCTCCTCCACAGCCGGTCGGTACCGCCACGCCTGGCAGCGTAGACGATTGCGCGGCTGTCCGCCGCCCAGGCAAAGCCCGCGAGCGCAAGGTTATCGGTGGTGACGGGGCGGGCATCGCCTCCGGCGGCGGGCATCACGTAAACTTCGGCGGCGGAGTTTGTGTGCGTGCTGCGCGCGAAAGCCAAGAGCTTGCCATTGGGCGAATACGCCGGACTGCTGTCGTTGCCTAAGAATCCAGCCGGTGGCGTCGAGAGCGGCTTCCTGGCGCCGGTGGCCACGGTTACCAAGTACAGCCGCCTGGGCCCTGGACCGCCCGCTCCATCCGTCGCATCGGAAACGGCCAAGTGAGCGCCGTCGGGAGCCCAGGCGACCGATCCTGCGTTATCGGCGGCGTCGGTGATTTTTCGCGCTGCTCCCCCCAGGGCCGGAATGATGTAGATGCCGCGCACGCCGGGGCGGCCGTATCGATGAAATGCGAGGTACGTCTCGTCGGGAGACCACGCGGGAACTGTATCCGCAGTGTCGGCTGTTGTCAGCCGCACCTCGGTGGCCTGGCCGACCTGCTTGACAAACAGGTGCATCGGGCCTCCCGCGCCCTCGTCCCAACTGAAAGCCACCAGGCGGCCGCTGGGCGAAAGCGCGGGGAAATTTTCCTGACCCTGATGGGAAGTCAGCGGGGCCACCCGCGGCGGAGGGATAGCGCCAGCTTGCGGCCGCAGATACCACCAGGCTGCCACCGCGAGTACGAGCAGGAGTACCGTGCCCGCTGCGATCCAAGGAGCGCGCGATCGATGCGCCGGCTGCGCCATCTGCGTGGGCGACACGAGTGCGACGCGCAGGGTCTCGCGAATCCCGGTCATCGTCTGGATGCGCGCCGCTGGGTCCTTGGCCAGGCAGGCACGGATGAGGCCGGCAAGATGCGGTGGCGTCTCCGGCCGGAGTTGTGCGACCGAAGGCGGCTCATCCCGCAGGATTGCGGTCATCATTTCAATTCGCGAAGCGCCCGTGAAGGCCTGCCTGCCTGCCGTCATCTCGTAGAGCACCAGGCCGAAGGCGAAGATATCGGAGCGCGCGTCCGCCGGTTTGCCTTGGAGCTGCTCGGGAGACATGTATGCGGGGGTGCCGAGCACTGCGCCCACCTCGGTCCTTGCTCTCGCTTCGAGGGTCACGGTCGCGTCGTCAGGACCGGCGACGGACTCCATCAGCTTGGCCAGGCCGAAGTCGAGCACCTTAATAAGTCCCGAATCGGTCACCATGATGTTGGAAGGTTTCAGGTCGCGGTGAATGATGCGGGCATTATGAGCGGCTTCGAGCGCGGAGGCCAGTTGAGCGGCATAATCCAGGATGCTTTCGAGGGAGAGCCGTTGCTGCTGGATCAACGCGGCCAGCGACTGCCCGGCCACACACTCCATCGCGATAAAGTCGCGGGAACCGGCCAGCCCGAGTCCGTAGACAGTCACGATGTTGGGATGGTTCAGCGCCGAGGCCGCGCGGGCCTCCTGCAGGAAACGCATTCTGCCCTCGGCGAGATGCGTCACCTCGCTGTTCAAGATTTTGATTGCGACCAGCCGGCCGAGTTGCTCGTCGCGCGCCTGGTAGACCTCGCCCATCCCGCCGGCGCCCAGGATCGCAATCACCCGGTAGTGGTCGATCGTTTCTCCGGGCACCAGCATGTTTTTAGCTCCGCTCAATTCTCTGAATAGTAGAAAGCGGGGATCTGGGCGAGGTTGCTGAATGTTGCATACGCCATCCAGACGAACCCCTGGTCGCCCCAGCCGGCGCCCTCGCTGTTCTGGATCAGGAAGCCGCCAATTCCGTCATCGTAGCCGATGATGAGCATGCAATGCCCCACGGGGCCTTTGGGCCCGTGGGCGATAATGCCGTTGCCAACGTAAGGAACCGGAGTGCCCGCATACTGGCCCCAGTCCGTGTATAGCTTCGTCGCGTAAGCGATAGCGCAATTGGATGCCAGCAGTTGCTTCAGGCGCAGCACATCGCTGGTCTTGACATAGCTGACCGCGCCCATGAGGAAGCGAGGGTCCGGGGGGATTTGCTTGCCCTGATAATACTGGGTGAGCTGCGTGCAGTCGGGGATATAAGGAGCCGCGGTTATATTGGGAGTTCCCTGGGCGAGAATCTGAAAGTAGTAATTATAGCTGGAGCCTCCACAGGGTGGCGTCGGCTTTTGCGTTTTTTGTTCCTGCTGTTGGCGGACCTGGAGATAGATATAGGCGGGGCTGGCGATCAGATCGTTGTCGTTTCCGGGAGGACTGTTGTTGCGCTTTGCTGCCGTAAAGGTGGCCAGTCCATAAGTGGAAGCCCAGGCACAGCAAGTGGCGGGAGAGCCTATATGCTGCAGAGTCCCTTGCGCGCCGACCGGCGGCAAACACATTACGTCAACATTTGCTGAGTGGGGATTATCGGCTTCTGTCAACGGGGGCGGGAATTCGAGTCCGACGTCGAAGGTGGGATCGTAACCGTAATCGGGAAATGAGCCTTGTGGTGGCATAGATGGCGGCATCGATGGCGCTATTTTAGCGCAGTAACCAGGCTGGCTGCGGATTTATTAAGCTTCAGACCGCCTGAGGTCGAGGAACTCGGCTGGATGAGGTTCCCGACCCCAGTTCAGCGCCGACGGTGCCTTGGCAGGTCGGGGACCTGCCCCACAAGGCGGCGTAGCCGCAAGCAAACCGGAGTTCTTGCTTCGGGCGAGGAGGCCGACCAGGGGGTCGGCCGCGGGCCAGGGGGCCCTCCCCACAAAACCGTCGCAGGCGGAGAAGAAATCAAGATGTTGTAATACAAGGCGGCGTAGCCGTAACCAAAGCGCCAGCACAGCGACGAAGCAACCTCAGGTGGTGTGAGCCTGCAATACCTATTGCTGCTCGGTCGGTTTTGGGGCGGCGGTAATTTTTTCCAGTTCTATTAGTTGTTTTCTGGCGTTGTCGGCTTCCTGTCCGGCGGGGAGGAAGGTCAGGTACTTTTTGATTTGCTCGGCGGCGCCGGCATAGTCTTGTTTTTCGGCGAGGATCGCGCCCAGGAGTTGATTCGACTTGGGCATACGATTGCGACTGTCCAGCTTCTGCGCTTCGCGAACGCTCTTTTCTGCCTCGTCGTAATTCTTCAGATAGTAATTGGCGACCGAGTTATAGAAATAAGCGTCTGGAAAATCGACGGGATCCAGCCTGATCAGCCGGCTGGTAGTATCGGCCGCGTCCTTCCACTTCTGGTCCTTCACATACATCCCGGCAAGCTGGCGATAGGGGTTGAGGTACTTTGGATCCGCGGCCAGAGCCTGGCTGTAAGCCTTCATTGCGCCTTCGGCATCCTTCTGTTGTTCCTTCAAGCGTCCCAGCTCGAACCAGGCGGTCGAATACTTGGGATAGATCTCGACGGCCTTTTCAAATTCTTTGGCGGCCTCGGGATCCTTTTGCTTCTTCAGAAATTCGCGACCCTTGTCGAAAGCCTTCTTGGCGTCCTTGGGGGCTAGCAGGCTGATCGCGCTGATGGTGGCGCCTTCCACGTTAGCCAAACGATGCAGAATGATTGTGCCGAGGTCGGGATTGTCGAACGTCCGGCGGCTGCCGAGATTGATGGAATCGGACCGAAAGCCGGGAAGATTGGCACGAATCTCACAGCCCATCAGATCGGTGGAGCCCAAGCCACCAGCGCCGCCGAATCCGCCAGTGGATTGATTTGTCCCCATGGGGCTGCTGGTATTTCCATAGCCGCCACCGCCGAATCGGCCGTCGCCAGCGGAGCTCATGCTGGCATCCTGCAGGATGCCTTGAGACTGGCCGAGCTGGAAGCTAAAGCGGCCTTTGGAATCGGTGTAAGCTTCGGCGCGGGGATTGCCGTTGCAGACGCGCTCGATTGTCACAGGCTCAGCGGGCGGCGTTCCGTCGTCCAGCATGACTTTCCCCGAGAGGAAAATGGGCCGCTGCTGTTGTTCGGGGAACCGGTTATTGGGGTTAGTGTTGTTGGGGTACTGTTGATTAGGATTCGGAAGCCCCGGCGTCGTGCCTGGTGTGCCGGGAGTGGGTGTGCCGATACCCGGGCTGGTTGGCGCAGTGGGACCCGTCGAGGGAGCGCCTCCACCTGTCTTCTGACTCAGTGCCGAGGAAACTGAAGCGGCGATGCAAATCGCAAAAACGAGCGCGGTACGAAATCGAGCGAGCCGGGTTAT
>Ga0210405_10005976_pt1 | contig 10988 bp, 5 predicted proteins | sample IncBWH11MmetaG_FD_155492 | JGI IMG/M metagenome (GOLD analysis project Ga0210405, IMG submission 155492) | Forest soil microbial communities from Barre Woods Harvard Forest LTER site, Petersham, Massachusetts, United States - Inc-BW-H-11-M | ecosystem: Environmental > Terrestrial > Soil >... | reverse complement strand
GCTTCGCCGCCGATGCGCATGACTGCATCATGGTTGTGACTCTCTCGGGTCGGCCGAATACAAGTTCGTGGCGCGCGATCTGCGCGCACGATGGCGAGCTCCCTTCGGTATCGTCTCAGTTGCCAACCGGGGTCCGCCCCGATCGCTCAAGTCTGCCGCTGTGCTCGCGGCCGTCAAGGGCAAGTCGCTTCGCGATGGCCTTCGGCCACCCTTGACCGCCGCTCCGCGCAGCAGCCTAGCGAAAGGCAGGTCGGGACGGGAGATGTCGCAGCCCGGCCGAACAAGGAGATGGCCCACAACGAAAACTTGACACCAACCACCCCATACAAGTGCTTTGGCCCAACTCGGCCCCTGCGCAATGTCCGTTTTCGCTCCGCTATCAGAGGCAATGCTGACATCAGCCGCGCCCGCTTTATGAATGGGCGCCCTCGACCGTGATGATCGACCTTTTGGCTTTGTTTGCGATGATCCCTCGGGGTCAAGCCCAAGAGCATGCTTCTTGGTAGACCGCCTCACCCGAGCGACTGCCGGACGAAACGTCTCACGACGCCGCAGAACTCGGTCGTTGCCGTAAAGATGGGAAGGTGTCCCTTCCGCTCGAACGCGTACAGCCGAGCATGTGGCAGACGCGCCGCGATCTCCTCGGCCGCCGCAAATGCAATGACCCGATCTTCGCGCCCATGTGCGACCAGCACCGGTGTTGTGATGCCGGCGAGAAGCGGCATGATATCCTTTGTCGGATCGGGGTCGAAGAAACTCAGAATGGTCTCGCGTGGCAAATACAGCCGGCTTCGGATCGTGCGTTCCCGCAGCTCCTGCATCTCTGGCTCGGAGAAAACCATCTCGGTATGCAGCCGAAGGATTTCGGCGACGTCCTTCACCCCTTGATCATGGATGCACCGTTCCAGGTAGGCGGGATGAAATGCCGACGAGAAGTCGCTTGGTGGAGCGCCCAGCGTGACTAGGGCCACGAACCGGCTCGGCTCGGCGTGGGCGAGCCTGAGGAGCATGTTCGCTCCGGCGGAAATCCCAACTCCGACTAGCGGGTTGCCATCCAGCTCGGCGATCACGGCCTGGACGTCACTGGCGTGGTCCTCGACCTGGTACGGGCGCGTCAACGGATCGGACGCGCCTGTGCCGCGCGGATCGATCGTCACGACCCGGAACTCTTGGCAGAACTGTTCCAGGACGGGTTGAATCGCGGCCAGGCCATACGCCAACGGGCTGACCAACAGCAACGTGATCTCGCCGCCGCCATGCTCATAGAATGCGATTCTGGCGCCGTCGCGGAATGCAGCGCGCGGGCGATGGCGTTTCCTCTCGATCCTGATCCTGTCGTCGTCCGCGGACGCGAGCATCAGCGCCTGGTCATAGCGGCTATTCGCCCCCGCAAGATCGTCCAACAGACCCGCCAGGTCTCCAAGCATCTCGAGCGCCTCGAACTCGTGTTTCTCTGCGATATCGGCCTCCTCGCCCGCACCGACGGACGGGTGCGACTGCAGCAGGGCTATGCATTTCTCGAGATGAGCGGTCGCCTCGCGCAATGCATAATTGGACCTTGCGCGGCGCGCCGCATCGAGCAGGCACTCTGACGCGCGCCCGGTATGCCCGGCTTCCGCATGATGGTGCGCCAGCCATTCTGGCTGATGCGCAATGATTTCGGGAAAGCGCGCCTCGATGATGTCGGCGATGCGAGCGTGCAGCTCACGGCGTCTAGTCTTTGGCAGCGACTGGTAGGCGGCCTCTTGAACGAGCGCGTGGCGAAACACATAGACCCGTGCTGATGGAAGGCCGGAACGATCGATCAACTGGTTGTCCGAGAGCTGGTCCAGAGCTGCGCGGAGTGCATCTGCTTCACGGGTCGAAACGGCCGCAAGCATTTCGTGCGAGAACTCTCGGCCAATGCAGGCGGCAAGCTGAGCGACCTCTTTGGCCGATGCGGCGCGATCGAGCCGCGCCATCAACGAACCATACAGCGTGGTTGGGATCGCCGTGTCCGGCACGCGTCCGCGCAGGAAATAGCGATCGAATGCTTCAGTGACCAGCTCGGATTCGAGCAGGAGCCTAGTGAGCTCCTCGATGTAGAGCGGCACGCCGTCTGCCCTGAAGAGGATGCGGTCCACGACTTCCACCGGCAGAGGTTTGGCACCAGCGACGTGCGCCACCAGATCCGCCGCGTCGCGCCGGCCGAGACGATTGAGGCTGAGCAGAGTGACGTGGCCCGGCCGTGGCCAGGGCGGAGCGAAATCGTTCCGGAAGGTGAGGACTGCCAGCATCGCCAGATGGCGGATGCGTTCGAGAAGCATGCCAAGCAGTTCAATTGACGTGGGATCGGCCCAATGGAGATCCTCGAAGATCAGCAGAACCGGCTGGCGTGCCGCGCACGCCTCGAAGTAGCGCACCATAGCCTCGAGCGTCTTCGCGTTCCGCTGCGCCGGCGTGAGGTCCGGCGTCAGACGGCACTCGCCAGCCGGCAGGCCTAGAAGCGAGGCGAAGAGGGGAACGAACTCGGCAGGCGCTTGGACATCGTGGCGGAAGAGGGCTTCCACCTTCGCAAGCTTCTGGAACGAATCGTCCCGTAGGCGAAAGCCTGCGGCACACCCCAGCTGAGCGATCACCGGATGGAGGGCGCTCGTGTTGCGCTCTGGAGAGCATTGATAGGCCATCAGCCGAGGCTTGCTGTCGGCTCCGAGCTGATGGCCCAGCGCCTGCATCAGCCGGGACTTTCCGATTCCCGGCTCGCCAGCGAGCCATACGACCTGCCCCTCGCCCGCCTTCGCCAGCCCCCAGCGGTCGAGGAGCAGGTCGAGCTCCTTTCTTCGTCCGACCAGGGTCGTGAGCTGCGTTCCGTGCAGCGCCGCGAACCGGCTCTCGCACGTCTTCTCACCCACGGCATGATGGGTTCGCACAGCCGCGTGGAAGCCCTTGGGAAGAATCGGTGCCACCTCGCGACACTCGAACAGCTCGCCAATCAGGCGGCGCGTGCCATCCGCGACCAAAACCGTGTCTGGCTCGGCGATGTCCCGAACGCCGAACGCCAGATGCGGTGTCTCTCCAACCACAGCCGTGCGAGCGTTCCAGTGGTCGCCATGCTCGCACACGAGCCCAACTCCGGTCGCGACGCCAACCCGAACGTGCACCGCCGGGCCTGCGTCGATCCCCGCGGTCGCGCGCACGATGCCTAATCCTGCCCTGACGGCCCGCTCGGCATCGTCTTCCCGCGCCAAAGGAATGCCGAAATAGGCGAGAATGCCATCCCCGGAGAACGGCGCCATCCATCCGCCAAGCCGTTCGATAACATCGCTGCAGCAATCATGGAACGCCGCCAGGATGTTCTCGAAGTCTTCGGGATCAAGGCGCGCCGACAGCTCGTTCGCTTCGACCAGATCGCAACACAGCACGGTGATCTGTCGGCGTTCGGCCGATTTCGGACCGCACGGTGAATCAGTTCGGGTGACCGGAATCCGATCGCCAACCCTCGTAACGGAGGCGGCGAACAGGTACCCTCTGCGGGCGATTGTCCGGATGAGGCGCCGATCGCTGTCTGCCAGGGCGCGACGAACATCGCTGACGCAATGGGTGAGCGATTCATCTGTTACCGTCACGGACGGCCATATCGCGTTGATGAGCTCGTCTTTCGCAACCAGCCGGCCGGCATTCTCGACAAGGTATTTCAGGACCGCAAAGCTCTTAGGCCGCAGCTCGATCTCGCGATCGTCGGCGCGGAGGCAGCCGCGCCAGAGATCGAGCGTGAATCCGGCGAAACAGAGCATTTCCTCACCGACCGGCTGCATCAGACCCTCCTGCAGACCTGAACCGCGGCGTCCAGCCGATTTCATCACTTTTGGCGGATTTTTGCACCCAACTTTCACGACACGGTGGCGCAACTGGACTGATGTTGCGGGCGACTGTCGTTCTCTGGCCAGGAGAGGCTCCCCATGTGGCGCATTCACGGAATCGTCGTCGTGATGGCGACCGTTCTAATGTCTTTTGCACCGTCCTCGGCCGCCAACGCGGAGGAGCCCGCACCGGCGATCGTGCGCGAAGAGTTCATGATCGACGCGGTTGATCCGGGCGTAAAGCTTTATGTGGTCAACAAGCATCCAATCAACTTGCGGCAGCTGTCCTCCCAAAAGATCTTGCTGTTCGTTCACGGGGCGACACAGCCCGGGGAGGCGACATTCGACCTGCCCCTCGAGGGCACCTCATGGATGGATTATATCGCCCGACATGGCTGGGATGTCTTTTTGGTCGATGTACGGGGTTACGGCCGCTCGACGCGTCCTGTTGAAATGGACCAGCCTGCCGAGAGCAATCCTCCAATCGTCAGAACCGATGTCGCGATCCGCGACGTCGGGTCCGCGATCGACTTCATTCTCCAGAGACGAGGAACCACGAAGATCAATCTCTTGGGGTGGTCGTGGGGCACAGTGATTGTGGCCGCCTATGCAGCCGACCACGCTGACAAGGTCGCGCGACTCGTACTCTATGGGCCACAATGGCTGGAACCTTCGCCTGCGATCACCAGCCCTCCCCAGGGGGCCTACGTCTCAGCGCCCATGGCCTTGGCAAGAGAACGCATCCAGGCCGGTGCGCCCGACGCCCGGAAGCATGACCTGATGTCCGCGGGCTGGTTTGAGGCGTGGTCGACCGCGGCTCTGGCCAGCGATCCGGTGGGCTCCCGGCACAATCCCCCCGTGCTGCGCAGCCCGGCAGGCGTATTCCAAGACCGGCAGGAATTCTGGCGGCAAGGCAAGCCTTACTATGATCCTGGTCGGGTTACGGCACCGACCCTGATCATTATAGCCGAGTGGGATCGGGCGACACCGATCGAGGGTGGACAGGAGCTCTTCCGACATCTGCCGAGCGGGCCTGACAAGCGGCTGGTCGAACTCGGCGAAGGAACGCACCTTTTGATGCTGGAGAAAAACCGAATGCAGCTGTTCGAGGAGGTCCAGCATTTCCTCGACAAGAAATCCCCGGCGAACTGAATCGATGGATACTAAAGTTCAGGACGCCACGGAAATGCCGCGCAAGTAATGGTCATACGCGTCTGGCCTCTCGGTCGGCTTGCGCTTCGCTCGCTCGATCTCCGCCTGCTCCAGCTTCGGGGCCATTGCACCCACCACGCTCGCTGTGACGCTGTCTTGCAGATCGAAAATGTCTTCCAGGGTGCCGTCGAAGCGATCGGCCCACAGATGCCCTCCAGTCAGAGCATCAACGAGCTGCGCAGCAATACGCACGTGGCTCACCGCTTTCCGAACGCTGCCTTCAAGTACGTAGCGCACACCCAGCTCGCGACCGACCTGCTTCGCATCCACGGCGCGGCCCTTATAGGTAAACGTCGAATTGCGAGCGATGAAGAATAGGTTCTTGAAATGCGACAGCGCAGTTATGATCTCTTCGACAATACCGTCAGCAAAATACTCCTGCTCGGGGTCTCCGCTCATGCTCTGGAAGGGAAGCACGGCAATCGATGGCCTATCGGGGAGCGCTAACGCAGGTCTTTGTTTTGCTGCTGCAACGCGATCGAGAACTTTGAACATGTGGATTGGTCGCGCAATGTTCTTAAGGCGCTGCTCGCCTAAATCGACAAACTCGACACCGACCTTGCCCCGGACATGCTCGTAGGCTGACGACGAGACGCAGATACCGCCCGGTTCTGCCATGCTCTCGAGGCGTGCCGCAATATTCACGCCATCCCCGAAGATGTCATGCAGCTCGATAATTACGTCGCCGATATTGATGCCCGCACGCAAGGCAATACAATTGTCTTCCGCCTCATCGATTGTAAGTTCATGCATGCGGGTCTGGAACTGCATCGCAGCTCGAACCGCTTCGACCGCGCTCGGAAACTCCGCTAAGAACCCGTCCCCGGTGTTCTTTACGATACGGCCGCCGTGCTCGGCGATCGCCGGGTGGACAGCGTCCGTCAGGAGCACGGTCAGCTTGGCATGCGTAGCCTCTTCGTCATTGTGCATGAGCCCAGAGTAGCCAGCCACGTCGGCGGCCAATATCGCCGACAACCTGCGCTCGACCCGGACTGGCAACTCCTGCACCATGGCACTGAAATCCAATCGGCAGGGCATTGTACGATGGGATAGAAGGCGGTGCCATACTTGCTTTGGCGGCAAATTGTCCGTTATTGGCCCGACTGAGAAATCTTCGTGGCTGCAATCGATGTCCGTTATCTGAGGTAGTGCGGACCGGATTTGCTCCAAGTGAGACTTTCGGCTCGTGACCCATCTGAGACATTGAGCCTGATCATCCGCGATGACGAACCGACCATCGCGAACTCATGGCAAAAAAGAGCGCGAACGACGACTAGACGCATACCGTTGGCCACTTATTACCGGTCAACGATGATGGCCAAAAATGGCAGAACACCAATGGGTTAGCGAAGGGCCAAGGGCCAGTGGTGCTCAGCGTCATTTTTTTCTCCATGCGCCAGCGCAGAAATTCGCGCTATACTCATCGTTGAGCGCCGGAAGCTTGCAACCAATGCCACGCAAGCCGCAGGCGGTGACGAGGCAGTTTTGAAATTGCGGAGCGTGACCGAGCGAAAACAATCAAAGATGGGAGGCGACGATGAAGCGGACGTCGAAGCAACGCTGTGTCGCAACGACCATATTGGGGGCCGGACTTGTCTGCCTCGTTGTTTCGCCCGTGTTCGCCCAGGGCAACCCTCTCCGCGATGCGTATTTCGGCGAGACGCATGTTCACACCAGCTGGTCGCTGGATGCGTGGTTGTTCGGCAATCGGGTGACGGATCCCGCCGATGCCTACAAATATTTCAAGGGCGAGACCATCAAGCATCCGCTCGGCTTCGACATCAAGATCGAGACGCCGCTCGACTTCGCGGGCGTCACCGATCACTCCGAATATGTCGGCGTGATGAAGTTGGCCAATGATCCCAGTTCGTCGATTAGCAAGTTGCCAGCCGCGGCGCCGCTGATCCTCAAGAACAACAGCCCAGAAGAGGTTCAAAGAGTCTACCTCTACGGCGCCAACTTGCTCGGTGGCGCGCCGGTCAAGGCGCTCGCGAGTCCCGAGATCGCGCACACGGTCTGGGAACAGAACGTCCAACTCGCGGACAAGGCCAATGAACCCGGCAAGTTCACCGCCTTCTGCAGCTATGAGTGGACATCCATGCCGAACAACATGAACCTCCACCGCAATGTCTTCTTCAAGGATTGCGCCCATGTGCCGGCGATGCCGTTCAGTTCGCTCGATTCGCCTGACCCGACCGACCTGTGGACCTGGATGGATGGCCAACGCAAGGCGGGCAACGAACTTCTCGCAATCTCGCATAACGCCAACCTCTCGGATGGCCGCATGTATCCGACCGACGTCGACCTCCATGGGCGGCCGATCGACAGAGCCTATGCAGAATCCCGGAACCGCAATGAGCCGCTCGTCGAGATCAAGCAGATCAAGGGGCAATCGGAAACCCATCCTCTGCTCTCACCCAATGACGAGTTCGCCAACTTCGAGATCCTCACTTATCTCCTCGGCGATCCAGCCGGCCGCATTCCGCATGTCATCGGCAGCTATGCCCGCCAGGCTCTAAAGGATGGGCTCGCACTCGAAGACACCAAGGGTTTCAATCCCTACAGGTTCGGTTTCGGCGCCGCGTCTGACTCGCACGACACCGGGGTGCCTTATCGCCAGGACAACTTCTTCGGGGCGCACGGTATCGCCGACGGAACCATCGAGACCCGCATGTCGGGACATCTGTTCGCCGGTCTCGATGTGCGTTTAGAAGGCCCCGCCGGGCTCACCGGCGTGTGGGCGGAGGAGAACACCCGCGAGTCGATCTTCAACGCCATGAAGCGCAAGGAGACCTTCGCGGTCAGCGGCCCGCACATCAAGGTTCGCTTCTTTGGCGGCTGGAGCTATGCCGAAACGGCGACGACCGAGCAGCGCCGGGCGTTCTGGAAGTTCGTGCCGGACTGGATCAAGGACCCCGAATGGGTCAAGGCCGCCTATGCACAGGGCGTGCCGATGGGCGGAGACATGACCCCGATGCCTGCGGGCGACAAGGCACCGTCTTTCGCCGCGTGGGCGGTCAAGGATCCCACATCTGGCAATCTCGACCGCATCCAGATCATCAAGGGCTGGACCAAGAGCGGTCAGAGCTTCGAGAAAGTCTTCGATGTTGCCTGGGCGGGTGACCGTGAGCCCGACAAGTGGACCGGCGTCGTGCCGCCGATTGCAAGCACGGTCGACGTCGAAAAAGCCACCTACACGAACAGCAGCGGCGCCGTCGAACTGAAGACCGTGTGGACCGATCCTGAGTTCGATCCGAGCGTTCCGGCGTTCTACTACGCCCGCGTGCTCGAGATTCCGACGCCGCGCTGGACGACGATCCAGGCCGCGCAACTCGGCATCGCGCCGCCCGACGTGGTGGCGGCAACCGTCCAGGAGCGGGCATGGAGCTCCCCGATCTGGTACGCCCCAACCGCCGAAGCGCGGAAAGTCGCCAAGGCTGGTCCCACCGTTGACGATCTCAAGAAACAGGGGGCGGTTGCCCTCAACGAGGTTCAGCTCAAGGCGCTGATCGTCGACAAGTCCCCGTGGCTGCAAAACAATGTGACCGGCACGAAGTTCAAGATTACGTATAGCGCGTCGGGGACTGCCAATGCCACGCAAACGCTCACGCCGATCGACCCGACGTACGTGACGTCAAAACTCGCCCAAAATCAGGGTCAGAGCCTGATCGATCACGCCGGCCGTGGCGTTGTCCAGCCAAACGCCGTCGGCGATCCGGCGGGGGCCAGCTATCTCGGCACGCCCTCGCCCTACTACATCAACAACGGCAAGATCGTCACCGTGATCGCCGGCACGCCGATCGAAGTCACCGCCTACAAGCTGGGAGACAAGTACTACGGCGCCCGCAGCAACGAGTTCGGCTACGCCAATTACGAGATCATCCCCCAAGTCCCGGAACTGAACCCGCTGGCGAAGGACGTGCTGCGTTGAGGAGGAATCGATGTTGATTCGACTGCCGCGGTCTCCCGCTCCGAGGCGGCTGAAGTGTACGCTGGCCGCCTTCTTCCTCTTGATCTCTGCAGCGGCCGCAGTGGCATGCCAGCTCTGCTATGAAGCTGCTCGCCAAATGGTGACCATCGGCCAGCGCCTGGATACGGCAGATCGAGCGGTGCTGGCCGTGCCTTTCGCGGGCGCGACTCGTTTCCGGATTGTCGAGGTCGTGAAGGGCAAGGATGCCGTTGGCGATATCATCGCGGACCCGCCGACGGGCCTCGGCGAGGCAATGGCACCGGGCTCTGATCCATGCCTGCTCGTTCGTGACCCGTTTGCTTCGCAATGGACCGATCTGGGCACCATTCGGGCTGAATATGCGGATTGGCTACGACAACTCGCTGCAACCGCTGTGGTCAAAGGCGACCGTCCACGGCCTACCTGGCCGTCGAACATGCAGACGTCGTCCACGCTCAGCTACGCCGGCTGGCGTCAACGTGTTGCGCTCGTTCTGCCCTACCTCGAAAACCCCGATCCGCTGGCTGCCCAGATCGCATGGGGCGAGCTGGCGCGCGCCCCATATGCGATCATGGACGTTGCGAGATCGCGGATCGATGCAGCAACGGTTGAGAGCTGGCTGGACGATACAAAACTCGCCTCACGCCATGCCGCCTATACTCTCCTGCTTGGCTTCGTCGGCGGTCCGGCCGATGCCGCGCGGCTCGAGCAGCGCATCGAGGCGGCATGGAACTCGCACGGCGCCACGAACCTCGCCGCGATGATTGGTGCCGACCTGGAATTGCGCGGGCCATCTCAGGTTGGCTGGGTCGAGGCGATGTATTTTGCCGATCGCAGCCGGACCATGCCGGAAATCGAGGCCGCCCTGCTTGCGCTCAACGTTCACGGCGACGCGAATCGTACTGTCCCCCGCGAGCGTGTGATCCAAGCCTATCGGGCTTTCATCAGGGAGCGCCCGCCGATGGCCGGATTCGTGGCGATGCAACTGGCTGACTGGGGCTATTGGGACGTCGCGACGGAATACGCGGCGCTTCTCAAGTCCAACACGATAACGGATCCGGCCTCGCATTTTGCCGTCGTCAACTTTCTGCAGCGCGCCGCCTCCGCCAGCGCGGCTCTTGAATAGATCCCCCCTGACAGGCCAACCCCATGGCACCCCAGCTTGTCCGACCGCAGCCGATCTCGGAACCAGCCGTGTCAGCGCTGGATGAGTCACAGACTGGGCCGAAACTGCCAACCCCTGTGCGCAGGTGGTCGCGGGAACCTCTGCTCCATTTCCTTTTTGCCGGTGCGCTGATCTTCGCGATCTATCAACTGTTGAACCCGACCGCCAACCGGACCGACCGAACCAATCAGATCGCGCTCACGAAGGACGATCTCCGCCAATTGGCGGTGCAATGGCTCGCGCAAGGTCGGCCACTGCCGACGGCTGATCAGATGCACGCCCTGATCGAGCAGCGGATAAGCGAGGAGATTCTCTCCCGTGAAGCCGTGGCGCTTGGGCTCGACAGGGATGACGAGATCATCAAGCGCCGGTTGGCGCAGAAGATGGATTTCCTGGCAGCAGATATTGCCGCTTTGCAGGCTCCCGGCGATGCCGAACTCAGAGCCTGGTACACGCATAATTCGGATCGCTTTGCGCTTCCGTCGCGCGCGAGCTTTCGCCACCTGTACTTCTCCTTCGATCGACCTGGTGCTCGCGACAGGGCTGCCGGAATACTCGACAAGATCTCCGGTAAGCCGGCCGACACGCCTGAGGTCGCTACGGTTGCCGACTCCTTCATGTTCCAGGACTACTACGCCGAACGCGCTCCTGACCAGATCGCCAAGGAGTTTGGGCCGGGTTTCGCAAAGGCGGTGTTTCAGCTCAAGCCCGGCGCATGGCAGGGACCGATCCAGTCGGGCTATGGCTGGCATCTCGTCTTCGTCGACGCCATCGAGCCGGGCCGGGTGCCGTTATTCGACGAAGTCGAGCACGACGTCAAATC
>Ga0210405_10005975_pt1 | contig 10992 bp, 10 predicted proteins | sample IncBWH11MmetaG_FD_155492 | JGI IMG/M metagenome (GOLD analysis project Ga0210405, IMG submission 155492) | Forest soil microbial communities from Barre Woods Harvard Forest LTER site, Petersham, Massachusetts, United States - Inc-BW-H-11-M | ecosystem: Environmental > Terrestrial > Soil >... | reverse complement strand
ATCAGCGAAGTTGATGGTGGGGTAGTTGCCCGCAGGTTGGGAACTATTGATGAAAAACGGGATGAGGTTGGCGCCGGAAACGTCGCGGATGCCTTCCACCGACCCGGACCAGTGGGCTTTGACGGTAACGGTGCCCGTGATGGCGGCGGTGTTCGTGCCATTGACACTGCGTGAAGGCATGGTGCCCACCCACATCATTTCATTGCCTTTGGCGGCGGAATTGTTCCCGTAGGAGACCGTGGCGGCCGAAACGCCGAAAAGAGAGTTCATGGAATTATAAATGGCCGTGCGATAGGCGGTCGATCCCGTGAGGTAAACCGTGACGTCCGCCCTGGCGCTGCCCAGGATGCCGGCGCACGTGAGTCCGGCCAATAGGGTTTTTGAGACTTTCATATTCTTGGTTTTGGTTGTTCTAACTGCGTTGAGGTTCATTTCAGGTTAATCGTGGTTTGGTTCAATGCGGACTGTGTTCGTTCATGGTTTGGAGGCACGGCGTCGAAAACGCAGAAAGAGCAGGCCCGCCGCTGCGCCGCCCATCAGAGTCAATGCCGAAGGCTCGGGGGCGGCGGTGAATGTCATCGTTCCGCCGCTGCCCAGCGCGAAGGTCCCGATCAACGTTCCCGGGCCGCTGCCGGGTTGCAATTCATACAAATCCTCATATTGAACTCCGCCGGAACTGAAGTTGGCGGGCGTGGTGGTTTCGATGCTTCCATTTGCAGCCAGATAGGTGCCGCCGAAATTGCCACCGGAACCGAGATAGGAATTGTACGAGTAACTGAGGCTCGCATTCTGGATTGTAGCAGTAGAACTGTTTGCAGTTGCGGGCGAGCCGCTGAAGTTGTCTCCAATGGACTCAATCTTGGCTCCAACGTTTTGCTGCGATTGACTTGATGCTTGAGTCAACGGTGAGGACGGGGTGCTTAGGCTGGGGCGGGTAGTGGTCGTGAAAAGCGTGTTGATCGGGGGAGGCGTCGGGCTGCCGAGACGCCAAACGCCAGCCACCCCCCAGCTAACGTTGTTGATGCTGCCGAAAACGGCGTTGATGTCGGCAATAGACAGTCCGGTAAGATTGAACGAGGCATGCGCGGGCGACGAAAACAGGGAGGCCTGGCCAAGGTCAATAACGAGGTCGTTCGCCCGACCCGTCTCGCGGAATCCGAGGATCAGGTCCCCTGGATTGAAAGTTACATTTTGCGCGCCGACACCACAGGGGAGCAATGCCGCCCCGGCTGTGGCGAGAAGCGCTGTGCTTAGGAGTTTTTTCATGGTGTGTCTGGTGTTGCGTGTGCTGGTGGTAGGTTGTTACGTTCGAAATCCGACTCACTGACAACGCAGCGACATTAGCAACAGACTCCCAGAATGCGCTTCCGCCCACAGGACACGACGTAACTGTTTTCGGACACGAAGTGGGAACATTGCATCTTATTGTTGGCAAATGAGTTAACTTCCCGCCTGCCGCCCGCAATCCGTCCGCTGGCAACTCGTTTCCAAGACTTAACCGAACCACGTTTTTCGGCGTCCGGTCGGTTGTCTTTGCGCCCGCATTTGGGATTGACGCCTCCTTGCGCGCCAAAGGCGGAAACACCAAACACCAAAAACCAACCTCCAACAAACACCGACGCCACTCCGGCGCAGGATGGGCCGGTCGCACCTGTCGGACCGGTCGGACAAAGCGATCTTGCCATCGAAAACGGGTGATTTCCGCAACACCAAAAGCATTCTCAATAACCAATGTGGCCCGATTTCTTCTTCATTTTCACCTCGTGTCGGTCATTTCAGCGTCTAAAAATTGGACACGGTCGGCGACGGGTATAATCCGTTTGCCTACCCGGTTCCGAATCTTTAAGCTGCCCGCGTCCGCCTTCGCGCGTAACATGAGCCGCTTTTCAAGCCTTCGGGTTCGCCTGGTGGGAATCGTCTTCCTGGCCGTGGCGGCATCGTTGGGGCTGTTGTACGTCATCGGCTTTTGGAGCGCGACCTGGGTGCCCTTCGCAGCCGGGTTGGTGGCGCTGGGCGCGGCGTGGGCGGGCGGCGAGTTGTTCGTCATGCGCCAGGTGCGGGCGTTGCTGAAAGCGGTCAAGGGTTTCGCCGGCGGGGACATGGCCTGCCGGACGGGCCTGGTGAAGGAGCGCGGGGAACTGGGCGAACTGGCGAGAGCGTTCGATTCCCTGGCCGAAGCGCTCGAGAAGCAGATCGAGCAGCGCGAACGATCACAGCAGGCCTTGCGGCGCGAAGTCTGGGAGCGGGAACGCAGCGAAAAGGCGTTGCTCAACCGCGCGCATCAACAAACCGTGGTGGCTGCGCTGGGCCAATTTGCCATGGTCACGCCCGACCTCTCCACACTGCTCAATCACGCGGTGACATTGATTGGGCAGACGTTGGAAGTCGAATACTGCAATATCCTCGAACTTCAGGATGACGGAAAACATTTTCTGGTTCGGGCAGGCGTCGGCTGGATGGAAGGGTACGTGGGCAAATCCCTGATCGGGGCCGGGCAGGAATCGCAGGCCGGATTTACGGTTGTGTCCGGCGAGCCGGTGGTGGTCACAGATTTGCGGTTGGAGAACAGGTTTAAAATCCCCGACATGATTCAAGAGCATGGGGTGGTCAGCAGTGTTACGGTCACGGTTCAAGGGCACAACCGGCCCTTTGGCGTGCTGGGAATCTACACCACCCGGACGCGGATATTCGAGGAGGAGGAAGTGCACTTCCTGCTCGCGGTCACCACCGTGCTGGCGATGGCCATCGACCGCCAGCGCACAGAGCCTGAGATTCAAAAGCTGGCCGCCTTTGCCATGTTCAATCCGAACCCGGTGCTGGAATTTGCAAGCGATGGCCGGCTCACCTTTTTCAACGATGCCGCGGAAAAGATGGCCCGTTCGTTGGGCAGCGCGCATCCGGACGCCATCCTTCCGCCGGAGGCTTCGAATATCGTGGAAACCTGCCTGGCGACCGGCCGGGACCGTTTGCATCTCGAAACACGCACGGGCAAACGGGTTCTTACGTGGTCGTTTTACCCGATCATGGCGAGCGGGGTGGTGCACTGCTACGTGGAGGACATCACGGACCGAACCAGCCTTGAAGATCAGTTGCGGCAGGCGCAAAAAATGGAGTCGGTTGGCCAGTTGGCCGCCGGTGTGGCGCACGATTTCAATAACATTCTCACGATCATCCAGGGCCACTCGGGTTTGTTGATGTCGCGCCCGAACCTTACGCCAGCCATGACGACCTCCATTCAGGCGGTGTCATTCGCCGCCGAACGCGCCTCCAGCCTGACCCGGCAATTGCTGATGTTCAGCCGCAAACAGGTGATGCAGCCGCGCGTGCTGGATTTGAAGGAGATCATCACCAACATGAGCAAAATGCTCCAGCGTTTGCTCGGCGAAACGATTACGTTCTCCTGCAAATCCGCCCCGCAGCTTCCGATGGTGCACGGCGACGCCGGAATGGTGGAACAAGTCCTGATGAACCTGGCCGTCAACGCGCGCGACGCCATGACCAAAGGCGGCGAATTGACGGTGCGCACCGAGTCGGTCCAGATCGACGAAGCGTACGCGAAGTCCCAACCGGAAGCGCGTCCGGGCACGTTTGTGTGCCTGCAAGTGGCCGACACCGGCACCGGGATGGATTACGCGACGATGCGCCGCATCTTCGAGCCGTTCTTTACCACCAAGGAAGCCGGCAAAGGCACCGGGCTGGGCCTGGCGACGGTTTACGGCATCGTGAAACAGCATTCGGGCTGGATCGAAGTCGCCAGCGAGATCGGCAAGGGCACAACCTTCAAAATCTTCTTCCCGGCCTCAAACAAGACCGCGGCCGAATCCTCGGAAATTCCCGCCACGGCCAAAACCGTGCGCGGGGGCCATGAAACCATCCTTGTAGTCGAGGATGAGCCGGTGCTGAGGGACCTGGCGCAATTGATCTTGCAGGATTGCGGCTACCGCGTGCTGGACGCCTCCTCCGGCGTCGAGGCGCTGACCGTGTGGCAGCGCCACCAGGGCGCCATCGATTTGCTGCTTACGGACATGATCATGCCAGATGGATTGTCCGGAAAGGACCTGGCCGAGTCGCTGCTCGCCAACAAGCCCAAACTGAAGGTGATCTTCACCAGCGGTTACAACGTCGATGAGATTAACGCCGACGTCGGAACCACGGCCGGCACGAAGTTCCTGCAAAAGCCCTACAGCCGCTCGACGCTGGCCCTGGCCGTTCGCGAGTGCCTGGACACCGACACGGCCGCGGCCAGTTGATCAAAACGCGCGCAGCGTTTCCAACACCGCCTTGATGCGTGGAACCTCATGAGTGCGGAAAAGGTCCGTTTTTCCAAGGGCGGCGAGCACCGCAAAAAACGGTTCGGCGCAACGGACCTCCTCACCGAAGTATTCGAATGCATGCGGCAGCGCGTGGCACACCGGAAAGCCAAGCTCACGCAGCCGGAACGTGTTTATAAACGTGGTCATTTGATGGCGCACGCGGACGGTGCTGTCCTGAAGGTTGCGGTAATAGAATCCAAGACCTGGATCGAGAATGATCTTTTGCACGCCGTTGCGCGTCGCAATCTCGATCTGGCGGGCGAAATAGTCCCGCATCGCGCCAACGGGGTCGGCGGAAAGCACGAAATCGCCGACGTCGCGGACCGTCTTTCCCTGTACGTAACAGATGATCACAGCCGCGTCGTGTGCCGCGACCATGCGGAACAGTTCGTCACCGCGGTTGGACCCGGTGAGGTTGAGCACGTTCGCGCCGGCTTCCAGACACTCGCGGGTGACTTGCGGTTGATAGGTCTCGACCGAGACAAGGACATTCCTTTCGCGCAATCCCCGAATCACCGGCAGCAACTTGCTGTTCTGGCCCGCTTCCTCGACGCGCGCCGCATGGGCGAGTGTGGATTCGGCGCCGACATCGATAATCTCGGCTCCCTGCGTGCTCAAAACCTTGCCCCGATTGATGGCTTGCTCGGCGCCCAGGCAAACGCTCTCCCGATACCAGGAATCAGGCGACAGGTTGATGACGCCCATGATGGCGGGTCGCAAATTGAAAGCAAAGTTACGCCCGCCGATTTGAAACTCCTTGACCCTGGATTGAGCCGCGGAACGGTATTGACCGAGAAGTTCAGCGAGATGTTCAAGGGTCAGCATGCAAGGTGGCGCGCCACGGAGCGCGCATCATCCGGCACGCTGGAAGGATTGTCAACGAAACCACCGGAAGACGCAGGGCGCGCCAGCCAACCAAGTCAGAAGCGATAAAAAGCTAAGAAGAACTCGTACAGCCTACCTTCTGATGTAGTGAATGACGACGTTTTTTGGATCGGCCAGTTCCTCGACCCTGGACTCGAGGCGGGCGGCCTTCTCAAGGATCGGGAATGCCACGTCATCCACGCGGACTGCGTGCAGGCAGAGTTGCTCGCCATTCCCGCCCGGGCGGCAGGTGCAGGCACTTCCCGAACCGCCGCGCAAGTCCTGCAGCAAAGTGTCAACCAGACCGTGGCCGACATTGATCAGCCACGCGAGCACTTCGGCCCGGGGGCATCGAAAAATGTCCTGGTACAGAAAGACCAACTCGCGCGGCAAAACTTCGAGTACAAATGTTTCAGCCGCGTCCCAGTCCTTGCGGATGCCCTGGTAGCCTTTGACGTAAATGAGTTTGCGGAATTCTCCGCTCAAACAGGCATGAAGCGAGCGCAGGAATTTCAACTCGACGAAATCAATACGGCCTTCCTGGTTGAAGCGGTGCGAGATCTTGATCCGACCGCGTTTTTGGTTGAACTCGCCGTCGTGACAGGTGGAGAGAATGAGGTGGTCGTACGCCGACTGCACCTGCATCCAACTCCCGGCTGCTTCGCCCCCGTAATTGCGTTTGCCCGGCGGACGGATCGGCACGCTTGGCCGAGTGGCAATGCGGTGCTTGATGCGGCCCAACCGGTCATAATAATCGCTCGAAGGCGAGAAATCGTTTTGGCGGAGAAACTCCTGGACGGAGAGAATTTCGGCGTCGAGAACCGGAGGTCCCGCGTGAACACGCGTTTCCAAGCCTTCGATCAGACCTCGCGCGTATCGCTTGTGCTCTTTCGTAGCCACGCCTGTTCGCAATCTACTGCGCGGCGTGATTCTGAGAAGTGTGCGTTTCGACGCACACCTCGGGTCCTTTCCGCGAGGAACGCGGATGGATACCCCCAGCATCCGCTATTCTTCGTGCTCGTCCTCGTCGTCGTCCTCGTCCTCGGGTCTTTCGTTCTGAAGGCCCGAGGAACGACGACGAGGGCGAGGACGAGCACGATTTGGCGGTGGCCACTATCCCGCCGTCCGAAATACGGTGAAGCCCAGAGCCGCCACAAACAACCCGAAAACCAGCCGGATGGCGCTGCCAATCCGGACGCGTTTTTCGTTGGCGGTCGCCCAGTTCAGGAAATCGCGGAGATGCCAGGGATAAATCGTGAACCAAATGCCGGCAATGACCATGAGGTAAGCCCATGTAGTGATCACCAACCGCCATTCCGTGTCGGGCCAGCGCGCGGTATCCACCATGAGCTTCGCCAGCAGCATCAGCACGACCGAGAGGCCGCGGACAGCCAGGTAATCCTGGACGAAAAGGCACGACGCCAATCCGACCGCGCCGAACCCGGCCAGCAGGAGCGGTTTGTAAGCCGCGAAATCCGCTATCGATTCCTGATTCAGGTAATAAAGAAACCAGGCAGTTCCGAGCAACATGAGGATAATGCCCCATGGCAGCGACCGTGGAAATTTGCGAACGCCCGCCGCAAAAGCCGCCGGCTGCATCAATCCGTAGATCTGTGGCAATCCAAGCCCGAGGCCGAGAATGATAGCCAGCATCGAGAGACTGATTTGATTCATTGGGCACAAACCATAATGCCCAAAGATTCAAAAGGAAGGCATTTTTTGGCTCTAGCGCTCTTTGAGCTGGCAAATGCCGAACGAAATTCCGGTGGGATCAAGAAGCACGGCCATGGTGTCGCCATCCGGCAGTGCGGACTTCGGCACCAGGACTTTCGCGCCGAGGCGTTGCGCCTTCGCAATGCAATCGTCCACGTCAGACACCTCGATGAATAACTGCACAAACCCGCCCTGGCCCGGCGGCGACGGCCAGACGCCGCCGTCCACGCCCGATTTCTCGCCGCTCCTGAGTTCGCGATAGCCGAGGGCGTTGGTGTTCGTAAGCTTCCATGCAAACAGCTTTTGGTAGAACCCGGCGGCTTGCTCGGGTTCAGGCGAAATAATCTGCCAGCGAACTACAGGGTTAGGCATAGGTTTTGGAGGCGCGAGTTGTTGACCAACGGTTCGGTGTTTCCATTATCAAATCGCCGCGATGCAGCAGCCAGTGAACGGCCGTGTTCACTGCATCCAGCGGAATGCCCGTTCGCGTCGCGATCCATCGCGAATTGGCCCGAAACCCCGGCAAGCGGGCCAGCCGCAAAATCGCCTCAGCCTGCTGTTGCACGCACGTCTCCACGATCGCCCCGGGACCGAGACCGAGGCGCCCGCCGAATTGGCGTACCATGCGCGGCGACAGGTTGCGACGGCTGCGGATGATTTGCGAGAGCGTCGAATGATCGGTGCCGAGATAACGCGCAAATGCCCGCAGCGAATAGCGCGGATTGCGCTGGTGGCGTCGCTCAAATTCCGCCTGGAGCTTCTGCTGGAAATTCACGACGCCAACTCTAGGTGTCGTCCCCGGGCGCGTCAATCCGTGCAAGCCCGAAAGCGGGGCAAACCCCTCCGTACTGTCATCCATAGCGGCCAGGGTCGTAGGACAATCATGGCGCTACGCTTTTGCATACGCCGCCCTGAGGGTTGACACGCCGCGAGCCTGGAAGCCGCGTTCGAAGTCCGTGATGACTGCGCCAAGTTCCCCGGGCGTTTCGGTGGGTGCGAAACGACTGGTTCCGGCAAACACAGCGGTCATCTGGCTGAAATAATCCTCGTCATCGGTGCGCAAATACACCGCGCCATGATCATCGAGCGCGCGATGCGTGACTTCGATGAAGCGCTCGTTGACGAGTCGGTTCTTGCGGTGCTTGCGTTTTGGCCAGGGGTCGGGGAAGTAGATGTGCAAAGCGGAAACCGAACGCGGCGGCAGCAAATACTCCAAAAAGTAACCGGACTCAATGCGCAAGCCGCGCAGGTTCGTCAATCCCGCGCGCCGGCCCTTGCGATCCAGTTTGCGCAACCGGCCCAGCAATCTTTCGACTCCCAGAAAATTCCGGTCGGGATGGCGTTGCGCGTACTGCGCCAGGAACGAACCGTCGCCGCTGCCCAATTCCACTTCGAGCGGCTGAGGTTTCAAAAAGATCCGCCCCGGATCGAGCCGGTCGATAATCGAAGTCAATTGGTAAATCAGCGTGGGGGCGGGCCCAATCAGTTGCCCGGCCGCATCGTATTTGCTCGGGCCTGTCATCGAAGGAAAAATGGTCGGGGCGGTGAGATTTGAACTCACGACCTCGTGGACCCGAACCACGCGCGCTAGCCAGGCTACGCTACGCCCCGAACCAGAGGAACAACTTGCCGGTTCCCGCGTCCGATTGCAATGACGTTTTTGCGCCGCGTCACTTTTCGGGCCCCAAAGGTAGGGACATCGCGCTGCGATGTCCCCGCCCGCGTTCCAGCGGGCGGAACCCGTAAACCAAGGTGCACCCCTTGGGAACATTCGTTCCGTCGCCTGACGCTGCGCTCGGCGACGAGGACGGCGCAGCGCGCCACTCCCTACCTCGCTTTTCGCCTTTGAACTTCGGCAGGCGCGTGGTTCAGTCATTCGGATGCTCATTGGAAACATCGTGGATGCGTTGGGGATTCTGACGGGAACGATCCTCAACGCCTTGGGCATCCTGATCGGAGGTTTGCTCGGGTTGACAATGGGGCGGCAGTTCTCGCAATCGGTCCAACTGGCGATGCGCAGTTTGGTGGGAGTGTTCACGATTTACATTGGCCTGCGGATGACGTGGCTGAGCTTGAATGGCACGGCCTTTCAGATGCTCAAACAGTTGGTGATGGTGGTCCTCGCATTGATGATCGGAAGATTCGTCGGCCAATTGCTTCGCATCCAGAAAACGCTCAACCGACTCGGCCACCATGCCGGCGAACGCTTCGCGCAAGCCAAGCCGGGCGACCCGAACCGCACGAGCGAGGGGTTTACGATTTGCACGCTTCTTTTTTGCGCCGGGCCGTTGGGGCCGTTGGGCGCTGTGCAGGATGGGCTGATGGGGTATTGGCAACCGCTCGCGGTCAAGATGGTCATGGACGGTCTCGCGGCCATGGGATTTGTCTGCGTGTTCGGCTGGGGAGTCGTGCTCGCAGCCATACCCTTGTTCATTTATCAGGGCATGATTACCGTAGTGGCGTCGAAACTCGCGCCGTTCCTTCAGGGGCATCACCTGCTCGACTCGGTCAATGCAGTGGGCGGCTTGCTGATTTTTTGCGTTGCGATGGTGATGCTCGAACTGAAGCGGTTCGAACTGGCCGATTATCTGCCCAGTCTTGCGGTCGCTCCTGTCATCGCGTGGATTTGGTCCTGACTGAAGCGTGAGATGGGGTTGCGACCCCATTGAGGAATATTTGGCTGCGTTCCATTGTCGAATACATGGAACCTCGATTGCCCCAGGGCACACCAGATCAAATGCAAACCTACGACGCCAAACCGCAATTTAATGTTGTCATTGCCTATGAAGATTTTGCCGCCGGACTGCACGCGCAGGAAACCTGCGATTTCCTCGCGCGCAATCTGGAGCGTGAGTTGACCCTCGACAGCCAAATGTGGAAGTTCGACGTGTTGGGGAATCCGAAACTGCGGGAGATGGCGACCCGAGACGCCGCCGAAGCGGACTTGATCATGATCTCAACGCATGGGGACGGAGACCTGCCGCAAGAAGTCAAGGACTGGATCGACGAATGGACGGGGCAATTAAGCTCAGCCATTGCCTTGGTTAAATTGACCGATCGCAACCCGTGTTGCCACCCGGATGACGACGTCATACGCAGCTACCTGCAATCGGTGGCGCAGCGCGCGGGAATGGACTTCTTTGCGCAGCCTGACGACTGGCCGGACCGAGGCGAGGATTTCTCGTTGGAACAGATCTCCCAGCGCACACATGCAACCTCCACGTTGATGGCGGGCTTCTTGACGCAGAACACGGCAAATTGGCGCTGGTGGAGACATTAGAGAACAGTGTTCTTTGCAGGATCGGGTCCTGCACCCGCTAGTGCATCGCCTGAACCGTCGATTCGGAGGCCATGCTGGTACGGTTTGGTACGCTTATGGTACGGATAATGGTACGGATCGTACATCGAGAATGCCCAATGTTTATCGGCCTTGGTACGATGGTACGGATCCAGAGGGGTACTGCGCGGCAAACATCAGGCTCTCGGACCGAGAGCCGCGCCCGAGAACCCTGGCTATCCAAGCGAATTAAACCAAATTAAGCCTAATTAAACCAAAAATCGTGCCTGCTCCCGGCAGACAACGAGGGCGGGGGTAAATCTTGGAGTACCGAACGGGCCCGGTGAGTGAATGTTCGAGTTTTGAGACAGTCTCAGCGCGATGCCCTACCTTTGCGCGCGCGAACTCGGTCCGCGAAAAAGCTTGCGTTTCCACCCTGAAAACCTACCGTTACCCGCAGAAGGTTTGGCGCGTCCTTGAGACGCCCGGCATTACAAGCCGATCCTGCCGGAAACCTGAGTTGGTTGCATTCAATCTAAATCCTGATCCGTTCAAGAAGCTTATGAAATTCAGATACACAGCCCTTTCCGTGGTCGCCGCGTTTGGTTTGGCGTTGTCTGTCCAGGCCAGCGACGTCACCGCAAAAATTACCAACGTTCACCTTTGCTGTACCAAGTGTGTCACAGGCGTCGAGAAAGCCGTCGGTACCGTGGAGGGCGCCAAGGCGGAGGCCGATAAAGATGCTGGCACGGTAACCATCACCGCGCCAGACAAGGAGTCAGCCCAAAAGGCTGCCGACGCCCTCATAAAGGCTGGTTATTTCGG
>Ga0210405_10005974_pt1 | contig 10992 bp, 11 predicted proteins | sample IncBWH11MmetaG_FD_155492 | JGI IMG/M metagenome (GOLD analysis project Ga0210405, IMG submission 155492) | Forest soil microbial communities from Barre Woods Harvard Forest LTER site, Petersham, Massachusetts, United States - Inc-BW-H-11-M | ecosystem: Environmental > Terrestrial > Soil >... | reverse complement strand
CTGGTGTCTGCGTTGGACCTACCTACCAGCCGCTGCAGTAAGTTAGGCTGAGTTTCGAGGGTCACAAACCCAAAGCGCCGGACCGAAAGGTTCGGCGCTTCTTTTTTGCCCCCCATCTCTCACTCTTCTTGTTCCGAATCGACATCGGCCTCCGAGACCCACGACACCCTCGATGTCACTAATCAATCATGACTCTCAGTCTCAAAACGAAACTCCACTTGCCAGGTTTTGTCGTAGCGGAACGACAATAAGTGTCGCTTAATTCCTTAGCCTCTCCGGCACAGCTGGGTATGAGCGACGTAAGGCACTGATAAGGAGATGCTTACGCTCGCGGCAAGGGATAGCCGCGGGTGCATGAGGACTGGCTGCCGAAGTGCAAGAGAATAGCTGACACAAGGGTTCAAAGGAAACCATGAGGCGGAGCAGAGGATTTTCGCTGATTGAGTTGCTGATTGTTGTGGCGGTCATTCTGATCATCGCCGCGATCGCAATTCCCAATCTGCTGCGCGCCAGGATCGCTGCGAACGAAGCATCTGCGGCGAACTCGATTCGCAAGATCTCCACGGCGGAGGTGGCGTATTCCACCGCATTTCCGACCATTGGTTACTCTGTGGATCTGGCGAGTTTGGGGGGGCCAGCGACCAACTGCAATCCGTCGAGCGCGACGGCCTGCATTCTGGACTATGTTTTGTCGAGCGGATCTAAACAGGGCTACCAGTTCACTGCCGTGGGAGCCAGTCAGGGCGGCGGATCGACGAATACAGTTTTTGTGGCCGGTTCGGCTCCTGTGGCCTTCAACCAGACGGGAGTGCGGAGCTTCTGCACCGTGACCGACGGAGTATTGCGCAGCGTGAACAACGGACCTGGAGGAACGCCGGCGAACAATCAAGCGACCTGTATCGCTTATCCAACTCAGCAATAAAGTTTGGCGAGTGCCTCGGGGGAGGGGTACAAAGCCAGAACGGGCCAGGACGCGAGTCCTGGCCTTTTTACTTTGGTAACGGCTCGCACCACTGCGGCCAACGCGACTCTGCCCTCCTGCCGCTTATAATTTGAGAGAAGTAACTACTACCGTTCTCCAATGGCAGCGATCGAAATTCTTGGTCTGGAAAAGACCTATTCCGTAGGCTTTTGGCGCAAGCGCCCAAAGTGCGCCTTGCGACCCCTGCACCTGCAGGTTGAGCAAGGAGAGATTTTCGGCTTCCTCGGGCCTAACGGCGCGGGCAAGACCACGACGCTCAAGATGTTGATGGGGCTGGTTTTTCCTACCGCAGGAACGGCGAAGATTCTGGGGATGGAGATCAACGATCCGCGCATGAAAGCGCAGATCGGATTCCTGCCCGAGCAGCCTTACTTCTACGACTACCTTACCGCCCGCGAATTGCTCGAATATTTCGCAGGGCTCTCTGGAGTTCCGGCCAAAGAGCGATCGCGGAGAGCGGAAGAGATGCTGGTTCGCGTGGGATTGAAAGACGCGGGTGGGGTGCAACTCAGAAAGTTCTCCAAAGGAATGTTGCAGCGCGTGGGCATTGCACAAGCCATCATCCATGAACCGAAAGTCGTCTTCTTCGACGAGCCCATGTCGGGACTTGATCCCATGGGCCGCCGCGAAGTGCGGGACCTGATGGATCAGCTCCGCCAGGAAGGCAAGACGGTCTTCTTCTCGACGCACATTCTTTCGGACGCTGAAGCTCTATGCGACCGGGTGGCTATCGTTAATCTGGGAGAGCTGCAAGGAGTGGGGGCCGTCGCCGATCTGACTTCAAGCGTGCAGAACAACGTGGAAATCATCTGGCAAGGGACGGCGGTGCCGCAATCGCTGCGAGCGTTGGGCGCGGAGTGCCACGTCGCCGGAGACACGGTTCGTGCCATCCTGCGCGAAGCGAATCAGGATGCGGCGATTGAAGCCCTGCGCCGCGAGCGCGTACGTTTGATCTCTGTGGTTCCGGTGCGCACCTCGCTCGAAGATTATTTTATGCAGAAGCTCAAGCCCGCCGAGGCCGCGGCCGGGGTGCGGCGATGAATTCGCGCATCGGATTAATCGCGTCGAATACTTTTCGCGAAGCGGTGCGCGACCGCGTGCTCTACAACCTGATCGCCTTCGCGCTGCTGATGTCGGGAGCGTCGATTCTGGTGGGACAGATCTCGATCGACATTGAACGGCTGGTGGTTGTGAACCTGGGCTTGACCGCGGTTTCGTTGTTCGGAATCGTGATCGCTATTTTTATCGGCATCGGACTGGTATCGAAAGAAATCGATCGGCGCACATTGTATACCGTGCTCTCGCGTCCAGTGCGGCGGTGGGAGTTTATCGTCGGCAAGTTTGTGGGACTGGCGGGAACGCTGATCGTCAACACTTTCTTCATGGCGATCGGCGTCTTCGGAGCGCTGCTGTATGTGTCCCATCACTCTCAGGCGTCGGATCGCTGGCTGTTTGCGGCGCTGTATTTCATCGTGCTGCAATTCTTGATCATCACCTCGCTGGCGCTGCTGTTTTCGTCGTTCTCTTCGCCGCTGATGTCGGCGGTATTCGCCTTCTCGCTGTTCGTCGTGGGATCGTTTGCGGAAGACTTGCGCGGATTTGCCGGGCTGACTACGGGAGCCGTGCGCTGGCTGGCAACAGGCGCCGCGTACCTGGTTCCAAACTTCTCGGCGCTGAACGTCATTACCTCCGTGGCTCACGAGCAGCCAGTTTCGGGGCAACTGATCGCCTACAACACGGCCTACGCGCTGATCTACACCACCATGGCGCTGTGCGGCGCGGTGCTGATCTTCGAGCGCCGGAACCTGAAATGAAGTCCTCTCGCCAAACCACCATTGTTGCCGGAGTGCTGCTGGTCGCTTGCATGGCGGCATCGGTTATCTTGCTGTTCAAGATCGACAAGATGCGCACCGGAGCCACGCTCGAGGAAGTGCTCTACGTCTCTTCTCCTAAGGCGCTCAAGCGTATGAGCATGGGATACGACGGGTTGCTGGCCGACATTTACTGGACGCGCGCGGTGCAATACTTTGGCGGCCGGCATCACGCGGGAGCGAAGGACTACAACCTGCTGGGGCCGCTGCTTGAGATCACGACCACGCTCGACCCGAAGTTGATCGTGGCGTACCAGTATGGCGGAAATTTCCTGGCACCGGAACCGCCGAATGGCGCAGGCATGCCGCAAGCCGCGATCGAGCTTATTCACTACGGCATTCAACACAATCCTGACGACTGGCATCTCTTTTACCAACTGGGATTCATTTACTACATGGAATTGAAGGACTACCCGCGCGCGGCTGAGGCCTTTGCGCGTGGAGGAGGGATTCCCGGAGCGCATCCGTGGTTGAAGCTGCTCGCGGCGCAGATGGCGGAGCGCTCACAAAACATCCAGACTGCGCGCATGATGTGGGCCACCACGTTTGAAACAACGAACGACAAGGCGATCAAGTACAACGCGGCCGCACATTTGCGAGCGCTGCAGGCGGACCAAGATATTACGGGTCTCGAGGCTGCAGTTGGACGATACCAGCAGGTGACCGGACATCTTCCTACGAGTTTCGGCGATCTGGTGAGTGCAGGAGTCTTGCGTGGAACCCCGGTAGATCCGCTGGGGAATCCCTACAAGCTCACTCGCGATGGACGCGTCGAGTTGCGCTCGCCCGATGACTTCCCTTTCGTGACCAAGGGACTGCCTCCGGGATACGTGCCGCCGGAAGCGCCGAAAGTGCTGCCGACGGATTAGGGGCGGTTCTCAGTTCTCAGTTCTCAGTTCTCAGTTGTCGGTTCTCAGTTCTCACCTCATAAATGGTGTTGCCTGGAAAAAGAGCGACCCTCAGGGGCTAAAGCCCGGATTTCATCGCACATCAACGGCACGGCTGAAGCCGTGCCCTTCCCAAGGCTATTCATGACGCGATTTCTCAGTTCTCGGATACGGGGGGAATTCCCTTACGAGTCGGTAGTGTGGTGAGCAGGCTAGGGATCTTTCGACTGCGTGATGGCCCGCTTTGCGGACCATCACTTCGCTTAAGATGACAGGGTTCGTAAGAATGCCAGCCGAACAGGGAACGCCCTCCAGTTAGTATGGTGCGCATGTCTACCGGTCCCCGCCTCTGGCCGACTCTTGCGAATTGGTGGAGGGAGAATTCCGCGCGGGACGGAGCGTGGCGCGCAGCGCGGCGCTTGGCGACGGAAGTCTGCGAGTACCTGCGTGATTCCCTCCCTGACCGACGGCGGCAGCGGTATGGCGACATCGACTACGACTTCGATTTTCATGTGAATACGACCGGCGCGACTGTCAGTTGGCGCGACCGGTTGCTGGGGCATTTTCTGTCTCCGTATCAACCGACCGAGCCTGCTTTGTTTCACGAAATGCTGGCGGCATTGGCGATTGATTTTTCGCAATTTACTTTTGTCGATCTCGGGTCGGGGAAAGGACGAACGCTGTTGATGGCGTCGGACTATCCTTTTCGCAAGATCGTCGGGGTGGAATTGTTGCCGGCGCTGCATCGTGCCGCGGAAGAGAATGTACAGGCTTACCGCCGCGATACGCGGAAATGTCTTGCCATCGAACTGGTACTTGGAGATGCGCGAGGGTATGTGCTGCCGAACGATCCGTTGGTGTTGTATCTATTCAATCCGTTGCCGAAGGCGGCACTCGTGGAAGTTATAGACAAACTGGGCGCGTCACTGCGGGCGCATGCGCGGCCGTTGTATGTGATCTACCACAATCCTCTGTTGGAGTCAGTGGTCGCGCGGCAGGAGTGGTTGACGAAGATCGCGGGGACGCATCAGTACGTGATTTTTACCGGACGGTGATTTCGAATCCTACGCGGTATGAGTTCGCCATCCCACCTTTGCCGCAAGAGGCGCGGCAAAGATGGCGCACCCGGGTTTTTCATCCGGTACAATTGGGTCAGGACGTTCTCCGGGTGACCAAGACTCCAACCTCATTCAAGCTGCTGGTGGTTTTGCTGGCCGCGTCGACCGCGGCGATGGCGGCGGACGTCCATGCAATTGCCCAGGCGGTCGATCAGAGGTACAACCATTTGCACACTCTGGAGGCGCAGTTCACGGAAATCTACCGGGGCGGGGGGATGGATCGCACCGAAACTGGCGTTTTGTGGCTAAAAAAACCCGGCAAGATGCGCTGGGAGTATCGTTCTCCAAGAGAGAAAGTGTTCCTAAGCGACGGCAAGGATGCGTGGTTTTACGTGCCGGGGGACCGGCAGGCAAGGAAGTCTCCGGCAAAGAAGCTCGATGATTTGCGGTCTCCGTTGAGCTTTCTTCTGGGTAAGACGCGGTTGGAGAAGGAATTGCAGGGTTTGTCGTTTGCGCAAGATGTGCATCCGGTGAGCCCCGGCAATGTGGTTTTACGCGGAGTGCCGCAAGCGATGGCGGACCGGGTGAGCCAGGTTTTGCTGGAGGTGACTCCTGACAGCAAAATTGCGCGCATTGTCATCGAAGAAGTAGACGGTTCAGCCACGGAATATCGCTTTACAGATCAGAAGGAAGATGTCGCGGTGGCGGATTCGACCTTCCACTTTGTTCCGCCGGCCGGGGTGGAAGTGGTGGATGGGGACTTGGGACAGTAGCGGTAAGCGCAAGCATACATTGCACTTATGTGATGTTTGGACCCGGTTACCGGGGTTAGTCGTTGACACGGATTTAACAAAAGCGGCAAGCGGCGCGGTGCTAGACTGAAGTGCTGGAAGCGCGGCTCGTAACACACTGAAATGCCTGAATTTCTGGTCAAAGCGGCGGACGAACGCGGGCGCCTGTTGCAACAGGTGGAGAACGGCTATTCCGAGGCCGAAGTCCGCGACCGCTTCGTGCAGCAAGGCTTCTTGGTTTATTGGGTCAAACCCAAGGGCATTTATTCGGGCGGAAAGATCCAATTTGGATCGAATCGCAAGGTCAAGCCCAGCACGTTCCTGATTTTCAACCAGCAGTTCCTGACTCTGATCAAGGCCGGACTTCCGATTTTGAATTCGCTCGATCTGCTCATCAAGCGGCAAAAAGATGAGCGGTTCCGAACGCTGCTAGAGAACGTTCGCGACCGGGTGAAGAGCGGCGAGTTGCTGTCGGATTCTTTCGCGGCGCAGGCGACGTTCCCCAAGATCTACACCACTACGCTGCTGGCCGGGGAGAAGAGCGGCAACATGGAAGAAGTGCTGAGCCGCTATATCGCCTTTCAGCGCATGGCGCTGACTTTCAAGAAGAAGCTTGCGGTGTCGCTGGTGTATCCCGCGCTTCTGATCAGCGTCGTCAGTCTCATGCTGGTGTTTCTGATCACCTACGTGGTGCCGCAGTTTGCCAAGTTGTATGAAAGCTTGAACGCTAAGCTGCCGACGATCACGCTGATCATGCTGGCAGTGGGCAACAATGCGCAGCAGTACGCGCCTTACGTTCTTGTCGGCGTCGTTATCGTGATCGCGCTCTTATTGCGCTGGAAGAATACAGACAGCGGAGCCGATTCCCTTGACCGCGTGATCTTGCGGATGCCGCTGCTTGGCGATATCTGGCTGAAGTACCAAGTCGCGAATTTCTCGCGGATGCTGTCGACTTTGCTGCAAGGCGGCATGCCGCTGGTTCCCTCGCTGGAAACCGCGGGCGCATCGATGAGCAGCCGGCGCATCCTGAATGGGATCAAAGATGCCGCGGTGCGCGTGAAGGAAGGCCGCTCGCTGGCGCGCAGCCTGGAAGATCAGAAGATGTTTCCCGACCTTTCGGTGGAGATGATTGAAGTCGGCGAATCCACCGGAGCATTGGCGGCGATGTTGAACTCGGTCGCGGAATTTTATGAAGAAGATGTACAGACTGCGCTGGGCGCAGCTATGGCTTTGATTGAACCGGTAATCCTGATTGTGATGGCGGTGTTCGTGGGTGGAGTGCTCATCTCCCTGTACTTGCCCATCTTTACGCTGGGATCCGGCATCCACTAACGACTCGGCCCTCGGGCTCTGCAGGTAGGCTGGAAATGGCAATGGCGGAAAAGAAATCAGTGTTCGTCAATGGCGAGAACGGCGGGCGGTTAACCACGGCTCATGCCGATGATCTCGAGAAAGCGCAGGATGTAGCGCGGCGGTATCGCTGCGAATTCATCGACTTGCGCAACTTCCAGCTGCACCACGACCTGTTTGAGAAAGTTCCGGTCGAGCTGATGTTCCGTTACAAGTTCGTTCCGCTGGAAGAAACGCGTGAAGGGAAACTTGCCATTGCCATCGCCGATCCCAGCCAGTTGATGATGATCGACGAGATCAGCCTGCTGCTGGGTAAGCGCATCCTGACCAAGGTTTCGACACCCGCGCAGATCGACGAGATTCTCAAGAAGACCGAGCAGTCGAAGCGCGTGCTCGAAGACGCCAGCGAAGGCTTCCGGCTCGATGTTATCCAGGAAGAAGAAGGAGCGGGCGACGAGAGCATTTCGATCGACCGCCTGACCGCGCAGGGCGACATTAGCCCCATCATCCGCCTGGTCGACACTACGATCTTCACTGCCCTTCAGCGCAGAGCAAGCGACATTCACATCGAGACGCAGGACGATTCGGTCAACATCAAGTTCCGCATTGATGGCGTGCTGACGCAAGCCATGGCGCCGATCGCGAAAGAGCATCACTCGACCATCATTTCGCGTATCAAGGTCATGAGCGAGCTCGACATTTCCGAGCGCCGCGTGCCGCAGGACGGCCGCTTCCGCGTGAAGTACGGGCAGCCCGAGCGTCCCATCGATTTCCGTGTTTCGATCATGCCTTCGATTCACGGCGAAGACGCCGTGCTCCGCGTACTCGACAAAGAGTCGATGAGCGAGAAGTTCCACAAGCTGGTGCTGGACGTCGTCGGATTCGATGAAGACGATTTGCGGAAGTTCCGCCGCTACATCAAAGAACCTTACGGCATGGTGCTGGTCACGGGGCCGACGGGTTCCGGCAAGACCACCACGCTTTACGCCGCGGTGAACGAGATCAAGACCGAAGAAGACAAGATCATCACCATCGAAGACCCAGTCGAATACCAGATCAAGGGCATCACGCAGATTCCGGTGAACGAGAAAAAAGGACTGACGTTCGCCCGCGGGTTGCGTTCCATCCTGCGTCACGATCCTGACAAGATCATGGTCGGCGAAATCCGTGATCAGGAAACAGCGCAGATTGCCATCAACTCGGCGCTGACCGGACACCTGGTGTTCACGACCGTCCACGCCAATAACGTGGTCGACGTCATCGGACGTTTCCTGAACATGGGCGTCGAGCCTTACAACTTTGTCTCTGCGTTGAACTGCATTCTGGCGCAGCGGCTGGTGCGCGTGATCTGCGACTCGTGCCGCACCCAGGTGCACTACGCGCCCGACGTTCTCGAAGCCAGCGGCCTCGATCCGAAGCAGTGGTCGGAAGTGGCGTTCTACGAAGGACAGGGTTGCATCGAGTGCGCTGGCACGGGATTCCGCGGACGAAGCGCGATTCACGAACTGCTGGATTTGAGCGACCGTATCCGCGAACTGATTCTGGCCAAGAAGCCGACGTCAGAAATCCGCCGCGCCGCCCGCGATGAAGGCATGCGATTCCTGCGCGAATCCGCCCTCGACAAGGTGAGACACGGAGTAACCACGCTGAAGGAGATCAATAAGGTCACGTTCATCGAGAGCATGCGCTAGGCGAAGATCGGGAGACGCGACCGGGAGTGCTCATCCAGTTATTGCAATTCTTTTCTCTACAAGGTTTTATCTGTAGGATGAGTGTGTTCCATTTCCAACATGAATTCTAGTTTCAAAACAGCCACGAAGCCGGTGCTGGCGTGCGAAATCGCCGCCGACCGGGTGCTCGCCGGACGCATTGGGGAAACGGGTGAGGCTCTGGAAGCCTGCTCGTCGTACGAACTGGCGCCAGGTAGCGTTGTTCCCGACCTGATCGAGAATAACCTGCGCCAGGCCGACACCGTTTTTCAAACCATTCGCGATGCGCTGGGAAGCCTTTCGGCTAGAACCCGCGACGTGATCGCAGTTCTGCCCGACGCGGCCGTTCGTGTGGCGCTGCTCGATTTCGATTCTCTGCCTCCGGGCCGCGAAGAGGCCGAAGGCGTGGTGCGGTTCCGGCTGAAGAAGTCCCTCCCGTTTGATGTAGAGAAGGCGCGAGTTTCCTATCACGCGCAGACTTCTGGAAGCGGCGTTCGTGTGGTAGCCGCCGTGGTACTCACGAGCGTACTTGAAGACTATGAAGCGGCGTTCCGACAGGCAGGTTATGCGCCCGGAGTCGTGCTTCCGTCGATGCTGGCTGCACTGGGGGCGGCGACGGCCGATCGTCCGACACTGGTCGTCAAGGTTGATGCGTTGACCACCAGCATCGCGATTCTCGATAACCAGCAGTTGCTGCTGTTTCGCACTCTCGAGAACACTCGCGGCGTCACCATCACCGGGGAACAACTCGCGGAAGAGATCTATCCCTCAATCGTATTTTTCCAGGATACGTATCACTTAAATATCGAGCGAATTTACGTTGCCGGCCTTTCCGACACTGGGGGAGCGCTAGCCGCCTTGCGTGCCGCAACCGGAGTGGAGGTCGCGGAACTGGTCAGCGCTTCGCAACTGGGTTCGAGTGGGAGTTCGGTTCCGCGTTGGAGAATGGCGGGAGTGGTGGGAGCGTTGCTCGCATAGCATGCACATCGATATCAATCTCGCGAGTCATCCGTACGAGGATCTGAAAAAGTTCTGGCTGCGCTGGGGTGCGCCGCTCGCGGCTCTGGGGATTATCACGCTGGTGCTGCTCTATAGCGTCATCCTCGGATTGATCACGGCGCACAAAGATAACGTGCTCATCCAGCAGCGCGAGGCTCAGATTGCGTCGCGTGACGAAGAGAGAACAGCGGCGTTGGCGCTACTGAACCTGCCGCAGAATCACATGACGCGTGACCGTTCGCAATTTCTGAACGATCTGTTTGAGCGTAAGGCGTTTTCGTGGACTCGGGTCTTCGAAGATATGGAGCAGGTGATGCCGGCGCGCCTGCATGTGGTCTCTATCAAGCCTGAAATGGGCGAGGACAACCAACTGTTGATCAAACTGATTGTGGCCGGAGAATCGCGCGATCGGGCGCTGGAACTTGTACGCAGAATGGAAGCTTCGAAGCGTTTCCAGCAAACCCACATTCAGTCCGAGCAGGAATTGTCGTCGGGGACGGGATCGGATCACGTGCAATTCGAGATCAGCGCAGTCTATGTGCCCGATATTCCCAAAACCGTCAGTGCGGGAGGCGCACCTTAATGCCAGAAATGAAGGACACGCGCCGCAAAGTTCAAATTGCCATCGGGACGCTGCTGGTGTTGGATATCGCTGCTGCGGCATTGCTGTTCTCGCCGTTGGTCGGCTCACAGCGCTCGCGCAGCGAGCAGATGCAATCGTTGTGGAAGACCTTGCAGGGCAAGACGCGCGAAGTCGAGCCGTTGCGGGGATTAGATAAAAAGGTAGTGGTGGCCCACGACCAGATCGATGATTTCTACAAGAGTCGCCTGCCCAACGAAGACTCCACCATCGCCGATGCTTTAGGAAAACTGGCGGCGGATACCGGAGTGAAGATTGGCGGCATCAAGTACAAGATTGAGGATGCCGACCCGGTGGGCCTGCGTCCAGTCACGATTGATGCCGATTTTGCCGGGAACTATTTGCAGCTGGTCCGGCTGGTGAATGAACTCGAACGCAGCAAGTTGTTCTTTCTGGTGGATAGCGTCGAGCTGGGCGGCGCGCAGGCGGGACTGGTGAAGCTGCAGATGAAACTGGAAACCTATCTGAAGACGGGTGCTTAAGTGAAAGTCGGAGCCGAGGACAAGAAGAAGCTGATCGTCGCCATCGCCCTGATGGTGCTTGCGCTGATTCTGGTTGGCGGACTCATGTTCAGCTCCGGCGGATCGTCCCCACGCGCCGCCGCTCCGGCAACCGATGCCCCCGCTGCGGCCGCGCGCACCAAGGGAAAGAGCAAGAAATTGATCGCCACCGCGCGCTCGCTCGATCCCGAGCTTCGCTACGATT
>Ga0210405_10005973_pt1 | contig 10992 bp, 12 predicted proteins | sample IncBWH11MmetaG_FD_155492 | JGI IMG/M metagenome (GOLD analysis project Ga0210405, IMG submission 155492) | Forest soil microbial communities from Barre Woods Harvard Forest LTER site, Petersham, Massachusetts, United States - Inc-BW-H-11-M | ecosystem: Environmental > Terrestrial > Soil >... | reverse complement strand
CCTCCTGAAGATATTCGTCGAAAGATTTCATTTCAGTTGTTCCCTGCCAGTTGCCGGCTGCATTCGATTGTAGTCCGCGAACCGGCGAAGCGTCAGAGCTCAGAGCTCGCAACCAGTATCAACCAAACTAAGGAGAAGATTCATCATGAAGTTAAACTCAAGCCCAGCCCAAAGCCCAATCTCGAAATCCAGAACGACTCTCGCGATTGCGTTGTCGATCTCGTTGATAGCAACCGGCTGCAGCGCCCAATGGATCAGTATCGCTCTCGCCGATTTACCGGTGCTGATTCAGATGGCCCTGAACATCGGCACGATTGTTACCACGCTGCAGTCCGGCCAGCAGATCAGCGCAGCCGAGGCCGCTGCCATCCAGAACATCTCCGCACAAGCCAGTAAAGATCTGAATCTGCTGTCGACGCTCTATAACGAATACAAAGCAAACCCGAGCGCGAGTGCTCTGCAGAAGATTCAGGGCGTCATCGCAGACATCGACCAGAACCTGCCGGCCCTCTTGCAGGCAGCGCACATCGGCAATCCGGTACTCTCGGCACGGGTCACGGCGGGAGTCAATCTGATCCTGACTACGGTCGCCAGCTTCGCTGCGTTGATGCCACCGACTTCGGCGTTATCCGCGTCGCAAAAGGTGGCCCACTCCGCACCTGCCATCCCTAAAGCGAGTGACTTGAAGAGGCAGTGGAATCAGCAAGTGTGCGGACCGACTGGCAATTCTCCATTGGACTTCGCGGCTACGGGCTGCACGGTCAAATAGCAGGATTACCTTCTGTCAGCCGCAGCAACCCATGCCTCTGCCTGCGCTAGCCACGCGGGTGGAGGCTTTTTTCTCGCCCGGCAAGACCTGCTTTGAGGATAGGAGACGATTGTGGACCTGAATCAAGCAATTCACTTTGGACTATTGGTGAAAGCGGCTGAGACTATTCTGCCCGCCATTACTGCCAGTACGGCAGGTCAAACGCTTCCCGCTGCCTATGACTCCGACAGCGTTGGCTACAAAGTTGTCGGTACGATTCTGGGTAACGATCTCGCGACGACCATGAATCCTGGCCGAGGCAATCGAATTGTGTCGTTCGGGTTCATCCTCCAAGCTCCTAATGACGACGCGGTCATCGCCATTCGGGGCACGGAGGGCATTCGCGAGTGGATCCACGATTTCGAATTCCTTACTACGAAGTGCCCATTCCTGCCCGGCGCGGGTGAAACGGATGATGGCTTCACCGCAATCTTCAACTCTCTCCGCGTTGCCACTTCCTCCGCTCGGCTAGTGGATTCGGTGGCAGCGCTTCCGTTCGATCACGCCGTCAACTCATTGACGATCTGCGGACACAGCCTGGGAGGCGCGCTGGCTACATTGCTCGCCCTTGATGTAGCAGCCAATACCAACTTCAAGAATCCGACAATCTACACCTACGCCAGCCCGCGCACGGGAGACGCGTTATTTGCGCACACCTACAATCAGGTTGCCCCAAATACTTATCGTATTGCCAACCGCGTCGATATCGTTCCCAAGCTACCCTTGCCACCTCTCTACGAACATGTGGCGGGACTCTACGAATTAAACTCGATCAAGCTGATTCCCCCGAAATTTCTGGTCAAGTGTGAACTTGCGTGCGAACACCACATGACTTCTTATCTGTATCTGTTGTCGCTACTGGCAGGAAAAACGGTTCAACCGCTAGACGCAGCGTGCGTCCCCTAACTCGATAGGCCGACTATCGCAGCAACTCTTGAACAGCTATTTGCGCTTCCACCGCGCACCGTCTTTCGTGATTTCCACAATAACCCCTAGCCCGCCAAGTTCAGCGCGGATAGCGTCAGAGAGTTTGAAATCACGCGATCGGCGCGCCGCTTCCATTTCTGCAACCTTCTTTTCGATGTGGGCGTCGGGGACTTCCTGTGCGCCCACAGTTTCCAGCAACTCCTTGCTGACCTCGCGGCCGTCTGCTCTTGCCCACTCTACAATGCTGCGAACCTTCGTCGCATCGTCATCTTTCAGCACCGCGAATACCTCGTCAAAGTGCTGCAGAGCGGCGAGCAGAGCCGGAACATCATCTTTCTTGAATTGTCCCGCGTCCATCGCGGCATTCGCCTTCCGCACCATGTCGAAGATCGCTGCCTGAGCCTGCGCTGTATTAAGGTCGTCATCCATGCCGGCCAGCATTCGCTCAGTGGTCTCACGCGCCAGTTCAGCCATGCCTGGAGTGGCGCCCGCCGGGAACGGCTCCGTGGTCAAACGCAGATGAAAGTTTCGTAGCCGCTCCACCGACACCGTAGCCTGCTTCAGCCCATCGAAAGTAAAGTTGAGCTGGTTGCGATACGGGACCGAAGCCAACAAAAACCGGATGGACGATGGCTTATGTCCTTTCAGCACCAGATCGCGCAGCGTAAAAAAGTTGCCCAGGCTCTTGGACATCTTCTCGCCCTCGACCAAAAGAAACCGCACATGAAACCAGAAGTGTGCAAACGGCTTACCCGTGAGCGCCTCGGACTGGGCGATTTCGTTTTCGTGGTGAGGAAAAATCAGGTCTTCGCCGCCCGCGTGCAGATCGAAAGTCTCGCCCAATTCCTCCATGGCCATCACCGAGCATTCGATGTGCCAGCCCGGACGCCCAGGCCCGATCACCGTCTCCCACGAAGTCTCGCCAGGTTTCGGCGCTTTCCATAGGGCAAAATCGCGCGCGCTGTCTTTCTCGTACTCATCCACATCCACCCGCGCCCCGTCTTCCAGCCCGGCAAAATCTTTCTTGGAGAGTTGCCCGTAAGCTGGAAACTTCGCGATCCTGAAATAGTAAGACCCGTCTTCGGTGCGATATGCGAATCCCTTTTTCTGCAGTTCGGCGATGAATTCCGCCATTTCGGAGATGTGCTCCGTCGCCCGCACCAGAATCGGCTGCTCGATATTCAGCGCGGAGATATCGTCAAGAAATGCCTTCTCATATTTTGCCGTGTACTGCTGAACACTCACCCCCGCCAGCGCCGCATTGCGGATGATCTTGTCATCGACGTCGGTGATGTTCATCACGTGCCGTATCTTGTAGCCGCTCTGACGAACAAAACGCCGCAGAACATCCACCGCAATGAACGTCCGCAGATTGCCGATGTGGCCATAGTCATAAACCGTGGGCCCGCAAGCATACATGCGAACTTCGTTATCCACGAGCGGCCGAAACTCTTCCACCTTGCCAGAAAGTGTGTTGTAAAGACGAAGCGCCATAGTGAGAGCCAGACCAGAAAGCAGAACCGTTCATTCTAGGGGCAAAAAAGAAACAGGGTCAAATCAGATTGGGGATAGGAGCTAGAGCGATCCAAAGTTGCACCCCCCTATACACAACCCCTTCGGCATTGATTTTGCCCTGGCCAGCCCTCGTGTGTTCGAAGCTTTACCCGCGGGATCGATCTTCTCTTTAGCTGGGTGAGCAGCTTGCCCATCTTTGGTTCCCTGCCCGAAGTGCTCTTCACATATATAATGCTGTTCACTTGGAAACTTCTAAATTGGAGTATCCTCATGGAAACTAGTTGGCTGTTGTTGCTAACTGGGCCACAGTTTGCGCCAATTCGCAACTTTTTCTTCACCCTCTGTGGTTCTACTTCGCTTTATATGTTCTCCCTCTCGAAGGGATTCCAGGGTTCCGGCCCCGTGTTAAAGCGTTTGTTTCCAGGCAGACGCCCGGTGTTCTACGACAGGATGGACTTCATCATCGTCATCGTTTTCGGCTCTATTATCGGAACTGTTTTCTTCGTTCCCGCGACACCTCCACAGGCGCTCGCTGCAGGATTTGGTTGGATTACTGCCGTCAATGTCCTAAGCCATCCAAGCCAGCGCATCATTCAACAACAGAATGTTCATGGGGGAGGGGCTGAAGATGAACATTTTTCTTAGCTTCCAGATTCTCTTGTTGCTCGTCCTTTCGGTCCTCATATTCGGATACGGTGTTTTTTGGTTTTTAGGGCCTCGTATCGGCAGGCGACTCCCCAAGAGTTGGATTGGGATTGGTCTTGTCTTGTTAACGGTGCTAACCGTTGCAGTTTATTGGGGTACGGTTTTTGTACGAAACAGGAACTACACAGTTCTCGTGACTGTGTTGTCGCCCGATGGACGGCCAATCCCAAACGCAAGAGTATTTACCAGTGTGGCTGGAGAAGTATTACCCACTTCCTTCGGGTCGACAATACGCCTTCGTGGCGGCACGTTGCCCGCCGACGGGAAGATTGAAGTGTATGCAGATTCCAACGGCATGTCTGCAGTCTCAAGTATCCAAGTTGGTAATCGCCAAAACGAATCCGTAACACTCAAACTTTCAAATGACGCGTTTGTGGTCACAGGTATCGTAATAGACGTAAGCGCAAATCCCATTCGCGGTGCGGAGGTTCAGAGTAACTATACGCCAGGGTTTATAGAGGTAACTGACGATACAGGTAGATTTAGACTTACGTTGAAAGATGCCAAGTTGGGAGATCGAATTATCCTTTCCGTGGACAAAAACGGCTATCTTTCTAGCAGGTCATATTATGTCGTAAGCGAATCTCCGCTTACCGTTGTTTTGAGACGGCAAACATTACTCGGGCAAGATAAAAACCGCTAGTGAAATTCTGATACAGGGGTGGTTTCCCGCGTCCGCGTTTCCGACAACGCCGTCTCCTTCCGGCACCGTCCTCGACCAAAGCGACGTAGCTTTAGAGTACAGGGATATGAAACTACTCTTTTCTTTGCAAAACGATTGTCCCAGCAATGATTGTTCTTCGCCGGGGCGAAAATCCAGAGTAATAGCCCTTGAGACCCAACCCATTCGGGCTGAGTCCCAAAACCGCTACTCCTAGCTGCTTCGTAGCAAAATTTTTGTTGTAATAGGACAGTTGCAAATAGTCATCGTTATAAAATGTGCCGAGGAGAATAAGTGTGTCATCATTAGCGGAGTCGCCGTCGCCGACGACCGCATTAGCTTTGACCCTGCGCCCCACAGCAGTAAAAGTTATCACTACGGAAAACGTTAGCGGTTCTTCTCGAGAATCCTCCACATAATAGTCAGCCCCTTGTCCCTCCCATCTACCCAACAGGGCATCGCGTCTCGCCGATAGAGGACTGGTAAAGTATTTCTGTACAGCCAGCCACGCTATAGGGATTGAGGCCGCGACAATTGTGGCGCAGGCAGTGACAATCGCGGCACCGATTTCTTTTGACATTGGATTTCCAGGAGTGTAGTGGTCGACAATTGTACACCCAAGATTCCGATCAAGTTTGTGCCATCCATGTAATCCCAATGCCCACAATCATGTCCACGGCTCCCCATTGTTCCGTTCGCCCTCCGCTTCCGGCTCCGAGGGGGGTGCAACTTTGGATCGCTCTAGCTCCTATCCCGTCAAATCAGATTGGGGTTAGGAGATAGAGCGATCCAAAATTGCACCCACTCCCCACCTCTGATCTAAGGAAAATCTGTAGCCACTCGACCTTCAGAAGGACCACTGGGGCATACGACTGTACGCGGCGTCCTGTAACAATTTCTACGATGGCATAATGCCAAAGACAATCGCAACATCGGTTCGCTATTAAGCGAGAAACTTGGCGACGCGGGATTCTAATCCGTGCGTGGCGTCGCGCTGGCCAGCGCGAGAATCGCTCCGGCAAACAGCATCGTGTCAAAGAAGTAGTTGATTCCCTCAACTTTGACGTCGGTGCTCGGGTCGGCCAGCGCCGCGATCAGGATCGGACCGTAGATGAACACAACCACCAACACGATCCAGGTACCGAGATAAGTTGCCGCCATCCGCGTCTTCTTGTCCAGCAGAATGCATACCCCGGCAACCACAAGAATTGCGCCCGTCAGCCAGCCAATGAGCAGGTGCGCCGGAATCCACGCGGGCATCAGTTTTTCGAGCGGGACTCCGGGAACGTTCGTTGTGTGCAGAGAATTCTCAATGCCATAAAATATGGCGGCGATCCCGACGATCACGCGGCCCACGGTGATGAGCTTGCTCCCGCCTTGCCCACCGCCTTGCTTGCGCATGGCGTTTCCCGCAAGAATCCAGCCTCCCCCACCGAACAACATTTCGCGCAGGGTGAGCGTCCATCCAAACCGGTCTCTGGGGGTGGCGAGAGATCCCGGGATGTCCAACATCGCCACAAAACAAAACATCGCGATCCCGAACAGCAGGCCGGACCAGCGCACCTGAATTTTTGTGGCAATACTCAGAGACGCGGCCAGCAGCGCAAAGCCGAAGAAATACGCCCAAAACAACCGCCACGGCATATACGAAGGCACCATGGTCGCGAGGCCTTCAGCGGCCGCGAGATGCAGGGCGCCGAAGACCGCCAAGGGGGCGGCAAAAAATAGTTTGCTTAAGGCTACGATCTTGTCCAGTCCGCGGGCCCGCGCGATATCGGTCTTCGCAGCCAAGATCGCAACAAGGAAAATTACCACGCCGGCGGTGCACATCGAGACCACCGTGCGAGAGACCCCAAAAAATGCGGCGAGAACGGTTATTTGCATTTTAGATGGGATGCCGAGGTAAGCGCGATCGCTGTATCTGGGCGCGTTTTCCCGGGTCAATACAGCCTAAAATTGTACAACGACGAGTCGGTGAGGATATTCCCTGCGCGTTGACGGAGGCTTTCCTGTCAGTTGTCGCAACCACTATTACACTCAAAACTCAGGTCCATGAGTGCTATCGAGATTTACCGCCCGTTGAACGGTTGCCCGCCGGGTGGCGGTTCCAACGTCCGGTTTGCGGGCCATCGAGACAGAGGGTCGGCTCTCATGCTCCCGAGTCGGAATATCATCCCTTGCTTCGATGCAGATGAAAGACATCTTCCTTTGTCTTGCCATCTTTGACCCGCCGAAGCGTACTTACCAGCTCGTCTCCATTCCGTTGATATCGAAGGGAAAGACTACCATCCGATTTTGAGAACAACACATCTTGCCCATTTCTAACAGACAGGGTAAGACGAACCATATCAGCTTTTTCCTCCCAGCCAAGTAAGCCGCGATCGAAGTGCTTCATCTTGAAGATGGCCCTGCCATCCTCCACCTCGATGACCCAGAATTCGTAGAAGACTGCGTCACCATCCTTCAACACCCGGAAGGTGCCTACCATGCTCCTCCCCGTCGCTTGCGACCAATACTCTTCTTCCTGTCCTTCTGCGGAATCGCTGGTCCATCGACCTGACAAGAAAGCCAACGGCTGCAAAGCAGGATCGGTCTTCTGTGAGAAAGCAAAGAGGGGAATCATGTGCAATACGAGAACTAACGCCAAGAAAAAAAGTCGCCTCATGCAGCCCCCGGAGATCACGATGATATGAATTTATATCAAGAAGGAGAAGTGCCGCGCCGTTCCCAAAAAAGATAAATGCTGCCCGGTTCTTCAGACTCCCGGATCAGGGCTCACCGGAAACACCCACGACGGAGAAGCCCAGGTTGAGAGAAGGCGGCTGGGTGGGTTCTTGACGTTACCGGGCCAAAGCGCTAATTGACCTCTCCGGTGGCCCGGACTTTTACGGTTCTTTGCAGATTTCGATCAAGTGCCCTTCAGTGTCGCGCACTTCAAAGAACTGCATGTCGCCCCCATCCTGGATAGGTCCAGAGAAAACGCCGTGACTGGAAAGATGCTCATGGCCTTTCTTTAGCTTGTCGCAGAAGATGACGGTTGCGACCGGCGAGGGCCTGTCGAATCGACCTTGTTCCACTTCCGATTGGGCGCTCAGCAGGATCGTCGGTTCACTGTCACCTGGAAGCGTCAGGGCCACATCTGAGGGCAGCGGATTGTCCCAGTCCTGTGGAACTCTCACGACCTTGCAACCGAACGTATCGATCCACCACTGTTTCGCCGCTTCAACATCCGAATAACTGAGGGCCACCGAATCCGTGTGAAACAGACCCATCTTTGTCTCCTAGTGACGACGAGACGCGGCATCACCGATCAGAATCGGGTCAGGTTTGCTCTGCGAACGTACATTCCTTCGGATCTTTATCCCCGCGCAAACCCAGAAATACCGGCGCCCGCAACTTCATTCCGCCTTCCGTTGTTTCGTGCGTCCACTCCGTAAACTTGATCTCCGCCACGCGTTCCGGTTTTACCCAATGCACATGGGCCGCATCTACGTCACCGTAGAACGGGCTGCGATTCGTCTCCAATTCTTTGAGCACTTGCCAAATTTCCTTGAGCATAGCCTGATTGAATCCCGTTCCCGCCTGCCCGACGTGAATGAGCCGGCCTTTCTCGTCATAGAGCCCGAGGACGATAGACCCAAAGTATTGGCGGCTGCCCTCCGGGTCGGTGTAACCACCGACGACGCAATCGACCGTTTGTGTAACCTTGATCTTGAGCCATTCGCGGCTACGGCGTTCTTCGTAGTGGCTGGCGCGCTTTTTCGCGAGAATCCACTCCAAACCTTTTTGCTTGGCCACTTCGAATAGCGCCAAGCCCTGGGGGAAATGATCGGAATAGCGAACCAGTTCACTCGGTGCAATGATCTGCGCCAGCACTTGCTTGCGCTGCTCCAGCTCTACCCGGCGTAAGTCGAAGCCGTCGACATAAAGCAGATCGAAAATGTAGTAGACGATCTGCAGTTCGCGTCGCGCTCCCACGCGTCGCCCACCTTTGCGGATGCCAGTACGCTGTTGCATCAAGCTGAACGAAGCCCGACCTTGCTCGTCGAGCGCCACAACTTCACCATCAAGAACTGCATTCTTCGCTTTGATCAATTTCGATAATTCATGCAGCTCAGGAAATTCTCCGGTGAGGTCGTTCTGGTTCCGCGAAACCAACCGTACTTTGCCCTCTTGCAGGAACGAAACCGCGCGATATCCGTCCCACTTGATTTCAAACAACCACTCCGGATCATCAAAAGGCGTCTCGACCGACGTGGCCAGCATGGGATGAACGGCGGTGGGCATGGGTTTCCGGACTCCGCCAAGCAGATCTTTAACCGCAGACGGCGTAGAAATCACCTCTGAAGTCGCCGCGCCCGGTTTTGCTAAGAACCGGTCACTTTCAGACTTATTCTTGCCGTTTTTTTTTACCTTGCCTGCCTTCGCACCCTCGGAGGTTTGCTTGTTTTTTTTGTCCAGCTTGGCCAGCGTATCCGCCAGCCACGGCGCTTTCACTTTCCCGCGCGACGCCGGCCGGCTACTCTTCCACTCGGCCGAATCCTTGTCCCCCCCGATCTCAGCCATGGAGCGCTTGCTGACTACTGAGCTGTCGTATTGCTCGATGTCATAACCCTCGACTGCGAATTCGTCATGCTTCTTGATCATCAGCCATTCCGTCCCCTTGCTCCCCGGACGGCGCGCGCGCATGTGAATCAAAGCAAAATCGCCCTTGAGCCGCTGCCCATGCAGTCGAAACTTCAAATCTCCCTTCTGCAACATGGCAGCCGCTTCGGCTTCAGTTCCCGGCACGTACTTTCCCTTCACCGGCTGCGGCGAGAGCGGTTCCCACGTGCCCAAATCCCAAACCATCACCGTGCCCGCACCGTAGTTGCCCTCGGGAATCGTACCTTCAAAATCGAAGTAGGAAACGGGATGATCTTCCACCTGCATGGCCAGCCGTTTGTCGGCGGGATCGAGCGACGGACCTTTAGGAACGGCCCACGATTTGAGCACGCCATCCATCTCCAACCGAAAGTCGAAGTGCAAGCGCGTGGCCCTATGTTTCTGCACCACGAATCGATGCCCGCTCTTCTTCTCGATCTTGGGCGGAGGCTCCGGCGTTTCCTCAAAGCGGCGTTTGCGCTTGTATTCTTCTAAGGCCATCGGGCTATTGTACTGAGAACCAGGTACTGAGAACGATGAACTGAGAACCGATATCTGAAAACACTCCCCGCAGTTTTGCTTAGAATCCCTGCATGATTTAAGGTTGCTGGCTGATTCTCCTAGCATGAAACGCGAATATCCAGATGTGCCACTGGTAGGTGTGGGTGCGATCATAGTCGACCGCGACCGAGTGGTTCTAGTGAAACGTGGACAAGCCCCCCTCCAGGGCGAATGGTCAATTCCAGGCGGGGTGCTCGAAGTGGGCGAAACCCTCCGCCAGGCCGCGGTGCGCGAGGTTCTTGAGGAAACCGGACTCTGCGTGGAAGTCGACGAATTACTCGGCGTCTATGATCGCATCCTGCGTGATTCCGACGAGCGCACCCGCTATCATTATGTGCTGATCGATTTCCTCTGCCGGCGAATCGACGGTGAGCCACTCGGTGCGGGCGACGCCGCCGAGGCCCGCTGGTTCACTCGCGGCGAACTCGCCGGACTTTCATTAGCGCCGGACACCGCGGACGTCATCAAGTTAGGCTTCGAGAAGTCTGCCAGTCAACGGGTTCTCTGATTCGAGCAGTCCAACAAAATCCGAAAGCGAGGCGACTATGTTCAAAAAAATAGTAAACACGAGCAACGACTTTGCCCTGACCATTCTTCGTCTGGTGATGGGCTGCGTATTTTTCGCGCACGGCGCGCAAAAGATGCTGGGCTGGTTCGGCGGATACGGCTTCAGCGGCACCATGGGCTTCTTCACTCACCAGATGGGCATTCCGGCGCCCCTCGCCTTTCTCGCCATCTGCGCCGAGTTCTTCGGCGGACTGGGCCTGATCGTCGGATTCCTGGGCCGCATCGCTGCCTTCGGAATTGTTTGCGACATGCTCGTGGCCGTCGCCATGGTGCATGCGAAAAACGGTTTGTTCATGAACTGGGCGGGCAATCAAAAAGGAGAAGGATTCGAATATCATCTCCTGGCCATCGCGGTCGGACTGCTGATTATATTCAAAGGATCAGGCGCGCTGTCGGTGGATCGATTCCTGACCGAAGAACGCCGGTAAAAACAGAACGGCCCGCGCTCATAAAAGCGCGGGCCGCCGGTGCACTGTTTGGGATTGACCAAGAGGTGGTCACTCTACGTGGCCTCTTACGGCAACTCCGGGTCTTACTATGGAAGCCCCGGCGCGACCTGACGCCGGGACAAATCCAAACTCACCGGTTAGTGTGCGGGCTGTAG
>Ga0210405_10005971_pt1 | contig 10994 bp, 8 predicted proteins | sample IncBWH11MmetaG_FD_155492 | JGI IMG/M metagenome (GOLD analysis project Ga0210405, IMG submission 155492) | Forest soil microbial communities from Barre Woods Harvard Forest LTER site, Petersham, Massachusetts, United States - Inc-BW-H-11-M | ecosystem: Environmental > Terrestrial > Soil >... | reverse complement strand
CCAGCGTTGCGCCGAGATCCGCGGCGCGGTCCGCAATCTGCAGCGCGTTTCGCTTCGTCGTTCCTTGCTGCAACATCCGCGCCGTCACGCTTGCCAGCCCCGGACGGTCCACGGGATTCGCTCCGCTTCCCGCACGGAAAACTAGATCGGCGGCCACCAATGGCAATCCTGGCCGTTCGGTGAAAAGCACCGTCAGCCCGTTCGAAAGCTTGAATTGTTCCGGCACTGGCAGATGCAGCGCGCCCGCCAGCCCGGGCTTGGGCGCTTCGTTTCGCCATACTGCGTCAGCGTTTACTGGCTCCCCGCCGTTCTTGGCAGTGTCCTTCTGCTCCGCTTTCGGAGTCGGCACTTCCGCGCCAAGATCCTGCTTGCCGGGGATTCCATACACCACCACTCGCTGGTTGGGATTGAGCTGGCCCTGCGCAAACGCTTTTACCGCCGCGGCGGACGCATCCTCATACCGCGCGATGTCCGCTGCCAGAAAATCCGGCGTGCCCAGATAATGGTTGTAGCCGTTCAGGCGGTCCGCCACGCCCCCAAATCCGCCAAGCGTTTCCAGTCTCGCGATGATTCTGGACTCGATGACGTTTTGCGCCCGGCTCAGTTCCGCCGCCGTCGGACCCTCTTTGCGGAATAATTCGAGTTCCGCGTTGATGGCCTTCTCCAGCTCCTCGGGCTTCACGCCCGGCTTGGCCGTTGCTTGAATCTCGAAAACCGATCCGAGAATCAACGACTGCTGGTTTGCGGAGACGTCCAGTGCAATCTGCTTTTCATAAACCAGTTTCTTGTACAGCAGGCTGGACTTCCCTCCTCCCAGAATCGTTGCCGCCAGGTCCGCTTCCGCGTCGCCCGGTTTGTAAATCGGAGAAGTCAGCCACGCCATGTACACCCGCGGCAGTTGCACGTTGTCCTGGATGATGGCGCGCCGCTCGGAGGTAATCGGCGGTGTGTGCGCCTTGATCTTGGGCACGTCTTCGCCGCGCTTCAGCGGGCCGAAATATTTCTGCACCAGTTCACGCGCCTTCTCGGGATCGAAATCGCCGACGATCGCCAGGCTTGCGTTGTTTGGCGCGTAATACAGTTTGAAGAAATTTCGTACGTCCTGGAGCTGTGCCGACTGAATATCCTGGTGCGACCCGATCACGTCGCCGTGATACGGATGTTCTCTTGGAAATAACTGGTGAAACATCCCTTCTTCCACTACGCCGTACGGGGCATTCTCCACGCTTTGCCGCCGCTCGTTTCGAACCACGTCCTGTTGATTCGAAAGATTGGCCTGGTCCAGTTTGTCCGGCAGATAACCCATGCGGTCGGATTCCAGCCACAATGCCAATTCCAGTTGATTCGAAGGCAGCGTCTCAAAATAATTCGTCCGGTCAAAATCCGTCGTTCCGTTGATGTCCGAAGCGCCTGCCGCTTCGAGTTGATGGAAGTGTGCGCTGCCCGGCACGTGCCTCGATCCTTCGAACATCATGTGTTCGAACAAGTGCGCGAACCCCGTTCTCCCGGGCAGTTCGTTTGCCGGACCGACGTGATACCACAGGTTCACCGCCACCATTGGCAGCCGATGATCCTCGGAGAGGATAACTTCCAGTCCGTTATCGAGGGTGTATTTTTCGAACTTCAGCTCTGGCACTTCCAGCGGCGCCATTTTGGGCGCAGGTTTGGCCGCGGGTTTCGCAGTTGCTGGCGCCTGCGCTGATGTCCTCGCTGGCGTCTTAGGTGGTGCCTGCGTCTGCCCGGATGCGCCCGTCACCATCGTTAGCGCGCACAGCAGCGCAACCTGAAATTCCTTCCTGCAGAAACGATTCATGACTTTTCCTCTCGATGCCATCTGACGCAATGCTTCGGTAACAGTCACCAGCCGTAATCAGCACAGAAACCCGTGGAATAGCTTACCTTGCTTCTGTGTCAGCTCAAATACCTCGCGATTGCGCTTCCATGCGGTTCGCGAGATTCGGGGTCGCGAGCGGCAAGACCTGCGAGCCCGCACCTGGGCCAGTTTGTCTTCGAACAGATATTGACGACTCCTCACCGCAAGAATTGATTTCGCCTGCGAATGCCCCATCGCGTGATAAATAAACAATAAGGAATAGATCCATGCCCGTCTTCGAACGAAAATCCTTGAAGAGCCAGTTCTTTGATTCTCTCTATCTAAGAAATCTGGCAAACCCTTTGCGCCTGGAACTGTATCTCCTTGGCGCAGGCATCGGTCTGCTCGTCCGGCTGTTCCGCCCTCTCGAACATTTTTTCTTCCACTGGCCGATGTTCTTTGGCATCGGCGCGGTCGGGCTGATCGCCCGAACCATCGAGCGCCAGAAGCATCTCACGGTCGAGCCCGAGGGTGCGGCTTCACCCCCACTGCCGGTGATTCTGCAGCTCCTTCAGGATTTTACTTCTTGTATTTTCCTTGCTCTCCCGCTCACTCTCGCCGCAGCCATTGTTTCTCCGAGCGAGGACCAAATGTTCTCGCTTGTTCTCGAAGTCTTGTTCCCGCTCCTCAACTTCCGTTTCTTGACTTCGCTTTGCTGCTGGCTGGTCTACCGCCTGGCTTACGGAGGTTAGTGTCCGGCAACGAAGCGTAGGCGCCGCGAGCGCTACTGCGACGGACGCTCGAGGTCTTCGCGTTCCCGAAACTTTCTCCGGTTCGCACAATCCCGGCCAAACCTCGTATACTGTGACACTTGGTTTGTTGGGCTGTCTGTATCCTGGCTTACACTTCCAGATCGTTTGTTCGTGAGGTTGCCGCGTGTCCGCTTCGGTTCTGAAGACGAACGTCAATTCGAAATCGGTTGAATTTGAAAAGAATGCCCGCGGCATCGTCGATTTGATGACCAACATCAAGAATGAGGAAGAGCAAATCCGCCAGGGCGGCGGCGCGAAGGCCATTGAAGCGCAGCACAAGAAGGGCCGCTTGACCGCGCGGGAACGCATCGCCAAGCTGATCGACCCGGGTTCGCAGCTCTTCGAACTCGGAATCTACGCTGCGTTCGAAATGTACGAAGAGTGGGGCGGAGCGCCGTCGGCTGGAACCGTCACCGGGCTTGCGAAAGTTTGCGGACGCACTTTCATGCTCATCGCGAATGATGCGACCGTAAAAGCCGGCGCCTTTTTCCCCATGACCGCGAAAAAAGTCATTCGCGCGCAGAATATCGCCATCGAAAATAGAATTCCCACAATTTATCTAGTGGACTCTGCCGGAGTGTTTTTACCCCTTCAGGAAGACGTCTTTCCCGACACCGATGATTTTGGCCGCGTGTTTCGAAACAATGCGGTGATGAGCGCCATGGGCATCCCTCAAACCACCGCGATCATGGGCATGTGCGTCGCGGGCGGTGCGTATCTACCAGTCATGTGCGATCACATTTTGATGACCGAGGGTTCTGGATTATTTCTTGCGGGACCCGCGTTGGTGCAAGCGGCGATCGGGCAAAAAACTTCTGCCGAAGATCTCGGGGGTGCGAAAATGCACGCACAGATCAGCGGCACCGTGGATTTCCGCGAGACCGATGATGACGCGTGTATCGTTCGAATCCGCGCGCTGGTGGACAAAATGGGCACGCCGAATCCTTCGCCGTTCAGCCATGTCAAACCGCGCGAACCGCTCCATGCACGCGAGGAGATTTACGGAATTTTCTCCAACGACCCGGGCAAGCAATACGACATGCGCGAAATCCTTGCCCGCATCGTGGACGCCGGAGAATTCGAAGAGTACCGCGCCGAGTACGGCGAAACGCTGCTCTGCGGCTATTCGCGAATCGGCGGCTGGGCCGTCGGCATCGTCGCAAATCAGAAAAAACACGTGCACACTCTAGCGCGCGGCTCGGATCAGAAGCGCATGGAATTCGGCGGTGTGATTTACACGGAGTCCGCGGAAAAAGCCGCGCGGTTTATTCTCGACTGCAATCAAAATCGCATCCCGCTGATTTTTCTGCACGACGTTAACGGATTTATGGTCGGAAAAGATGCGGAATGGAGCGGCATCATCCGTGCCGGCGCAAAAATGGTGAACGCCGTCGCCAACAGCGTCGTCCCGAAAATAACCGTGATTTGCGGCGGAAGTTTTGGCGCAGGAAATTATGCCATGTGCGGCAAAGCCTACGATCCGCGATTCATGTTTGCGTGGCCCACCGCGCGCTTCGCGGTGATGAGCGGCGACGCTGCGGCCAGCACGCTCGTCGAAATCAAACTAAAGCAACTCGAACGCGCCGGCAAAAAAGTCGACGAACAACTAAAAAAAGAATTGTACGACTCCGTCCGCGCCACTTACGAACACCAAACCGACCCGCGCTACGCCGCCGCCCGCCTGTGGGTCGACGCCATCATCGATCCTGCCCACACCCGCGAAGCGCTGATCTGGGCCCTCGAAGCCGCCGCGCTGAATCCGGAAATCCGCGAATTCAAAACGGGTGTCTTGCAAACGTGAACTCATGCGCCGAAGAGGGTTCATCATATTGGCTGCTTCGATTCCGACATGGGTAATAGCGTTCTTTCTCAGTCGCGAGTTCTGGAAAGAGGAACAAATCTGGGGAGGCGAGCTTCCGGTGCCACCATTTTTATCCGGCGTGGCTTGGGTCGCCATTGCCAGTGCGGTTCTAGCTCTCTCCATTTTACTATTCGATTTTGTTTCCTGGTGTCGCAGACCACATGACCGAACTAATCAAGCTAATTGAATGCCCGCGCGATGCGTGGCAAGGATTGCCGGAACTAATTCCGACGGAGTACAAGGCGGAGTATTTGAAGGAACTGATTGCCGCCGGATTCAAACATATTGACGCGGTGAGCTTTGTTTCGCCGAAGCATGTGCAGCAGATGGCTGACAGTGAAGAGGTGATGGCGAAGCTGAATGCTTCCCTTCCCGCAGCAGCTGAGCCGCCGGAAATTATTGGCATCGTGGTGAATGAGAAAGGATTGGAGCGGGCGCTGGCGACACCGGGAGTTACGACAATTGGCTATCCGTATTCGATTTCCGCATATTTTCGGCGGGCCAATGCGAATATGACACGGGCGGAATCGCGAATGCTCGTGGAGAAGTCGAGAAAAGAAACTGCCGCCGCGAATCGCGGGCTGGTGATTTACATTTCGATGGCGTTTGGGAATCCTTACGATGAGCCGTGGGGACCGGAAATTGTTGCGGACACGCTGGAGTGGCTGAAAGATATTCGCGTGCGAACGGTTTCACTGGCCGATACGGTGGGCAATGCGTCGCCGCAGCTTGTCGGCGATTTGTATCGTAGCGTGAAAGATCATGTTGCGGGGATCGAGCTGGGAGTACATCTGCACAGTAGGCCCGAGAGCGCGGAAGAAAAGATTCTCGCGGCGTACGAAGCGGGCTGCAGAAAGTTTGAGAGCGCTCTGACGGGGCTTGGCGGATGCCCCTTTGCAGGAGACAATCTGGTCGGCAACATCGCGACCGAGGATGTTTTGGCGGTGTTGCGCAAAGCGGGCGCCGATCCCGGCATCGAATCGTCGCGGTTGAGCAAGGTACTTGAAATGACCAACGAGATTCGCGCGAAATACGCGCATGCGCCATTTGCGAACTGAGGAGGGGTCCTGCTATGTATTCAACACTTCTTCTCGAAATTACCGGAAATCTCGCGACGATCACGTTGAACCGGCCAGACAAGCGCAACGCCATCTCCACACCAATGATGGCGGAACTGCAGACGGCGCTGGACGAAATTGAGAAGACTCACGCCCGCGTGGTGATACTGACCGGCGCGGGAAAGGCGTTTTGCGCCGGCATGGATTTGGACATGCTTGCGGCGATCGCCAAACAGTCCCCCGCGGAAAACCAGGAAGATTCGCGGCGAATCGCCAAACTTTTTCGCAGGGTTTGGAGTTATCCGCGGCCGCTCATCGCCGCAGTGAATGGGGCGGCTTATGCAGGAGGCTGCGGGCTCGCGACGCTCTGCGACTTCACGCTGGCCGTCCCGGAAGCGAAATTCGGCTACACGGAAGTAAAAATCGGATTTCTGCCGGCGATTGTCTCCGTATTCCTGACGCGACAGATCGGAGAAAAACGTTGCCGCGATCTTTTGCTGACGGGCCGCATCATCGAAGCGTCGGAAGCGAGGGAATTCGGTCTCGTCTCGGAAATAGTTCCCGCCGAGCGCTTGATGGAACGCGCGCATGAACTTGCGGATCTACTCGTCGCAGCGAGTCCCAGCAGCCTCGCTCGCTCCAAGCGGCTGCTCGTTTCCTCGGCGGCTGCAAGCGTAGATCACGATCTGGAGCGCGCCATCCTGGAGAATGCGCGCATTCGTTGCACGCCTGATTTTCAGGAAGGTGTTGCATCGTTTCTCGAGAAGCGCAAGCCGGTGTGGCGGGGCGACACAGAAAAATGACGGACGTGAGAATGATTGAATATCATGACGCGACGGTGCGGGTGCGCTATGCGGAGACGGATCAGATGGGAGTGGTGTACCACGCAAATTACCTGGTGTGGTTCGAGGTCGGACGCGTCGAACTGATGCGCGCGCTGGGCTTCGAATACAAACGCATGGAGGCGGAGGACGATTGCCGCATCGTGGTTGCCGATGCGCACTGCCGGTATCATCATTCGGCCGTATACGATGAGGTCTTACGCATTCGCACGCGGGTTGCGGAATCGCGGAATCGCGTGGTCAAATTTTCCTACGAAGTGCTTCGCGACGTCGACGGCAAAGTCCTGGCGAACGGGGAGACGACGCACGTAATCTGCGGGCGCAACGGCCGGCCGAAAATGCTGCCGAAGAAATACCACAGCATCTTCAATGCCGTCGCCGCGCCACAACCGGACCGGAGCATTGCATGAGCGTCACGTTGAACGGCAATGATTTGACGTTTCAGCAACTCTATGCGGTCGCCCTGTACGGAGAAAGCGTCGCGCTGGTGCCTGCAGCGGTCGAGCGCATGAAGGCATCCCGCGCAGTGGTAGATCGGGTAGTGACGTCCGGCGCGACGGCCTATGGCATCAATACGGGTTTCGGAAAACTCGCCTCGGTGCGCATTTCCACGGAGCAAGTCCGCCAACTGCAAGTCAATCTGGTGCGCTCCCACGCAAGCGGCGTTGGAGCGCCGCTGAGCGAGGTGGAGACGCGCGCGATGATGTTGCTGCGCGCGAATGCGCTGGCAAAAGGCTTAAGCGGGATACGACCGCAAGTCGTGGAAGCTCTTTGCGCGATGTTGAATGCGAAAGTGCATCCCGTGATTCCGTCGCAAGGATCGGTTGGAGCATCCGGCGATCTCGCGCCACTGGCGCATCTGGCGCAGGTGGTGATTGGTGAGGGCCGCGCAATTTTTCGCGAAGAGACTCTGGCTGGCGGCGAGGCGATGAAGCGCGCGGGCATCACCCCGGTTGCGCTGGAAGCGAAGGAAGGGCTTTCGCTGCTGAACGGGACGCAAGGAATGCTGGCGCTGCTGAGTCTGGCGTTGCACGAGGCTGATAATTTGGTGGACACGGCGGATGTGGCGGCTTCTCTTTCGCTGGACGCGCTGCGTGGCAGTCCAGGCGCGTTCGATTCGCGGATCATGCACGCGCGGGCATACGCGGGAGCCGCGACGACCGCGCGAAACCTTGCGCACTTGAATGAGGGCAGCCAGATTCGCGAGTCCCACCGTTCCGCAGACAAAGACACGCGTGTGCAGGATGCTTACAGTTTGCGATGCACGCCGCAGGTGCATGGCGCGGTGCGCGATTCGCTGGCGCAGGCGCGGGAGACGGCCGCGGTGGAACTCAACAGCGCGACGGATAATCCGCTCGTTTTTGTGCGCGACGAGAACAACGGCGACATCATCAGCGGCGGAAATTTTCATGGGCAACCACTAGCAATGGCGGCGGACCAAGTGGCGATTGCGATTGCGACGCTCGGAGGAATTGTGGAGCGGCGTATCGAGCAGATGACGAATCCTTTGACCAGCATGCTGCCGGCGTTTTTGACGCCGGAGCCGGGACTGAATTCCGGATTCATGATTGCGCAGGTAACGGCGGCGGCGCTGACCAGCGAAAACAAGGCGCTGGCGACGCCTCATTCGGTAGATTCGATTTCTACTTCAGGCAATCAGGAAGATTACGTCTCGATGGGGATGAGCGGGGCGCGGCGGCTGGAGCACATGCTGGTGAACTTGCGGCATATCATCGCGATTGAGCTGCTTTGCGCCTGCCAAGGTGCCGATTTGCTTGCGCCGCTGCAGACGGGGGCGCTGGCCAAGAAGGCACATGCGGCGGTGCGCGCAAAGTCAGCCAAAGTGACCGACGACCGCCCGCTCGCGCCGGAGATTGAAGCGGTGTCGGCGCTGGTGGCCGATGGCACCTTTTCAGCGATACTGCGCTGAGCCGGCTGATTCGTCCATCACGTCAGACGATGAAGTAAGTAAATCGGCGGAACTTCCATGGAACTCCAATCCCACGCGGCGCTTGCCGAAATTCGCGACACCCTGCTGGAAACCTACGCGAGCAACGAGGCAATGAATCAGCTCATCCTCTCCGATCTCGACCCTCGGGCGTGGCGCGCCCAGCCGCCGGGTCAGAAAGGCGGTGGCCGGACCATCGCGGCCATCTTCGCGCATCTGCACAACTGCCGTCTTAAATGGCTGAAAAAAAATGCGCCGCATCTGAAGTGTCCGCCGCCGCTTGATCCCCACCGCTGCAACATAAAGCAGGCTGGTGCCGCGCACAGGAGAAGCTCCGCGCAGTGCCTGCGCATGTTGACCGATGCTCTCTCGGCCGCTCCGGATCGCCGCGTTGGAAAGTTCTCACGCGACAGTTGGATGCCAACGTGGCCCGCCGGAGGGACCATGTTTGCTTACATGTTCGCCCACGAAGCGCATCATCGCGGCCAGATTTTGATGTTGGCCCACCAGCTCGGCTACCGCGTCCTCGACAAAACTCCCGGCATCTGGCAATGGGAGAAGCTCTGGAAACAAGCCGGCCTTACCACGCGCCCGCGCTGAAGGGAACGCGCCCCCTGGCTCCTCGTAGCGTCGGCTTGCCTGCCGCAGGTATCTCGCCAGGATTGTTTCTACCCAAAAGAGCGCTGTTAGGCTAGAGATTCAAGGAAGAATGTGAGCATGCGGTAGCCGGCGATGTAGGAGAAGGGGGCGAGTTCGAGAGAGTAGTGGCCGCAGGGGAGCTCGAGGGTGCGGGGATCGGCACCGTGGCGGCGGAGAGAGTCGAGCATCTGGCGAGTGAGATTGGGGAGCATGGTGGGGTCGTATTTGCCGAAGACCATGTAGGTGTTGCGGCCGGCTCCCATGCTTCGTTCGACGTAGGGCATGGGGCTGATGGGGGACCAATATTCGCGGAGTTCGTCGACGGTGACGTGGTTGCGAAGGCCTTCCCAGACATGGTTGGTGGTCATGCCCTGGCTGATGACGTCGGCGTAGTAGGTGGAAACGTGGAAGAAGCCGCCGGCGCGGAGGCGTTCATCGTGGACCAGGGTTATGTAGCCGACGGAGGAGCCGATGCTGGTGCCGAGGATGCCGAGCTTGGTGTAGGCCTGCTGCTCGAGCCAGTGGAGGCATCGGCGGGCGTCCTGGACGGCTTGGCGGTTGGCCTGGAGGGTGAGGCCAATATTAGGGCCGCAAATCTGGTCGGCGCGCTCGTGGCCGTGAGCCATGCGGCGGTCATGGTAGGGCATGCTCATTTTGAGGACCGTAATGCCCATGCGCTGAATCCAGTGGCAAAGGCCGTTCTGGCCGTGCCATTTGGCGTTCCAGTTGGGGAGGAGGAGGACGGCGGGGCCGGAGCCGCTGGCGCGAAAAAGCTGGGCGTGGACAGTGTTGTTTTCGGGCCAGGGGGATTCGATGGAGCTGGTGAAGGTAAGGACGTTCTGGGGGTCCAGGCGGTAATCGGTTGCGGGGGTCGTGACGTACCATTCGCGGCTGGATTCGATGGCATGTTTGGCGTATTGACGGACGAAGGCCTCGGGGGCGGGATCATCGGGGGAGCCGCCGATGTGTTCGAGGCCCCAATGGAAGGGTTGAACGCGGCGATTGTCGTCGGTGGTCCAGCGACGGTGCTCGTAGCGGCGGATTTTGCGTTCGAACCAGTTCATGGATAGGAAGTGATCAGAGATCGGTGATCAGAGATCGGTGATCAGAGATCAAGGAACAGTTTACAGGGAATCGCTGAACAAATAGAAAACGGATCGACCTGGAAATGCGAAGGAGATGAATTCAACACAGAGAGTACAGGGGACCGGGAAAACAGGGCCACGGAAGAGGAAGTGTTAGGGATGGGGCACGGGAGGCGGCGCGTTTTGTTGAGGGAGTGAGATGACTATGAGAGAGTCGAACTGTGGTCATCATCTTCTTTTTTCTATTGGGGATTGTGATTGGAAGCTTCCTGAATGTCTGCATCACGCGGATTCCGGAGGAGATTTCGATTGTTTCGCCGGGGTCGCACTGCCCACAGTGCAAAACGCCAATCAAACCATATGACAATGTGCCGGTGTTCGCGTGGCTGTGGCTGGGTGGCAAGTGCCGCTCATGCGGGCAGCCCATCTCGCCGATGTATCCCATCATCGAGGTGGGCACGGGGCTCTTGTTCGTTGCGGCGTTTCTGGATTTTGGAGTCACGCAAGCGACGGTGAAATGGCTGTTCTTCACTTGCCTGGTGATCGTATTGACCGTCACGGACTTGCGCGTGCGGCTGTTGCCGGATGTGATTACCTGGCCGGGCTTTGCGGCGGGGCTGTTGTTTTCGGCGGTTGTACCGCCGAACGATGGGTTTGCGCGGTTTCTCGGATACCGATTGTTTCAGGCGCATCTACCTGGATATGTGGCTGGAATTCTAGATGGGTTGCTTGGGGCGGCGTTTGGGAGCCTCCTTCTACTGGGGCTGGCTAAGGCGTACAAAGCGGCGCGCGGACGCGAAGGCATGGGCATGGGCGACGTGAAAATGATGGCGATGGTGGGGGCGTTTCTGGGGTTGCGGGGAACATTTTTGACGATATTGGTGGGGAGCCTTCTGGGAAGCGTTGTCGGGCTCGCTGTGGTGCTAGCGCTCTATG
>Ga0210405_10005970_pt1 | contig 10998 bp, 6 predicted proteins | sample IncBWH11MmetaG_FD_155492 | JGI IMG/M metagenome (GOLD analysis project Ga0210405, IMG submission 155492) | Forest soil microbial communities from Barre Woods Harvard Forest LTER site, Petersham, Massachusetts, United States - Inc-BW-H-11-M | ecosystem: Environmental > Terrestrial > Soil >... | reverse complement strand
GAGTGACGCAGAGACGCGCCGGCTGGTCGACCTGTTTAGAGCGGCACTCGCTTTACCGGATCACCCTGGCGATCATGATCCGCGAGATTGCCCACTATGTGGGGCAGCCGATACCTTCACCGTGGAACGGATTGCCTTCATCAGAGAGAAGGTCAAGGCAACAGAGGATTACGCTAAGGCGGCCGCGAATTTTCAAACCGCTCTTCGCGCAGTTGACGGCCAGCTCGATGCTGTGAAGCGATCTGTCGGCGAGGCGCAACCGCGATTTATGCGTGAGATTGCGGTCGCGCGTCGGGCAGCGGGATTTAGTCTCCAGCACATCCGGGAGCTCGTCTCCGAAGAGGCGACGGTTAGAGAATGGGTTGCCGCCGGCCGCTCTCTTTGGAGAGCCAGTTACAATTTGAAGAGGGTGATCAGGCGCGTGAGCGCGGAGTTGCAAGCGGCGCTTACAGACGCCGAGCAGTGGAATGGAATACAAGCTCTTGAGGATGGGTTCGCCGCCATCATCGCGACGCAGAAGGGGTTTGAGCTGGGCCTGCTGGCGTACTCGACGGCTGGGCAGGCCCTTGGTGAGGTATTGAAGGGGGCAGTCGACGAAAGCACCAATACGAAGGGATGGGAGCCTCTTATTCGGCTTTGCAGGAATTCCGCCGGGCTACACAAGGCGCTGACGGCCGGCGCGGTGCATGCGGCCAAGGTAGCGAGCCTCGAAACGGCCCTGAGCGAGATCGATACCGGGAACGGCAAAGTACTCGATGAGAAATTCGATGAGCTAAGTAAAGCCGTTCTGGTATGGTGGGATAGGTTACGACCGGACGAACCTGCATTTTTCGATGCCGTTCAGCGTCGCAGCGGGCAGGCACGGCGCACGATCGACCTGAAAGTCGGTCTCTCAACGAAAGAGGACCGTAGCGATGCCAAGATTCGAAATGCGGTTGCGGTCTTCAGCCAGTCGCAGCTTCATTGTTTGGGGTTGTCACTGTTTTTGGCACGCGCGGTCCAAGAAAGAACCGGGTTCATTATGCTTGATGACCCCGTTCTCTCAAGCGACGACGATTACCGGCCTAACTTTGCATCCTCTGTCATCGAGGGCCTTCTCGACGATGGGATGCAGGTGATCATTTGCACTCAGGATCATAAAAGCTGGAAGGATATTGGCGACCGTTGGGGTCACCGCGGAGCCATGCAATTCCAGCTCGTATCCAATGACGCCTTACTCGGAACGGAAATTCGGAGTCAGAACGACGATCTGGCAACGATGATTGCAAAAGCTCAGCCGCTCGTGAAATCAAGAGACCCGTTGCTACGGAAGGAAGGCGCCAGCCGTGTCCGGGAAGCACTGGAGCGGTTCGGCAAAATGATGTTGGTGAGGGACAGGCAAAGAAACGGGGAAAACGTCGCATCAATTACGGATTACGACGGCAAAAATTTTGGCAGTTACAGTCAGCAAGTCATGAATCTCCTGATCGAAGATCCTTCGCACCCGGGCAAATTCAAGGCCGCCCATGAGTATGTCACGCCTGGCCCACACGATGACAAACCACCATCCGCCGGGGAGCTTGCCGTCGCTCTTGGAGACCTTAAAAAGTTGAAGAGCGACTACTTGAGCTGAAGGTGTAACTAAGGGCGTTACGGAGCGGATTATTTCAAAACCCTCGGCCCGCGCCCGGCCCTAGCCGGCGGCACAGGTTCGAGCCCATAGCTATAAAGCCCCTGTATAGAAAATCCCTAGGAAAATCAATCGTTTTCCGAAACCCTTTAAGCTTGCAAACTGTCGGGTTTTTGCATATAGTAAATGTCGGGTTTTTGCAGAGGCCTGGAAAGGGGCCGGAGCATGGGGCGGCGGACGACATTGCGGGAGAGGATCGAGACACGCATCGCGCGCAAGCGCGGCGAGGACGTGTTCCTGCCGCGCGAATTCGCCGATCTCGGCGGCGAGGACCAGGTGCTGCGCGTGATGCGCGGCCTGGTGCGCGAGGGACGTCTGGTGCGTCTCGGCTACGGAGTCTACGGCCGCGCCGTCGTCTCGCAGCTCTCCGGCGAGCCGATCCTTTACAGCCCGAACGGTTTCGCCGGCGCCGCGCGCCAGGCTCTCAACAAGCTCGGCGTGAAGTGGGAGCCGACCGAGGCCGAGCGCGCCTATAACGAAGGTCGCTCGACGCAGGTGCCGGTCAATCCTGCCGTGCGGGTGAGGGGGCGTTTCTCGCGTCAGCTCCGCTACGGAGATACGGAGCTCGTGCTTGAGCGATGAACGTCTGCGCGAGCTACTCGAGGTCCAGGCGTATTTCGGACTGCCGAGCCCGGCGCTTGTCGAAAAGGATCTCTATGTCGTCAAGGCGCTCGCGGCGATCGCCGCGATCGACACGGCGCCGCTGCGGCTGGTGTTCGGCGGCGGCACGGCGCTGAGCCGTGCGCATCGCCTGGTGCGGCGCATGTCGGAGGACATCGATCTGCGGATCGTCGGCGACAGGCCGCCCGGCAGGGGCGCGCTGCGGCGTCTGCGCGATGCGATCACGAAAGCGTTGCTGAGCGCGGGGTTTAAATTCGATCCCGATGATCCTGCGTATAGAAAATCCGGCAACGAGAGCCGCTATACGATCTACCGGCTGCCTTATGAGCCGGCGGCGACGGGGGAGGGGGCCTTGCGCCCGGCGATCCAGATCGAAACCGCCGCGTGGCCGCTGCGCCGCGCGGCCGTCGAGCGGCCGGTGATCTCGTTCGTGGCCGAAGCGCTGCAGCGGCCGCCGGAGGTCGCAAGCATGGCCTGCGTGTCGATCCTCGAGACGGCGGCGGATAAATTCGTCGGCCTCACGCGCCGCGCTGGCGCCGAGCTCGCCGGTCTCGATGAGCCGGACCCTACGCTCGTGCGCCACCTGCACGATCTGCATGCGCTCCGCGAGCACTACAACCCGGCCGAGGTCTCTGCTCTGGCGCGCGAGGTCATGCAGGCCGACGCCGAGGCCTACGGCAACCAGTTCCCCGCCTATCGGGAGAACCCCATGCGCGAGACGCTGCAGGCTGTCGAAGGCCTCGCGGCTGACCCGGCCTACGCCCGGCGATATGGGGAATTTCAACGCTTGATGGTATACGGCGAGAGGCCGGAATTCGAGATGGCAATGAGCACGGTTTCAGCTCTAGCTGCGAGCCTGGGTCAACTGCCTTAGAGTGATTTCTTCATAAAGAGACAACCGCATCACGTCATTACGATAGGCAAGGCACATCATGTTCATCGAGCGAAAAATCAATCAAGCAAGCCACGCGGTTGAACTGTGGCGGTGCGAATGGGAAAACCCCAAAGGCGCACCAGCCAAGAAAGTATACCTAGGAAAAATTGGCGAGGAACAGCCATTGGTTCCGGAGGCGGCTGGACCCGTAACAGAAGCACCAGCAATTTGCTGGTCCTACGGCCGAACTCTCGGCAACATCACTGTTTTTTCGCAATCTCTCCTTGGCCGCTTTCCAGAGAGGGCGGGAGACGATGCCTTATTGCCATGCGACTTCGTCAGCGCTGGTAAATTTCGGCACGGTGCAGAACGTTGGTGGTGTCGTACGCACCAAACGCATTGGGGGACTAAGGGGGATCAAGAAGCACTCGACCGCTTTGGGGAAATGCGCTGCGCAAATCACACGCAGCGAATGCACTACGTGGTGTCGCCGCTAACGGTTAATCTCAACGATCACGCTGAAGTTGGCATATGGTGCTCCATGCCGGCGGCGCTTTCTACGGTGACGATTGCGCCTCGCGCTCCCAAAATTCATGTTCACGTTCGACAAGAATTTAACGGAAAGAAGATCATAGACAAAGATTTTCACGCGATCTCGCTGCTTTACAACGAACAGTCGAGGTTGTTTGGAAGCGACGATATCACGCGGGTTAATATCACACCACCGTCGGCCTTTGAATTTGTGTGCGGCCTCGAAACTGGTCGTGAGATGAGCTGTATTAACTGCTCCCACTGCGGATATCCCCACCTGGACTTAGGCGACTTTGGGCGGACGCCACACCGCAAGCATTTCTGCGGGAATTGCGGCCGCGATAGTACGTGGAGTCCTGGCCCAATTGTGTCGACACCGCTCAAGCCTTTGCATGATCAATATGCCGATAGCCTCAAGTATGAGACACCGAACCGTACCCTTAATCTGGACGAGTACGAGGGGTGTTCGTACACGATCTGGGCATCAACTCCAGCCATCCTTTGGACTGCTAAACGCCCGCAAGAACTCGGAATTCACGTCCACGTCCACAATGGTACGACGCGTGTCGTCGATGAAACCTTTGGGGAAGTTATACTCAACGGCAACGTGATAGAACGAAGCGCTCTAATTGAATCGATGATCAATCGGTCAATTATATGAACAGAGTCATTCGATCAAAATGGAGAGGTCCGATTGGTTCGATTCGGTCGTTTCGCTGGTCCACGGCGCCGATGGATTCCATGACGAAGCGCGAGCGGCAAATAAGGAAACAGAGTGACATATGGCCAACCGCGCACCGGTTTAGCGCGGGCATAGGCCCAGAGCTCGGCCCACAGGCCCGTAACAGCAGCTTTAACTGGTGAATCGAATGTCGTAGAGAGTAAGCATGAAATCAAAAAGACACGGTGGGATAGCGCCCCTGCGGCTAGAGGATCCGAGTGTCGCAACGGTCGACCATGTTGGGGTGACGTCCAGGAAGGTTTGGGTCTGACACAGTGATCGCCCGGTTGATCTCACTTGCCGAAGCGCACATTGAGCTCGGTTGGCCGAAGCCGGAGGAGATTATTCGTCCCTCGGGTGTGGGTGCGGGTGTATTTGCGGCGCTAGCGCGTGACAAGATCGGACGGGCTCTGGCTCACTTCGAAGACGCGCGCGATGCCGTAATTGGCGTGCTCACAACCGATCCAGGAACAGCCAGAACAGAGCCACCGCTCAGCGTTGTCGTCGAGTTTCAACGCCAGGTCAGCGACTTGACTTTACGCGAGCTCCACCGACTGGCTTGGAACTTTTCGCACTGTCCGGCAGTAATAACTGTAGAGCCTGGGCTATTGCGAGTCTGGAGCTGCTGCGAGGCACCAAACCCAGAACGGCGGCTTACTGACTACGTTGTTCACGAGCTCGAGCCACCGAATCTCCTCGAGGCAAGAGCGCAGACGCTAGAACGCCGGGCCGCGCGGGCACTGCACTGGATAAATCTTGTATCCGGCGAGTTTTTTCGTGAGCACGCCGATCGCTTCGACCGCAACGGGCGTGCCGATCAGATGTTACTCCGCAATCTGCGGCACATCCGGACTGAGCTAGCAGAGGCGGGACTCCGCGACGACGACATTTGCCATGACTTACTCGCCCGAATTATCTTTGTGCAATTTTTGTTTGATCGGAAAGATTCCGAAGGCTACGCGGCATTGACGCCGGCGAAACTGGCGCGCTTGCATGCTGACGGCATCCTGCGCCGCGCCCACGGAAGCTTCGCGAGTATTCTTGGCGATTTTGAGGATACTTATCGTTTATTTGATTGGCTCAACGCTCGCTTCAATGGAGATTTGTTCCCAGGAAAGGGCGACACGCCCGCGGCGCGCGCACGCGGCTGGGCGGCGGAAAAACGCGGTGTTACTAAGCGCCATCTTGCACTTTTGGCCGATTTTATTCGCGGCGACATTGAGATGCCCAGCGGCCAGGGGTGCCTATGGCCACAATACGCTTTTGATGTCATTCCGCTTGAGTTCATTAGCAGTATTTACGAAACCTTCGTGACAGAGCGGGCGTCGGAAGAGGGTATCTTCTACACACCACCTCATCTCGTCGACTTTGTGCTGGACCGAGTGCTCCCATGGGATGGGGAATTATGGGACGTCACGGTTCTGGATCCGGCATGCGGATCGGGAATTTTCCTAGTAAAAGCTTTTCAGCGTCTCATTCATCGCTGGAAGAGGACTCACCCTGACCAACAGATCCGGACGGATACACTGCGACGTTTGCTGGAGCACAACCTTTTCGGGGTCGACAAGGACCCGCACGCGGTGCGCGTTGCTTGCTTCAGTCTTTATCTCGCGATGTGTGATGAGATCGATCCTCGGCACTATTGGACTCACGTCGTCTTCCCTCCAATGCGAGATCGCCGCCTCGTTTGTGCCGACTTTTTTGAGGAGAGGCATACTGGCTTTCGGACAGGAGTGGATAGCGGCACGTACGACCTCGTAATCGGGAACGCCCCGTGGGGCGAAAAGCTACTGACTGACGCGGCGCAGCTGTGGGCAAGGCAGAACGAGGGCGGGTGGCCGCTAGCGAATAAGGGAATTGGCACACTTTTCCTTCCCAAGGCCGCTCGATTGCTGAAAGCTGGAGGGCGGGTGGCTATTATTCAGTCGGCCAGCTCGCTCCTGTTTAATAGACAGTCCCGAGCCGCGGCTTTCCGACGACAGCTTTTTTACACGTATCGCGTTGAAGAAATCATCAACCTTTCAGCGCTTCGATTTACAGTGTTCAAGCGGAAGACGCACGCGACCAGGACTTCGGTTTCGCCGGCCTGCATAGTCATACTAAACGCTGCTCCGCCGGGCCCTGATGACCGGATCGTCTATGTCAGCCCGAAGCAGCTGGAGCAGCTTATTGACGAGTTCCAGATCGTAATAGAGCCGCAAGATCGACGCTGGCTAACCGCTCGCGAGGCAGCTTCTGACGCCTCCGTATGGACAGCATTGATGTGGGGCGGCAATCGCGATCGTACCTTGCTCGCGCGTTTGCGAAAGTACCCCAGCCTTGCAGCGCCTGGGCCTGGATATGAGGTTCAACATCGAGAAGGGATTATCATCGGCAATGAGGGCAGGGCGCGACCGCAGCTGCGGAATCGCCGGATGCTAAAGGGCAAGAGCTTCCCCGATGATGTCTCGCTACTTTATCTCGACGGCAATGCCCTGCCGAAACTTAATGAAATCCGCACTCACTCTCGGGACTCCACCAACTTCGCCGCATTTGCTTCGCCGCAGTTGATCATCAAGCAAGGCTGGCAAAAAGAAATTTCACGATTTCAGGCGCGACTTACGCGGTCAACTCGGGGTGATGGCGTGCTTTGCACGCAGAGCTATGTATCGGTGCACACACCAGCCTCGCAGTTAGCGCTGTTGGAGGCTGCGTGCCTCTCGCTCAACAGTAGTCTTGCGACGTATTATCTAATGTTGACAAGTGGTCGTTTCGCGACATACCGACCCGAGCCGCTGGTAGAAGAGATGCTAGCGGTGCCTATACCGCTGCCTCGTTCCGGCCTTCTGGTTGATCTGGCCAGTGAAGCAGACATTGACGCGCGCGTTTTTGAGGCGTTCGGAATTAAGGACGCTGAGCGAGTACTAATTGAAGACCTTTTCAACTACACACTGCCGGACTTCCGGGGTGATCGTCGCTCTTCAGGCCGACAGCGAACGGCGCGGCAGGAGGGCAACGCGAACGAGCCTCAGCTCATCGCGTACTGCAGGTATTTTACCCGCGTCCTCAAGGCTGGCTTTGGCCGCGACAAGGCCATTACGGCAACCATTTTTCAGGAAGAAGATAGAGATGCACCGCTGCCCTATCGACTTGTGGCTTTTGAACTCGGTCGAGCAACCGACCGAGAAGTTGGAGTAACTCGCATTAAATTACCGGAGCTGCTTAATGAGTTCGACCGTTTAGATCGCCATCAGCAAAAGGGCCGGCCTGGACACAGTGGCATCTACCACCAACGGGTCGCGCGAGTCTATGAGAGCCTCAACGGGACTCCAACAGTATTTGTCATCAAGCCGGACATGCGGCGCCACTGGACCCGCAGCGCCGGCTTAAGCGACGCGGATGATGTCTCGCTAGACCTGTTTCGTTGGCAGCAAGCCGGCGCAAGCCCGGAGATTGCCTACGCATGAAAGTGGGGGCAGCGAGCCAGGCTGGAGCGCCCGACGCTATCTTTTTCGCCCTAGCCGCGAATTGGATGCGGGATCAAGCGGACCTGCTACTCGGTTTCGTCTGGTCTGCCTATGACTGCATGCGCGCCAGCATGCCGGCCGTTGACTCCCGTGACCTTGAGCGGAGCATCACTCAGCTGCTCGAACCGCGGATCGACCAGGCGATGAGTGGCGACGAGCCTTTCTACATCCAGCACAGCCCGTTTGAGCGCGAGACTATGGCACCGCCGCCAGCGCAGCCGCCCGCCTACGATCTCGCGTTCGTGCTGCGAGCGGAGGAGAGGATCATGTGGCCGCTTGAGGCTAAGGTTCTCGAGACCCCGGGAACACTTGCGGCATACGAGCGTGACATACGGGAGGAATTTCTTAAGTGCCGCTATGCGCCTTTCTCTGGCGCGGGCGCAATGCTCGGCTATCTGTTGACCGGATCGGCAACCGAGACGCTCGCGGCTATTGCGGTCAAACTCAACTGTATCCTTGAGCCAGTGGCTGCTTTTGGGGATCGACCGCATCGTGTATCGAGCCATCACCGTATTGTTCCTTCCGGTAAGGATTATCTCGAAGATTTCCGCTGCCATCACCTTATTCTTGAATACCCAGGGCTCACGCGCAGTCGGAACTGACAGCACGAGGGTGTTGCTCTTGATAGTTCGCTGCAGCGGATCGGGTAATAATTATAGTGTAACATAAAGGACGTTAGTCATCGCGCGGAAATCTAGTAATTTCAAACACTTAGAGGAAAATTAGCGCGGCGTAGCTTAAGTGAGAAAGGGCTGCGAGACTTCCGGGATTTCCCAGGGTTACGGGCTCTTACTGAAGAACAAATATTTGACCAAAGCAGCGGCCGCGAGCAGCAGGACAATGATGACCAGCAGCCCAAGCAGGCCCATGCCCCACATCATCCCGCCGCCCATCATGTGATCCATCATGGCCTATGACCTCACTCTGCCGGCCGTCCGATTGGCGCCGGTATTTCGTGACGAGCTCGTTCCAGTCCCCAGCCTTTGATTAGGCCATAGACGGCCGGTATGACGATCAGGGTGAGCACCGTCGAGGACACCATGCCGCCGATCATCGGCACGGCGATGCGCTGCATCAGCTCGGAGCCGGTGCCGTGGCTCCACAGGATCGGCAAAAGACCGGCGATAATCGCGGTGACGGTCATCATCTTCGGCCGCACGCGCTCGACGGCGCCGGCCATGATCGCCGCGCGCAAATCCTCGCGTGTAAAGGCGCGGCCCTCACTGGCGCAGCGCGACCGCCGTTCGGTCAGCGCATGGTCGAGATAGATCAGCATCACGACGCCGGTCTCGGCGGCGACGCCGGCGAGCGCGATGAAGCCGACCGCGACGGCGACGCTCATGTTGAAATGCATCCAGGCCATCAGCCACACGCCGCCGACCAGGGCGAAGGGCACTGAGAGCATGACGATCATCGTTTCGGTGAGCCGCCCGAAATTGAGGTACAGCAGCACGAAGATGATCACGAGCGTGATCGGCACCACGATCGTGAGCTTCGCCTTGGCACGCTCGAGATATTCGAACTGGCCGCTCCATTCGAGGCGGTAGCCGGGCGGGATGCGGACCTTCTGGGCCAGTGCGCGCTGCGCGTCGGCGACATAGCCGCCGATGTCGCGGTCGTGCATGTCGACATAGATGTAATTGACGAGCTGGGCGTTCTCGGTGCGGATCATCGGCGGTCCCTGCGTCGGCTGCACGGAGGCGACCTGGCCGAGCGGCACCGCGGGTCCGCCCATGCCTTGAACCAGAACCTGACTGGCGATCGCCTGGGGATCGTTTCTGAGACCGCGCAGATAGCGGACATTGACGGTGTAGCGCTCGCGCCCCTCCACGGTGGTGGTGACAGTCTCGCCGCCAAGCGCCGTGGCGATCGTCTCCTGCAAATCGCCGACGGTGAGACCGTAGCGGGCGAGGGCAGGGCGGTCGGGCGTGATTTCGAGGTAATAGCCGTTCTGCACGCGCTCGGCGTAGGCGCTGCCGGTGCCGGGCACCTGCCGCAGATCAGCTTCGATCTCGCGCGACAGCCGATCGATACCGGCCAGGTCCGGCCCGTAGACCTTAACGCCGATCGGCGTGCGGATGCCGGTCGACAGCATGTCGGTGCGGGCCTTGATCGGCATCGTCCAGGCGTTGCTGATGCCCGGGAATTGCAGCGCCTTGTCCATCTCGGCGATGAGCGAGTCGACGGTGACGCCGGTGCGCCATTGGTCTTCGGGTTTGAGATTGATGATGGTCTCGAACATTTCGACCGGAGCCGGATCGGTCGCCGTCGCGGCACGGCCTGCCTTGCCGAACACGCTCGCCACCTCGGGAAAACCTTTGATGATCCGATCGGATGTCTGCAGCAGCTCGGCCGCCTTGGTGACCGACATGCCGGGCACGCTCACCGGCATGTACATGAGCGTGCCCTCATTGAGCGTCGGCATGAACTCCGAGCCGAGCCGCTTAAGCGGGATGACCGTCACCGCGAGGACAAGCAGGGCGAGCAGGATGGTCGGCAGCCGGGCGCGCAGCACGCCGGCGATCATCGGCCGGTAGAGCCAGATCAGCGCCCGGTTAATCGGGTTGCGGGCCTCGGGGAGTATCCGGCCGCGCACGAAGAGCTGCATCAGCACCGGCACCAGCGTGATCGAGAGCACAGCGGCCCCGCCCATGGCGAAGGTCTTGGTCAGCGCCAGCGGCTTGAACAGCCGGCCTTCCTGGGCCTCGAGCGTGAAGACCGGCAGGAATGAGACAGTGATGACGGCGAGGCTGAAGAACAGCGCGGGGCCCACCTCGAGCGCGGCATCGGTGAGGATTTTCGCGCGCGATGTTCCAGGCGCGGCGCGTTCGAGATGCTTGTGCGCGTTCTCGATCATCACGATCGCGGCGTCGACCATGGCGCCGAGCGCGATCGCGATGCCGCCGAGGCTCATGATGTTGGAGCTCAAGCCGAGCACGTGTAGCAGCCCCATGGCGATCAGCACGCCGACGGGCAGCATGAGGATCGCAACGAGCGCGCTGCGCACATGCAGCAGAAAGACGATGCAGACGAGCGCGACGATGATGCTTTCTTCGGTCAGCGTGCGCTTGAGGGT
>Ga0210405_10005967_pt1 | contig 11000 bp, 13 predicted proteins | sample IncBWH11MmetaG_FD_155492 | JGI IMG/M metagenome (GOLD analysis project Ga0210405, IMG submission 155492) | Forest soil microbial communities from Barre Woods Harvard Forest LTER site, Petersham, Massachusetts, United States - Inc-BW-H-11-M | ecosystem: Environmental > Terrestrial > Soil >... | reverse complement strand
TCGCTGCTTGGAACAGCTTTGGTCCTCGTTGGAGTTTGGTTGATCTTCCGGCCCACGAAGCGCCGAGAAATAGTGGAAGCTGTCGCTGCGATTCCAGATCGAGGATGAATTCGGAGGCAGTTCAACAAGCAAGCGTGGTCGATCGCATTTATGGGCCCTGGCTGGTCGGTCTCGGCGCTGCATTATGGGGGACCGAAAGCGCGTGGCGCATTCCTCTCAACGAGTTGTTCGACGCTGAGGTAATCGTGTTTTGGGAGCACGCTCTGATTTTGCTCATGTTTTTGCCGCTGCTCCTTTCGAGCCTTGGCGAACTTCGCAAGATCGACAGCAAAACCTGGGGCTACTTGCTGTTCTCGGGCTTCGCCGGTTCTGCCGTTGGGACGATTTTCTTCACTCTCGCATTGAAGTACGGAAACCCGACGGTCGTGAACGTCATCCTGAACATTCAGCCGGTAATTTCGACGTTTGGCGCATTTCTGCTTTTCAGTGACCGGCTCGCGCCGCGGTTTTTTCTTTATGCGGGAATTGCGGTTCTTGCCGGGATCTTTCTTTCCGTGGAACGCCCGGAGCTCATTGGCGTTTCATTTCAAAGCGCTGGAATTACGCTTGGGACTGGTTACGCGCTGATCTGCGCGTTTTTCTGGGGCGGCTCAACCGTCGCTGGCCGCGGCGTCATGGTTGGGATGCCGCTTCGACTCGCTTCCAGCATGCGCATCGTTGTTGGCCTCTTTTGTATGACGCTAATCTTGGTTGGTTACGGCAAACTCAACGGCGCCGCGCTTTGGCCGCCGGCTGCTCAAGCGCACGTGTTCAAAGCAATCGGCGCGCTCCTTCTTCTCGCCTCGATTTCAGGTGGAATTCCGCTTCTGATTTATTTCCGCGGTCTGAGCCTGACCCGTGCTTCAACCGCCGGTTACTTTGAAATGATGCAAACTCTCGCCGCGGTATGTATCACCTGGGGATTTTTTCATGCAGCGCTACGACCGCATCAAGTTGTCTTCGGCCTCGTGCTGATGGCCGCCGTGGCAATGGTGCAACGCGTCCAGGCGAAAGTTGAATTGTAGTCATCCGTTGTCTCTTGCCTCTCTCGGTTTTCACCAAAACCGAGTCGCCGGCTTCCCTAGCCTCACTCGTGTCTTCGCAACTCGGAGGCTCCCGCCGTAAAGTTCGCGCCCTGCGAACCGTTCACGCCGCCGCGCGGCGTTTTTGTTTCACTAACGTAGCTGTCGATTTTCGCCGGCCAGTCGCGCCGTTTCCGCCTCGCTTCACTTTGACCGATTGCGACCGGTTGATGCTCTCCTGCAAAACTTTCACCAGATCGACCACATTCGTGGCTCGCGGTGTCGGCGCTGGCGCCGGTGGCAACTGCTTGTTCTTCGCCTTTGTCTCAATGATTTCCATCACAGCATCGCGATACTCATCGCGATATTTTTCCGGTTTCCAATCCGACGACATGCTTTCGATCAGCGTATTCGCCATTTTCAATTCCTTGTCGTTCAGGTCCGTCTTCGGGCGATTCAGTTCTTCCGGCTTCAACACTTCGCTGGCGAAGTGCATCAGCTCGAGAACGAGAAACAATCCGTCCGGCTTGACCGCCGCCAAATATTCACGATTCGCGATCACTACCTTGGCGATACCGATCTTGCCCGTCCCGCTCAACGCCTTGTGCAAGAGCGAGTATGCTTTCTCGCCGCCTTTCTGCGCTTCGAGGAAATACGGTTTGTAGAAAAACTTCGGATCCACCTGGTCGAGGTCGACAAAGTCCGTGATATCGATCGAGTGGGTCGACTCGATCCGCACCTTTTCGAAATCCTCGTCGCTTAGAATGATGTAGCGTCCTTTTTCGTACTCGAATCCTTTTACGATTTGATCGGCCGGAACTTCTTTCATGTCCGCCTCAGCGACCTTTTTATATTTGATCGGGCTCAGGTCGGTTTTGCGCAGCTGACGAAAACTGAGCTTTTCTTCGCGGGTGGCCGGATAAACTGAAATTGGAATGTAAACCAGGCCGAAGCTGATACTGCCTTTCCAGGTTGGACGCATAATCGTTTCTCCTTATTACGTTAGGACTAAGCGAGGGAGTGCCATTTCCGCCAAATGTGAACAATTGTCAATAACCTTCCCGTTCTCCCTGAGCACGATATGGACCGGAAAGTCGGAAGTCGGAAGTCGGAAGTCGGAAGTCAGATGTCTGATGTCTAATGTCAACGCCTCAACACGAAGTGTGGGGAACACTTCGGGTAGGCGGCAACGCAGCTAGGGTAGCTGGCGCGAGTTCGGGAGAACGAGTGACCAACTGTTAGGATGCAAACTTCTAGTCGTCTACGGTACAACCTCAATTATGATGCGGAGCCCCTTGCCTTGGAACCCTCAACTTCTTCAAGCCTTCGCCGGTGCCAGAACCCGTGCACCCGCAGCATGATCGCCATCAAGAAATAAACCCACCCGCACCACGCGATTTTTTCTATCGGCAAAATAAAAGAAAGCGCCAACGAGACGAGCCCCACGCTCACAGGGATGCTCCAGCCCGTCAACTCGCCGCGCGTCATCAGTCGTTCCCGCGCATTCAATCGCAACGGCTCGCGCAATTGCCATGCGCGAAGATTCAGAAGCAAGATCTCGGCGGAAATGGCAATTAACCCGAGCGCGTAGATGGCAAAGATCGCCCGCGCTTGCGCTTCTGTGGTGTGAAGCGAGAACGGCTGACCAACCTGCCCGTTGCTAATGAAGAACCACATCGCCCCGAAGATCGCCTTCAACGGGTAGATAAAGATCAGGATCGTAACGATCATCGCCCAGCTGATCAAAATCGAGACGCTATCTTCCAGGCCGTAACGCCGGCTCCACAACCAATGGCCCGCCAATAGATGCCCAGCACCGCGATGCTACAGACGAACGTCGGCACATTCTTAAAAGCGGCCAGCAGCGCCTGGATATTATCGGGAATCTGTTGCGCGGCGATTACCAACATCGAAATGGCGAACGCAAACGCGGCATCGATGAAAGTTTCCAGCCGCGTCATCTGCATCCCGCGCAACCGAAACCCGCGCAATCCCGGCAACGCATCCAAATCCGACGGCAACGCCGACGCGATGTCTTTTTCCCGCTCGTTCATCCGCGGTTTAGTTAATCAGGAACGCACGACAACAGGAAGATCGACCTCCGACTTCCGACTTCTGACTTCTGACTTCTGGCGCTCCGCGTTTCGTATTCCGCTGGTCACGGGTCACTTTTCTTTTCCCAGACCTCCGACTTCCGACTTCCGATCTCGACTCCCTCGGGACGTGGCGCAAGCTTTTACGTCCTGTAGCGGCAGCCGTGCCGGCTGCGCTGTCCTCTGGTCCTCCGACCTCTGACCTTCGCTCTTACCGCTTCGCGCTTTTCGCTTCGTCTCGGGTTCTCGTGTTGTCTTGACTGCGCGGTTTCCGCTTTTCGTTTTTCATCGGTATATTATCCAAAATGCTCCGCTCACTGGTCATTCCTGTTTTTCTTTCCCTAGCATCGCTCAGTTTTGCCAATTCCTGGACGGAAGATGATTCGCATTACGTCGCGGTTGGGTCGCGCAACGGCTATTACATCGTCCGTCCCGACTCGAACTTGTTTCACCAACTTGGCCTGTTCGACGCTCCCTGGATCGATACCGCCGATCGGCTGCGGCACGGTTACGGCGCCGACGTGCTCGCCTTCCGGTTCAACCGCAAGGGGGTTATGATCTCCCCGCCCGCTTATATTGCGCAGGAATCAGCCAACAATTTTTACACCGCGCGGCTCGCTTCGTTTATCCGCGGGCGCACCACTACTCGCGAAATCGAATCGATCTTCGGCCACGGTCACAGCATCGCCAACCGCCCGGACGGCTTCATTTATTACTACGCTTTGCCTGTTTACAATCCGTTCGAAGACTCAGGCGGCGGTCGCCGCTGACTTCTCAGTTTTCACCAAAACCGAGTCGCCGGCTTCCCTAGACCGATTCGCAAAAAGCTCACGACCTCCCGCCGTAAAGTTCGCGCCCTGCGAACCGCTGACTTCTGACTTCTGACTTCCGACTTCCGACCTCCGACCTCCGCTTCGCTCTTCGCCGTTCCTCCTCAACATCTCACCAACTCAGACTTCTCAACGGCGCTCAGAGAGCGTCTCCGACTTCTGACTTCCGCCCTCTGCTTCGCTCTTCGCTCCCTCGTTTTTTACCAAAACCGAGCCGCCGGCTTCCCTAGCCTCACTCGCGTCTTCGCAGCTCGGAGACTCCCGCCGTAAAGTTCGCTCCCGCGAACCGCTAGATCCGTCCGAGCAGCCAGAGAATCAGGATGATGATGAGAATAGTCCCGAGCAAACCGTGGGATCTGTACCCAAATCCATAACCGCCCGTCGGGAAGGCTCCGATCAACAGCAAGATAATAATGATAAGAAGAATTAAGCCCATGCGAATCGTTTTACGTCAGACGCCCCCCTCCTGGCAACATTTTCTCGGTCTCCGCTGACCTCCGACTTCCGACTTCTGACTTCCGACTTCCGACTTCCGACTTCCGACCTCCGACCTCCGCTTCGCTCCTCCCGTTCCTCCTCAACATCTCACCAACTCAACTTCTCAACGGCACTCAGAGAGCGCCTGAATGTCAAATGTTTAGATGTGACCCCGTACGCTCTCCCCGTGCGAACCGCCGACTTCCGACTTCCGATTTCTGTCGCTTCCCAGGCGGCCAGATCGCCTCTGAAAACCGAATCATATTGTGGAGGGATAGCCGTGCATGCTGAAATTATGAGTGCCGAGCTTCGAGCCAGGGCCGATAAACGTTTTCGTCGGCTCGACAAAGCGTTCGGCGATGCCGTTCGTTCGGAAAAACGATCAGCGATCGTGGAAGTATTGCTCCGGGTCCAGCTTTCTGCCGATAAGGCGCGCCGGACGGCGGAAAAGATTCTAGCCGAACGGCGACGCCTCAAATCTCACGCGTAATCGCGGCCGTCTCGACTGCAACTGGTCACTAGTCACACGTCACTTCTTCGTACCCGGCTTCCGCCGTCACCGCGTGAGGCGCCCGCCTTTCTTGACTCGCCGAAGCCTTGGCGAAGGTGGTTACGCGGTTTCAGCTTTCCGTTTTCAGGTTTTCAATTTTTAATCTCCCGATGATTGTCGCCGAACGCGCGCCGTGCGGATCGCAACCGCGCAGCAATTCTTCGGGCGAAGAACTAGCCAACACGATCAGTCATTGCGTCGGCCTGATCGCCGCCGTCATCGCCGCGCCGGTTCTCTTATTTGCTGCCTGGCGTTCCGGCAACGTCGCTTTTTTCGCCGGCACCATCGTGTTCGCCGCCACGATGTTGGTTCTTTATTTAGTGTCGATGCTTTATCACGCCTGGCCGCCAACTCGCGCCAAACAAACTCTCCAAATGCTCGATCACTGTGCGATTTTTCTACTCATCGCCGGCACCTACACACCGTTCTCGCTCGGCCCGCTTCGCGGCGTTTGGGGATCGACCATTCTCGGAACAGTCTGGCTGCTGGCGATCTTCGGAGTGATCCTCAAAGCGACCTGCGGTCCGCTGCGGCATCGCCGGTTTGGTTTGTTTCTCTATCTGGCGACGGGTTGGTCGGCGCTAATTATTATTCGGCCACTGATCTCACACCTGCCGCCCGGCGCGTTGTTCTGGTTGATCACCGGCGGCGTCGCCTATACCGCTGGCGTATTATTTTTCGTCAACGAACGGATGCGTTACGCCCATTTCATCTGGCATTTGTTCGTACTCACGGGCACCAGCTGCCATTTCCTCGCGTTGCTCGCCTGCACCGCCTGACCTCTGCGGTTTGTAGGGCGCAAACGTTACGGCGGGAGCCTCCGATCCGCGAGTGAGGCTAGGGAAGCCGGCGACTTGATTTTGGTGAAAATCGAGACTTCCGACTTCCGATTTCCGACCGCTGACTTCCGACTTCCGATTTCCGACTTCCGACCTCTGACGTCATTCCGCTATAGTTTTTTTATGCCTACGGAGAGGACACAAACGAAACCGCACCTCGTACGCGCGCTCAAACTGCGCGATCTCATCCTGTTCAATCTGGTCGCCGTCCTGGGTCTCAGGCACCTTGGGACAACGGCGAAATTTGGTCCCGGGTCGTTGTTGATGTGGTTGATCGCCGCCGTCTTCTTTTTCATTCCGCAGGGACTGGCCGTGATCGAGCTGTCATCACGGTTTCCGAAAGAGGGCGGCGTGTATTTCTGGACGAAACGCGCGTTGGGCGAAGGTCACGGGTTTCTGTGCGGCTGGTGTTACTGGATCAACAACGTCCTCTATTACCCGAACCTGCTGATTTCGGCAGCGGTCATCGCGACTTTTATCTTCGGGAAAAGTGAGAGCGGGCTGAGTGACAGTTGGGCATATGTGCTGCCGGTGACGCTCGGTGCGCTGTGGATCGCCGCTTTAATGAACATTGTCGGTCTCGGGACGGGCAAATGGTTGCAAAACGCCGGCGGCGTCGGCACCTACGTCCCCGGGCTCATTCTGATCTTACTCGGCGTTTACGGCGCGATGACCGGTCCTCCGGCTAACGAACTCAGCTTGGCGACTTTGAAGCCCGATCTGAACAACCTTCCGGCGTTGAACCTGCTGGCTTCGATCGCGTTCGCGTTCGCGGGACTCGAGTTGGCCTCGACGATGGGTGACGAGGTCGAAAATCCACGGCGAAATCTGCCTCGCTCGATCTTGATCTCCGCGCCTTTGATCGCCGTCGTCTATATTCTCGGAACAGCCGCGGTGCTGTGGCGCCTTCCGCACAAGGATGTCAACGTAGTCTCAGGATTTCTCGAGGCGATCAACGCCGGCGCCGACAACATTTCTCCGGCGTTGCGGTGGCTCGCTCCGCTCTGCGCGGCGCTTTACACTATCGGTAATCTCGGCAGCGTCGGCGCCTGGCTGATTGGGCCGGCGCGCATGGCGTTCGTGATCGGGCTGGATCGCTATTTCCCGAAGGCTTTCGGAGTAGTGCATCCACGCTGGCATACGCCGTATGTCCCGATTCTCGTTCAGGCGACGCTCGGAACTATATTTCTGTTGGTCTCGGTAATCGGGAAGGGCACAAACGTCGAGGACGTTTATCTCATTCTGCTCGACACCCAGATTCTAATTTATTTCATCCCTTACCTTTATTTGTTCATCGTCTTTTTGATTCATCGCCGACGCGGCGACAAGGTAGCGGCGGTTGATTCACTCGCTCCCGCTCGCTCACCCTTTCGGGCGATGTCCATGTCGCCGGCTCCCGCCAACTCCATTCACCGAACCGCCAAAGGGCCAGTCCGGCTCGGACCGATTGAGGTCGAAAATGCCAGTGAGGTTGTGCTCGTGCCTGGGGGATCGATTGGCGCATGCCTCACCGGCTTGAGCGGTATGATCGTGACCTTGTTTGCGATGATCATTGCGACGATCCCTCCGCCGGACATGGGAGGCGGCCCTCTGGTGTTTCGGCTAAAAGTCATTGGCGGAGCGCTCGGATTCATTCTGATCGGCGGATTGATCTACTGGTGCGCGCGCTTGAAAAGAGCAAAAGTGACGAGTGACGTGTGACCAGTAGCGGACTCGCACGGCCGCCGCTCTTCGCTCTCCCCCTTTCGCGTTTAGTGTTTTTTTCTGTTTAGCCTTCCTAATTTCTAACTTAGCCTTGCGTCAGTTAGTTCTTCCCCCCAAGCGCATGGCAATCATCCTGAAGCCGGAAAACGTCGCTCAGTTCGTCTTCTTCGTTCGCGGCGAGAGGGCCCTACTCGATGCGGACCTGGCACGGCTCTATGGTGTAACGACGGGCAATCTCAATAAGGCGGTGAAGCGCAATCAAGGGCGATTCCCCAGAGATTTCATGTTCCAACTTACCGACAAAGAGACGGAAAGTTTGATATTCCAATCTGGAAGATCAAAGGGCCGAGGCGGGCGGCGCCATCGACCTTATGCGTTTACTGAACAAGGAGTAGCAATGTTATCGAGCGTTCTGAATAGCGATCGCGCCGTGCAGGTAAACATCGCGATCATGCGAACATTCGTGCAGCTGCGACGGTTAATGGATGGCAACGCCGAGCTTGCGCGTAAAATCGAGAGTTTGGAAAAGAAATATGATGAAAAATTCGCTGCGGTCTTCGCGGCGATCAAAGAACTAATCGCGCCGCCCGAACCAGTGAAAAAGCGGATCGGCTTCCATTAGTAACCGCTCATATCCGCCTTCACCGCCTTCACCGCGTGAGGCACCAGCCTTTCTCGACTAACAGATGACCGATGACAACTCAGCTGTGCTGCGCGTTTAGCCGTAAGTGAAGTCCGGCTTACTTTGCCCAACCTCTATAATATAACCATCAGGATCGCGAATGTAGCAGCGCGTCTCGCCGTACTTGTCCTTTGGCTCTGTGATAAACTCGGCTCCTCGACTTCGCCATAGTTCATAGCACGCCTGAATATCTGCCACGCGGATATTCATAAAGCTGTTGATGTGATTTGGGTCTGGGACGCTGAGCGTAACCGTCGGCTTATCTGGAGTCGGTCCGCCCCCGACGTTCAGAATCATCCAGATATTCGCAAGCTGAAGGTATCCAGGCGCGTTGCCGTCACCCAGGCTCAGAATGCGAGCTCCGAAGACCTTCTCGTAAAATCGCGCCGACCGTTCGATGTCGGCCACGGTCAGAAAGTGTGCGACACTAATGCCGTCCTTCGGCGGCATCTGATAGCTTTTCTGCTCGACTTGTACTTGGTTCATAGACGCCTCCAATTCGGAAATGGCATTTCTCCGTTCGCCAGAATACGTCGGCCAGTGTGCCTTAGCAATGCACTGCTCTTCGCGATTTGCTGACGTCTGAAATCTGACCTCCGACTTCCGATCTCTGACCTCCGTCCCGTTGTCACCTGTCACTTCTTCGTACGCGGTTTCCGCTTTTCCGTGCCGCTCTTCCAACGAGGGAAATGTCAAAAGTATAGATGTGACCCCGTACGCCTCTTCATAGATGTGACCCCGTACGCCTCTTCTTTGCTGACCGCTGACTTCCGACTTCTGACTTCCGACTTCCGCTTTTCACTGGTCACTTGTCACTGTTTTGAGCGGCCGCTGCGCTGCTAACTCCATCACGATCTCAGCGCCTTCGCGCGCCCCTTCAATCACCATTGCCTTTCCGCTTTTCCTAACCAGCTCCCGCGCCTGCTCCACCATTCGATCGATCATGTCGTCGTCATGGCTGGGATCGTGATGAAAAAGTAAAACCCTTTTCACATTCGCATCTAGCGCAAGCAAAACAGTGCTGCTCATCGGACTATGCCCCCAACCGACGTGCGCCTTGTATTCCTCGTCCGTATATTGCGAGTCCAGAATCGCCACGTCGCAATCGCGCAAGAACTCCACCAGCTTGGCCCGTTCGCCGACAGCAAAATCGCGCGCTTCGTTCCTATCGATCCCATCCTGCGCCGCGAGCTTCAGTTTGAGCGGCTCGTAGGGCTCGTTGTCCGGCATGTATGCAATCGATCCGGCGCTGGTAAAGAGCCGATAGCCGGCGCAGATGCCCGGATGATTCACAAACTTGGCCTCCACTTTCACCTTGCCGATGTGAAACTCCATGTCCTTAAGTTCTTCGATCGCAAGATGACTCTGCAATTCATGCAAGCCCACCGGGAAAAAGGGGGTCTCCATCTGTGCGGCCAGGATCGTGCTCAGACCAGAACGCGCTCCTTCATAACCCAGGATCCGGATCAGATTCTTGCTGATGTAGACGGGGGCAAAGAACGGCAGACCCTGGATGTGGTCCCAGTGCGTGTGGGTAATGAGAAGAGTCAGCTTGACCGTCTCCGGTCCCAGCTCCTTTTCCAGGGCAAGACCGAGACCACGAATCCCGGTGCCCGCGTCGAGCACGATAATTTCGCCGTCTGCCCGCACTTCTACGCAGCTAGTATTGCCTCCATACCGATTCGTCGCCGGCCCCGGCACCGGGAGCGAGCCGCGCACGCCCCACAACTTTATCCGCGGCGGCACCGAACCAAGTTCCTCGGGCGAGGCGGTCGCGCGTGGTCGCTTCGGAATCGATGTCAGAAGTCGATCAATTGACTCCTGCAGGACTTCCCAGGTAATCGGCTTCAACAGAAACTCGTCCGCGCCGGCTTCCAGCGCGCTCGCGCGATCTACCGCATAATCCCGTCCCGACACCACGATGATCTTTGTCGGCTGGAGCTGTTGCCGGATGGTACGGCAAACTTGGAAACCGTTCGACTTCGGCAGTAGCAAATCGCATAAAATAACTTCTGGCCGGTTCTGGAGAGCGAGTTCCACTCCGGAATCGCCATCTGCGGCCTCAAAAACTTTCCAATCTGCCCGCGCGAACAACTTGGCTACGGCCCGGCGCCCGTCCTCATCATCCTCAATGATCAATACGCTTGGCATCAGCATCCGACAGTTCGTCCTTCTTAATTCTTACTTCTGCCTTTAGTTGTCCTCTTAGACTAACTCACAACGCAAATGAACAGCGAGAAAATACGGACGCGCGTTTGAACTCCAACCGCTGAGCTCTGACTTGTGACCGCTGATTTTTTGTCAGATCGGTCGCGTGCCGCGACAATTTGGAAAGGCGAAACAGCCCCAAAAAGAAGATCCAGCATTCGCACCACACCTCGCGGTTCGCTTCACCATTAACGAACGCAAACCCATCCGCATTGAGGAGTTCGAGGGCGAATGCGCCTGGTGGGGCGATGAAAACGACAGCTTCAAAGCCCGCTTGGAAAACGAGCAGGCCTGGCGCGTCTCCATCGACACGATAAAAGCCGGCAACTTCAACCTCGACCTCAAGAACCCGCACAAACCCGACACTGGCGCCGGTGACGTGGACCACCTCCTGCCCGAATACGAAAAGCTCCTCGCCCAGATCGCCGAGACCCGCGCCAAATTGAAACAAGAACTCCGCCACGCATTGACTATCACCGGGGAGACTGCTGAATGAAGCTAGAAACCTTCTTTGAAAAGTTCGACAAGTTCGCCGACGCGCCCGATGCGGTCGCGA
>Ga0210405_10005965_pt1 | contig 11002 bp, 11 predicted proteins | sample IncBWH11MmetaG_FD_155492 | JGI IMG/M metagenome (GOLD analysis project Ga0210405, IMG submission 155492) | Forest soil microbial communities from Barre Woods Harvard Forest LTER site, Petersham, Massachusetts, United States - Inc-BW-H-11-M | ecosystem: Environmental > Terrestrial > Soil >... | reverse complement strand
TCGACCAGAAGGCGACGAAGTAATCGCCTGCCGATACCAGCGACAACAGAACCATGAACCAGATAGCCAGCCGCGCGATCCAATGCACCGGGAAGAAATACCCACCATAGATGGGCCATTCTTTCCAACGATGGTCAAGAATAACGGCCACCACGGAAACGATCTGCACCAGCATCTTGAACTTGCCCAGATCGCTGGCCTCGATTGCAAACCCCTCGGAAGCCGCAATCGAACGCAAGCCGCTCACAAGGAATTCCCGTCCGATGATGATCACGGCGATCCACGCCGGAACCATGCTGGGATTGAACTGTACCAGAGTGACAAAAGCACCGGCGATCAGCAGCTTGTCGGCCAGCGGATCGAGCAGCACACCCATGGTCGTGATCTGTCCGCGCTTGCGAGCAAGGTACCCGTCAATGCCGTCGGTAATCGAGGCAGCGATGAACAGAGCTGAAGCCAGCAGTTCTTTTTCGCCGCCCGTACTTTGAAAGCGGTTGGTGGAAAGAATCCAGATCAGCAGCGGGATGCTGCAGATCCGGGTGAGCGTGATGGAATTGGGAAGGTTCACCGGGTGCGCTGGCAACCGCAAGCCGGCACGAATGCCGGAACGAGCGATACCGAATTATCCTCCACCATGAATAGCGAAAGCAATGCAAGAGTAAACGCGGAGGGGCAAAGCCTGTTCAAGCGCATTCAACGGGCCCTCGCAGCGAGTGATCCTCCGCTGGGCCGAGCACGGCTGGACAACAAAAAAGCCCCTGCATGACAGCAGGAGCTAGGTTCTTGCCCTCCAGCTTTCGGCCGGACAAAATCCTCAAGCGGCGTCGGTCTCAGTCTTTGTCAGGGACTTCAGCATATTCATTCCGGTCGCGAGCAGGCCGGTCTGCGCTGGCAGCTGACCGTTCGGGGTAAGCCGGTCCATGATCATCGGCAGCACCTCGGCAATCTTGGCGCTGGCCACATCGGGCGAAATCCCCGCTTTAGCTGCAAACGCCTGTACATGCTCATTGCTGAGCACGCTCTTGATCTGGTCTGCAGAGATCGGAAGGTTCTGGCCCGTGCTTACCCAGGAGTTGACCACGTCTCCCAGTCCTTTGTCGTGAAATTGCTGCACCAGACCGCTGATGCCCCCGGGATGGTTCTTCAGAAGTTCCAGCGCGGCGCTTGCCGTCGGATTCTCTTCCGCGATATTTCCCATGACCTTGTTCTTCATGTCGTCGACGAAATTCATTTTGCCTCCTTGGAAAACGGACTCAAGATTTGGCTTTTGGTTAAGGTTGGGGCAGGGCGCGGCGCTCCGGTCTGCTGGCTCGTCGTGGAATGCTCGTTGTACTATTTTTGCTTGGCGATAATCATATCCTTGATCTTGTTGTATGTGGCCTGAGGTATCACCTTCTTGCGTACCAGGTCCGTCTTCTTGGCGTAAGGGCGTCCATCGATGATTTTCTGCGAGTACGCCGCGCCGATGCGGGGCAGCGCATCGAGTTGATCCTTGGTTGCAGAATTGATATCAACCAGGTCGGCGGAACTTGCTGCCATGGTTGACGTCGACGTCGAACTCTTGCTCCCGCTGCTGGCTTGCGCAGCACCCTGGCTCACGCAGATGCCAACGGTCAGTGCGAGGGCGAACAGCGCAAGCAGAATACGTGAAACGGGTTTCTTGCTCATGATTCCTCCTTTTAGTCTTTTTGGGATGCTTTATACCCAGCTTGCTGGGCTTCGGCTTCAGTCATGAACTTGCCGTTTTTCGTGGTGCCATACCAGCGTCCGCCTTTGTGGTAGACGCCGCTGTCAAGATTGACCCACACCTTCCCGCTGGACTTCGCAGAAGCGATCTCTGAACTTGAAGCCGTACTTCCCATGGTTGTTTGAGAAGACGCCTTCTTCGTCGGGGCGCTCGCCGGAGAACCGGCCGCAGGCTTTGCCTGAGTGGAACTCGCTGCTGGAGCGGAACTTGCCGCAGGCGCTGAACTGGCCGGGGTGGATGCTGGCGCAGTCCCAGCAGACTTCTTGCTGCTTGGAGCCGGTGTCTCCGACATCGCTGACGAACTCGCCGGAGCCGTCGATTGTGTGGTGCTATCGCTGGCCGCTGCCTTATTGCTCTTGTGACTCGTCTTCGACGCTGTTGCATCGGATGCACTCGCCGCCGTGGACTGGTCGGTCGCGTCCGCACTTGCAGACTTCGTCTTCGTGCTCGACTTCTTCTTGCTGGCAGTGGACGACGTGTCACTGGCGGCAGAATCCGGACTCGCACCCGTATCTGATTTCGCGCTCGCCTTCTTCTTGCTGGAACTCGATTTGCCGGCAGTCGATGAAGTATCGCTAGCAGAATCAGAGCCAGTTGTCGCATCGGACTTCGCGCTCTTCGTGGATTTCTTGCTGGAAGGGGTAGAACTACTCGAAGGGGCGGATTGATCCTCGGTGGCGGTTGTATCCTTCTTGGACTTTTTCTTCTTGCTCGTGCTGGTTGACGAAGTGGATTGGTCTGTCGGTGACGTACTTTGGGTCTGCGCCAATGTCGGGACTACAACTAACCCCAACACTAGACACACTCCCGCCGCCCAGGTCAGCACCCTTACTCGCAGTGTGCTCATACCGATTCCCTCCTTATAGATTTTTGCTTAATCGTGATTCTGCGCCCGATTCGGAATCTCAGGCGTAGATTCCGCGCTGCCGAATCGTATAGGCGACGCGGTCGATCGCGAGCATATAAGCCGCGATCCGGTTGTTGACACCGTGAATTTCAGCAAACCTTACCACATCCTCGAAGGCTGCGACCATGATTGTTTCAAGTTGTTCGTTTACTACGGATTCCTTCCAGAAATATCCCTGGCGATCCTGCACCCACTCGAAGTAGGAGGTGGTCACGCCCCCGGCGTTGCACAGAATGTCGGGAATCACGAAGACTCCTTTTTCCGCCAGAATTTCATCGGCGGACGCCGTTGTCGGGCCATTCGCGCCCTCGGCCAGGATCTTGCACTTCACTCGATCGGCATTGCGGCTGGTGATCTGATTTTCGGTGGCGGCGGGAATCAGAATGTCACAATCCGTGACCAGCAATTCAGCGGGGTCAGCCGCTTCAGCCTCCGGAAAACCCGCCAAGGTTCCATGCTTCTGCCGATAATCAGAAAGCGCTCGCACATCAATCCCATTCTTGTTGTAAAGGCTGCCAGTAACTTCGATAATGCCGGTAATCTTATAGCCCGCTTGTTTCATGAGCAACGCGGCATTCGAACCTACGTTGCCAAAGCCCTGCACAATGACCCGCGTAGATTCAGGCCTCATCCCCAGCTTCTTAATCGCCTCATCGCAAACGATCATGATGCCGCGACCCGTAGCCTCGCGGCGGCCCCGCGATCCTCCGATATTAATCGGCTTCCCCGTGACCACTGCAGTCACGGTCTGCCGCATATGCATGGAGTACGTATCCATGATCCAAGCCATCGTCTGTTCGTTGGTATTCACATCGGGCGCGGGCACATCTTTCTCCGGCCCGATAAACTCAAAAAGTTCCGCCGTGTAGCGCCGCGTCATGCGCTCCAGTTCGCCAATCGACATCTTATGAGGATCGCAAATCACGCCACCCTTCGCCCCGCCAAAAGGAATGTTCACCACCGCGCACTTCCAGGTCATCCAGGCCGCCAGAGCGCGAACTTCATCGAGAGTAACGTCCGGGGCATAGCGGATGCCGCCCTTGGAAGGGCCACGGGCAATGGAATGCTGCACCCGGAAACCGGTGAACACTTCCAACTTCCCATTGTCCATGGCCACTGGAATATGCACGATCAGTTCGCGAGTGGGATAGCGCAGCACTTTCCATATTCCCTCGTCCAGATTTAGTTTGTGCGCGGCCAGGTCAAATCGCGCAGTTTGCGCTTCCGTGGGATTAAGCTCCTGCTCAAGCGAAACCGATTTCGTGGCGGTAGTCATGACGATCTCCGATGATGACAAATTAACGGCAGCAATTCATGAGTGGCGGCAAACCCCAAGAAGTATAAGCAGCCAAGCACACCGAGGCAAGCGAACGTCAGTACCAATGGAGGACGGGCGTCCCCGCCCGTCGAGCTCGAGCGAAGCTCGACAGAAGCCGCGTCACCCTCGCGCCTTCTTCACCGTTGCACTCAGCGTCCCCTTCGCCAACCGCGCCGAAATCTCATCCCCGGCCTTCACCTTCGCGGCATCCTTCAACAACTTCCCCGATGCATCGAACACCAGAGCATACCCTCGCTCAAGAATCGCCAGCGGAGAAAGCGCCGACAGCGCCGTATCCATTCGCTCCACACGAACTCTGCGCTCGAGCAGCAAGTTGCGGACAGCCGAAACAATCGCCGTGGTCCGCGCGTCGAGGTCTTTCTTCATGCCCGCTAACACCCGCCGCACATCATAATGCCGAACCGCTGCGGACAAAGCCTCGAACCGCCGTCGCTGCTTCTCGAAAATATCGCGCTGCCCATGGGAAAGCCGATTCACCAGATCATCCAACCTCTGTTCACGACGATGAATCAGGTCCATCATGCGGGCGAATGCCCCATGCTGCGCCAGTTCGGTCAGATTCTGGCGAGCAATGAGCAAGTGATAGCGCATCGCTTTTTCAAGCCGCCGGTGCAGCCCTCCAAGTTGCTCATCCACTTCCAACCGTGAACGTATGACCAACTCCGCCGCTGCCGAGGGCGTAGGCGCTCGCAGGTCAGCAACGAAATCAAGAATGGTGAAGTCAGTCTCGTGCCCAACCGCAGAGATCACAGGAATCGCGGAAGCCACAACCGCCCGCGCCAGTCCTTCGTGATTGAACGCAGCCAGATCCTCCGCCGAGCCTCCGCCCCGGGCCACGATAATCACATCCACATTGTGCGCTTTATTGAAGTAGCGAATCCCCGCCGTGACTTCGAGCGCAGCCGCTTCGCCCTGCACCTGTGCGGGGAAAATCAGAACGTTGGCCGTATCGTGCCGTCGCCGCAGAATATTCAGGATGTCGCGCAACGCCGCCGCCTGCGGCGAAGTCACAATCCCAATTCTCGCAGGCAGAGTAGGGATCGCCTTCTTGCGCGCCGCATCAAACAATCCCTCCGCTTCGAGCTTGGCCTTGAGTTGCTCAAACGCAATCTGCAAAGCCCCGGCGCCCTTGGGCTCGACATACTCGGCCGCGACCTGCAACTCTCCGCGATCCTCATAAATCGTGACCCGCCCGCGCACCACGACCTGCAGGCCGTTCTCCGGACGGAAGCGCAACAGCCGCGCCGAAGACCGAAACATCACCACCCGAATCTGCGCATTCTGATCTTTGAGAGTGAAATAAAGATGCCCCGAGTCATGCGCCCGGAAATTCGAGATCTCCCCTTCCACCCAGACGTCGCCATACTCCCGCTCCAGATTCGTACGCACCGCCGCCACCAGATCACGCACCGTCCAGGTGCGCCGTTCCGCGGGACGAAAACTGAAACCAAGCTGATCGGCGGAAGCCATGAAGGGAAGTTTACCGCAGAGCCGAGAACAGCGAACCGAGAACCGAGAACTACTTGCGCAACTTCCCGATGAAATACATCAAAACCGAAAGCACAACACTGATCACAATCGAAGTCGCCAGCGGAAAATAGAAAATCGTATTCTTCCCGCGATAAACAATGTCCCCAGGAAGCCGCCCAAGCGGCAGGTTGGTCCGGCCGAGCAGAACGAACACCAACCCGACAACCACGATGGCCGCACCGAGAAACACCAGCACTTTGCCCAGGTCCGCCACGGCAAAAGTCTAACTCACTCGCGCCCTCTGCGCGGGCGGCCGAGAATGCTAGAATCTGCTCTCATGAAATGCCGTCTGATCTTCTCCGCACTCTTACTCGCTGCCATCGTTATCCACGCGCAAGATACTTCCGAGGTCGAACTCACCGCCGAGCCCCATCACCACCTCGCCCTCGAAAACAAATATGTGCGCGTGTTTCAGGTAGAGGTCCCACCCCATGACGCGACCCTCATGCACACCCATCACCATGACTACGTCTTCGTTACGCTCGGCGCCTCGCAAGTCGAGAACGACGTCAAGGGCAAGCCGCCAGTCACGCTCAAGCTGCAAGATGGCGAAGCCCGTTTCGTCGCCGGCAACTTCGCCCACATCGCGCGCAATTTGGCCGACACGCCCTTCCGCAACGTGACCGTCGAATTTCTGCAGGACGAAGCCGCCCACAAAACTCCTCCAGCGAAATGGGACGAAGACCGCGGCCTGCACGTCTTCACCGGAGGCACGCAAGACATCATCTTCGTCCAGGACGGCGTGCGCGTCTCCGAAACCGAATTGCAACCCGGCGCCACCATGCCCAGCCATCACCACTCCGGCCCGCACTTGCTGATCGCGGTATCCGACCTGCAAATGCGCAGCGATATCGTAGGCCAGGGCCCCATGCCGGGCATTTTCAAGTCCGGCGACGTGAAGTGGCTCCCCGGCGGCTACACCCACACCCTGACCAACGTAAGCAACCAGCCAGCCAAGTTCGTAACCCTGGAATTCCACTGACCTGCCAGGATGGTGTGGGAGAGAGCCGCCCCCGGCTGTCCAATCGAGCGAAGCTCGACTTTTTAATGTGACGGGTGCCCCACATCTCGCGGTTTTCGAGATGTGGGTTTCTCCCCGGCCGCACTCCGATTCCCGATTCGGGAAAATCTTGTCAAGAGGCAAAAACCACCCGATTCCCCCCAACTCCATGCAGCCTATACAAATATAATTCTCGAATTATGGCGGGTTTACCCATTCCTTTGTGATATAATGAAGTTATAGTAAATAGCTAAAGACCAGCGGCCCACCCAGGCCGCTTTTTTATTGGTAGCTCGTGTGGCGCGGACACTCCTGTCCGCGGATTTTGACTCAAAGAATCCACGTCCAGGCAAAAATGACAAATCAAGGAATCGACATCCAGCACCCCAAGCTCCGGGGCGAATGGGCCGAACTGCGTTTCATGGCCCGCGCTGCCGAGCACGGACTCTGCATCGCCAAGCCCTGGGGAGACATGGCCCGCTACGACTTCGCCGTCGAACACAACGGCCGCTTCCTCCGCATCCAGGTCAAATGCACCAAATACAAACGCGGACGCTCCTACAAATGCCACGTAACCCACAACGGCATCCCCTACGCCCAGGACCAGGTAGACTTCATAGCCGCCTACGTAATCGAAGCCGACGTCTGGTACATCATCCCGACCGCAGCCCTGGAAGGCCGAATCCACGTAATGCTCTCTCCCCACCGCCAAAACTCCAAATTCGCCCAATACAGAGAAGCCTGGAACCAACTCCGCAACCAATAGCACCGTCAGTGTAGAGCGGACACTCCTGTCCGCTGCTGTTGCCTGTCGTCCCGCTAATAACCGTGATCCGCCTAATAACTGTCATCCCGAGCGCAGCCGAGGGACCTGCTGTTCTCTTACGTCAACAACACTGCGTCAAGGCATTCTCACCATAGGTGTGAGTCAGTTTGATTCCGAGCAGTCCCCACCAACCCCAGCCCCAAAGGGGCGGCAGAAAATAGCCCAGGACGAAGTCCAGGACGCCAGTCCGGACGAAGTCCTGGGTAAGCCCAGAAAAAAGATTCAGGCCCCGCAGGGAACCGTGGCGTTTGTGCGTTGCGGGTAAGCTGTGATCCGGGCGTGTGTTTCGCGGTTTGCGGGCACGCGAACTGCTTTCTGGTTTGGATGGCGCAAGACTGACTTTTCCCGGTGCAAGTGGGGTAGGATAAAAGGGATAGAAGCTGAGGCTCTTCCTTATGATGGCTCCATTGCCCCCGGCAGCACGCCTTGAAGGTACAACGCTCCAGTCAGGGTGGCGGGTAACTAAACTAATCCCGAAGCAGCCCGGGCAAACGGGGGGCTGCTTCTCTTGCTCCTACGCAGTCGAAAAAGATGGCAGGCGGGCGTTTCTGAAGGCCTTGGACTACTCGTAAGCTGAACAACTCTCCCAGCAATCCGGAATCGATACACCGACCGCTCTTCAGATACTGATCGAGGCGTACAACTTCGAACGAAACTTGTTGAAGGAATGTAACAAGAGACGCATGGATAGGGTGGTCATCGCAATCGAAGACGGGAGTATCAAGGTTGAAGACGGCGTATTCGGGACCGTGAATTACTTGATTTTCGAGGAGGCTGACGGGGATGTTCGCAGCCACCTCGCCATTGCACAGAAGGTTGAGCTGGCTTGGATATTGCGATGCCTGCACCACCTGGCAACCGGCGTGTATCAGTTGCACTCAGCGGATGTCGCACATCAGGATCTCAAGCCCTCTAACATCCTCGTGTTTGGCGGCGCAACATCGAAGGTGGCTGACCTCGGGTGCGCCTCCGTCAAAGGGGTGCCATGCCCGCGAGATGGCCTCGAAATCGCGGGGGACGGCACGTATGCTCCGCCGGAACTGCTGTATCACTACAATGACCCCGACTGGAGCCGGCGACGTCAAGCTTGTGATGAATACCACGTGGGCAGCATGGTCGTTTTTTTCTTTTGCGGGCTTGGAATGACCGCCATGATCCTCAAGCATCTTCCCCCTGAGCATCATTTCCCGGTTTGGGCCGGTACCTATACCCAAGTGCTTCCAGAAGTGCGTAATGCATTTGGCAAAGCCGTGCGAGAGTTTGAGAATAGTGTTTCTGGCATGCAGCTGAAGGCCGCATTGCGTGAGGCGGTAACCCAGCTTTGCGACCCCGACCCTTTGCTACGAGGACACCCGGCGAACCGCATAACAGGGGCAAGTCAGTATTCTCTGGAGCGGTACGTAGCCTCTTTTAACCTGCTGGCGCAAAGAGCAGAGATTGGGATTCTAAGCTAGAGCAACGTGTTTCTCGAAAACAGAAATCGGCGCGTGGTGCCGCGATGGCGCGATCACAAGACAACTTTGGCTTTGCGTGAACTCTCAAATGCCAAGGCAAAAAGCCCGATTTCCGCCGACGACACGGCGGCGCTCGCTCAACGTGCCTCGGAGTGGCATAACAATACGACAATCTGGCATGCAGCGGACCTTCTCAGCTCCGCCTACGTGGTCGGGGTTCCTGATCATTATATGGACGCCATCGATTTTATTCTGGCGCACCCCGAAGGCGCTCCGGCTCCGCTAGTCGACTTGGCGAAAAAAGCCGCGATCCCCGTTGAGAGAGAGCTCGCCGATGTGCATCAGGTGGACGAAGAAGAAGAGATAAGAAGACGCATCCACAACGCTAGGGCGAGGCTGCGAGACGAACCGCGAAATGCAATCCTCTGGGTTGAGTTGTCGAGGATGTACATGCTTGTCGGTGAGAGCATTCGAGCTCTAAGGAGTATGGAGGTCGCCGCTCAGCTTGGAGCCGATAGTCGTGTCGTGGTCCGCTCAGCGGCGCGGCTCTTTCTGCACGAACGTGACTCATCCAGGGCTCTGCAGGTCATTCGGCGGGCGTCTGGAGCTAAAACCGATCCTTGGCTGCTGGCGGCGGAGATCGCAGTCGCATCAGCGTCCAACTCGCCGCCTCTTCTCGCGAAGGCTGGCCGCCTTAGGAACGATGATACCAATCTGTCGGAGTTCGAACGGACCGAGTTGTCAAGTGCTCTGGCAACGCTTGAGCTTGAGAGCGGCAAAGATCGTAAAGCGCGCCAGCTCTTTCGGCGCTCGCTGAGCGCCCCAAACGAGAACAGCGTTGCGCAGGTAGAGTGGGCCAATAGGCAAATCGGCGGCCTTGAAATCCAGGGTAATCTTTTCCATGTACCGCGCTCGTTCGAGGCTAGTGCTCAGATCTGCCTGAGCAACGGGGAGTGGAGACGCGCAATTGAGTACGGGGAAAATTGGCTACGTGACCAGCCCTTCTCTAAGAGCCCGGCTACCTTCACCTCGTATGTAAGCTCACTTATCGAGGAGTACAAGAGATCTATAGGAATACTCCGGACGAGCCTCAAACTGAATCCCGGCGATTCCTTGCTGATCAATAACCTCGCGTTTGCCCTCGCAAGCAGCGGCGACGTAAACGAGGCCACTAAAATATTGCGAGGGACCGACTATAAGAAGTCAACCGGTACGCGGGCGATCACTCTCTCAGCGACCCACGGACTTGTGTTCTTTCGAGCCGGGATGCCTGAACTTGGGAGAGAACTACCGACTTGCAATAGAAAAGGCTACCGTCTCCGGTAATCAGAAGTATCGTTTAATGGCGGACCTTTATCTGGCTCGCGAGGAACTTCTCGCAGCCACCCCTGTGGCAGACGCCACCGCGAAACAGGCGCTGGCCGGCGCGGCCAACTCAACCGATCGCGAGGTGACCGTGATCGCGGACCAAGTACGCCGACTTTGCGAGAAGGCAATCGAATCGGAGACACGCTCGGCTCGCTCGATTTCGTGAGATCGCAAACTCCCACTTGCATTTCCCAAATTCATCTGGTATAAACAATTCACCGAGAGCAGTGTGCGTGGCTAGCCGGTCGTTTTTCTGAAACTCTCGTCGCAGACCCGGCATCGAATCAGAAGTAAAGTTATTTAGCCCCGGCCACGGGGTTTCATTCGGGGACAAGGCTCCTCGAAGGGTTTAAGCGTTTTTCGCAAGAACCTCCATAAGATCTTTTATCAAGTGAATGGTCTTCTGAGTCGGCTCGTGCCGAAAAGGCACTTGTGTTGGACCAGGAGATACGTTCTGTTGCGTGTCCAGAAAGAGCTTGGCTCTCCGCATGTGCATAAGCAGTGGAAATTATGTGCACACGGCGGGTTGACAGTTCGCAGCCGGACTAGTAGGTTAGACAGGTTTTCTTTACAAGTTTCGAGGACAGTCGGTTTCGTTGTAGACGCGAGCGTTCGCGCTCGTGATCTGAAATCGCCTGGACAGAAAGCGCACCGCTCAGGCGGAAAGCGATTCGGTCTTTGACAACTAGGTTGAACGTGCCAGTCGTGAGATGGAAGTCTCGGGTTCGAATCCGAGCGATCTCACAAGATAGGCCATCCCATGCCTTCGAGCATGAGGATGGCAGTCTGCCAACTACCCGTCGGCAGACGAACAGGTTTCAAATGAGAGTT
>Ga0210405_10005962_pt1 | contig 11003 bp, 15 predicted proteins | sample IncBWH11MmetaG_FD_155492 | JGI IMG/M metagenome (GOLD analysis project Ga0210405, IMG submission 155492) | Forest soil microbial communities from Barre Woods Harvard Forest LTER site, Petersham, Massachusetts, United States - Inc-BW-H-11-M | ecosystem: Environmental > Terrestrial > Soil >... | reverse complement strand
TCTCTGGAACAGCATTTTTCATTTCTTCCGGGACTCCTGAAGGGTCTTGGCCTTTCCGCCAACTACAGTTACACGCAATCCCGCGTGACCTTCCCGACCACTTTCGACGGCGGCCGCATCGACAACGCTCCCCTCTCGCGCCAGGCTCCCAACACCTGGAACATCAGCCCGACCTACGACAAAGGACGCCTCTCGGTTCGCTTCGCCATCAGCCACAACGACGCCAACATCGCCTTCTACAACTACACCCATGTCGACGCAGCCACCGATAAGGATCCCATCCTCGGGCTCCGGGGCCCGGGTGGCGACGTCTACTTCTACGCCCACACGCAGTACGACATCCAGGGAAGCTATCGTGTCCACAGGGGCCTCAGCTTAGAGGCTTCCGGCCTGAACCTCAGCAACGAGGTGTTCGGCTTCTACCAGGGCAGCGGCATCTATCCCATCCAGCGCGAATACTACAAGCCAACCGTTTCGTTCGGCATGCGCTGGACCTCCTCGCCTGAATAATCATCTCCGTCGCGCACTCGGTCCGCCGAATGCGCACACGATCCGCCGGCCACCACAACCTTCGGGGCGCGAGCGATTTCGCTCGCGCCCCGCAGTTCCTTTTTTCTGTCATCCCGACCGGAGTGGCCGATTTTCTCTTTCGTTCGCGCCGCGCGAACGTCGGCCACGGAGCGGAGGGACCGGGGCAAGGTTGCAGACTCAACCACCGATTCAATGGGAGCGACGAACTGTCTGAACATCAGCTTGGAAAATCCTCACTCAAATCTCGGAATTTCGGGTTCATGGAACGGATCAGTGCCAATTTTTTCTCACGCCGCCAGCTTTTGATTTGCTTTTCGCGGCGGATTGCCGACTTGGGCTGACCATGCGGCTCGAAATAAACCAGCCGCATAACATCGTATTTCTTCGTGAAGCCGTCGACGAGTTTCTGTTTGTGTTGCCGGACTCGGCGTTCCAGAAAATTCGTAACGCCGGTGCAGAGAACACCGGAGGCGCTGGCGAGGTGTAGACGTGGTAAACGGGCCATTTGCGGATCCTCCGTTCAAGATTTCGGGCGCGCCATCGGTTAGCGTTGGACAGGGGTTGGTTGCCGCGGTCCCTCCACTCCGTGGCCGACGTTCGCGCAGCGCGAACGGAAGAAAAAGTCGGCCATTCCGGTCGGGATGACAGAGTCGGGGAGGGCGCCGTGCTCGGCGTGGTTGGACCAGGGAACCGGTATATCCCCCCCCACCCAGGGGGCCTTGTATGTGCGGGAATGATTGGGGTTAGGGGAAGCTGACAGTCTACAGTTGATAGTTCACAGTCGAGAGTTCGGAAAGAAACTGCGGGAGAAAGATTTGACGCAGAGGGCGCTGAGAGCACAGAGATCGCTGAGCCGGAATCGGAGTGGGGGAGGGGAAAAGGCATGGGGGATCAGGAAGTACGGTGGTTGGGTGGCTGGGAAGGGGGATTGGGGGCGGGGGATTGGGATTGTTCCTGGGCGAAGCGGGAGGCGGCATCTTTGAAGGCGGGGTTGAGTTTGCCGTATTTGGGGTTGTAGGCGAGGTCGAGGGTTTTGAGGAGAGCGTTGGAGAGATCGTGGGAGGCTTGGCGGACCTGCTTGCTGCCTTTGGAGGTGAGGATGATCTGGGCGAGGTAGCCGAAGGTGGCGGCGCGGCGTGTGGAAATACGGTTGGCGGCGAGGGCGCGGAAGACGCGGGACATGGCGCGGTGAACGTCGTCTTCAGAGGGGGGATCGTTCTCGAAGAGGCCGATTTCCTGCAGGAGGTCTGCGTTGTGTTCTTCGGCGGGGCGGGGTTTGAGGGCGGTGCCGTGGGAGCGGCAGTAGCCGTTGAGGGAAGGGACGGAGGGCATGCAGCAGCCGCGTCCATCGGCGAAAACGAAGTTGCAAAGATCGTAAGGTGAGCCAGATCGTTTCGTTGTCATGGGCGAAGTATATTCATCAGGTAACTAGATGTCTAGTTACAGGAGGTTACATGCGCGTTCGAATGGTGTGGAAGACGTTTCGAAAGGCGGAAGTGTCCGTTCGAATTGGCAGTGGAGCCGCCTCTTCCCCATCCCACCCTTTCAAACCAAGGGTGGGGCACCCGGCACCCGCCGCACTCCAAATGTGGTTTTAGGCGGATGCGGCGACGATGCGTTCGCGGATGTCGGTGGGCAGGAGCCGTGCCTTGCGGGTGTTGATGTCAATGCAAACGCCGGTCAAGAAAGTGCGCGCGGCAAGTTCCTGGGTCTCCTGATTTGTCATTTCGTGGCAAAAGATGAGGGTTTTTTCGCGAACCTCCTGGAAGGTCGAGCGGATGGAAATGGTGTCGCCGGCGAGCAGTTCGCGTTTGTACTCGATGCGCTGTTCCACCGCGACCAGGCCAATCCCTTCCTGGCGCAGGCGCGAGGAAGGCAGCCCCACGGACGCAAAAAGCTGCCAGGTGGCCTCATCAAATTTGCCCACGTACCACATCACGTTCATGTGGCCCATGTGATCGCAATGCCAAGGATAGATTGTTCCAAGATACGTAAGAATTGGTTCCGCCATGGTTTGTCCACAACTCTTCGCTCAGAGATTCGCAGCGAATCTCATTCTACCTAAATCGCTCTCGAAACTGGCGACAAGGAGGGGCCCGCCCCAGCAAAACGCGCAGGGGTAGTCCACGCAAGAGGTATTCGGAATTTAAGGCTGTGCCACCCGCCCGCGTTTTGGACTCGCGTCTATTTAGCGCAGGGGTGTATTAGAATCGCGCGTATATGGTGTATCGCAGAGGATTTCTCCCTGAGATTTGGGCACTCGCACGTTTCATGCTGCGCAAAAAGGCGGGAGTAATTGGAGTAGGGGTTCTGTTGCCGATAGGGCTGGCTATGCTCTATGGAGGAGATTATGTTCTTGGAATCATAGCCATCGGCCTAACGGCCGCCTGTTGGATAGCTGCCTGGCTGATCTCTGAGGAATTGCAAAACCGAAAGCCACAGGCCCCTAGAAAACAGAAGTATGCCCAGGTTGAGAAATATAGGCACGACAGACGACGGTACATGATTTGGAAGTTCAGCGTTCCCGGTATTATTGTAGCTGCGTTTTTCCTGAGTTCGCTGTTCGTTAACTACAAGCGAGAGGAAGCAATTCTAAAGGAATTGGATGGATTTCTGTTGCCAGCGAGTGACCCTGATCCTCCGAATAGTTGCAAGTTTGAGATAGCTGGCCACAACATGATGCGTGACTCTGCCCTCAAGGTCTTCCTAGGGAAATTTATGGTTTCATATTCATCTTTCCCACACAAAATCTTCACGATTAACGGGAAGAACCCACTGGTGCTTAACCGTGATTCCTCGGGAAGAATCGCTTTGACAATGGACATATTCGATAAGGACGAAAAAATAGTAGTGAGGTTCGACGACGGTCACTTCACGGTGAATCAAAACGCGCGGTTAGACATGAATAGACCGGACAGAAGCACTCTGATTATTCATGACAATTATGGCAACGAGGTACTGAACATTCGGTATTTGAACAAACAAGCCGTTGTCATTTCAGCCCTATTGCAATTCTCGCATGCAAACCCTGTTCGGATCCAAAAGACACAATTTGCCGATGTCTGCTTGGGGGATGTGGGTTCTGTTGGAATAAACTTTGATTCTCCAAAATAATTTTAAGGCGGGTGGTCCGGGCCACCCGCCGACGGTGGTGCACCCGGCGGTGATGTTGTCTGGTCCTCGCCATTCGAACGGGCAACCTTTGCGATTAGAAGTGGTGATTCGAGGTGTTGGGGGAGAAGAATCTGTCGCACCTACGGCGCTTCGGATTTTGTTGCTTGGGCTCCCAGCGCTTACGCACTGGGCTAATTTCTGCCGCGCCTCCGGCCCTACGCGCCCAGAGAACTGGCTGAAGCCGCGGGTTATTGAGAACTAGCCTCGATACGCTTGCCAAGTTCCTGGATGCCGTCTCGATTTAGTTTATTTTGTTCAAGCAGATCGACGAGTTCAGACTCCAGAAGGATGTACCTGTCCACCACGAAGATCACGCGGTTACCTTGAGTGCGGAATGGACCATGGAAGGCGATGCCCTGAATTTTAAGCGAATCTATGATCGCTTCAACGGACACGGGCGCGGAATCGCTTCTGGCCTTCCCCATGATTGGGCCCTCCAGCGCACACCAAATTTGCCGAACTCTCCCGGCTGGTCAGGAGAGGTCTAGGGTAACAGGTCGAGTAAGCTATGTCTAAGATAACTACATAAGTATGAGATTAATTTATTGTAGTGGTAAAGGTTTTGTTCCCGGTCTCAAAGATTCGCAAAACGGCGGGTGGCGCACGCGGAACTGCTCGGGGAAAACCCAGGAGGCTGGCTTGAAAGACCAGCGCTACATGGAAGAATGCCGACACACCAAGAGCACAGGCAAGAGTGCCTGTGCCACAGTGGCGGCGTAGAATGTGCAGGTCGGGAGGGTGGCGATGGAACTTTATATTTTCGGAAAATTCCTGGTGCTGGATGGGAAGGAGAGTGCCTTCGAGGCGGCGCTGGGGGAAGTGGTGACGGCGACGCGGGCGGAGGCGGGGTGTTTGGAGGTGCATGGGTACCGGGGGGTGCGGAATGCGCGGCTGTACTACCTGCATTCGCGATGGAAGGATGTGGAGACTTTCGAGGCGCACGCGAAGTTGCCGCATACGGAGAAGTTTTTGGAGCGGGTGGAGGGGTTGCTGGCGGAGGCGCGGGATGTGAAGCGGTGTGTGAGGATTGTTTGAAGGCAGTCTACAGTCGACAGTCTACAGCTTACAGCTAAGACAGGGATTTAACGCAGAGAGCGCTGAGACGCAGAGGACGCTGAGATCGGAACGGAGAAGAGCGGAATTTCACCACAGAGGACACGGAGAGCACAGAGAGGGGACCCACCCTATGCAAAAGGCGCATAGGGTAGGCCACCCGGAAAGAGGAACTGGTTACTTGGAGGCGGGGGTGCTGGACGGCTGGCTGGCGCTCTTGGACTCGAGTTCGAGGGAGAAGCGCTTGCCGTTCGGGTAGATGGCGGTGAGCGAACGGGAGCCGTCGGTTTCGGCGGCGGAGCCGTAGGCGTCTTCGGTGTTGCGAGTGGCCTGCTCGATGAGATGAGCCGGGAAGGTGGCGATGGTCTGCTTACCCTGCGAAACGGTGACCTGGACGTTGGATCCGGAGCCGTCCCACGTGATGGTGTAGTGTCCGGGGTTGAGCGCCTTGCCTTCGACGTTCACCTTTTCATAGAGCTGGAGCGAGCCCTTGTTGGAATCGCCGGCGAAAGCGGCCGAAGAGAGAAGCAGCGCCGAGCCGAAAAATGCGAGAGAGAGTTTCGAGAGTTTCATGAAATTTCCTTTCAAAATACCGCGGGCACGCTGCGAAAAAACGGGCGTGTTCTGCGCGGGCGAGTTTCAAATTCGCTGGTCGTAGATTTGACGCTGGGGGAGAGCCGGCGTTACGGAAATATGTATCGAAAAAGCGGGAAAGAATGAATCGCTTGGAACAATTATTTTGATGTTTCCAATTGCGAGTTCGATGCATCAGCAGGAAGACGGAAATTGGAAAATAGAAATAAGAAAGTTGTTAGGAAAGCGATTATTTTTTGATGCCGGTGAGGCGGACGACCAGGACCAGGGCGTCGTCGGTAGCGGTGTGGAATTTCTGCATAATCCGGCCGGCGGCGTACTGCGGATTTTCGCGGGCGGAAACCGTTTCGACATAGTGGCCCTTGACGCCGTCGGTGGAGAAGAAGAGGGTGTCGCCTTCGCTGACAGGAAGAACAGCGGCCTGAAGAGCCGGCAACCGCGAGCCGACGACGCCGCCACGGAGAAGCAGCATTTCGGGAAAATTCGAGCCGCGGGGGACGACGCGGGCGAGCGCGCCCACGACATTGCCGACGCCGAGCCACGTCATCATTCCGTGGTCGAGGTCGATCGAGGCAACGCTGAGCACCACACCGCGAGTGGACTGCAGCGAGCGATGACATTCCTCGACGAGCGAGATGATCGGTTGATCGGCGCCATTGGACAAAATGGAAGCGGCGGTATTCGCGGCGTTGGCGGCTTCTTCGCCGTGGCCGATGCCGTCGATGGCGGCGACGAGAAGGCCGCTGGGCCGGACGCGGAGGACGTGGATATCGCCGGAAGTGCCTTCGCCGGGAAGCGCGAAATTGGCGACACCGTATTCGACGAGTGGATGCTCTAGAATTTCCATTTTGTCACCGTCACAATCGTTCCTGCGCCCGGTTGCGAAGCGAGTTCGAATTCATCCATCAGGCGGCGCACGCCGGGTAAGCCAATTCCCAGGCTGCCGGAAGTGGAGAAGCCATCGCGCATGGCCCGCGGGATGTCGGCAATACCAGGGCCCTCATCAGAGGCGACGATGAGGAGACCCTCGCGCGTGGAATTGTAAATAGCATTCATGGCGATCATGCCCTCCCCTGCGTAAGAGACGATATTCCGGGCAAGTTCCGAAATGGCAGTGGCGATTAGCGTGGCGTCGCTAATGGAGAACCCGATTTTTGTGGCAAGGGCGCGGCCCCTTTGCCGGGCCACGACGATGTCACGTTCGGATTTGATCGGCACCCTGCATTCTGCCTCCATCACCGTGGCTCACGGGCAGCTCGGCGGTGAAGAGAGACGACGGCGGCATCCGATTTGCGCGGAGGAATCAAGTATGCGATCTCCAATACTCGAGGCGGGCGGGCCCCGGGTCGTCCGAAGTGGATTCCGCGCACTGCGCAGGCCACTGCCTGGAACACCTGAATCCTGAACAGAAATAGCAGGAGAATCCTGCGGCCTCAATCGAGCGCACGCCTGATTAAGACATCGGGTAAATACCGGAGGGACGGAGGATGGCTGCCGAGATTAGCGGGGAAGATGCCTGGAGCAGGAAGCGGGGACGGAGAGGCTTTGGCCGGGGCGGAGGAGGTTGGCGTCGCGCAATTGGGGATTGGCTTGGGCTATGCACGGCCAGGCGGCGCCGCTGCCGAGCTGGGAAGCGGCGATTTTCCAGAGGGAGTCGCCGCTGTGGATGGTGATGCTTGAGGGCTGCACGCGGGAACGAAGCTCGGTTGCGGGGACAATCAGCATGACGCCGGGTTGGAGGCGATTTGGATCGGAGATGCCGGGATTGGAGGCAAGGAGTTCGTTCCAGCGGGAGCCGCTGCCGAGATGGCGGCAGGCGAGTTTCCAGAGGGAGTCGCCAGGTTGAATGCGGATTTCTTTGGCACGGCTGATGTTGTTCACGATCGGAGCAACGGGGGCGTTGCGAGGCGCAAGAGAGGGACGCGCGGGAAGCGGTTTCGATGGGAGCAGCAAATTCGGTGCGGCGGCAGGCGGCGCGGTGCGGACTGCGGGAGCGCGAGGAGCTACATCTGCGAAGGAGATGGATGGTTTCGGGGGCGCGGACAAATTTGGTGAGAGAGGCGCGCGATTGCTGGGAAGAGATGATGAAAAACGTTGGCGAGCGAATGGGTCGCGGCGGGAGGGAGCGACTCGGGGCAGCGCCTTTACGTTTTGGCGCGGATGCGAATTTGGCGAAACCAGTGGTGCGACGGGTTTCACTGGCGATGCAAAAGGAGGTTGTGAGAGATCCATGGGGAAGCGCGAGGCAGGTTGGCGCTTTGCTGCTTCAGCGGCTTCAGAATTTTCTAGTTTTTGGCGGCGGTAACGGCGGGCTACTTCTCCAAGGCTTTCGGGAGCGGAATTTTTTTCGGCGTTGACGGAAGGCTCGGCTGGCTTGGCGGGCGTTGGCGCGGGATTATTTTTGCGGGCTTCGACGCGGGAGCGATCCTGGTGGGTGAGAATTTGCGATTGCTTTAGATCTTCGTTGGTGTAGACATGAGTTTCTTTTTTCTGCTGTGCGGCCTTGCGCGCTTTTTCCTGGCGGGCGGCTTCGGCAACTTGCTGGGTGTCCTGTTGCGCATCTTGCGCGCGGGCAGGCAGGCCGAAAATGGATGTGGACGCGCAGAAACACAGCACGGCGCACAGGCCAAGTGGCCGGCTGGGGGCCCGTCGAGAGTGGGGCGTGCGGCTCATCAATTTTTATGAAACCGCCCTGGGGGACTCCAGAGCCGAGGCAACCCTAATTTCTGGGGTGATTGTACCCTTGAAAGGCGGTGGTAGGGCAATAGATTTGTGCGAAAGAGGCATCCCCCGGAAGTACTGGAACGAGAGGCCAGTTGCGAGGGAGGCTCCGGAGTGGTGAGGAGTTGAAGCAACAAGGTTGCTGAGCTAGCCTGCTGAGGACAGGAACGTGAGACCAATCGCAAGGAGAGCGCCGTGGCGAACCATTATTTGCTGAAGACGGAACCGACTGTATATTCGTTTGCGGATTTAACGAAAGACCGTGAGACGGAGTGGGATGGAGTTTCGAATCCCACGGCGGTTAAGAATTTGCGCGAGATGAAACCCGGGGCGCGGCTGATTATTTATGAAACTGGTGATCGGAGAAGCGCTGTGGGGACGGCGACGGTGGTGTCCGTAAATGCGAAGGATCCGAAGAAGCCGGTGGTGAAGATTAAGGCGGAGAAGCCATTGGCAAAAGTGGTTCCGCTGGATGAGATGAAGAAGGAGAAGATTTTTAAGGAGTCGCCACTGGTCAGGATTGGGAGATTGTCGGTGGTCCCGCTGACAGAGGAGCAGTATGAGTTTTTGGTGGGAAGGTAGAGGGAATCAATCGGTGTTAGCGGGGTGATCGATTGTGGGGGCGGGTTGGAGGAGATCCCACTTGTTGCCGTAGAGGTCTTCGAAGACGGCGACGGTGCCGTAGGATTCCTCGCGCGGAGTTTCTAGGAAGCGGACGCCGCGGGACTGGTAGGCTTTGTAATCGCGCCAGAAGTCGTCGGTGTGGAGGAAAAGAAAGACGCGGCCACCGGTTTGATTGCCGATGGCGAGGGATTGCTCGGGAGTGTCAGCTTCGGCGAGGAGAAGAGAGGCGCCGCGGGAGCCGGGAGGAGCGACGAGGAGCCAGCGCTTATTGCCGGGCAGCGGGGTGTCCTGCAGCAGGTGAAAGCCGAGTTTCTGCGTGAAGAACTCTAAAGCTTCGTCATAGTTCCGCACCAGCAGAGTCAAGTGAGTAATGGACTGGGACATGGAGGGGGATTATCGCACTGGAATGTGAGAGGGCAAAGGGTGCAGCACCCGGCTAATGCCAAAAGTGTGCCAAATAGGATAGATTTACGCCAGTGTGTTAGCGCACCATTTTCGAGTGAAAAAGAAGGAACTGAACACAAAACAATTGCTCTCCGTGCCTTGCCCTTCGTGTGGTGTCGCGGCAGGGCAGCGCTGTTTGCTGCATTCAGGCGCCCTGCGTTCAGGACCACACGTGGACCGGAAGCTTTCCGCGATTGAGGCCATTGAAACGCAGCATCCAATATCCCAGGAGAAGCGGAGGCCAAATCAACCCATGAGGTCCAACGTAGATGTTCTGCCCAAAATTTCATTCGATTTGGGCGGAGTGGTCACACGGAATGAAAGCTTCGCACCAGGAGGAACTATATTCTCTCAAGGCGATATTGCCGAGACGCTCATGTACATTCAAAAAGGCCGGGTGAAACTCTCTGTGACCTCCAGGACACACAAGGAGACAATTGTCGCCATTCTGGGGCCAGGCGAATTTCTTGGCGAAACGTGTCTTGGAAGTCAGAAAACTCGTTTGCGCACTGCCACTGCGATTGTACCCACGACTCTACTAGTCATTGAAAGAAACGAAATGATCCGAGCGCTCAACGCTGACCATGCGCTTTCCTACGCCTTTCTGTCTTATCTGATTTCGCGCAATATTCGGCTCGAGGAGGATTTAGTCGACCAGGTTTCTCATAGCAGCGAGAGACGGCTCGCCCGCGCGCTTCTGCTGCTCGCAGGGCCCGGGAATCGGCGCAAGCGGCACAGATTTAGCGGAATATCGCAAGAGACCCTGGCAACGATGATCGGCACTACGCGCCCGCGCGTTAACCTCTTTATGAATAAGTTCAGAGTGCTTGGATTCATCAAATACCGTGGCTCTCTCGACGCGCACGGCGGGATAAAGATCAACACCTCCCGTTTGGCAAAGGTTCTCCGCAAATAGCTTCAGTCGCGCGACTCGGCGATCTGAAAGTCTCGAACGCCTGCAATCCGCCGGGAGTGACTTGGCTAATGGGGATCTTGTGCGGCTCTTGGGTGCTCGGCACAGACATGAGATGCGAACTCGTTGTCGCGTTCCTCTCCGAACTTCGTCTTCATCTCTTCAATGGAATTGGCAGCGAACGTCCGTGAGGGGTTGAAAACCCAAGCGCATTCGGAACAAGCCCAGCCCTGAAAATTCGTTCTTTCGACCCATACTAGTTTGCGACGCATCGGCGCCATGGCCACCTCGCGATTTGGTGCAGTTAAGGTCATCTAAATGACCGTGTAGCAGCGGTGTTCCGCGCCACTGCGAGGACAAAAACCGCTCTCTTCATTGCGCTGAGCGAGGTTCCGCGCGAGTCATCGCTTGTCGAACACACCTCAACATCTTGCTGAATGCACGAGGCCTAAACTTAGCGATCGGAAGGGGTTGCTGTCTGTGGGGTATCCAACACTGGCGAGAATTGCTATCTCAGTCCGGGTTCATCCTCGAACGGTTAAATGACGTCGTAGCACTCACTGGCGGATTTCTCCAGTTTCCTGCGGTTCACAATCTTCACTGCGCCTCGCAGGTAATCTATAATCCCTTTTTCTTGCAGTACGGACGCCGCCAGGCTCACAGTGGAGCGGGCGATGTCCTAGAGGAAATCAGGCAAGGAAGGCTTTCCAATTTTATTGTCCTGATTTTTTCGTGCAATCAACTTCTTACCTCTGGTAGGCTCACACGCATGCGATTTCACCAAATTTTTGTTTTTTCTCTGGCCCTGGCTGGTTCGCTGTTTGCCCAGGACATTAAACCCGTTGCCGATCGGCTTGCGACGCAGAACGCGCTCTTCGAGGAGCAGTACGAATCCGACCTTCGTAATTTCCCGGAGCGTGCCACTTCCTACGGCGACTACCGCTATAAC
>Ga0210405_10005961_pt1 | contig 11004 bp, 11 predicted proteins | sample IncBWH11MmetaG_FD_155492 | JGI IMG/M metagenome (GOLD analysis project Ga0210405, IMG submission 155492) | Forest soil microbial communities from Barre Woods Harvard Forest LTER site, Petersham, Massachusetts, United States - Inc-BW-H-11-M | ecosystem: Environmental > Terrestrial > Soil >... | reverse complement strand
TAACAAGCTTAACGACCCCGCCGAAGAAACGTACGACCTGGCAGGGCCGCTGTGCACACCTCTGGATGTCTTGGCCCGTGGTGCAAAATTGCCTCGGGTAGGTGTCGGTGACTTGATCGGCGTGTTTCAGTCTGGGGCTTACGCGCGCTCGGCGAGCCCTCTCGGTTTCCTTAGCCATCCCGCCCCCCCGGAAGTCTGGGTGGACAACGGATCTCACTGCTTGATCCGGCGCCGCGGTGAGTTTGGCGATTATTTGCGTGATCAGCTTCCCGCCTACGGCTCAGCGACTCACCCACAGAAATGAAGAAAGTCCTTATTGTTGCCTACCACTTTCCTCCCCAGGCCGAAAGCAGCGGTTACCTTCGTTCGTTGAAGTTCTGCCGGTATCTTCCGGAGCAGGGTTGGCTGCCACGTGTCCTGACGGTTCATCCCCGAGCCTACGAACGGACGAACCCTTCGCAGCTAAACGAAATCCCACCATCCGTCCACGTGGACCGTGTTTTCGCCTTGGATACCCAACGGCATCTATCCTTCCGAGGTCGTTACTTCCGGGCGCTGGCCCTCCCTGACCGCTGGGTGAGTTGGTGTCTTGCAGCCATCCTCTCGGGCTACCGGACAATTCGAAGAGAAAAATGTGACGTGATCCTGACCACATTTCCCATCGCTTCTGCAGTGCTAATCGGTTGGATTCTGCATCGCCTGACAGGCACACCTTGGGTCGCGGATTTCCGAGACTCCATGACCGAACCAGACTATCCTCGCGATCGCTCTACCTGGAAGGCCTATCGCTGGCTGGAAAAAAGGACTGTTCGCGATGCTGCACGTCTGATATTTACCGCAAGTTCGGCAGTCCGTATGTATCTCGAGCGGTATCCCGATCTTTCTCCGGACCGCTGCTCCCTGATTCTGAATGGTTACGACGAAGAAGATTTTCGCAATTTGCTCCCCAGCCCTAAGGTCCCGGGCCGGCCTCTTCGGCTCGTGCACATGGGACTGTTATATCCAGTCGAGCGGGATCCAAGACCCTTTTTTCGGGCCATCTCTCAATTGCAAAAAGAAGGGAAACTCGATGCATCGCGGGTTCGTATAGAACTCAGGGCTTCTGGATACGAGTCAGCCTACGCACCCATGATCCGAGCCGAAGGCATCGAGAATCTCGTTCGTTTACTGGCACCAATGCCATATCGCGACGCATTGCAGGATTCCGCCAACGCCGACGGCCTCCTCCTCTTTCAGGCCGCCTGCTGCGATCACCAAATTCCAGCCAAAGTCTTCGAGTATCTCCGGCTTGCCAAGCCCATTCTGGCGCTTACTTCCGATTCTGGTGATACCGCCGCTCTTCTTAAGCAGACGGGAGGCGCTACCATTGTGGACTCCGCTGACTGGGAAGCCATTTATCTCGCGCTGCCTGAATTCCTTAAAGCGGTTGAGACGCTGTCCCATCCCGGACCTCAACCCAGTTTGATCTCCCAGTACAGTCGTAAGGGGCAAGCACAAAACCTGGCAACTCTGCTGGATGAGGTGGTCATTCCCTCGAGTAGCTCTTCTGACCCGGGTCCCTAAATTGACAGCAATTTGAAAACACTTTGTCGCTAGCTTAGTTCAGAGGCTCGCGCATTTCCCCATTGTGCATCAACCCAGCGTTCCGAATTTTGTAGATGAGCGCTCGATAGCTGATCTTTAAAACTTGAGCGGCCTTCCGCCTGTTCCATTGATTGTTTCGCAGCGCCTCCAAAATCACATTGCGCTCCACCTCTCGGATAGCGTCTTTGGCCACGTGCTTCAACGAGACAGTGCTCCTCGCCGCTGTGCGATGGTTCACCGCCACAGAGCGATGTTGCGGCTGTCTCTGCATCACAGCCTCGTTAGGACCGATTAGGACATGTCGCGCAACCTCATTCGAGAGCTCGCGCAGATTGCCAGGCCAATTCAGGGACGTCAAATAATCAAGCATCTCCTTGCCAAACGGCTCGGATTTTATTGCAAACTCCTTTTCGAAGGCCGTCCTCAGATATTCTGCGAGCAATGGGATATCCTCTTTGCGCTCGGAAAGGCTCGGAAGTTTCAACTGCACGACGCTTACTCTGTAGAAAAGGTCGGAGCGGAAGCTCTGCGCCTTGATTTCTTGCTCCAGGTTTCTGTTCGAGGAACAAATCAAGCGCGTCTCCACACTTCTTTCCACCTCGTCGCCAATGCGTGAGAATCGCCCGTCTTGCAGAAAATGTAGAAGCTTGCTCTGCAATGTCAAATCTAGTTCCGCAATTTCGTCTAGAAACAGCGTCCCTTGGTGGGCCATCTCCACGCGGCCTGGTTTCGAGCCATTCGCTCCCGTAAATGCGCCTTTCTCGTATCCGAATAGCTCGCTCTCAAGGAGACTGCCGGGAATAGCTGCGCAATTTACTTTGACGAATGGACCGGCGCAAAAGGCGGAATGGGCGTGAACCCAGCGGGCCATCATTTCCTTACCGCTTCCCGCAGGGCCGCACAGGAGGATAGGTATGTTCGCTGCGCAAATTTTCTCGGCCCTTTTTCGCACGAGCGCCATCACTGCAGAGTATCCAAACAGAATATGATCCGGCGGCAATTCCCGAGCCGCTTGACCGTTCTGATAGCCGCCTGGCTTTTTCGAGGGCATAATTGGCTTATTCCACGAGGGCCTAGTTGCGTGAAGAATGCACAACTCAGGCCATTCCCTGTTCCGTTGGTAGGAACGCTGGACGCCGCTTAAGCTCTTTGTTTATAAATATTTACAAATCTCGATCCCTTCTAAGTCCTAGTACCAATTTCCGCTTCGCCCGAGCCTTCCCTGGGTTCACAGAGAAAAAATATGCCTTAACATTGCCAAGGTTTTTCATTCGTTTCCGCTATTGGTCTTTCTGGCTTCCGGACTATTTGCAGGTTCCATCGGAGTACTAGCTAACCGTCATGGGGGGATTTCAGGCGCTCGCTCGGACAGACGCATGATGTCGCTCGCGAGCGTAGGAATATCTCCAGGCGCTGCTGCTCAGGGCGCCTAGTGTTGTCTGACTTTAAGGAAAAAGGAGACGGACCCCCGGAGCCAGATTCAGCAGCATGAATCCGTAAAAGTAAACCGGCCGGAAGTGCTCTGGCCTTACGCTCTCGCCGCTTCGCCCCGAATTATATCGTACCGTTCGATCACTGCGGCCACACCCATGCGCGCTGCCCCGTCTTCATCGCGCCGTTCCACGCGCACGACCTTTCCCAGCGCGCGCACAAAGACTTCCGTTCCGTGCGTAATCTCCGCGGGCAATGTCAGCGTAATGTCTAGTTCCGAACCGGCCTCAAGATTCTGCTCAATGACGAAATACAACCCCCGCGTGGAAATGTCCCGCGTCTTGCCTTCCTGGGAATCGTCTCGGCGTTCTGCTGGTATTCGAATGATAATCGGCAAGGACAAATCATAACGACGAGCCGTCCGGCGTTCCGTCATTCCCCCGACCTCCAGTATTTGCGGCGGTGACGTGCTGTGAACCGCGCTGTTGGCATGTGAAGTTACTAGAATTTAGCAATCTTTGCCAGTTCCACCGCCTGTGAATCGGGTGGAACGGCAAGCTTCGATAGTTCTATTCGTTTCGTGTCCCGACACCGGCAGGCGTCTCCACTGCGACTGGCGTCGCGGCCGTACGCCGCGCCCTTGGCGTATCCAGATTAAACTGCCTCATTTTGTAGAGCAGCGCCTTATAGCTGATGCCCAGCATTTTTGCGGCGTCCTTGCGGCACCAGCGCGTCTTCTCCAGCGCATCCGCAATCGCTTCCATTTCCGCTTCGTCCTTCAATCCGCGAACCAGCGCTTTCAGTCCTTGTTCGCGAGGCGGCGCGGGCTCTTCACGCGGAGAAGTGCGTTGTCTCGCCGAAGACATCTCCACAAGTTCCCGCAGGCTGCCTTCGTCGTCCTCGAGAATCACATACCTCTTCACGAAGTTCTCCAGCTCGCGCAAATTGCCCGGCCACGGGTAATTCACCGCTGCATCCAGCAAATGTTTCGAAGGCCCGGAAGGCGTCTTTCCGAATTTCTCGCTGTACTGTTCGAGAAAATGCCGGAACAGCAGCGGAATCTCTACCAGTCGCTCGCGAAGCGGCGGCACGAGAATGGAGAGCACATTCAACCGGTAGTACAAATCCTCGCGGAAACGGCCCGTCTTCATGGCCTCTTGCACGTCTACGTTTGTCGCCGCCAGCACGCGCACATCCGTGTCGATCAGGTGTCGCCCGCCCAGTCTTGAATACTGATGATCTTGCAGCACGTGCAACAACTTCGCCTGCAAGGGTGTGGTCATCTCCGCGATTTCATCAAGAAAGATCGTCCCCTTGTTTGCCATCTCAAATTTGCCTGGTTTGCTCCGGATCGCACCGGTGAAGGCGCCCTGTTCGAAACCAAACAGCTCGGATTCCAGAAGTTCGCCGGGCAGCGCCGCGCAATTCACTTTTATGAAAGGCTGGTTGCGCCTCTTCGAACGCAAGTGAATCATGCGCGCTACGACTTCCTTGCCGACGCCGCTTTCTCCACAGATAAATACGGGCACATCTACCGGAGCAATCTGCAATATCTGTTGGCGAATGCGCACCATCTGAGGGCTGGCCGCGAGAAAGCTCAAATCCTCTGTTACCTGGTCGCAATAATCGCGCAGCGCCTGGTTTTCCGTTGTCAGTTGCTTCTTCTGCCGCGACTTCAACATCGCCGCGTCCAATTCGGTCTTCTCGAACGGCTTCGTCAGATAGTCGTGCGCACCGATCCTTATCGCTTCCACCACCGTGCCCACTTCATTCGAGCACGACAACATGATCACGTTCAGGCTGCGGTCCGCCTGCATCAGCTCTTTCAAAGTCTCAATCCCATTTAACTCCGGCATGAGAACGTCCAGAATAATAAAGTCCGGCCGCTCTCCCCCGCTCACCTTCGCAATGGCTTCTCGTCCCGAGCTGACGGTCTCGACGTCGTATCCATCCACTTCGAGCAGCGTCTGCAAATACTTTCGGATGCTCGGCTCGTCATCCACCACTAGAATTTTTTCTTTAGCGCCCATCGAATTCTCCTATGGTCTTCCCCAATTGGTCGAAACTATCCTTGATCCATCGGCAACAAAAATGTGAATTTGCTTCCCGTTTTCGGTTCACTCTCTACCCAGATCTTCCCGCGATGCGCCTGAATGAGCCGTTTCGCAATCGCGAGTCCCAGTCCCATGCCCGAAGTATTCCTGTCCACACGCACAAAATCCTCAAAAATCTCCTGATGATGCTCTGCTGCGATCCCCGGACCAGAGTCCGCCACGGAAACTTCCACGCTGTTCGGCCGCGGCAGCCGGAATCGCCGTCGCTCTTCCACCGGCGCAACCGCTGCCACCCGCCGTTCCCAGAAATGAGGCCCGGCTTTCAGTGTCACACTGCCGCCTGCCGGCGTATGCTTCAGCGAATTGTCCAAAAGATTCGCCGCCGCCTGCTGCACTTTCTGGTAGTCGAACCGGGACGTCGGAATCGATGGATCGAAGCTCGCCTCCAGCTTGACCCCTTTGCGTTGGAAAGCCTCTGACCATCTCTTTGCCAGCTCATCCAAACAATCGCGAAGATCATTCTCTCGTAGCTGCAGCACCAGCTTCCCGCTCTCCAAAGCGGAATAGTTCAGGAACATGGAAACCAGCCGCACCAGCCGCTCGCAACTGTCTTTCGATTCCTCAAGAATGTCTCGCTGTTTATCCGTCAATCGTCCCAGCGACCCTGTCAGCATCAGGTCGTAGTAACCCTTGATCACCGCCAGCGGCGTCTTCAATTCATGCGCTGCCGAGGCCAGAAACACGGTCTTCTGCCGGTTCACTTCCTGCAATTTCAGGTACGCCGCCAGCAAATTCCGATAAGTGATCTCTCGTTCTTGAAGCAGTTCTTGCACGGTCAGCTGCGTCGCCGCATCTGCCGCAGCCTCCGCGGCAGGTTCGGTCTCCAGTTGAACAATCAAGCATCCAGGCTCGGCTATCCACTGAATGCGCGCGCGTATACTTTTCTCCCCGCGCTTCACTTCGATTTCCACTTCGTTCTCTCCTGCGTCGATTTTCTGCCCGATTCGATTTGGCTCGACATGCAGGAGGTCGCGGAACAGATTCATCTGGTTCGCGTCGCTTGTACCCTCCGACCCAAGATATTCCCGCGCGCTGTCGTTGGACAGCAACACCCGCCCGCTCTTTTCGGCCACCCAGACTGGTGTTTTAGCCGCCTCAAGTAGCGCTCTGACAAATCCGTACGGTAGACTCAGGACCTTATGGCGATCTGAGACAGAAGGTGTGGTAATGATGCCAGGCATTTGCGGGTGTCGTCTCTCCGCGGCTATAGGAAAAAATTTTCCCTAGCCGAGTGCTCATGCTCGCAGAGGATTTTCGGACTGTCAATGGCAAAAGCGTTCCATTTGCACAATTAAGGAAACCGAATGGCCTGTGCATGAACAAGAATGGACTGGAAATAGATTGCTCACCGAGACCCTGCTTCAACTCTATACAAATAAATGGCTTATTTGCATATTTCCCGAATCTGATGTGGCCTTCAATATGCTCTCTCCCGTACTAGGTCCTTGGTACTAAAGAGAAATCGTATGCAAACTGGTGTTCTGAAGGATGGTCAGCGCGTGGCTCCCGCTAACTTAAGACGGTCCCCTCGCATTCGCTTGCAAATGCCCGTCTTCCTCCGCGCCACGGATACCTCCGGCGCTGAGTTCATCGAGCTCACAAAGACACTCAACATCAGCTCTACGGGTGCCTGTGTAGCCTCTACCCACATCCTTCGTCCTGATCAAATCGTTCATCTCACCATCCCCGCCCCTTCCTCAGCGTCCTCCGGAGTCGTTCCAAGCGAAACGCCTCCCATCACCGCCAAAGTCCTCAGGCAAGACTCCGTCGGCGAAATGCGACTTTTTGGACTGGAATTCCTTAAGCCACTTGAGTAAAGTATTGCCGCTTTGACGGACAGCTTCCCTCGACTCGGGTACTTAATGTTACATTGCCCTGAAGCGGGTAAGATGCCGTTCCGAGAGAATCGGCCCTATACCCAATTGACTGAATAACATAGGCAAGATTTCATCTTTGCCCGATTAACCCCGGAGCTTCTAGGGACCAGTCTTGATTGGTCTCTCGCTTGCTCCTCATAGAAAGCGAAAGCCGAATGTGCTTTCCCCAAACCCCGCGGGGATAGGCTCGATCAGGTGTATACCGGATATGCCCAGCCCCGGCGCCCCTGCGCCCCCGCGTTTGCCTATTGAGGACTCGTATCTCGAGCTGCTTGCCGACACGCTCGAAGGTCTCGAAATACCTGCGCGCGGCCAATTCCTCCAGCGCTACTTCCGCACCATCTCGCACCTCGATCTTAGCGAAACCCAATGTGTGCAACTCTGGGACGAAATGCTCACGCGTCGTCGCGAACTCAGCGAGCACATGGAACGGCAAATCTCTTTGAAAACAGCTCTCATGGATGTTCTTACCTCCGCAGGACTGTTCCGCGTACCCATCCTCATCGAGTACGACGAGCTGAAGAAGTTGCAGTTGAACGCCGTCACGGATCCCCTTACCGGTCTCTACAACCGCCGTCTCTTCAGCGAGGCTTTCGAAAAAGAATTGAATCGCGCCCGCCGCTACGGCCAGCCTCTCGGTCTCGTCATTCTCGACTTGCACCGCTTCAAGGAAGTCAACGATAAGCACGGCCATCCGCGCGGCGATGAAGTTTTGCGCGCCGCCGCGACAACGCTGAAAAGAGCTTTGCGTACCTCGGACTCCGCATTTCGAATTGGTGGCGACGAATTCGCTCTTCTCCTCCCACAAACCGATGCGGCCCAGGCCCTTGCTCTCAGTCGCCGCGTCGGAACAGTTTTCGGCGAATCCATGGCCCGCCTCCAGATGGGCGTAAGTGTCAGCATGGACCACGGCGTGGCCACCTTTCCCCAAGATGGCGATCAAGCCGATCAGTTAATCCGCGTCGCCGATGAGCGCCTCTACCACTTGAAGCACGCGAATCATAGCAAGCCTCCCACTTCTGGCTCCCGCACCGAGCTTGCCTCCAGCTCCGCCCAGGAGTCTTCTGCTTCTGCCGCAGCTTCTTCCGAACGGCAGCCGCCCACGCCAAAGCCCATTCCGTTTGAAGCAAAGCGTGCATCAGAAAAACCCGATATGGCGATCTCTGCCGCGGCCTCCTCCACGGCTTCAGAAATTTCCGGCACGCACGCTTTGTCTGTCCCACCGCCCGCGCGCATTTACTCCGTCCCACGCAAGGCCGAGCGCGTTTCCATGTCCGGCACAAACGCGTACGCCGTTCTCGGCGATCAGGGCGTTCGGCGCGCCCGTGTCCTGGATCTCGGTTTTGGTGGTGTCGCCCTTGAACTCGAATCGCAGGAAGAAATCCCCGAGAGCATTCTTGCCGTCTTGCACGTGCCCATTCTTCCGCCAGTGCGCGTCAATCTGAAGCCGGTCTGGTTCCAGCGCACCCCACAAGGCGCCTATCGCATCGGCTGCGCCTTCGTCTCCTAAACTTCGGCCGTCTCAACCCGAATCTGAATCTCGGTTTCTTTCCCCAACATCAAGCCCCCGCCTGCGCCAAATGCATTCGCAGGTGCCGCGAGGTAAAAAGAAGCGCCTGCTGTATATGTGCAAGTCCCAGGCCCCACCGCAGCACCGCCTGATCCGCCGAGTCACCCTGGGCGGCGAGCCTCATCCACAACGCCAGTTCTCTATGATTTGGCTTTTGTTCGCTTCCCGAACCACTCACTGAAATACTTCCAGCCGTCAAACAGAGAGTCGTCTCAAGGGACTCGGGTGATCCCGCCTCCTTCAAGAGCTCGATCAATTTCTCCATCAACATAAAATGCAGGCTCCGGTTGCGGCTATTCCCCGCCTCTCGGAACTCCAGAACAATATCCCCAAAATAGACGCAGCCGCTCGCCTGTGCATCCGCCGACGGCCCCGCCAGCGGCGCGACACAAAACATCGAGTTATCACTCTCGATCGCCGCAAGAAAATTCTTTATCGCGATTGCCGCCGCGTCACCTGGAACTCTCCCGGATCCGGCTGTTCGCTTCGGCATCCGTCCAACCGCCTCTACACGCATGCCTGCGAACCTACGCGAAGCGAATCCGCCCTGCAAGTGCAAACACTCGCGAGCGCCAACACATCGCCGCCACTTCCTCTTCCCTCCGCCAATTCCACCTGCACCCGGACCCTGCTAGAATCCCGCTGCCAAACCGCTGGACACGGAGCCTCCCATGAACGAACCCACGCCAAGCCGTCCCTATTGGCCCGATCTCAGAGAGATGCCAAAGGATTCTTCGAAGGGTCTAAAGCCCTGGAGTTGGGCCCTTGAGCGTCTGGAAAAATCGCACAACTATTGGATTGCCACCACGCGTCCTGGCGGCCGTCCACATCTGATGCTGGTCTGGGGAGTGTGGTGGGAAGACGCCTTCTGGTTCAGTACCGGCCCGAACACCCGCAAAGCGAAAAACATTGCCGCGCACCCTTACTGCTCAATCGGTACCGAGAAAGCCGACGAAGCCGTCATCCTGGAAGGAGTGCCCCACGAAATCACCGACCGCGCCATCTGGAAGCGCCTCGCCGCCGTCTACAACAAAAAATACGGCGGCGATGTCGAGCCCGTGCTCACCGCCTGCGGCGGCAACGTCTACCGTGTCGAGCCCGAAACCGCCTTCGGCCAGGACGAGCACGCCCCCAACTTCGCCGAATCCGCCACCCGCTGGCGTTTCTCAAAAACGTAGGCAAGTTGAAACCTACCCAGCCATCTCAGATGCAAAAAGCAAACCCCATTTTTCAAACGCAGTCTGAGCAAGCTCGCGCGCGATTCACTGCTTCGGCGCTTGGTTCCACATCTCCTGCTTTACCCTCCACTCTCCATTCGCCTCCCGGTGCAGCACCAGCGCCATCTTCCCGCGCGAATCGATGACCGGTTTTCCATCCGGCGGCTGCACCACCTGATGCTCGTTAGCCCATTCCGAAGCCCAATCCCCCGAAATCTGGATATCGTGAAAGTCCATCTCCTCCTTCACAACTTTGTACCCTGGCATCTGCGAAAGCATATTCTCAACCCAGGCCACTATCGCTTTCTTCCCAATCAGCGGCGCTTCCCCGGGCATCAAACTGACCCCGTCTTCCGCCCAAGTGCCGAATATCCCCGCCGTATCCATTTTCAAATGCAACTCAACATACCGCTTGTTGAACGCATCGATTTCGTCCTTTGCGCTGCCCGCGCCGCCTCCAAATGCCCCCACCGCCAACCCACCCATCACTAGCGCCCAAGCCACCCCGCGAATCCAGTTCATACTTCACCCCATCCCCGCTCAGTCTCGGACCAGAACTTAGCTCAAAAACATAGCCTAGATCTGGCCCAAATTCTACGACGCATGAAAATGCATCGATCTTGCCTCTCCTCCGCCGATTTTGAAATCTCACCAATATCCCGTATAATCGGGGTTTGCCACGCGACCTAGCGACGCGACTGTAGTTCACCATGCAATGAGTGAACACCGTTTCCCGAGAACGGGCCAGCCGTGCAGACCGGACGCGACAGAATGGAGCCTCATGAAACCCGGTATTCACCCCGACTATCACGCCGTAACAGTCCATTGCGCCTGCGGCAATAATTTCCAGACTCGCTCTACCATCAAGGGCGAAAGGCTGAACGTTGAAATCTGCTCCAATTGCCATCCCTTCTTCACCGGCAAACAAAAGCTCATTGACACCGCCGGCCGCGTCGAACGTTTCACCAAGAAATACGCCGACGCCGCCGCCAAAGTCGAAGCCTCAAAAACCGCCGCCGCAAAAAAGTAACCGCGCGGCATTCTCCAAATAGTTCCGGGGACAGTCATTCAAGACTGTCCCCTTTTCTTTTTTCTCAGTGCCCCCTGCGCTGTGTCAATTCCTTTCTTCCCTCTTCTGTTCTCCTCCTAGCCTCCTTATCGAGGATGCGCCCCATCCTCTTCGGTATCCCCTGCGAACCTCAGCGTACTCT
>Ga0210405_10005960_pt1 | contig 11005 bp, 11 predicted proteins | sample IncBWH11MmetaG_FD_155492 | JGI IMG/M metagenome (GOLD analysis project Ga0210405, IMG submission 155492) | Forest soil microbial communities from Barre Woods Harvard Forest LTER site, Petersham, Massachusetts, United States - Inc-BW-H-11-M | ecosystem: Environmental > Terrestrial > Soil >... | reverse complement strand
TCGCGCCGATGCCCAGCGACAGCGTGAGCACGGCGATGGCGGTAAATGCCGGGCTCTTCCGCAGCATCCGAGCGCCGAAAATCAGGTCCTGCCAAAGCGTTCCCACGAGACACCTCCGCGGACATCACCCCCAGCTGCGTGGCATGTTCGTTGCCGCTTCGAAGGAAATGCAAACAATTGATCGAATTTGGGTTACGGGGACTGCGCGCCACAAGTTCCGGCCTGAATGACCAGTTGTGGGATGGCGTGTCGCTGAATCGAACAGCTTAAACTAGCCGGGGCAGGGTTGCTTAGCGAGGCGTCCATTGCGGATGGCTTGTGAACAGTCCATTCACGAACCCAATCTCGTAGACCAGGAAAAGACCGAACGCGATGCTAATCAAGCCCGAAGCAACGCGCAACCCGTGGTTAAGCCGCGCGAAACGGTTGTCAGCATAGGCAAACGGAAGGACCATCGCTCCCGTAATGAGCATCATCCCAGCGATCGTGCCGACTCCAAAAACAAGCAGGTACGCTATAGCCCATTTCGGATTCCGAATCGTGGTAAGAACTAATAGCGCCACCGCGGCCGACCCTGCAAGCCCGTGCACCAGCCCTACAACCAGCGGCCGCACAACTTGATACACGCCAATCTGGCCGAAGTGACGATCGAACCAGCCCAGCGGAGTTTGCGCAGCGTCGTGCGGGTGAGCTTCGGGATCGTGCCGATGTGGGTGCGTATGGATGTAATCGCCGTGAGTGTGCGGATGAGAATGGCCGGCTCCCGCTGATGCAGATCCGCCTGAAAAAGCATTAGTGATCCACTGGAGCATCCCGGTGAGATTCAAAACGCCGAGAAGAATCAGCATCAGCCCGACAGAAAATTCCATCGAGAGGCCGATGCGCGTGGGAATCACCCAGCCGAAAAGAATGATTCCGCTTCCCACAACAAAAATCGTCAGCGTATGACCGATGCCCCAGAACGCCCCAATCACCGCGGCATGGCCCACTTTTTTGTAGCGCGAGACAATCGTCGTCACCGCGATCACGTGATCGGGATCAGTGGCATGGCGCATCCCAAGGAAGAAGCCGAGCGCGACGATGGAGAGGAGTCCGATCATTTTTCTTTCGAGATTTTAAATGAATTGAACTCACGCGATCAGGTGTGCCGGCTCGTTCATGCGCCTTTCGCGAGTGACCATTCAACTGCGTGCTGCACCAATTCGCGCGCATTTCGAAGCGCCAATTTCTCCTTAATGTGTGCCTGGTAAGACTCCACCGTTTTCGCGCTGACGTGCAGTTCGTGGCGATCTGCCGCGTCCCGTGCCCGGCGCCGATCAGCCTGAAAACTTCCAGCTCGCGATCATGTTGTGAATCTTAATCCAATTCGCTATTAGGAGAAATAGAGAGTGGAAGAAGCTAGATGTTGCCAGCAGTTTTTAGGAGGGCTCTAACAACCGTCGAAAGTTTGGCAACGTAGCTGACGTTCTGTACACAAGAGGCTTGGTTGTACACATTTGAAATCGCGATTAAGCCCGTGTAACATGAAGGGGTTGGAAGAAATTCTTTTCAGCAATTCCGTTGGGCCTGGAGCCTACGAGTCTGTTGTTGATTCGGCGTTGCTTAGGCCCAAATTAGGCCCTTCGGAAACGCCCTCCTTGTACCTAAGGTTGTACACAACGGCGGCGACGAACCCCCAAGTTCAGGACGGAAGTTACGAAGCCCGCCAGAACACAGATATATTCAACCGCATCATGAGTCTCAACCTGGATGCCGGTCAAACCGGGACGGGCGCCCATCTACAGGTTGTGGTGCCAGCGGGACCCGTTTTGAAGCTACGCTAGAGTGCCAGAAGACCTGAAGCAAAGCTCCGTTCATTCCCGAGTACACCACGCGCTTCTGCGGCGCTGAGCGAGCGCCCAACGCCGCCAGTTCCGTCCAGCCACAGCCTCGCGGTTGCATTTTGGACGATTTGCTTTCATACAGGCTTTTCATTCCTAGCGGCTCTGGCCCATGCCGGCTGGAGTCCTGAGCAGTAAGCCCATCCGAGCACAGGAAAGTGCTTCACACACCCCGCTGACATTTTTTGAACGGGTCTGGGATACGGTTCCAGACAATGAACATCCCCCAAGTGATGGATATTCGTTCCAGAAGCGTTCATACCGCTGGCATCTAGATTGTTGCCCCTATGTATAGACGTATGATACTGTATGCGCTCTCATGATGAAGAAGGTCGCATTCTGGTTAAAGCCAGAGCAGCTCGCCAAACTCCGAGCCTTACAGAAAGAGCTTGGCGTACCTGTTTCGGAATCCATCAGACGTGCGATTGACCAATACGTGAAGCAGAGAGTGAAGAAAAATAAGTAAGCGGGACGCCACGGTGTTACGAGCACCGCGACGCCCCTAACCAATCCGACCTACTAAGGAGGCCGAAATGGCTTCAAAGATAGTACGACGGGAAGGCTCTGAACCCACGACAGTCCGCGCAGCCATCTACGCGCGGGTCTCCACCCTGAACGGCAGTCAGGACCCCTCGATGCAAACACGGGAGCTGGACGAATATTGCCAACGAAAAGGATGGCAGATTCATGACATCTATGTCGACAACGGCTTTTCCGGCAAGAAGGATTCCCGGCCACAACTGAACCGCATGATGCAGGATGCCCACGAGCGAAGATTTGACGTGGTGGTTGTGTGGCGATTTGACCGGTTCGCTCGCTCCGTTTCGCACCTGCTCCGTGCACTGGAAACATTCGGAGCGCTCGGGATTCAGTTTGTTTCGCTGTCAGAGCAGGTTGACACGAGCACGCCCACGGGAAAGATGGTTTTTACCGTGCTCGGCGCGGTTGCTGAGCTCGAACGCAACCTAATAATTGAGAGAGTTCGCGCTGGCCTACGTCACGCGCGGGCGAAAGGAAAGCGGCTCGGTCGCCCCAGAAAAACTGTTGACGCATCGAAAGTCAGGTCGCTTCGTGCTGCTGGGGAGTCCTGGCGCGCGATTGCTCGCAAGACAGGTGTTTCGGTCGGCACGGTGTTTGCGGCGGCTCAAGAACGTCGGGATGTGATTTAGTTTCGTTTGACCGCGGAAACAAGCCGCTGTTGAGCGCCACCTAGTGGCGCGATCAGGCTGTTTGTGACTGGTCTCGTGCGTAGCAAGCCGGCCGAACGAGGAGCGAAAATGCCGCGCGGTAGGTGCAAACTCTGTCTTCTGCACAAAGAGCTCCAGGATAGTCATCTCATGCCGCGGTCTCTTTACAAGAAAGCCAGAAGTTCGGGCCGCAAGGGAAATCAAGATCCGCTTGTGGTGACAACAACCGGCAGTCGGCGATCATCCCATCAGATTACGGATTATGTTCTCTGTCATGACTGCGAAGAGCGCTTCAATAAAAACGGCGAAAACTACGTGATGACGATCGTCACGAGGCAGGACTTACGTTTCCCCCTTTTAGAAATGCTGAGCGCGATCCCGCCGAAACAGCGTGGCGCCGGATGGGTGGCATATTCAGCTGCCGATACGCCGACCATTGACCGGGAGAAGCTGGCCTACTTCGCTATAAGCGTGTTTTGGCGGGCGTCGGTCCATACCTGGGAACAGGAGAATGGGAAGTTAGTTTCAATTGATCTCGGAAAGAAATATAACGAGGAAATTCGGAAATATCTGATGGGTGAAACTGCCATTCCGAAAGCAGCGGTCATGAGCATCGCCGTGTGCACGGATCGTGAAAGCCACAGAAGTTTTTTCATGCCTTCAACAAATCGAAAGACAAAAGACGGGACCGTTGGATTCGGGGCGCGCGGATTGATGTTCTTCCTCCGTGTGAGCAACAGGCACGCTCCTTGGCAAGAGCGGATCTCAATGATTAACAATCCCAATGGTTGGATCGCGGCGTACGATTGCGTGAAAAATGAAATGTGGCGGTTAGGAGATTAGTTCCGCGCTCCTTGCATCCACACACCCTACTCTTCTCCGCAAAGGTGTTTACACCAATGACCGACGCACACTTCATGGAGCCCGTGCCATGCCTCGCTGTAAAGAAATTACCGGAAGGTGAAGCCTGGGAATACGAGCTGAAACTGGACGGGTATCGAGCGTTGGCGGTAAAGCATGAGGGACAAGTGACCCTGTTTTCTCGCAACGGAAAACGGTTTAACAGTCGCTTCCCTGCCGTCGCTGCGGCTTTCGCAAGCCTGCCGGATGAAACGATCATCGATGGTGAAATCGTGGCGATTGATGAATCCGGCCGCCCATCGTTCACTCGCCTACAGAATTTCTCAGCGAACGCCAATGCCATTACTTTCTACGCTTTCGACATGCCGATGTGGAAGGGGAAGGATTTGCGGATGCAGCCGCTCGGTAAGCGTCGTGAGTTGCTGCGGACGAAGGTGATGCCGAAACTGCCGGCGATTCATTTCTCAGACAGCTTCCCCGCCGACGCAGAAAAGATGATTTCAGCCATCAGAGCGCAGGGGCTGGAAGGCATTGTCGCAAAACGCCGCGATAGCTTATACGAGACTGGCCGGAACGGTGCCTGGGTGAAAATGCGGATCGGCGGCGGTCAGGAATTTGTTATTGGCGGTTTCACGCCGAGCCCGAAAAACTTCGATACCATCCTCGTCGGATATTTTCAGAGGAACCAACTCATGTTTGCAGCGCGAGTGCGTAATGGGTTTGTCCCCTCGTTACGAACCGCCGTATTCCGAAAATTCAAAGGCCTCGAAACTCGAAAATGCCCATTCGCTAATCTGCCGGAGAGTGAGAAAGGGCGTTGGGGTGAAGGCCTAACTGCCGCCGACATGGAGAAATGTGTGTGGCTAAATCCAAAACTCATCGCAGCAATTGAATATGCGGAGTGGACGCCCGCGAATCACCTTCGTCATTCCCGATTTGTCGCGCTTCGTGAGGACAAAGATCCGCAGCAGGTTGTGCGTGAGCGATTGGCCGCATGGTAGGTGTAAACCTTCTCGATCGGATCATATCCAATACAAGAGACGCCCTTCACTGGCCCCATCCCGGTCCTTCCGAGTGGCACATGACGATAACCCGCCCGAGTACCATTCGCACTCACCAGCAAACTCAGAATGCGATTGGCGGTGATAATCCGTAGCAACACTATCGAGTCGCAGGCGGCCTCCAGCCAACCGCTACAGCTATCGCGGTATGGTCAGCTGAGCTTCGGCGTGTAGTATTGCAGTCGTACGTCCGGAGCTACGGATGCTATTGCTTATTATCATTTTGATTCTGCTATTCGGTGGCGGCGGTGGTTATTATGGCTACTCGCGGTGGGGCATGGGTGGTGGACTGGGCATTCTCGGAACTGTGCTGCTGATTGTTTTGGTTTTGTATCTGCTCGGGGCTGTCCGCTTCTAGAAGGCAAGCTTGTATCATCTTGAGTGCGCGCAGTTGGTAGGATTCCCGCTACGGTGGAACAAAAAGGATTAGTCTACCATTCCAGCGAGCAGGACGTGGCACGCGATAACTTCCCGACAACAGAATCCCTGATTACGGACAGTCAATACGGTGTCAGCTCAGAGGGTTAACATTTTCACGATCTGCTTTCTTGCCGCGCTCATGGTTGGATTGTCCGATTGCCACGCGAATGAAACCGAGCAGCAGCGGAGAGAGCGTGAGAACAGGACGCGGGATGAGGCTGCGAAGGCAACGGAGCGTGCTAAACCGGAAATACAGGCGGCAGGTCGCGAGCTCGGACGGGTGGCTGAGCAGGCGGCCCGAGAGGCCCGTGTTTTTGCCGAAGGCGTGCGACAAGGCTGGATCAGCGCTGGACACCACGTCGTCAATATAAATTCGGCGACCGAGAGCGAGCTTATCGAATTGCCCAATATTTCACGAGCCGATGCAAGGAAAATCATTCGGGGTCGTCCCTACCATGACTCGCAGGAACTGATTTCCAAACATATTGTGTCGGACGATAAGTACGCGAAGATTAAGGACATTGTGACGGTGCAATAGCGTTGGTTCTCGCGCGCAGATCACTCTTGATAAATCTTCTTAATGCACCTTCTCAATCTGTTGTTGCACCTGGCTGCGAAATTCCAGCGGATGCGCGACCTTGTAAAATGGCTCGGGAGTCCCTCCCGTCCCAATTATCACAATCGTTCCGTATCCCAGCATTCTCCCCATCGCTGTTTCGCTCACCTCTATGCTTTCCACTTTGCCTAGCAGCATTTCAATTGTCTTTCGACTCGCCATTCCCGTCTTGATCACTACACGTCGGTTTGTCACCGCCATTTCCGTCGCATTCCGCCGGATCATGCCCATTAAAATCACGACGGCGCCGCAAACGAGCAATACGACGCCCCCGCCTTCCATGACGTGTAAAGTCTTGCTCTCGATTCCGGTCTCGCTGAGCGCGTAATAAACCAGAAGCACCCCCGGCAGACCAAGTAACAGGCAGCCCAGCACGATGTGCCAAAGCATCACGATCCAATGGAGCCGAGTCTCGTAAATTACCGTTTCACCCGGAACCAAGTTCGATTCTACGTAGCTCATCTGCTCTGTCCCCCGAATCGCATAGCCGAGGCTATCACAACGACCGGAGAGTTCTGCCGCCCGATGAACCGCGTGATTGGAAACTGCCTTCGTTGACTTGATTTCTGGCGCGCCCTAAGATGTGCTGCACTGTGCCGGCCACTGACCCGCTAATCGGCCAAACCATCTCCCATTACCGCATCGTCGAAAAGCTCGGCGGTGGCGGAATGGGTGTGGTGTACAAGGCCGAAGATACAAAACTCGGCCGCTTCGTCGCGCTAAAGTTTCTGCCCCAGGAAATTGCCCGCGACGCGCAAGCGATCGAGCGTTTTCAGCGCGAGGCTCGCGCTGCCTCCGCACTCAACCATCCCAACATCTGCACGATTTACGAGATCAGCGAGCACGACGCGCAGTTTTTTATCGTGATGGAATTCCTCGACGGTGAAACGCTGAAGAGCCGAATTGAGAGCGGCACGCTGCCCGTCGATTCTCTACTCGACATTGGCATCCAGATCGCCGATGGGCTGGACGCGGCGCACAGCCAGGGTATCGTCCACCGCGATATCAAGCCGGCTAACATTTTCGTCACTCGTCGCGGGCACGCGAAAATCCTCGACTTCGGCTTGGCGAAACTAACCTACGAATACTATCGGGTGCCGGAGGTCGCCGGCGCCTCGGCTCTTCCTACAGCCGGCGCGACGGAGGAAATGCTGACGAGCCCGGGCGCCGCTGTGGGGACGGTCGCTTATATGTCGCCTGAGCAAGCGCGGGGCGAGCCGCTCGATGCACGCACGGATCTCTTCAGTTTTGGCGCAGTCCTTTACGAGACGGCCACCGGCAAGCGTCCCTTTCCTGGTGAAACGTCCGCGATGGTCTTCGATTCGATACTCAATCGAACACCGCAGCCGCCTTCGCGAGTGAATCAGCAGCTTCCAGGGGAACTCGAGCGCGTCATCGCCAAAGCCCTGCAGAAAGACCGAGAGAAGCGCTACGAATCTGCCTCCGGGATGCGCACCGACCTCGAGCGGATTCGGCAGCAGCGCGTCGTGGAATCGAGCGGCGCGATGCCCATCGCCCGTGCCGTGCGAAAGCCACGCTTTCTGATTACAACCGTCGCGCTGCTCGCCCTAGCCGCGCTCACCGCCGGGCTTGCTTACCGCCATTACTCGCGCGTCCGATGGGTTCACGAGCAAGCGATTCCCGAAATTCAGAAGCTGGCGCTGGACCGGAAGGGAGTAGCGGTCTACCAGGTTGTCCGGCAAGCGGAAAGTTACGCACCGGGCGATCCCGCGCTGAAGAATTTCGAAGCGCAGCATCTCCTGCCAAATGTAATTCGCACAACTCCTCCCGGGGCGGCCGTATTTTTCCGCGACTACCTCGACGTTCACGGAAACTGGGCATATCTCGGCAACACTCCGCTTGAAAATCTTTCCCTGCTCGATGCTCAATATGCGATGAAATTTGTGAAGGAAGGGTACGAACCTGTCGTAGCGACTAACGACGAAAGCGATAATCTCGTCCTCGATCCCATGGGAAGCCTTCCGGCGGAAATGGTGCACGTACCGGAAGGCGACGTTGAAGTTGCCGGCGGCACGACGCGTCTGGACGATTTCCTGATCGACAAATACGAGGTCACGAACCGCGACTTCAAGAAATTTATCGATGCGGGAGGCTATCGCAATCTTCAATACTGGAAAATCCCTTTCGTGAAAGATGGCAGTTCGCTCACCTTCGAGCTGGCGATGACTCGCTTCGTTGACAAAACAGATCGTCAAGGACCATCCGGATGGGAGGTGGGCAGCTATCCGGCCGGGCAGGACGATTATCCCGTGAGCGGCGTGAGCTGGTATGAAGCCGCAGCCTACGCGGATTTTGCCGGGAAAAGTCTGCCGACGGTTTACCACTGGTACCGCGCGTCCAGCATGAACAGCGACGCGGAAATTCTGCAAGTAAGTAATTTCTCCGGAAAAGGCCCGGCGCCGGTCGGCGCCTATCCGGGACTCGGACCCTTCGGAACCTACGATATGGCGGGAAACGTAAAGGAGTGGTGCTTCAATGCTACTGGCGACCGGCGCTATATTCTTGGCGGCGCTTCCACCGAGCCGATTTACATGTATCAGGTACCCGACGCGCGGCAACCCTTCGATCGATCCCCGACGAACGGTTTCCGCCTCGTGAAATATCTACACGCGGCCGCGGACGAAAAAATGGCTGCGCCGCTGGCGGTTTTCAATTTCCTGGAGACCCGGGAACTCAAGCCCGTTCCAGATTCTACCTTTCGCATTTACGAGGACGTGTATTCCTACGACCGCTCGCCTCTTGATGCCAAGGTCGAATCCGAGGACAACAGCTCTCCGTACTGGCGGCGCCAGCGCATCACGTTCAATGCGGCCTACGGCAACGAGCGCGTGATTGCGAATCTCTTTCTGCCGAAAAATGCCTCGCCTCCGTATCAGACGATTGTTTTCTTTCCCGGCTCGGACGCGCGAACTGCGCATCCCTTCAGTGACATCCATTTGTACGCCGTCGATTTTCTGATCAAGGGCGGACGCGCCGTGATGTTCCCCGAATACAAAGGCACTTTTGAGAGGTTCGAGAAGGCTCCGGAACCCGGCACCATTGCCCACCGCGATGTAACCATCGAGCAAGTGAAGGATGTGCGCCGCTCGATCGATTATCTGGAAACGCGCCCCGAACTCGATGCCAGCCGTCTGGTGTACTACGGTTTCAGCTGGGGTGCCTCGGAAGCAGTGATCGCAGCAGCGGTCGAGGCCCGCTTCAAAGTCGCGGTGCTGGCGAGTGGCGGTCTTCCTTCTCGCTGGAAGCCGCGGCCGGAAGTGGATCCCGTGAATTTCGCGCCGCGCGTCAAGATTCCCGTGCTCATGGTCAATGGGCGATACGATTATGTGCTGCCGCTTGAAACGTCGCAGGAGTCTCTCTTTCGGCTCTTCGGCACTACTCCCGCAGACAAGCGCCATGTCATCCTGGAGTCGGGGCACGGACTTCCCCCCATGCCATTCTTCAAGGAAGTACTCGACTGGCTCGACCATTACCTCGGCCCGGTAAAATAGATCTATGGTTCTCCACGCAACGCAGATTTGACATCGGCCGCGGAAGAGTGCGTAACTCATCGGTAGGCCGGATAGCCGAAGACTAAACTCTACAGAGATTGGCGCGCCGAGACGGCTCATCTCGATAGATGTTGAGAAATCCGCTTACCACCAGCTATCTCAGACTGAGACGAATCGAGCGAATTATGTTTCCGACGCGATGCTGCTGACTTTCACTACTTCAGAGTCCAACGCTAACGGTTCTGGAAGTGCAAAGTGATATCAGCGGGGACTTCGACGGGTTTGCCGTTGCACTGAGCCGGAGTGAACGTCCACGCCGAGAAAATCCTGATGGCTGCCTCATTCAAGTCGTCGCGCCCAGAGCGGTTGATCATGGGAGCTCGCCGGTTCCCGTGCTGATTTTGTACGGCACAGCAAGGGTGGATGAAGATGGCCTTGTGGATTTCTACGATGACATCTATGGGCACGACGCAAAGCTTGCGATGGCGCTTGCCAAAGGATATCCCTATTGAACCAATCGTCCGCTTGATTTTGCAGAAGCGCTGAATATCCGAGAAACGCGCCCGTGATAATTGCGGAAGCGGTTAGACCGAGATAACATTCCCTGTTGCTTGCGTTAGTGTTGAACCCTTCAGGGAAGTGCAAAGTGCAACCATCAAGAGGAGGATACGAAGATGAGATTTAGAATTGCGGCTGCTGGGGCTCTCTTGTTTGCATCAGGCCTTGTGCCCGTCAGCTCATTTGGTCAACCCACCGATGATAATCCCAGCGTAAATGCCCAACTGGAGGCGGTAAAGCCGCTGGTGACAAAGATAAAGAAGGATGCCACCGAAATGCAGTCCTACAGCTTAGTAAGCGGTCCGAGCTGGAACACCCACACAGCGACACTTACCAGAATCAAGGACGACGTAAACAAATTGCAAGAGAATACACGCGGGCTGCAATCACATCGAACAGTGGCTAGCCCCTGGCAGCAAGATGCGATCGATCGTATCACCGCGCTTGCAAACGATTTGGCGACGAACATGAACAACGCCATCGATCACCTGAACAAGAACAAGACGCGTCCGAGCTCACCACCTTATCCTGAATACCTGAAGACGAACACAAAGCTCGTTACCGCGCTGGGCGATGAAATTGATGCGACGATCGATGCGGGTGCGGCAAAGGCAAAGGAAGAGGCGCTGTCGAAGCAGCTTGATGATTCAGCAAAGTGAACGCATTGGAATGGGCCGCAACAAGGACTTTCGTTAGAAGAATCGCGTTGTGTCGGGTTTTCTGTTGGCTAGGCACCTCGATGGCGAAGAGGCAAAAGGCCGAACGCTTCGTCAATCGGATAGGTGTCGAGAAATCCGCTTCGCACGCAATATAAAAGGCGCCCACTTTGCGGTAGGTTTTGATCGTTTGCATCATCACCTACCGAAAGGAGCGCCGTTGTGAACCAAGCAAAGTATATTGGCATGGACGT
>Ga0210405_10005959_pt1 | contig 11005 bp, 9 predicted proteins | sample IncBWH11MmetaG_FD_155492 | JGI IMG/M metagenome (GOLD analysis project Ga0210405, IMG submission 155492) | Forest soil microbial communities from Barre Woods Harvard Forest LTER site, Petersham, Massachusetts, United States - Inc-BW-H-11-M | ecosystem: Environmental > Terrestrial > Soil >... | reverse complement strand
TCCTCGCGTGCACGACGGAGGTGGACCTGCATCTCGGTCGCGGTCTTTGTCTCGATCGCGGTCTCTATCGCGATCACGGTCCCGGTCGGCGTTCTGGCCAGACGCGCCTTGGTCTCCCGGAGGTCCTTGAGGTCCCGCCGGCCCGGCCGCTGGAGCGGTGGAGCACCCGCCAACCAGCAGCAACAGCACGAACGAACCTGCAATTAACGATTTCTTCATTCCGATTCTCCCTTGTGCCGTCACTTGAGCAAACTGCCGCCGCAACCCACCGCACATAACGAGAATGGTACGCACAACCCCGGCTGTGCGCTGTTCCAATTCGCACACTACCGAAAGAACTGGAAACCCGAAGGCACTGAAACCGCGCCGCTGCATGGCAGGCACGCGCTTCCGTAATGTCAGTTGACACCCCCCGTTACGGTTTCCATAATTCAAAAGAGGCAGGTATTCCTTTGACTCCGAGGAAAACGTCGCTCGAACAGGCCCTGGAAGAGGCGGTTTCCCGCGCTTTGCGCGACAACCTCGCCCCACTGCAGCGCACTGCGGACGAGTTGCATCACGCCTACGCCGACTTGGTCGCTGCCTGCGGTTCCAGCCGTCCCAGCAACGCCTTGCCCGCACTGCTACGCGCGCAAACTGCCGCCGCGGCCTTGGCGGCCGGACTTTCTGTACTTTCGAATTTCGTCGCGGTAGCCCTCAATCCTCGCGATCAGCAAGCGTCCGAAGAACACGAATTTGCAGGGGTGTCCGCTGCTGCCGCTGTGGAAGAGCCGGAAGAAGCGCCCGAGGAAGTGGCAGATGAAGAAACCGCGCAAGTATCAGCGCGCGAAACTGTGGAAGTGGAAGAACCTGCGGGCCCGGCCGCCGCGCCTCCGCCGCCCGAACCCGAACTGGAATGGGTAGAAGAGCCTGAGGAAGTATTGAACGCGGCCCCCGAATCCGTCGCGGTGCCGACAGCTGCACCGCCTCCGGAAGCCGAGGTCGCCGAAGAAACCTTCGAACTCGCGAATCTGCCCAGGGAAGAGCAGGAACTCCATCGTCGCGCGAACCGCGTGGCCAAAGTCGCCATGCAAGACATCAAACTATTGCAGCCGAAAGAAGTTCGCCTGGGCCGTGAACATAAAGATATCTGTGTCCGTCTGCGCGTTGACATTGATAAAGCGCGCAAGGAATACGACCGCCGTTTTCGCGCGATTCAAGATCATCCCGTGGATTATTTCTACGATTGGATGGTGGAAATTTTGGCCGATGGCGACGCCCAGGCCCTCGGCGAATATCCGTATCCCTCGCCCGTTTTGCGGCATTAAGATAATCAGGATGAAATTCTTCGGCCCCGCAATGCGCGCTGTCGCAGTGGTATCTGTCTTCTCGGTCGCGGCATGTTCGGTGCCGGCCGCCTTTGCGCAGCATGCCTCGCAGAGTCAGGTTCCGGCGCCACCGCCAGCTCGAGCTCCCAGTCACGCGAAGAAGCCCGCCGCTGCCACTACTCCCGTGCATGCTCCGTCGGACGCCTCCACAAAGCAACTCGAGCAACTGACGCGCGCGCTGAAACAAAAAAATCCCACGGCGGCTTACGCCAAGCTCAGCGCCTTCGCCCTGCAGAAATCTTCTGGCGTGCTGGCGAATCGAGCCGCGCTGGCGTTGGGATATTACGATTACGGTAAAGCGCATTATGCGCAGGCCGCGACGTGGTTGAAGATGGCGCAAAGCGACGTGCTGCTGCGCGACTACGCTCTCTATTGGAGTTCGCAAGGCAATCTCGCGCTGAATCACAACGCGGAAGCTCTCGCGCAGCTGCAGGAATTTCGCAAGGATTATCCAGACTCGGTGGTCACGGATCAGGCGCTGCAATCTTTAGGCGTCGCGGCGCTTGCCGTGAGCCAGCCCGCGGCAATTCTCGCGGCGCTCGAAGGCTACCCGCAAACCGCGGGAAAACCCGCGCTGCTTTTTCTGCGCGGCGAAGCTCGCGAACAATCCGGCCAGGCGCTGCAGGCCGCGGCGGATTATCAAACCATCTATCTGCATTTCCCTTTGAGTGATCAGGCGCGCGAAGCAGGCGAGAAACTTTCTTTTTTGCGCAGCTCGCTCGGCGACAAGCTCGCTGCGATTCCCATCGAGCAGCAGCTCGAACACGCCTCCACGATTTTCGGAGCGCATCAGTGGGGCGATACACGCAACGAGTATTCGCATCTGCTGCCCCAGCTCAGCGGCGCGGATCGCGAACGCGCCCAGCTGCGCATCATGGAATGTGGCGTCGCGCTGGGCGCGGGTATATCAGCAATCTCGGAGCTCAAGATCAGCGATCCTGACGTGGACGCCGAGCGCTACAACACGATCGCAAATTATTATCGCGACCGGCCATCTGAATCACAGATGATTGCTGCCGTGGAATCGGCAGTGGCGCGCGCGCCGGACAGCCGCTGGTCGGAATCCGCGCTGTTTCTGGCGGGAAATTATTATTGGGTGCAGCTGGATCGCGATCGCGCGGCTTCCTACTACAAACGTCTCTCTGACAATTTTCCAACTGTCGCCGACGCGCTCCCGTCGCAATGGCGCTTCACCTGGGCGGCGATTTTGAAACGCCAGCCCGATGCCACCGCGGACCTGACCGAACATCTGCGGCGTTTTCCCGGCTCGCAATTTTCGCCGGATGCTTTGTACTGGCTCGGCCGCTTGTCCGAAGAAGGAGAGAACTCCGCGCTGGCGCGCACCTACTACGCAAAATTATTGGAGCGCTTCCCACAGAATTATTTTGCCACGACCGCCGTGAAACGCCTGCGCGCGCTCGGCGCCGGTCCGGCAGCCGATGCGGACATTCTCGCGACGATTCCGCCGGTGCCTGCCGCGTTGCCGCTCGGTGACACCATTCCGGCGGCGGCTGCGACCCGCCAGATGCGCGCCGATGCTCTGCGCTCGATCGGCTTCGACGCTTCCGCGGAATTGGAATTGCATGCGGCTTATACTGCGACCGGCGAACCGCGCCTGCTGCTTGAAGCTGCGCAGGAAGCGCTGAATGCCGGGCACGTGGGCGCGGCGATCGTCACCATACGGCAGATTTATCCGCAGCTGGAGTGGCGGCCGTTCGGCGAGGTTCCGCGCGAAGTGTGGCTGACGGCTTACGCGATGCCGTTTCAGTCTTTTATCGTGACTCGCTCGACGACCGCGGGCGTGGATCCCATGCTTACCGCCGGACTGATTCGCCAGGAGTCGGCCTACGATCCCGAAGCGCACTCGCACGCCAACGCGTTCGGCTTGATGCAGCTGCTGCCGAAAACGGCGCGGCGCTTCGCCAAGCAAGCCAAGGTACGTTTCTCCACGCCTATGCTTTTCGAGCCGGATTACAATATTCACATCGGCACGATTTATTTTGCCGGCTTGCAACGGGACTTTGGCAGTGTGGAACCCGCGCTCGCCGCTTACAATGCCGGAGAAGATCGTGTCGCGTTCTGGACTTCAGGCCAGAGCTATCGCGAGCCCGCCGAATTTGTGGATTCCATTCCGTTCACCGAAACGCGCGAATACGTGGAAATCGTTACGCGTAATGCCGATATTTATCGTAAGTTATACGGGTCGCAACCCGTGCGAGGCGCGCAGAATGAATCCCGTAAAGCCGCAAGCAGCCCCGGCCACTAGCCCGCAACTTTCCTGGAAGGCCGCGCAGTTCACTGAATCCGTAATCCGCGAAATGACGCGGCTGGCGCTGCAATATAAAGCCGTCAATCTTTCGCAGGGTTTTCCGGATTTTCCCGCCCCGGCGCTGATAAAAAGCGCCGCGCAGGATGCGATTGCCGCGGACGTCAATCAATACGCCATTACCTGGGGAGCGAAATCGCTGCGCAACGCCATCGCTGAGAAATTTTCGCGAACGAATGTTGGCGTGACTATCGATCCGGAGCGCGAAATCACGGTCTGCTGCGGCTCCACCGAAGCCATGATTTCCGCGATGCTGGCGGTGCTCAATCCCGGCGACGAAGTCGTGGTCTTCGAGCCGTTCTACGAAAATTATGGGCCGGATGCGATTCTTTCGGGGGCAGTCCCGCGCTTCGTCCGGCTGCATGCGCCGGATTGGACGTTCGATCCGGCGGAACTCGCGGCCTCGTTCGGACCTAAAACTCGGGCCATCATTGTGAATACGCCGAACAATCCCACCGGCAAGGTTTTCACGCGCGGCGAACTCGAAATAATTCGGGATCTTTGCGTGCGCTGGAATGCCTACGCGATTACGGACGAGATTTACGAGCACATGCTCTACGATGGCGCCGAGCACATTTCGATGGCTACGCTCGAGGGCATGCGCGACCGCACCGTCACGATTAACGCGCTCTCGAAAACGTACAGCGTCACAGGTTGGCGCGTCGGTTGGGCCATTGCTGCGCCGGAAGTAAGTGCTGCGATTCGCAAAGTTCACGATTTTCTTACGGTGGGAGCCGCGGCGCCTTTGCAGGAAGCCGGCGCAGTGGCGCTGCAATTTCCGCCGGAGTATTACACAACGCTTGCGAGCGAGTACGCGCAACGCCGCGAAAGATTGCTCGGCATTCTCACTGGCGCCGGCTTCAGGTGCTTCAAACCGCATGGCGCTTACTACATCATGACCGATATCTCGGCTTTCGGATTTGCTGACGATGTGGCCTTCGCGAAATATCTGGTCACTAAGATCGGCGTGGCTGCCGTCCCGGGCTCCAGTTTTTACCGCGACCCCGCTGATGGCCGCACGCACCTCCGCTTCACATTCTGCAAAACCGAAAAAACATTCCAAGCCGCCGCCGAGCGCCTGGCAAAGTTGAAAAAAACCGCGTGAAGCGCATCTAAATCATCCGCGAAGACCTGTGCTAGAATCCGCGTGCCCCTTCAGGAGGCGAATGCATGGCTGTGGAATTCGTTCTGATACCGCCAGGTACGCAACTGACCGCGAGCGGCGAAGGACAGCCGTTCGAGATTTCTGCGAGCCAGACGCGCACATTTCTGTGCACCATGGAAATCACGGACCAGATGGAACAGGAGTCGGTGGATATTTCCGTCTGGGGATCCGCCGACGGGACGGACTTTGGCAAAATGCCGCTGCTGAAAATGCCGCAGCGTTTTTATCGCGGTGAAACGCGGCAGGTTCTGGATCTCACGCTCAAGCCTGAAATTCGTTTTATCCGCGCGAAATACGATCTGACCCGGTGGGGCCGCGTGGCCCCGCATCCGATGTTTGTGCTCGGTTTTCGATTGCTGGAAATTCCGAAGTTTGTTGCGGAAGCCGCCGCGCGCTGAGCCGCCGGCTGCGGGCTTGGTTACAAAAACCTTCATCCCCGCGCATGCAATCAGGGAGTTTTTTCCGCCGCAGTAGTCGCCTCAGCCGTATCCAGTTTCTGGATCACTTGCTCGCGCAATTGCTTCGCGCGAATTCCCGCGGCGCTGTCCGGATCAAGCTTGATGTAGGAATCAATGTCTGCCAGCAGCGCGGGATAATCCTTCTGCCGCAAATGAATATTGGATAGCAGCCGGTACACGATGGCGGCGCTGGGCGCGAGCGATTTCGCCTGGTCCGCGGCTTGGAGCGCTTCCGCGACCCTGTCCAAATTCAGCAGCGCGCGGCCTAATTCGTACTGTCCCAGCCAATAATCTGGATTCAATTCCACTCCGCGGCGGACGGCCTTTTCGCCTTGCGCAAAATCCCGGCGGTCCAACATCAACGTGCCCAGCCCGACTTCCGCCTCGGAGTACCTGTCGCCGCTCAGCTCGATGGATTTTCGAAAGCTGGCCTCGGCGTCGTCGCGCCGGCCTAGCGACAGGTAGGCCATCCCCACCTGGTAGCAAGCCTCGTAATATCCCGGCGCAGCTGCCAGGGCCGATCGAAAATCTTCCAGAGCGCCTTGCGCATTTTTTTCGGCGTACAATTTTTTCTTGCCGGCGCTGATCCGCTCGCGCGCTTTTTCCGGCATGGAAAGTTCGTGCGCGGAAACGGAACTGGCCGCCGCCGTCTCTTTTTCATCAGATAGCGCGCGCAGTCGGATGACCACGCTCTTCTCCGGCATATACGACAGATTCAAGGAAGCGGCCACGCGCTGATAACCTTGCACGTCCACCATCAGCGTGTATGTGCCGCCACCGAGGCGCTGGAATTCGAAACCGCCGGAATCGTTTGTTTCGTCCTGCAGGCGCGTCTCGCCCGCTGTGTCTTGCAATTGCACCATCACATGCGCGGCCGCTTGATTTCCGTCCCCGTAGTAGACATTGCCGCTGATCGTCAAATTGTTACTGCTGGACAAACTCCCGCCCAATCGCAGCGCGGATACACGTGTCGGTAGTAACACGCAGGCAGCGAACGAAAACAGCACGACGAGGCCGATGTAGAGCCGGCTCATGGCGCACCCCCCGGCTAATTTGCGCGCAGTATAGCACCGCGGAGGGCAGCAGCAAGACCCGATTGCAATTCGGCTGCACGCTTCTGAGAACGGCGGCGGGGCGCGGCAGTCCTTACGTGTTTAAATCGAAGCTTTGCAGATAAGCCGGCACAGTGACGGGCCAGTGAAACCGGCCGGCGATTCCGGCGCGCAGCCCTTCCAAGCCGCTGGGTTCGCCATGCACCAAAAATGTCTGGCGGGGCGGCGCGGTAAATCCCGAAAGCCAGCGCAACAATTCGCTTCTGCCGGCGTGCGCGGAAAGTTGATCGAGCATGACGACTTCAGCGCGCACGGGAACTTCCTGCCCGTGGATGCGCACGTATTGCGCGCCTTCCTGCAACGCACGTCCCAGCGTTCCCTCCGCTTCGTAGCCCACCAGCAGCACGGCGCTACGCGAATCCGGCAGCCTCTTCGCCAGATGATGCAGCACCCGGCCGCCCGTGGCCATGCCGCTGGCTGAAATAATGATGCACGGCGAGGTGACGTCGTTAATTTTCTTGGAATCTTCGACGGCGCGCGTCATGTGCACTTCCTGAAGATTCAGCGGGTCACGACTGCCTTGCTGTTCGAGCTTCGTAAAATCCAGATCGTGATCCTCGTGATGGCGCGCGTAAATATCGGTCACGCTGACGGCCATGGGACTATCCACATATACCGGCAGCTTCGGAATGCGTTGCGCGTCATCGAGCCCACGCAGGTAATACATCAGCTCTTGCGTACGTCCCACGGCGAAAGCGGGAATCACCGCGACACCGCCGCGTTTGGCCACGCGGTTGATCACGTCCGCCAGCTCGTCCGGGACCGAGCCGGTGCCGTGGTCGCGATCCCCGTAGGTAGATTCACAGAGCAGAAAATCCGCGCGCGATGGGGCTTCCGGGTCTTTCAAAATCACCTGATCGTAGCGGCCGATGTCTCCGGAGAAAACGATCAGGATCTTTTTGCCGTTTTCGGTGATGGTTAGTTCGAGCCAGGTGGACCCCAAAATGTGCCCGGCATCGTGCGTGCGCACGGAAAATTCAGGACTGATGGTGAAATCACCCTCGCGCGGAATTTCCTGGAACCGCGCCAGGGCTTGCTGAGCTTGCGCGGTGGTGTAAAGCGGCAGCGGAGGTTTGTGGCTACTGTAACCTTTGCGCGCGGCGAATTGCGCATCTTCCTCCTGCAAGTGCGCGGAATCCGGCAGCAGCAGATTGCATAGCTCGCGCGTCGCGGCGTCTGCGTACACCGGACCGCGATATCCGGCGGCGACCAGGCGCGGCAGGTAGCCGGTGTGATCAATGTGCGCGTGCGTGAGCAGCACCCAATCAATTGTCGCGGGATCCACCGTGAGAGGATTCCAATTTCTTTGCTGCAGATCTTTTGAACCTTGAAAGAGGCCGCAATCGACAAGCAAACGCTTGCCGCCCGTTTCGAGCAGATACTTCGAACCTGTAACCGTTCCTGCTGCACCTAAGAATGTGATTTTCGCCATGGCCCGAGCATTCTAGACGCATCGGCGTCGCGACGCCACGTGGTTTGCGGGTTTGAGATTTTGTGCGTGATGGTTTTGCGATTTCAGCTTGACCCACTGGCCGTCTGCACGTAGGCTCACAAATTCGCCAGGCTCTCATAACAACGGGAAAAATTTGTCGCAGGTAGGAAGTGATATGAAATGGATCGCTGCATTTTTTTGTAGTCTGATATTCGCGGGAGCTGTGGCCGCGCAGGATGCCCCGCCGACTGCAACGTCCGCGCCCGGCGCGCCCGCTGCGCAGGATTGGGTTGCGCAATCCATGACAAAGCACGCATGGGAATTGGGCGTTGTCGCCGGTGGCGGTACCGGTCTCGGCAAATCCGATGGCACGCAGTTTGCGTTCGGCGGTGGGCGCGGGGGCTGGATCCTTACCGCGAACCATCTGCCCGGCATCCTGCGCGGCAATTTCGAATGGGCGGTGGACGTGCTGCCGCTTTACGCCGTCCTGCTACCTGGCGGCGGAGGAGTGTACGGCGCGAGCGTGAGGCCCGCGATCTGGCAGTGGAATTTCACGAGTTGGAATAAATATGCGCCGTACGTTGCGATCGTTGGCGGCACGGTGTTCACCACCAGCAATGTTCCTCCGGGCAACACCGCAGCCGTAAATTTCACGGAGGGGCTGGCGTTCGGCTCGTACATGTTTGTGAAGCCGCGTCGCGCGTTTTCCGCCGAAGCCACCTTCGGACATTTGTCCAACGCCAGCATTGGGCGTCACAACCCCGGATACAACGCCACGTTCATATTCACGGTTGGATACAGCTGGTATAAAGGCGGCCACTGAAGCTGCGGCACGCAGGCGCGTTAACATCGCGAAATAGACTTTCAGCACTCTAACCGCACCACACAATTGCCACTGTGTATCTCCGAAAAATGCTGTCCGCGGTGAGGATGACCATCTCTTCTGTTTGAGCCTGCGCGATTAGCAACCGGTCAAACGGATCGGTGTGATGCTTGGGCAGGTTGTAGACGGCGAGCGCATGCTGATGAAGAATTGGGAGAGGGGTAATACCCTGTTCGGCCAAAACCCTGGGAATGAAAGTCGGTGGCGGGCCGGGCAGTGGCAGTTTTCCCGACGACGCCTTGATGCTAATTTCCCAACTACTGACGGCGGACAAATAGAAGTCCAGATTGCCATCGGCCAGTAGGTCACGGCCTAGCTGGTTGATTTTGTTTTTGGATCCGATGCTCCATAACCATATAGAGGTATCGAGCAGGTACCTCATTTTGGCTTCCGTCGCGTCCGCTTCTTTCTTGCCGAGCTTTTGGGAGGCTCTTCTACTCCTAGAAATTGCGCGAGCAAGTCAGGGGGCAGGGGATCGTTGAAGTCATCAGGAACCACGACGGAACCCTCATACATACCCAAAGGACGGGTTGTTTGCTTCGGCTGGATTCGAACCAATCGTGCAATAGGTTCGCCCGCGCGGGCAATAACAACCTCTTCGCCTTCTGCCACGCGCTGGAGCAGTCGCGAGAGATGCGTTTTGGCCTGATGAATGTTTACTTCCATGGCTGCAGGATAGACTAAGTCCATGGACTAAGTCAATAGTGACACACATACCCGTTCGCTTCGCATGCTGCGACCTTGTGCGGTGGGTTCAACTTACAGAACGCAAACGTAGAACGTGACTGGCAGATTTGGTGGAGCCGACGGGGTTCGAACCCGTGACCTTCCCGGTGTTACCGGGACGCGCTCAACAACGCTTCGATGAATCGCCGATCTTTCTGCCTCTTGATGTAAATCTCTCGCTTCAGCGCTTCCGTTCGAGTGGCGTAGGGTTCGTTGTGAACAAGCCTCCAAGGACCGCGGTTCTTGAGGGATTTGGAATAGTTGGCATTATGGTACGCGACTCGCTCAGCCAGATTTTTCGTTTGGCCGACATAGAAACGTCCGCTGGTTTCACTTCGCAAGATGTAAACGTGGAAAGTCATAAGGTGCATTTGGTGGAGCCGACGGGGTTCGAACCCGTGACCTCATCGATGCCATCGATGCGCGCTCCCAACTGCGCTACGGCCCCACTGATGTAAGACTGCAGCCCATTATCACACTCGATTCGCGCAGCGTCAAACGTGGTCACCACGGGGTAGTGTACTAATTGGGCTGTTTTGACGTCGTTGTGGCGATTGGATTTGTGCGCTCAGAAGCTACCGCAAGAATTTTGTCGCGAATATGGTCGTAAACAGGCTTGCCGTCGAAAGTACCCAGGAGTCCTTGTGTGAAGGTCGAAGTTCCGTCCGGGTTTTTCTGTCTCGGGGAGTAGCCGTCGAGAAAAAATACGCGCTCTCCAGCGGCCGCTTCCTTGGAATGGGTTTTTGCCCACAGCGCTTGATCAAGGTCTGAGCTATCGAGGGCTATATGGTAGATCTCAACGCCTTGCGGGTCGTAGATTCTGGCAAAGAGATACGTGTTAAATTTGCCCCAGGGCTCCAGCCCATACCAGATGCGTACCGAGCCGTTAGGAAGGAGCCGGCGTTCGAGCAGAAACATTTGTAATTGTGCAATCTTCGGTGCAAATTTTGTATCGTGAAGCTGCTTCAGGTTTGCAATCTCCGCATCGCGCTCTGCGTCACGATTCGACTCAGCGTAGGCACGCGCGAGAAGTGCGGACGCTTGCCAGCGCTCAGGCGATGCCTTGCGAATGGGTTCCATCAGAGATATGGCCAGCTCTGTCCTTCCGGTATCGAGTGCAGATTCTGCAAGATATTCTGAGATCTTCGCGTCCGTAGGATATTGGGTGTGAAGCTCGTCGAATTCCCGGAAAGCCTCGGACCATTTCTCGGCGGCAAAATCTTGCTTCGCTTTGGCTAACAGTTGCTGTTGGTCTGGGGCAGAGACGGACGGCTGGGTGTCCGAACCTGGTGACGTTGTGCTCTGCGCGAATGCGGAGACGGTAATGGCTCCGCAGGCAAATGCCAAAATAATATTGCGATTCATTTACGCCATACCTCCGATACCTCCGTCTGTCACATAGTACCCTCTGAAATCTTCAGCTTGTCAAACAGTATGTAACGGATCGTCTAGAAGCAATCTCGTAGGGGGAAACCTGAAAGTCCACGGGGAAGAAAGTCAAAAAGCCAAATCACGACACTGCCCGCAGCGGGCCGG
>Ga0210405_10005958_pt1 | contig 11005 bp, 9 predicted proteins | sample IncBWH11MmetaG_FD_155492 | JGI IMG/M metagenome (GOLD analysis project Ga0210405, IMG submission 155492) | Forest soil microbial communities from Barre Woods Harvard Forest LTER site, Petersham, Massachusetts, United States - Inc-BW-H-11-M | ecosystem: Environmental > Terrestrial > Soil >... | reverse complement strand
ACTCCGATCTGGAACCAACCGGAACCGGCTCGTACGAAAAAGCTCCCTCCTTACCCAGCTGAGTTCGTTGCTCGCCACATTTTTGAGAAGCGAGCTGCGATCCTAGCGACCTAAAGGTTAGGTCGAAAGTTTGCCGAATTTCATCTCGTGGTAATTTAATTTTTCTGAGTCGCGTCCTGCGACTCCTTCAGTAGCGCCCGAATCGCTATGTTTTCGGGAAAAAGCTGGCTGGCATGTGTGAGCAGGTCGCTCGCTTCTCGAATTTTGTTCTGAGACATATAAGAGCTCGCCAACAAAAGATAAAGGTCGCCATCGTGAGGGGTCATTCTTATTCCTCGCTGCAATAGGTCCGCGGCTTCTGCTTGTCGGCCGGCACTTATGAGCAGGCTGCCGCATTGCTCGAAATCCGCGGGGAACGTAGATCCCCGGTTGATGGCGCGATTTAAATATTCAATAGCTTCCGCCGTTCCCTTTTTATCTTTATTTTGAAGGGCGCCGTAGGCAAGCGCTTCCAGCACGAAGATGTCATCCGGTCCAGACGTTCGAAGCTTGTCTGCCAAAGCGAAATAGCGCTCACGATACTCGGGATGAGCGCCTATCAATTGACCGTACGCCTGAAGAAGTGTGATGGAGGGAAGACCCACGTCTTTCTGGTCCGGAATCGCGTTCAGATGAACCAGATCGGGCAGCGCCGGTGTTGTTATCTGGAATGCCCTGTCAGGATAAGGTTCACCAGAGTCCCTGATGATTCGATGGTTTGTAAGCATGGAGTGCGAAATCTCTCTCAGGTCGCGCTTCGGCATGTGGCACCCGGAACAATCATCGGGCGGATTTTTCCGTTGGCGAATCGCCACCGGCACTGCGCAACTCTTTTCCGTGTGGCAGCTGAGACATTTCAAACGAAAATACCTCGAGGCTTCTTGTTTAGCGGGCTGGACGTGCGGATCATGGCACGTGATGCAACTGAGCTTCCTTCCGCTCCCCTCGTAGCACTTACTCAACGTCATAGAGAAATAATGCTCGAGAAGATCACTCTGAGGAGGAGCATCGCGTCGCGGTGGGACCATGAGAATTGCGAGCGTGTCATCCAATGGGGAGCCCGGCCGAAAATCCTGGTAATTCTTTCCCGCTTTCAACACCCGGGCGTCTCCAGTTTGATGACATGACGCGCAGATATTGTCAGCAAGCCACGAAGGAAGTTTTGCAGGATTCACGATGGAGTGACTGGCACCATCCGGACTGGGCCCCATCTCTCGCATCTCCCACACGTGCGATGCGCCCGGACCGTGACAATTTTCACAGCCAATCGACAGCTCTTTGAACGCGGGATTCAGAAAACGGCCATTGCCATTCTCAACCGGCTGAGCCCGGCCACTATGACAAACAATGCACCCAGGAAGGATTGGACGGCTGAATCCATAATCGTAGCTTTCATATCCCGGCGACAATGCCCAGCGTTGTGTTTTTGAATAAAACGAAAGCGGAGCCTCAAAAAGATAGTCGCCGCGGCGCACGATCGCACCGAATCCATTGGCTCCCGACCCAATGGTCCATTCCACTTTTTGTGTGTCACGAAAAATTTCTTGGTTATCGGGTCCAGTTTCGTAGTCATCCTGGTAGAGATTGCCGCCATTTACCAAAACGTCGAAATGCCGCTTCAGCTTGGCATCAAAAATGTGCGCGGAATTCGGGAATGTCTCCAGCAGTTCGGGCGAAACGAGGAACATCGACCGGCCCATGTCTGTTTGAGAAAACTTGCTGTAAATCGCGCCGTGGCATTCGGCGCAAATCTTCGATCCCACGTATCCATCATTCGAAGCGACGTTTTGGGGCGATGTTGTCTGCGTAAGTCGTGGCCGCGCACGGCCAACATTTCCCGAAGGAAGGAAGGCGAGAACGGCGGCGAAGGTTGCAGTGGCACACAATCCCACCCAAACAGGTTTTCCTGTGAGCGATTTCGACATTCGTGCGGCGCGCACGCAAGGGGTACGCATCTGAGCTCAATCACCTTGTTTCATCGAGCGGCATGCCTAGCGATGCGGCTGATCCGCTTTACGTCCGGTAATAGCCGGAATCTTGATTTGCACTGGACTGATACCTCGTGTCTGTTTGGAATCGACTCCGCTACCTTCACGCACAATGTAGAATCGGTTGGCGGAAAGATCGCTAAGCGTTTCGACCAGTCCGTTGGGCCAACGGATGACGACTTTGGATGCTTTTGCCGCTCTTCCAAGACCGAAGTGAACTCGCAAATCACTCTGGGAAATAAAACCGTCACCACTACGAATTTCCTTTTGGTGCTTGTCGCCGTCTTGTTCGAGTGTCACCTGCGCTCCCAAAGCGGCCCGGTTTGATTTCACCCCGATTAATTGCAGGCTAATGAAGTTGCTCACTGGCGCCGTGTTGTAATAAAGCGAAGGAGTTTCGTTCATATTGTTCACGAGCGCCTCTTCACGCCCGTTATTGAACAAGTCCCCCAGAGCCATCCCGCGGCCAGAGTGTAGCTCGCTAAGCGTGGCCCCAGCCTGCGGGGTAATGTTGGCGAACGTTCCGTCGCGCAAATTGTAGTAGGCCACTTTCGGTTGACGGTAACTCGTTCCGAGACCCTTGCCATCCACTTCGGGGTAGACATGTCCATTGGAAATCAATAACCCTGGCCATCCGCTATTATCGAAATCTACGAATTGCACTCCCCACCCTAGCCATCTCGTAATCCTTCCAACGCCTGCGCTGCGAGTCACATCGTCAAAAATATTCTTGCCACGATTGAGAAATAGTGTCGGTGTGTCATCGCTGAAGTTGGTTTTGACAATATCTTGATGACCGTCGTGCGCGAAGTCATCCGCGGAGAGGCCCATACCCGCCTGCATGGAGCCTTCTTCGTTGAAAGCTACACCGGCAGTTTTCCCAATTTCCGTGAAGGTGCCGTCGTGGTTGTTGTGGTAAAGAAGGTTTGCCGTAGTATCGCATGCGACATAAATATCCGGCCAGCCGTCGTCGTCGAAATCAGACGACAGCGACGTGAAACCATAACACCCAGGAGCTTTTTTGATTCCGGAGTCTTCCGAAACATCCGCGAACGTGCCGTCGCCGTTATTGTGGTACAGCGCATTTACACTCATTTTGAGTCCTCGCGGTCCGCACATAACGTTTATCCCTTTCCATTTGCACCACTGCCCCTCTCCCGGCCGCGGCACCGAGTCGTAACTGAAATCCACGTAGCGCGCCACAAAAAGATCGGCTCTGCCATCGCGGTCATAATCCAGAAAACTACATCCGGTACTCCACTCTGGCTTGGCAGTCTTCAACCCTGCTTTTTCGGTTACGTCCGTAAAAGTTCCGTCACCATTATTATGGTAGAGAGTGTTTTGCCCCCAATACGTCACCAATAGATCCAAATATCCATCATTGTCGTAATCGCCGACGCACCCACCTTGCCCCCAACCCGCATGCGCGAGCCCGCTCTTTGCAGTTACATCCGTAAACGTTCCGTTCTGATCGTTGTGATAAAGATGTCCAGTAGGCTCCTGACCTTTGGGAAACCCTTCTACGCGGGAACCGTTAGGTAAAAAAATATCTGGCCAACCGTCGTTGTCATAATCAAAGACAATTGCAGCGTTACCGGTGCTTTCGATAATGAACTCTTTATGTTTGTCACCGCCGTAAGCATTGAGGGCGGTCAGCCCAACCTGTTTTGCAATATCTTCGAAATGGACGATGCTCGGCTTGACTGTCGATCGGTGTTCATTCGATCCGCTCAGCGCCTGAACGAAAACACCGGTTACGAGGGCAAATGCCGACGCTGAAATGCCGGGAAAAAGAAACAGCCGCGAACGCCTCATACGTCCTTCGTGTGCTGAGATATAGGCCAAGGCTTGCGGTTCATTATGACAAAGGACGCCGGTCAGTTGAGGCAAATCGGTTTCAGAGTGCGCTGCCGTAATTTTTCTACAATTCGAACCACTGCGCTTATCTACGCCTTCCAGGCGCTGATTCGTTGTTGCGACTCTCCTAATCCCTCGATGCCAAGGCTTACCACGTCACCGGGCTTTAAGTATTGCGGCGGATCCATTCCGAGGCCAACGCCAGCGGGTGTTCCTGTACTGATGACATCGCCCGGCAGCAGTGTCATAAACTCGCTCACATAGCTGATGAGCGCTGCGACGTCAAAGATCATTTCATTGGTGTTGCTGTTTTGCCGAAGCTCATCGTTCACTTTCAGCCATATCGCCAGATTGTTCGGGTTTGGTATTTCATCCCGCGTAGCTAAAAACGGGCCCACTGGAGCAAAGGTGTCTGCGCTCTTGCCCTTTACCCATTGTCCCCCGCGCTCAAGTTGGAAGCACCGCTCCGAATAGTCATTGTGAAGTGTGTATCCGGCAACAGACTCAAAAGATTCTTCCTTCGTTATGTAGGACGCTTTCTTTCCGATCACCACGGCTAGCTCCACTTCCCAATCCAACTTCTGGGCGTTCTTGGGAATGACCACATGGTCATTCGGGCCAATAAGCGACGACGTTGCCTTCATGAAAACCACGGGTTCCCTGGGCATCTGCGCTCCACTTTCGGCGACGTGCTCGCGGTAATTCACGCCAATGCAAATGATTTTACTTGGACGGGAGATCGGAGGGCCTAAGCGTATGGAAGACGAGACTCGGGGAGTTGCCGATTCATTTCGATCGAGCCATTGCCGCAAGGTGTCGACCCCACCGTCTCCAAAAAATTTCTCATCGTAATCCCGCACAATATTGGAGACATCCAACCGCGTTCCATCATTAAGAAGAAGGCCGGGTTTCTCTTGCCCTGCTTCACCACAGCGTATGAGTTTCATGCGGTGAGTTTGCCGTCTTCCAAACGTAAACGGCGGCTCACACTCGCCTTACGATCAAAATAGAAAAATGGGGAAACTAGGAGCACGGCGTTTAGCTAATGCCAGGCCGACGATGGGAGTCAAGAGAATTCTACATATAGAACTTATTATTTCACATTGTGAAATAAAGAAATGGCCTTACGTCCCCCACTAATCTCAATAATAATCTCGGATCCGTCCTTGTTAAATTAACCTGATAAATCAAGTGGTACCGAGCTGTCGTGAGATCGCCTGAGCCGCCGCGACAACAGCTCTTACATAAAACGGTATTCGCTCCCGTGCAATTCTGGTTGTTGGACCAGCTATGCTGATGGCCGCTGCCACCTTTCCTTCCAGAAGAATCGGAGCTCCCACACAGCGCGCTCCTAAAGTCGCTTCTTCATCGTCCAGAGCATATCCGCGCTCTCTGATTTTTTCTAATTCTTTTCGGAATCGCGACAAGCGAGTTATCGTGTGCGGCGTCAGCTGCTCGAACTGGAGGGATGACAAAACATGTTCCTTTTCCGCGGAGGACAAAAAAGCCGCGAGCGCTTTGCCCATCGAGGTACAGTAAAGCGGACGCCAGGTGCCTGCGTGCGTGACCATGCGAAATGGGTGAGGACTCTGCACTACATCCAAATAAAGAACGTCTTGCCCATCCAGGATTCCCAGGTTCACTGTTTCACTCGTGACCTTCCACAGATCGTGCAGCAATGGACGGCTTATTCTGCGAAGCGTGGTCTGATATGAAATTCCGGAGCCCAACCGTACGAGTTTCGGACCCACCATGTACGCGCCATATTCGTCGCGGTATAAATATCGTTCAGTTTCCAAATGTGCGAGGAAACGATAAGCCGTGCTCTTATTGATTGCTGTCTGCTCGGCAATGTCTTTCAGGCGCAATCCTGTAGACGAGGCATTCAGTGCTTCCAAAAGTCTCAAGATTTTGGAAACAACACCGACAGGCGCTGATTTCAATGCTCGAGTTCGAATCACAGCAGTCTCCGGGTCGACGGAATTTATCTATACATCGATTCACGTTGTCAATATGAAGCCGTCCGAACGATCGGAAGCGCAAAGTTCTGGGTTCCAATTCCTCAAAGTCCCTTAGGGTATCATTTTGATAGATGAAACTTCGATTTTTTATCTTGAATTTCGGTGGTGCACTTGCTATACGCCTTCAGGAGCTGTTTGTCAGGTCGAGGTATTTTGCCGTTGAGCGTGCGCAACAACTCGGGGTTTCTTGTGAGCGTCAGATGAAGCGTCCGGTGGCCAAAGAAGTGGACGGGACCGGATCATGACGGCAAGTCAAGTATTGCAACTACATCCGAAAGATAACGTTCTGGTTGCGCTGAATGACCTGCGAAAGGGCGAAGAGATCAGTTTCTTGGGCCGGACTTACAATTTACAAACTGATGTTCCCGCCAAACATAAGTTCGCAACGCATGATATCCCGCCAGGCGGTGATGTCGTTATGTACGGCGTGCTGATTGGCAAAGCCATGGAGCCAATCGGATTGGGAGAACGATTAACGACTCGGAATACTCATCACCAGGCGGCACCCTTCCACGAAAAAGCCGAGAACTATTCCTGGGTGCCTCCGGACGTCTCGCGATGGGTTCAGAAGACTTTTTCTGGCTACGTCAGAGCGGATGGGCAGGTCGGCACGCGGAACTATTGGCTCGTCGTTCCGCTCGTTTTCTGCGAAAACCACAACATCTCCGTACTCAAACAAGCATTTGAAGAAGAATTGGGTTTTGCTCCGCCGCAAATTTATCGTCAGCAAGTTGCTGAGCTCGTCAGCGCGTACCGGGAGGAGACCTCGGCAGAAATCGGGACCCCCGGTACGGTGAAAAGCATCCCCACAAGCCCGCGAAAAAAAGTTTTTGAAAACATGGACGGAATCAAGTTTCTGATTCACGAAGGAGGCTGCGGAGGTACACGCGAAGACTCAAATAATTTGTGCGCATTGATAGCGGGCTACATTCATCACCCCAATGTTGCCGGCGCCACGATTCTCAGCCTCGGCTGTCAGCACTCGCAGGTCGCTATACTTCGCGAAGAACTGAAGCGCCGCAATCGTAATTTCTCCAAACCGCTTTTTGTTTTCGAGCAGCAGCAAAGCGGATCGGAATTCACAATGCTCACCGAGGCGATCCGAAAAACTTTCTTTGGTCTGGCCGAGGCCAACAAGTGCGTTCGCACACCCGCCTCACTTTCGCACTTGTGCCTGGGTCTGAAGTGCGGAGGTTCCGACGGATTTTCAGGCATCTCGGCAAATCCTGCCATCGGCCACGCATCCGACTTGGTCGTCGCTCTTGGCGGCAGAACGATCCTGTCTGAATTTCCCGAGCTCTGCGGCGCAGAACAGGAACTTATCAATCGCAGCACACAAAAAGAAGTGGCTGACCGTTTTATCCAGCTCATGCGGGACTACGCAGAGAGAGCGAAAGCGGTCCGATCCGGTTTTGACATGAATCCGTCACCAGGCAATATCCGCGACGGGTTGATAACCGATGCGATGAAATCCGCCGGCGCCGCGAAAAAGGGAGGCACGTCTCCCGTTACTGCTGTGCTCGATTATCCAGAATATTCGATTGCGCCAGGACTCAATCTCCAGTGCACTCCAGGCAATGATGTGGAATGCGTTACAGCTCAAATAGGTGCCGGAGCGAATCTGGTTCTGTTCACAACCGGCTTGGGAACGCCAACAGGAAATCCAATCGCTCCGGTTGTGAAAATCTCCACGAATTCGCGGCTAACTGAGAAGATGCCCGACATCATTGACATTGACACGGGCAGCATTATTTCTGGGCAGAAGACCATTCAGCAAGTGGGCGGTGAGATTTTGGACCGCATCATTCAATTTGCCAGTGGGGAAATTAAGACCAAAGCTGAGTTGCTAGGACAAAACGATTTTATTCCGTGGAAGAGAGGTATCTCATTGTGAGCACCGACGCTCGCACCATGGAGTCATTCCGCCTGGACGGCAAAGTTGCCGTCGTCACTGGAGGTGCCAGTGGCATCGGGTGCGCTATTGTCCAGAGGTTTGCGAGGAGCGGTGCTTGTATTCGAATCCTGGACATTGATCAAAAACAAGCGGAGGCGGTTGCTCTTGATGTTGTCAGCGCCGGAGGCAATGCCAGTGCCTTCCAGTGTGATGTAGCGAACGCGCAAGACGTCAAAACCGTTTTCGAGCAACTATTCCGCAAGGAACGCATACAAATCCTAGTCAATAATGCCGGCATATCGCATGTGGGCAGGCTCGAAACAACAACGGAAGCCGACTTCGACAGGATCTTCCAGGTGAATGTGAAAGGCTTCTATTACTGCATGCAAGCCTCTATCGGGCAAATGAAAGCCAACCGTGGCGGTGTGATCCTGAACATGGCATCGATCGCGGGCTCTTCCGGTCTTGAGGACCGTTTCGCTTACTCAATGAGTAAAGGTGCCATCATCGCGATGACGTATTCGGTAGCGAAGGATTATCTGCAATATAAGATCCGTTGTAACTGCATTTCGCCCGCAAGAGTCCACACGCCTTTCGTCGATAGTTATCTTAAGCGCAATTATCCAGGGAAAGAAAAGGACATGTTCGCAAAGCTCGCCGCAGCTCAACCCATCGGCAGAATGGGAGCACCAGAGGAAGTAGCCGCCCTGGCTCTTTTCCTGTGCTCGGATGAAGCCGCCTTCATCACTGGAGTGGATTATCCGATAGACGGCGGGTTCTGTAATCTCCGCGGATGAGACCTGCAATGAACACGAGCACGCATGCTTCTCGATCGCTTTTGAACAAGCAGCATCCCTCTAAAGCGGCGATCTCGATGCATTCATTCGCGTCCCGAAGGGTGCTCACCTCGTGGACCTAGGGCTGACGAATAAAGTCGTGCTCATCACCGGCGGAGGCAAAGGCATCGGTGCTGCCATTGCGAGGACCGTTGCACAAGAAGGGGCAATTCCCGTAATCATAGACCGCGACCAGGACGCAGCAGAAAAGTTACACGCGGAGTTGCGACAAAGCCACGCTGACAGCTATTTGGTTGTGGCGGAACTGAATACTGCTGAGGCCTGCTTCGCCGCCGTCGAGCAAACTCTTAAGAAGCTTGGCCGAATCGACGCCCTGGTCAACAACGCCGGTGTGAATGATAGGGTCGGACTTGAAAAGGGCAGTCCAGATCAATTCGTTGCCTCGCTCCAGCGCAATTTACTGCACTACTACGACATGGCGCACTATGCCCTGCCACATTTGAAGCGCAGCGCCGGATCCATTGTCAGCATTAGTTCGAAGACGGCGGTCACGGGCCAAGGGGGCACTTCTGGCTACGTGGCTTCGAAGGGCGCGATCCTCGCCATGACTCGTGAGTGGGCCGTGGAGCTTCTGCCTTACGGCATCCGCGTGAATGCTGTCGTTCCCGCCGAAGTTATGACGCCGCTCTATCAGCAGTGGTTAAGCACGTTCTCCAATCCTGAAGAGAAGTTGAAAACGATCGTCGCCAGAATTCCATTGGGAAAGCGAATGACCACTTCCGAAGAAATCGCAGCCATGGTCGTGTTTCTGATTTCCTGTAAAGCCAGCCATGTCACCGGTCAACATCTGTATGTCGACGGTGGTTACGTTCATCTCGATCGCGCTTTAACATAACGGGAAAAAATGAAAAACCCTTCTGCGCCCTTAACCGAGCGACGATACACCGTAGCGTTCGTGCTGGTCACAAGCCTGTTCTTCTTGTGGGCGCTGGGGGTCAATCTCAACGACATTCTCATCCCCCATCTCAAGAAAACATTTCGCCTGACTGACTTGCAGTCATCGCTGATTCAGTCCGCGTTCTTTGGCGGCTATTTCCTGGCCGCTCTGCCTGCGGGATGGCTGATGGAACGCGTAGGTTACAAAAGGGGAATTTTGTTGGGGTTGCTCACCTGTGCGCTCGGCGCGTTTCTGTTCATTCCTGCAGCTTCGATCAGGTTTTACTGGTTCTTCCTGTTCGCGTTGTTTGTGATGGCCTGCGGTCAGGGGGTGTTGGAAGTAGCCGCCAACCCGTATGTCACCATTCTCGGTCCGCCGGAATCATCGGAGCGCCGCCTGAACCTCGCACAGTCTTTTAATGCTGTCGGCGCTGTTGTGACTCCAATTATTGGTGGCGCGTTCATCCTTTCCGGCATTGAGCATTCTGCCGGTCAACTTGCAGCGATGACACCGGAACAATCCGTCGCCTATTCGGCGTTAGAAGCCAGCCGCGTCAGGGGCACGTATCTGGGAATCACCGCTCTGTTCTTACTTGTCGCTGTCCTGCTTTATTTCACACGCCTGCCGGAAATCCGCGAAGGTAGCGGGGATACTGTACCGGAGCGAGAAAAAGCTCCGCGGAATCATTGGGAAATTTGGCGATACAAACATTTAGTCAAGGGTGTCGTCGCCCAGTTTTTTTATGTGGGTGCACAAGTCGGCGTGACCAGCTTTGTTATTCGTTTTACACAGCATCTATTGCCTGGCACGCCTGAAAGAGTAGCCGCCAATTTCTTAAAGTGGCATTTGATCGGCTTCATGGTTGGTCGTTTTGCTGGATCCGCAATGATGAAACGAATTGCTCCGCCCCGGCTGTTGGGATTCTTCGCAGTCTGCGCTTTCCTATGCACCTGGACGGCAATCGCCGGGTCCGGCGCAGTTTCTGTATGTGCCGTGGTGCTGCTTGGCTTCTTTGACTCGATCATGTTTCCTACGATCTTCGCACTTAGTGTAAAGAATCTCGGCGTGTATACGAAAATTGGCTCGGCTTTACTGGTCATGTCCATCATCGGGGGCGCGCTTGTTCCGGCTCTCATGGGCTATATCTCCGATACAAGTTCAATCCAGAAAGCATTTATTGTTCCCCTGATTTGTTACGCCTACGTGATTTACTTCGCCCTTCGAGGTTACAAGCCATTGGCAATATCCTCCTCTGCATAGGATGAAATAGTGGCCGCCGCGAAACCCGCGGCAGCACGCATAGAACGCTACGTGATCAAGTCGGGCACCTTCTGCGACGGTGATCGCAAGGGCCATGCCCTCTCGAATAAATCACAGAAGAAAGGTTGAAGGGCTGAGGCGCAATTGTCCTAAGTCTTCCTAAGCAATCGAGGCAAATACGAACTAGCAGATTGTCCATCAACAATGGAAAA
>Ga0210405_10005955_pt1 | contig 11006 bp, 7 predicted proteins | sample IncBWH11MmetaG_FD_155492 | JGI IMG/M metagenome (GOLD analysis project Ga0210405, IMG submission 155492) | Forest soil microbial communities from Barre Woods Harvard Forest LTER site, Petersham, Massachusetts, United States - Inc-BW-H-11-M | ecosystem: Environmental > Terrestrial > Soil >... | reverse complement strand
TGTTCGCCATGAACGCCGGATAGAACGATTTCGCCCACGCCTTGTCGGCATCGGTTTTCAATAAATCGTCGAACGGCGCGATGGCGTCCTCGTCGATCAAGGTGAACATGTCGGTCGACAGCAGCACAGCGATGTCCGGCGGCTCGCCGCTCTTGAGCGCGGTGAGCGCCTTGACCAGCGTATCCTGATAAGTGCCGGCATAGATCGCCTTGATGGTGATGCCGGGATTCTCTTTCTCGAAGTCGGCGACGTAACCGTCGATGATCTTTGGAATCGGTCCACCGACTGCGATCGGATAGTAGAACGACAGCGTGATATCTTTTGCGGTCGCCACCGACGTCAGCGCCATGAGCGCGGCACCGGCAATCGGAAGCAACCATTTCAACTTTGCAGACATTCTTTCCTCCTCAGGCAAAATTTTGCACGAGACCGATCGCGGCGGCGGCGGCTGGCGCGCCGATGTCGTCGCGGCGCGCGCCGCTTGCGGCATCGAAGACATGCACATGCTCGGCACGCCAACTGGCATGGATCGCGGCGCCGGCGGCAAAGACCGCTTTGCCGGGCACGCGCGCGGTCAGCGTCTGGTTGCCGTAGCCGCAGGTGATGACGGTGTCGGCGCCGAGGAATTCCGAGCTCCGGACGCGCACGGGCAGTCCGGTGTCGCCGAGCATCACATCTTCGGGCCGGATGCCGAACAGGAGATCGCCCCGGTCCGGCGCCGGCAGGATGCTCATCGGCGGCGTGCCGATGAAGCGTGCGGCGAACGTGGTTGCCGGCCGTGCGTAAAGCTCGTCGGGTGGCGCCGCCTGCTCGACCCTGCCGTCGCGCATCAGAATGACCTGATCGGCCATGCTCATGGCTTCGCTCTGATCGTGGGTCACATAGACCATGGTGATGCCGAGCTTTTGCTGCAGCGCGCGGATTTCGCGGCGCATCTCGGCGCGCAATTGGGCGTCGAGATTGGACAGCGGCTCGTCCATCAGACAGACCGGCGTCTCGGCGATGATGGCGCGGCCGAGCGCGACGCGCTGCTGCTGGCCGCCGGACAATTGCGACGGCTTGCGCGCCAGCAGCGTGTCGAGCCCGAGCAGCGCGGCGACGCGGGCGAGCCGGCGGGCGCGATCGGCCGCCGGCACTTTGCGCACGCGCAGGCCGAACAGGATATTCTCCTTGACCGTCAGATGCGGAAATAGCGCGTAGGATTGAAACACCATGGCGATGCGACGCTGCGCCGGCGGCAGCGCGGTGACGTCGGCGCCGGCGATGAAAATACGTCCGCCCGAAACCTGCTCGAGGCCGGCGATCAGGCGCAGCGTCGTCGACTTGCCGCAGCCCGATGGACCGAGCAGCACGACCAGCGACGCCGCCGCGGCCTCAAAGCTCACGGAATCGACCGCCGCCGTCGCGCCCCAGACCTTGCTGACGTTCCGAACCGAGATCTGCGACACCGGCTCCCCCCGCGAACGTCCGGTCACGATGCCGATAAATCATTGTATTGTGAAGCCCGTGCGTCGGCCGGGAGGCGCGGGTGACATCTTATGTCTTGAGCATCGACCAGGGCACGACCTCGACCCGGGCCATTTTGTTCCGGGCCGACACCTCGGTCGCGACTTTCGCGCAGCAGGAATTCCCGCAGCATTTTCCCGCCGACGGCGAAGTCGAGCATGAGCCGGACGATCTGTGGGCGACGACGGTGGCGTGTTGCCGCAACGCCATGCAAAAGGCCGAAGCAAGCGCGCGCGACATCGTCGCCATCGGCATCACCAATCAGCGCGAGACCACGTTGTTGTGGGACCGCATCACCGGACGCGCGGTGCATCGCGCCATCGTCTGGCAGGACCGGCGCACGGCCGATGTTTGCGCGCGGCTCAAGGCCGCGGGCCATGAAGCCGAGTTCGCGAGGAAGACCGGGCTGCTGCTCGATCCGTATTTCTCTGGGACCAAGCTTGCCTGGCTGTTGGACTGTGCACCGGACTTTCGCGACCGGGCGTCGCGCGGCGAACTCGCGTTCGGCACGGTCGACAGCTATCTGCTGTGGCGGCTCACCGGCGGCAAAGTCCACGCCACCGACGCCACCAACGCATCGCGCACGCTGCTGTTCGACATTCACCAAGGCCGCTGGGACGATCGATTGTTGGCTTTGCTCGGCGTGCCGAAAGCGGTTTTGCCTGACGTGTTGGATTGCTCCGCTGCGTTCGGCACGACCGATCCGGAACTGTTCGGCGGCGCCATTCCGATCTACGGCATAGCGGGCGACCAGCAGGCGGCGCTCATCGGCCAAGCCTGTTTTGCGCCCGGCATGGTCAAATCGACCTACGGCACCGGCTGTTTTGCCTTGCTCAATACCGGCACGACCGCGGTCGCCTCGCAAAACAAGCTTCTCACCACCATCGCCTATCAGCTCGGCGGCGTGCGCGCTTACGCGCTCGAAGGCTCGATCTTCATCGCCGGCGCGGCGGTGCAATGGCTTCGCGACAATCTGCACGTCGTGCAAAGCGCCGAGGAAACCGGCGTGCTCGCCGCGGCCGCCGACCCGACCCAAGAGGTCGTACTGGTGCCGGCCTTTGTCGGCCTGGGCGCACCCTATTGGCGGCCCGATGTGCGCGGCGCGCTGTTCGGGCTGACGCGGGCCACTGGGCCGCGAGAATTAGCGCAAGCGGCGCTCGAAAGTGTTTGCTTCCAAACCGTCGATCTGCTCGAAGCGATGCGAGCGGATTGGCGCGATGGTGCGCTCACCACCTTGCGCGTCGACGGCGGCATGGCGAATTCCGATTTCACCATGCAGCGTCTCGCCGACCTCGTCGGCTGCATCGTCGACCGGCCGCAGATCCGGGAAACCACGGCGCTGGGCGCCGCCTATCTCGCCGGCCTGCACGCCGGATTTTTTCCCGCGCCGGATCGCTTTGCCCAGCATTGGCACTTGCAGCGCCGCTTCACGCCGCACATGGATACAGCCTTGCGCGAACGCAAACTTGCCGCATGGAAAGCCGCGGTCGCACGGTTGCTCTGAGGCTGGCGGCGTCGGCATCAACCTTAATTTCGCCGCGACGCGCCACGCTGCGGGCACGTTGATTAACAACAGCCAACGGCGCCTTCAGCTTCCCGACATGGCCGCTGTGCGAATCTTCATCCCGGCGAGCGAATGCACTGGATGAGCAAAGGAGATTTGCCATGCGTCATCTAAACATCGCTGCACTCGCCATCACCGCCGTGTTGAGCGTGAGCGCGCTCGGCGGCAGTGCTTCCGCCATGCCGCTCAGCGGACTGGCGTCGGTCGCAACGCAGCGGGCCGATACCGTCGAGCATGTACGCTTGGTGTGCGGCCCGTATCGTTGCTGGGGGCGTCCCGGCCCGTATTGGGGCGGCCCGTATTGGCGGCCACACTACGGTTATTGGGGCTGGCACCGCTGGGGCTGGCGCGGCTGGGGCTGGCATCGCCACTGGGGCTAACCGCGGCCCCGGATTGCTACCGCGCGCCTGACGCCGCTCGGACCGCCTGATCGATCTGCTGCGGCGTCACCGGCGTGCGGTTGAACTCGGCCTTGAACGGGCGCAGCGCGTCGCCGACGGCGTTGGCGATCACCGCCGGCGGCGCGATCGGGCCGCCCTCGCCGACGCCCTTGACGCCGAACGGGTTGAGCGGCGACGGCGAGTGCTGGTGGATGATTGTTATCGGCGGCAGGTCGCAGGCGGTCGGCAGCATGTAATCGGCCAGCGTCGTGGTCAGCGGCTGGCCTTCGGCGTCGTATTTGATCTCTTCGAGCAGCGCGCCGCCGAGCCCCTGCACGGCGCCGCCGACGATCTGCCCCTCGACCAGCATCGGATTGACCACCACGCCGCAATCGTGGGCGATGGCATAATTCTCGACCTTGACGCGACCGAGCTCGATATCGACCTCGACCACCGCCGCATGCGCCGCGTAGGACCAGGTCACGGTCGGCGGCTCGAAATAATAAGTCTCTTCGAGCCCGCCATCGACGCCGGCGGGGCGGCCGCTGTCCCAGCCCGGACGCGCCGCTGCCGCCACCTTGGCCAGCGAGACTTCGGCGCCCGGCACGCCGACGATGCCGACATGGCCGCGGCGCAATTCGAGATCGGTCGCCGCGCATTCCAGCATGTTGGCGGCAATCGAGAACACCTTGTCGCGCAATTTTTCCGTGGCGCCGTGGATGGCCGCCGACAGCGTCACCGTGCTGCGGCTGGCAAGCGTGCCGAAGCCGATGGCGATTGCCGCGGTATCGGCGAGCGCGATCACCACGTCGTCGGGCGTGACCTGCCAGGCATCGGCGACGACCTGGGAGAAAATGGTCTCCATGCCCTGGCCCTGCGGACAGGCGCCCGAGCTGACGAAAATCTTGCCCGACGGATCGATGCGCACCAGCGCGCTCTCGAACGGGCCGACGCCGGTGCCTTCGACATAACAGCCGATGCCGAGGCCGAGATAGCGCCCCGCTTGTAGCGCCGCGCGCTGACGCGTGCGAAACGCCTCGACGCCGCCGAGCGCGGCGAGCGCCTTTTGCAGCGCGCCCGGATAATCGCCGCCGTCGAGCACGATCGGCTGGCCGTCGCGATACGGCATGCCGACCGCGTAGGGCATTTCGGCGGCGGGGATCATGTTGCGCAACCGCACCTCGGCGGGCTCGAGGCCGAGCTCGGTAGCGACGAGATCGATGCTGCGCTCCATGGCGAACGCCGCTTCGGGGCGGCCGGCGCCGCGATACGGCGCGTTCGGCACTTTGTTGGTCGCGGCAATGCGGCCCGATATGGCGATGGCGCCGATCTTGTACGGCCCCGGCACGTGAACGGCGGTGTTGTAGGCGATGCCGGCGCCGATCGGATTCCAGGCGCCGCAATCGACGACAAAATGATCGCGCAGCGCCAGGATGCGGCCATCGTCGTCGAAACCGATCTCGACGTCGTGGATCTGGTCGCGCGAATGGCAGGAGCACAGCATGTGCTCGTGACGGTCCTCGATCCATTTCACCGGCCGGCCGAGCCGTCGCGCCAGATAAGGGATCAGCAAATCTTCCGGATAGACGTGGCCCTTGACGCCAAAGCCGCCGCCGACGTCGAGCGCGACGCAGCGTATTTTTGCCTCGGGCAGCCGCAGCACGCCCGACGCCTCGCGCTTGAGCCAATGCACAACTTGGGTGGCGGACCAGATCGTCATCGTATCGGTGCGCGCATCGTGCAGGCCGACCACGCCGCGGCATTCCATTGGCAGCGCGACATAACGGTGATGGTAGAAACGCCGTTGCAGCCGGCGCGGCGCGCGCTTGAGAACGGCATCGGCGTCACCTTTGCCTATGGTGAAGGCGCCAATCAGGTTGGTTGAGAATTTGTCGTGGACGATGGTGGCGCCGGCTTCGAGCGCCTGTTCGGGATCGAGCACCGGCGGCAACGGCTCGAGATCGAGCTCGACCAATTGCGCCGCGTCCTCGGCGACATAGCGGTTCTCCGCCACAATGACCGCAACCGCCTCGCCGACATGGCGGACCTTGTCATGGGCCAACAGTGGCTGCTGCGGATTGATGAACTTGTGCTGCACCAGCGCCGTCCATTTGCTCGGCAGCGCCAGCTGCGTGTCGGACACCGGCGGCAGCTCGCGGACAAGCTCCGGCCCGGTCAGCACGTGGAAAACGCCCGGCGCCGCGGCGGCGCGCGACACGTCGATCGCCTTGATGCGCGCGTGCGCGTGCGGGCTGCGCACGAGAACCGCATGCAGCATGTGCGGTAATTCGAGATCGGCGATGTACTGACCGCGGCCGGTCAGGAGGCGGCGGTCCTCGCGCCGCGTCATGGAGCGGCCGATGAAGGGGGTTTGGTCGTTCATGCTAAAGGCGAGTGTGGAACGCGGTTCGCGGACAATCAATCCACCCCGGCGCGACCGACAGCGACATACTTGAATTTCGCCCGCTTCATTTCGTCGGTACGATAGATATTGCGCAGGTCGACGATCACCGGCTGCGCCATCACGGTTTTGAGGCGGTTGAGGTCGAGCGCGCGGAACTGCTCCCATTCGGTGGCGATGACGATAGCGTGGGCGCCTTCGGCCGCGGCGTAGGGGCCATTGCAATAATGCACGCCGGAAAGCTGCGGCTTGGCCTGCTCCATGCCGGCCGGATCGTAGGCGCGCACCGTGGCGCCAAGATCCTGCAGCGCGGTGATCAGCGGGATCGCCGGCGAATCGCGGGTGTCGTCGGTGTTGGGCTTGAAGGTGAGGCCGAGCACGGCGACGGTCTTGCCACGCACCGAGCCGTCGAGCGCCGCGACCACCTTGCGCGCCATGGCGCGCTTGCGCTGGTCGTTTACCGATGCGACAGCTTCGACGATGCGCAACGCCACGCCGTGGTCCTGCGCCGTCTTGAGCAGCGCCGTGGTGTCTTTCGGAAAGCACGAGCCGCCGAAGCCGGGACCGGCGTGCAAAAACTTGCCGCCGATGCGGTTGTCGAGCCCCATACCGCGCGCCACTTCGTTGACGTCGGCGCCGACCTGCTCGCACAGATCGGCGACCTCGTTGATGAAGGTGATCTTGGTGGCGAGGAAGGCGTTGGCGGCGTATTTGATCAGCTCGGCGGTGCGCCGGTTGACATAGAAGATCGGCGACGCGTTCAGATAAAGCGGCCGGTAGAGCTCCGCGACCACGGCGCGCGCCCGCATGTCGTCGGTGCCGACGACGATGCGGTCGGGATGCTTGAAATCCTGGATCGCGGCACCCTCGCGCAAAAATTCCGGATTCGACACCACCTGGATGTCGGCGTCGGGGCGGTTTTCGCGCAGGATGCGCTCGATCTCGTCGCCGGTGCCGACCGGGACGGTGGATTTAGTGATGACAACCGCGGCAGCCGAAAGCAGCGGCGCGATCTCGCGCACCGCGTCAAAGACAAAACTCAGATCGGCATGGCCATCGCCGCGGCGTGACGGCGTACCGACTGCGATGAACACCGCTTCGGCGGCGCCGACGGAACCGGTGTCGACCGCGAAGCGCAAGCGCTGCTCGCGGACATTGGCCTCGACCAGATCGGCAAGGCCGGGTTCGAAAATCGGAATTTCGCCGCGATTAAGCGCCGCGACCTTCGGCGCGTCCTTGTCGACGCAAGTGACGTGATGGCCGAAGTCGGCAAAGCAGGCGCCGGACACCAACCCCACATAGCCCGCGCCTATCATGGTCACGCGCATCGCTTTTTGCCCCAGCTAAATTTCGTCCGGCCCGGCGGCCGGCGCCGACGTACCCTCGAATGCGTCCAGCGGCGCTGACGGCGCAGTTTGCGCCTGGGCGCGCATCAGCGACAGCCAACGCCGGCCGAACAATGCGACGACAAGCACGCCGTAAAATGCGCCACCAAGCACCGCCAGCACCAGCAATTCCGACTCAGCGCGGAACCTGGACATCGACGATAACAGAGATGTGACGACGGGCGACGCGATCAGAAGGAAGATCGCGAAAGCAACGCCGGCCGCCGCGAGCTTCATCAAGGACGATTTGAGCGTCGCATCGGCGGCGATCAGCCCGGCGCGGCCGGCGAACCACAACACCAGAATGAAATTGATCCAGGCCCCGATCGCGGTCGCCAGCGCCAGCCCGACCTGGGCGAGCGAACCCATCAGCGCGATTTTGAAAGCGATGTTGACCGCCGTGCCGGTCAGTGCCGCCTTGACCGGAGTCAAGGTATCGCCGCGCGCCAAAAACGGCGCGACGACGCTGCGGATCAGCACGAACGGAATGAGACCGACGGTATAGGCCGCGAGCGTCATAGCGGCTGAGTGCGCATCTTCGGCATTGAACGCGCCGCGCATGAATAGGCCGCGCATGATGGTGCCGGGAATGACCAGGAAAGCGACGACGCAAGGCAGCGCCAGCAGCAGCGCGAATTCGATGGCGCGGTTTTGCGCCGAGCGGGCGCCGGCGTGGTCGCCTGAGGCGACCCGGTGGGTCATCTCCGGAACCAACACGGTGCCCACCGCGATGCCAATCACGCCGATCGGCAATTGATCGATGCGGTCGGCGTAATAGAGCGCCGACAGCGCGCCGGTGGTGAGGAAGCTCGCGATGATGGTGTCGGCGAACAGCGCCAATTGCGTCCCGGCCGAGCCGACCGTCGCCGGTACGAGCGCCTTGAAGAAGCGCCGCACGTCGTCGTCCCAGGTCAGCGCATGGAACGACGTCATGACGCCGGCGCGCCAGGCATCGCCGCCGACCAGGGCCGCTTGCAGCACGCCGGAAATCAGCACGCCCCAGGCGGCGGCGTGACCGTCACTCGGAAATAGCCAGGCCACAGCAAGCGTCGCCATCATCGACACGTTGAGCAGGGTCGATGCCGCCGCCGCGGCGGCAAAACGGTTGAGCGCGTTGAGGATGCCGCCCCACAGCGTCACCAGCGTGATCAAGAGCAGATAAGGAAACGTGATCCGCGTCAGGCCGACCGCAAGCGCGAATTGCTGCGGGTCACGGGAAAATCCCGGCGCCAGCACGTCGATCGCCTGCGGCGTGAACAAGAGCGCCAGCGCCAGCAGCACGATCTGCGTCGCCAGCAGCAGCGTGAAGATGCGGTCGCCGAACAATTTCGCCGCCGTTTCGCCGCCTTGGGTGCGAATGCGCGCATAGGCCGGAATGAACGCGGCGTTGAAGGCGCCTTCGGCGAAAATGGCGCGAAAATGGTTCGGCAGCCGGAACGCGACGAAGAAGGCATCGGCGACGGGACCGGCACCGATGATCGCCGCCAGCATGATGTCGCGCATGAAACCGGTCAGGCGCGAGAGCAGCGTATAGCCGCCGACGGTGAGGATGCGATCGAGCATTCGCCGCCTTTGTTCCCCTCCCCCTAGTGGGGAGAGGTTGGGGTGGGGGTCGTGAGGTTTTACACCAGCGTCGAAGCTCGCGTCGCCTTCCGTCTCAGCCCGCGAGCGCCCGCCGTACCGCTTCGATGATGCGATCCTGGACGGCCGGCTCGAGATAGGCGTGCATCGGCAGGCTGATCACCTCTTCGGCCAGCCGGTCGCTGACCGGCACGCCGCCGTCGGCGACCGGATAGTGGCGATAGGCCGCCTGGCGGTGCAACGGCTTGGCGTAATAGATCGCGGTCGGAATGCCTTGGGCCTTGAGCGCCGTGCCGAGTGCGTCGCGCTGCCCGGGCTCAAGGCGGATGGTGTATTGCGCCCACACCGACGTCGATTCATTGCCGGTGCGCGGCGTCGTCGCGACGCCGGCGAGGCCTTCGGCATAGCGCGCCGCCACCGCTTGGCGAGCCACGATCTCGTCGGCAAAGATTTTCAGCTTCTCGATCAGTACCGCCGCCTGGATCGAATCGAGCCGGCCGGTGATGCCGATATGGAGCGCATCGTATTTGTCGCCGGCGTTCTCGCCGTGCACGCGCAGGCTTTTGACCCGCGCCGCCAGTGCATCGTCATCGGTGAACACGGCGCCGCCGTCGCCGTAACAGCCGAGCGGTTTTGCCGGAAAGAAGCTGGTCGCCGTAGCATCACCCAGCGTGCCGAGCTTGCGGCCGCGATAGGTGGCGCCGAACGCCTGCGCCGCGTCGTCGAGCACCTTGATGCCGTGCGCCGTGGCGATCGCCGCGATGGCATCGTGATCGGCCGGCAGGCCGAACAGATCGACCGGGATCACCGCTTTCGGCTTCAAGCCGCGCTGCTTGGCCGTCGCGATAGCGCGCTCGAAACTCGCCGGATCGAGATTGAAGGTGCCGGCGGCGACATCGGCCATCACCGGCGTCGCGCCAATGAGCGCCACCACCTCGGCGGTGGCGCAAAACGTGAATGCCGGGCAGATCACCGCGTCGCCCGGTCCGATCTGCCACGCCATCAGCACCAGCAGCAACGCATCGGTGCCGCTCGAACAACCGATCACGTGCTTGGCGCCGCAGAACGCCGCGAGATCGGCCTCGAGCGCGCGCACTTCCGGCCCCTGGATGAACTGGCAATGGGCGAGCACGCGGCCGACCGCGTCGTCGATGGCGCTGCCGAGGCGGCGGCGCTGGGCGGCAACGTCGATGAATGGGATCGGGCTGCCGTCGAGGCGGGTATGCTGATTCATTGTTCGAATCACGCGCGCTCAGCCGACAACGCGGCGCGGTCCCTTGCGCGGCGCGCTCGACTGCGCCGTGCGCGCGCTGAGACAACGGATCGCGATTTCGAGGCTGGCGACGGCTTCCTCGCCGGTCACGGACGGCGCGGCGCCGCGGATGGCGCCGACGAAGGCCAGCATCTCGGAACGCAGCGGCTCGGCATAGCCGACCGACAGGTGCCGCATCGAATAAGAGCCGTCGGGCTGGTAGCCGAAACATTCGGTGACTTGCAACGTCAAGAGATCGGCCATCAGATATTTGTCGCGGGTGGCGATGTGGATGTTGCGCGCCTTGAACGGGGTGAGCCAATTGGTGTTGATCTGGGCGAGCACGCCGGAGGCGGTCCGGAACTGCAACAGCGCGATGTCTTCGCGCTCCGCGACCGCGCTCGAGGTCTGCGGCTGGATCTCGACGATCTCGGAATCGGTGAACCAGCGGATCAGGTCGATGTCGTGCACGGCGAGATCGATGACGACGCCGACGTTCGACATGCGCGGCGGGAACGGCCCGACCCGGGTAACGGCGATCGACAGAATATTCTGGCCCTTGATCGCGCGCTTGATCGCCTCGACCGCAGGATTGAAGCGCTCGACATGGCCGGCCATCAGGGTGACGCCGGCGCGCCGCGCCGCGGCGACGATCTCGCGGCCCTCCTCGATGGTGGAGGCGATCGGCTTCTCGACCAGGATATGGACGCCACGCGCGGCGCAGTCGACGGCGATGTCGCGATGCAGATGGGTCGGCGCCGCGATGGTGACAGCATCGACGCCGCGCGCGATCAGGCTGTCGAGGTCGGCGAAGGCCTCGCACTTGAGGTGCCGTGCGACCTGCTCGCGCGTCTTGCGGTCGGGATCGACGACGCCGACCAGCTTGACGCCGGACAGTTCCGACAGCACCCGCGCATGGTTCGAGCCCATCACGCCG
>Ga0210405_10005953_pt1 | contig 11011 bp, 11 predicted proteins | sample IncBWH11MmetaG_FD_155492 | JGI IMG/M metagenome (GOLD analysis project Ga0210405, IMG submission 155492) | Forest soil microbial communities from Barre Woods Harvard Forest LTER site, Petersham, Massachusetts, United States - Inc-BW-H-11-M | ecosystem: Environmental > Terrestrial > Soil >... | reverse complement strand
CAGCCGGTCTTGGGCGTACGCAACGCCGCCATGATCGCGAGCAGACGGCCGATATCGCGGGAAGGGGTCATCACCGGAATCCTGATAGGGTCTCGCACGTCACATGCGGACCCTATCAGAGGCAAAAAACCGCCGCGACCTTGCCGGCCGCGCGTTATTCACAGGCGGCGCTTAGCGCCGTGCATTGTCGGCAGCCGCGCGGCTCGCCTCGAACAGGAACCAGGTGCGCCGCTCGGTCTCGTCAATGAAATTTTCCAGAATGCTCGCGGACGCGACGTCGTCGTGCTTGTCGCAGAGCTCGTGGCATTCGCGCATCGACGCGGCCACCTGCTTGTTGTCGTTCATCAACTCGCGCAGCATGTCGTGGGCCGGGACAAAACTGTCGTCGTTGTCTTTAATTGTCTGCAATTTCGAAATCTGGCCGATCGAGCGCAGCGTGGTGCCGCCGATCTTGCGCACGCGCTCGGCAAGGTCGTCGGTGGTGGCAAAGATCTGCTCGGACTGCTCGTCGAGCAGCAAATGGTAATCGCGGAAATGCGGGCCGCTGACATGCCAATGGAAGTTTTTGGTCTTGAGATAAAGGGCGAAGGCGTCGGCCAAAATCTCGTTGAGCTTGGCCGAGAGCTCGCGCACGGCATCGTCGGACAGATCGGTCGGCGTATCCAGGGCAGGGCTGACCTTGCGGCGCGTGTCGAGGGCTCGGATTTTGTTGTTCACGGCATCACCTTACGAACTGTGGCGGGATATACGCATGCGGCCGCCCAAGCCGTGCAGCCGGGGCGGACTTGCGGTTCAACGCCCCCATGACGACCTTTGTTCCGTGGCGGCTTAGCGCCGGCGCCAGGTTCGGGACGCGGAGTTGGTCATGCCTGTTTCGGCCTATATCCAAGCGGCGCTGTTCGTCGTACTCAACGCGGTCGTCCTGTTCGCCGCGGCCGGCACGATCAAAATCCTCGACTTCTGGGTCTATGTGGCGATTTTCGCCGCCGTGATGGTGGCGTCGTTCGCCTTCCTCGATCCCGGGCTGCTACGCGAGCGGATGCGTCCGGGCGGTCAAAAGCCGCCGCTGGCGCTGCGCCTGTTCGGCGTGGTCCTGGTTCTGCATTGGATCGTCGCCGGGCTCGACCGCGGCCGCTTCCATTGGAGCGATGACGTACCGACTTGGCTGCGCGCGGCGGGCCTCATCGCGGTCGCGGCCGGCTACGGGCTGGCGCTGTGGGCGATGCTGGTCAATCGGTTCTTCTCGTCGGTGGTGCGCATCCAGTCCGACCGCGGCCAGTACGTGGTCACCACGGGGCCTTATCGCTGGATACGTCACCCGGGCTATCTCGCCGGCATCGTCATCATGGTGGCGAGCGGCATCGCGCTCGGCTCGTGGCTGGCGGCGGCGATACTGATTGTTTTGAGCCTACCGTTCCTGCTGTACCGGGCGATCACCGAAGACCGCGTGCTGCAAGCCGAGTTGCCAGGCTACCGCGACTACGCGGCCCGGGTGCGCTGGCGCGTGCTGCCAGGGATTTGGTGAGACGAAGCAGGGACTTGCCGCGGGCTGTAAAACCGACCTCGCAATACCTGATTCGCATAAGACATATTATGGAACATTCATCGGCGACGTTTCACTTGACACCACCAATACCAACGGTAGCGTATCGCGTTCACTTGACGCACCCCCCGCTGGGGGTAGCCTGTGAGCGCGCGCCGCCCGTCGCTGGACTGTCCTGTTCCCAACGGGCTTTGGAGCCTTTGGGACATGATGAACTTTATGATCCCGCATTACCTAGCGGCCTTGCGGGTTGCCCAGCAGGAAATTTCCGTTGCTCAGGCGAACCTGCATGGGCGCGACGATCAAGCCATCGAGGGAATGCACAAGGATCGTATCCGCCAGAACATGCAATACGTTCTGAAAAAGGCCGACGAGTACGGCCTGGAGACGGTCCACGACCGCGTCGAGCGTATTTTCGCGGCGACGACGCCAGATGAGATTATCGGCTGGACTGAGGTTTCCCGGCAGATGTTGGCTCTTATTGAGGCGTTCGAGGACGATACAAAATTCCTCTACCTCTACGCATACCCCAAGGCGAAGGGAAAGCTGGTCGTGCAGGTCGGGAACGACTGGGCCGCAGCCATAGAAGCCTTCCCGGCGGTCAAGGACGACATTTCGCACGGCGTGGACCTTTACGCATTAGGTCACAACATGGCGTGCGTTTTTCACCTGATGCGGGTGGCCGAAGTCGGAGTCCAGCGGCTCGGCAAGAAGCTGGGCGTTTCGCTGACCAAGGTGACGGCTACCAAGCTGACGGACCTGACTTGGCATCAAATCCTGGACGCGCTGAATCCCAAATTGAAGGCGTTGCCGCAGACGACACCGGCCAAAAAGGCCAAGTACGAAAAATACAGTGCGATTCAAAGCTATCTATACGGCGTCAAGGATGCTTGGCGGAATCCGACCATGCACCCGCGCAAGGCGGGGTACAGCGATCTGGAAACTCTGGACATAATCAATCACACCCGCTCGTTCATGAACGAGCTTGCTTCGGTCGTTTCGCCGAAGAAGAAGGCTTAGGCTGGGCAACCCTCTTGAACACGCGCTCAAACTCTTCGCGAGATTCATTGGTGCCAGCTTCGCGCGCAGCATCGATGAAGCGTTTTGATTGCGCCGGGTCGTCCGGTTTTCGGGCGGGCTTGCGTGCCATGGGACGCCTATATCAGTTCCCGCCTCAATCGTCGAACGGCAGTTCCAGTTGGTATGGCCGCTCAGGTTCTCGTTTCTTAGTCAGGCGTCACATAGGTAAGGCGCTTTCCTGCCGCGCCTTTGACCGCAATCGCGGTGCGGCGAACATCATCGATGCCAAGTCTGGCGCGGGTGTTCTGCCGGAAATCGAACTCGGCCAAGTAGCGGTCCAGATGCTTTGTATCGACGTGCTGATACACGCCGATCATGCCCCGCTTGAACACGCTGAAAAAGCCTTCGAGCGTATTGGTGTGTACGTCGCCGCGCGCCCACTCGAATTTATGGTGGTCAACGGTTTCGTGCGCGGCGAAGCCTTGGAATTTGAAGGCTTGGCCCATGTCGGTAACGAGGCGACTATCCTTGTCCGCCATGCGGCGCAGCCGCGCGCCAACGCCACGGTGATCGAGCGTAACCGAACGGATGTTGCCGCCGCGCTCAACGAGGCTGAGAACCTTGGGGTTGTGAGTACGGCGACGGAAACCCTCTGGACGGCGGGTCTTGCGCGACCGGGCCAGTTCGGTTTCGTCCGCCTCGACCGTCTTTCCAGCGCCGCCCAGCGGGCCAGAGTTCGCGGCAGGGGCCATCATTTCGCGGATGCGGTGCCCAAGATGCCACGCGGTTTTCATGCCGCAGCCAAGGATGCGTTGAAGCTGGCGGGTCGAATGACCCTTCTTGCTGGAGCAAAGCAGGTGGATGGCCTGGAGCCACAGGTGCAGCGCCAAGTGGCTGTCCTCGAAAATCGTACCCTTGCGCACGGTAAAGGTCTGGCGGCAGGCGTAGCACTTGCGCAGCCCGGTCACGGCGACGCCTTCCGGGTTTTTCCGGCTGGGCTTGGAGCGGCGATCTACGCGCCCGACCTGTTCGGCGGTCGCGCCGCAATGGGGGCAAACCGGGCCATTGGGCCAAAGCTGGGCCTCGACGTATTCAAAGGCGGCTTCCTCGACGTGGAACCAGGGATCGGAAAGGACGGACTTGGCCATGGCTTAATCTCCAATGGAGACAAGCCTATACCTAGCGGCTGGTGGTGTCAAGTGAAACATCGCCCATTCATCTGAATATCGATGAACCTTGGAGTTGGAAGCCGCCACTACAGCGTTAAGGGGCCGATAGATGCCCCGCTGTTGGAGGCGACCATGTTCCGCACAATCATCCTTGGGCTGGCGACCGTGGCCACAATTGCTGCCGTGACCGTCGCTGCGGCCGTGATCGGCACCGCTGCCGCCACGTATGCGATCGACAAGGCTACGCTGACCGTGACGGTGACAACGGCGACGCCTGCGACGCCGCAACGGCCTGCCCGCTATGTGGGTCGTTTTATCGGCCTGTCCTAAGAGGCCGCCTCAGTCGGCGGCCAAAGTCATCCCGTCATAGGCCGGCTCAACATTGGCCGGCAGCTTCTCATAGAGCTCTTCGTAATCGAGATCGGCATGCAGATTGGTCAGGATGGCGCGCCGCGGTTTCAGGCGGCCGATCCATTCCAGCGCGTCGTCAAGCGAAAAATGGCTCGGATGCGGCCGGTAGCGCAGCGCGTCGACGATCCAGACATCGAGGTCGGTCAGCGCGGCCGCGCTTTCCGGCGGCATGCCGGACAGGTCGCAGGAATAGGCCAGCTTGCCGAAGCGGAATCCGAACGAAGCGATGTCGCCGTGGGCTTGCAGGATCGGCAGCGCGGTGAGGGGACCGCCCTTCCCTGTCACGGTGACCGGCGCGCCGGCGGTCAAGCGATGCTCGCTGACGATCGGCGGATATTCGCTGCCGGGTGGCGCGCGGAAACAATAGTCGAAGCGGGTGTGCATCGACCTCGACGTATAGTCGTCGAGATAGACGTCGATCGGGCGGCGCTGCTTGATGTAGAGCGCGCGTAAATCGTCGACGCCGTGGGTGTGATCGGCGTGCTCGTGGGTGTAGAGCACGGCGTCGAGCCCATCGACCTCGGCGTCCAGAAGCTGCTCGCGCAGGTCGGGCGAAGTGTCGACCAAAATCCGCGTGACGCCGTCGCCCCCGCCGCCGTCGCCGTCGCGCCGCTCGACCAATAGCGACGTGCGCCGGCGCCGGTTCTTCGGATTGTTCGGATCGCAGGCGCCCCAGCCCAGAGCCGGCCGCGGCACGCCGCCCGATGAGCCGCAGCCCAAAATGGTGAATTTCACCGTCATGCCGCCGTCATGCCGCCGCTTGCGCCGGCCGCGGCACTTTGCCGAACAGGCGGAAGAAATTATCCGTCGTCTGCCGCGTGATGGCGTCGAACGAGACACCGCGAGTCTCAGCCAGCACATTGGCGGTGTCGATCACAAACGCCGGCTCGTTGCGTTTGCCACGATGCTTGCCGGGCGCGAGATAAGGGGCGTCGGTCTCGACCAGGATGCGGTCGGCCGGCAAGGCGGCGGCGATGTCGCGCAGCGCCGTCGAATTCTTGAACGTCAAAATGCCGGTGAACGAGATGAAATGCCCGAGCGCGATGGCTCGGCGGGCGAGATCGGGACCGCCGGTAAAACAATGCAGCACGGCGGGGAAAGCGCCCTTCCCTGTTTCTTCTTCGAGGATCCGCGCCATGTCGTCGTCGGCGTCGCGCGAATGGATCACCAGCGGCAGCCCGGTTTCGCGCGCCGCCGCGATGTGAGTGCGAAAACCGCGCTCCTGCGCGTCGCGCGGCGAGTTGTCGTAATGGTAGTCGAGGCCGGCCTCGCCGATCGCCACGATCTTGGCATGCCGCGTGCGCGCAACCAGGTCGCCCGCCGTTACGTGCAGTTCCTCATGGGCGTAGTGCGGGTGCGTACCGACCGAGCAGAACACGTCCGGAAAGCGCTCGGCGATCGCCAGCACCTGGGCGTGGCGCGCAACCCGCGTCGAGATGGTGACCAGGCGGGCGATGCCGGCGGCACGCGCGCGGTCGACCACGCCGTCGAGCTCGCTGGCAAAATCGGGAAAATCGAGATGGCAATGACTGTCGATCAGCATGGTCACTGGGCCGCTTTTTCACCAGGCTCGACATAACGCGGAAACACCGCCGCCGGCGCCGGCAGCTTTGCGCCGGGAGCGATGCGGTGTTTGCTGCCGAGATCAGCGAACGTGCGCTCGCCGCCCGGCACGGCCAACAGATCGAGCAGCTTGCCCGCCGACGCCGGCATGAACGGCTGCGCCAAAATCGCGATCTGCCGCAGCACCTCGGCGGTCACATAGAGCACGGTGCCCTGCCGCGCCGGATCGGTCTTGGCCAGCGCCCAGGGTGCCTCGCCGGCGAAATAGCGGTTGGCGTCGGCCACCACCGACCAGACCGCGTTGAGCACCTGGTGCAGTTGCTGCGTCGCCATGGCGTCGCGCGCTTTGCCGAGCATGGCGTCGGCGGACGCCAGGATCGCCTGGTCGTTGTCGCTGAATACGCCCGGCGCCGGCAGCACGCCGCCGAAATTGCGCCCCACCATGGTCAGCGAGCGCTGCGCCAGATTGCCGAGATCGTTGGCGAGGTCGGCATTGATGCGGTTGACGATGGCCTCGTGGCTGTAATTGCCGTCCTGGCCGAACGGCACTTCGCGCAGCACGAAATAGCGCAGCGGGTCGACGCCGTAGGCGTCGGCCAGCGCGAACGGGTCCACCACGTTGCCCACCGATTTCGACATCTTCTCCCCGCGGTTGAAGATAAAACCATGGGAAAAAATACGCCGCGGTACGGCGACGCCGGCCGACATCAGAAAGGCCGGCCAATAGACGGCGTGAAAACGCACGATGTCCTTGCCGATCACGTGCAGATCGCACGGCCAGAATTTGCGGAATTTCTCGGTGTCCGTATCGGGATAGCCGACGGCGGTGATGTAATTGGTCAGCGCATCGACCCACACATACATGACGTGCTTGGGGTCGCCCGGCACCGGCACGCCCCAATCGAAGGTCGTGCGCGAGACCGAAAGATCCTGCAGGCCGCCGCGGACAAAACTTGCGACCTCGTTCATGCGCTCGCGCGGCAGCACGAAATCCGGCACGTCGGCATAGAGCTTGAGCAGCTTGTCGGCGTAGTTGGACAAGCGGAAAAAGTAGCTCTCCTCCTCGACCCATTCGACCGGCGTGCCCTGCGGCCCGAGTCTGAGGCCCTTGTCGTCGAGCCGCGTCTCGCTTTCGTCGTAATAGGCCTCGTCGCGCACCGAGTACCAGCCGGAATATTTGTCGAGATAGATGTCGCCGGCAGCCTGCATGCGTTCCCAGATCGCCTGCGACGAACGGTAATGACGCGGCTCGGTGGTGCGGATGTAGTCGTCGGCCGAGCAATTGAGTTTTTGGCCCATGGCCTGGAACTGCGGCACGGTGCGCGCGACCAGCTCCCGCGGCGTCAAGTTCTCCTTGGCCGCGGTCTGCAAGATCTTGATGCCGTGCTCGTCGGCGCCGGTGAGGAAAAACACGTCGCGGCCGTCGAGCCGCATGAAGCGGGCGATGGCGTCGGTCGCGATCAGCTCATAGGCGTGGCCGATATGCGGCGCGCCGTTCGCGTAGGGGATCGCGGTGGTGATGTAATAGGGCTTGCCAGACATGAGGGTTGGTATCAACCGCGCGTGGCCTCGGCAAGCAAGCCGAAGACGCCGAACACCAGCGGCTTGCGCTCGAGATTGTAGATTTCGGCGTCGCGTGCGGCGGCGTTGATGCGCTCGGAAGCGTCCGCCAGCCGCGCCAGCCGGGCGATCCCGCCCTCTTCCCGATCGAGGCGGAGCGAGAGCCAGGTATTGACGCTGTCGAGAAAGGCCGCCAGCGGCAGCGGGTCGGTGCCGGCGATGGCCTCGCCCAGCGCGTGGAGCGCGCCGGTGTCGAGCGTGGGCAATTTGTCGAGGAGATCGAGCGCGCGCTGGCGCAGTTCCAGCGCATCGCCATCGAGGAACGCCAGCGCGCGTGAGACACTGCCGTCGGCTGCTGCGGCCGCGGCAACAACTTCGGCATCGTCCGCAGGCGAACCCGTGGCGACCGCAACGGCCGCCGCGACGTCGGTCTCACTCAGGGGCCGCAAGGTCAGGATACGACAGCGCGACCGCAACGTCGCCGGCACCCGCGCCGCCGAATGGCTCACCAGCAGCAACAGCGCGCGCTGCGGCGGCTCTTCCAGCACCTTGAGCAACGCATTGGCGCTCGACTTGTTGAGCTCGTCGACGGCATCGACGATGGCGATGCGCCAGCCGCCTTCACGCGCGGTGGAGCCGAAAAACGCCACGGAGCGCCGGATGTCATCGACGGCTATTTGCTTGTGCAACACGCCCTTGTCGTTGAGCGTGCGCTCGAGGATGAGGAGATCGGGTTGGCCCTGCGCCGCGATGTGCCGGGCCACCGGATGGTCCGGTTCGACGGCGAGCGATGTCGCCTTGGCGACTTCGGCCGCCGCCGGGTCGGGGTGCGCCAACACGAAGCGGGCCAGACGATAAGCCAGGGTCGCCTTGCCGATGCCCTTGGGGCCGGCGATCAGGAAGGCGTGCGGAATGCGGCCGCCGCGATAGGCGGCGAGCAGCGCCGCCTCGGCGCCGGCGTGGCCGAACAACACCGCGGTCGTGCGCGGATGCGGCGTTTCGGTGTCTTCGCTGGCCTGCGGGCTCATGATGCTGGCTTCACGACACCAGGTTTTCCGGCGCCGGCTCTTCCAGCGCGAGCGGCGCAGTGGCCGGGTCGAGCCTGGCCTGCACGGCGTCCCAAATATCTTTGGCGACCTGCACCCGCGGCACGCTGGCATCGATGATGACGCAACGCTCGGGCTCGTCGTCGGCCAGCGCGCGGAACGCCTCGCGCAGCTTTTGGTGAAACTCCACGTTCTCCGCTTCGAACCGGTCGGGCGCGGCGTCGCCGCGGCGCAGCGCCAAGCGCTCGAGCGCCACATCGACAGGCACGTCGAGGATGAGCGTGAGGTCGGGCAAAAGATCGCCGATGGAGACCCGTTCCAGCCCCTTGATCAGGCGCCGGTCGACCTGGCCGAGTGCGCCCTGATAGACGCGAGTGGAATCGGCGAAGCGGTCGCACACCACCCATTTGCCGGCGGCAAGCGCAGGCTCAATGGTGCAGCGGACATGGTCCTCGCGCGCCGCCGCGAACAGCATGGCTTCGGCGTCCGCGCCCAGCGGCTTGGCGGCGCCCGACAGCAGCACGTGGCGGATGATCTCGGCGCCCGGCGAGCCGCCCGGCTCCCTGGTCAGGAGCACGCCAAGGCCAAGCGACTCGAGCTTGCGCGCCAAGAGCCCGGCTTGCGTCGACTTGCCGGTGCCCTCGCCGCCTTCGAACGTTATGAACTTGCCTCGCATTTCAAGCCGTTTTGTCGGAATCGCCGCGGTTGGCGTTCAAACGCCGTACTATACATTCCAGATCAGTAGTTTAGGCGCATTTTTGCACATACGAAATGAAGCGTGATCGCGCCGCGTAAGCGCTATATAGGCCGCTCCGGCACGGTGCGCACGGAATCCGGGCAAAAAACGGCAAAGCTCACAGCTTATTCACGCCGGCCTTGAATAGCCCGATCATCAGCTCGGTGGCGCCATCCATGGCGCGTTGCGACATGCTGCCGGTGCCGACGTCCTCGGCCGCGGCCAGCGGCACTTCCAGCGCCAAATTCTCGCCGCGCCACACCATCAGCTTGCCGATCGGCTGGCCCTTTGTGATCGGCGCCGGCACCGGGCCGGTATAGACGATGCGCGCCAACAGCCGCTCGTTGGCGTTGCGCGGCAGCATCACCTTGACGATGCCGGGGGCGAGCAGCGGGACGTAGCTCCTATCGCCGCCGAAGACCTTTGCGCCGCCGATATTCTGGCCTTCGGCGAACAGCACCCGCGCCTCAAAACCGTGGAAGCCCATTTCGAGCATTTTCTTCGCTTCGTCGGCGCGCTCTTTATCGGACTTTGCGCCGGTGACCACGACGATGAGGCGGAAATTGTCCTGCACCGCGGTGCCGACCAGGTTGAAGCCGGCTTCCGCGGTCTCGCCGGTCTTCATGCCGTCGGCGCCAATCCCCATGCCGAGCAGCGGATTGCGGTTCTGCTGGCGAATATTGTTCCAGGTATATTCGCGCTCGGCGAAATAGGGAAAGAAATCCGGGTACGTCTGCATGATGTGGCGGGCAAGCTGCGCCATCTCGCGCGCGGTGACGCGCAGGTTGGGATCGGAAAATCCTTCGGCGTTGGTGAAGGTCGATTTTTCCAGGCCGATCTCGCGCGCGCGCTTGGTCAACAGCGCGCCGAACGCGGTTTCGTTGCCGGCCAATCCTTCGGCAATGGCGATGCAGGCATCGTTGGCAGAGTCCACGATAATGCCGTGAATGAGGTCGTCGACTTTGACCTCGCTGTGGATCGCCGCGAACATGGTCGAGCCGTGGGACGGCGCGCCGCCCTTGCGCCAGGCGTTCTCGCTGATCCGAAACGTGTCGTCGAGCTTGAGCCTTCCCTGCTTGATCTCGTTGAACACGTATTCGAGCGTCATCAGCTTGGCGAGGCTCGCCGGCGCCACGAGTTGATCGCCGTTTTTGTCGAACAACAGGCTGTTGCTCTCGGGGTCGAGCACGACGGCAGCGGGAATGCTGGTCTGGAATGCTTCGTCCTTTTTGGTCGCCATCGCGGGCGGTGCGGCGCGGGCCGCGTAAACGCCCGCGGCAATTACCGTGGCAAGCAGCGCGGCGACGGCGATCCGCACTCCCCTCCCCGGCAACACAGTTTTGCAAAAAAGCCGCACCAGCACGCCGACCTCCACCCGTCACGCACCTCAATACATCCGACCATGTCGCGCGCAATAGGGCATGCGCAAGCCGGCCGATGCGGCAAATGGTGTCGCCGGGTCAGGCGCGAGCGCGGATCAGTAAAGCCCGCGGCCGTTCAATAGATCGACGCCGTCGACGCTAGACGGCGTCGCGGCAAACGATAGGCCAGCGGCTCTTGGCGGACCGGAGGAAGCGGTGGTGGCCGGCGCCCCCATGAAGCGGGGACCCTCCACCGGCGGCGGCTGCCGCGGGAACGGCGCGATGATGGACGTCGAGGCGAGCTTGACGGTCCACGGCGCCGGCGCCGGCTCGTGGTCGCGCAAGGTCGCTTCGAGGATGCGGTCGTCGGAGCCTTCCACCGGCGCGCGGCCGACATATTCGACGCGCACCGGCACGGTGCCGCGATTGTAGAAGCCGAGGAGGTGCGCGGCGCGCGTCGACACGTCGATGAGGCGGTTGTGGGCATAGGGCCCGCGGTCGTTGACGCGCACGATCAGCGATTTGCCGTTGGTCAGGTTGGTCACCCGCACATAGCTCGGCAGCGGCAAGGTGGTATGGGCCGCGGTGATGCCGTCCTTGTC
>Ga0210405_10005952_pt1 | contig 11012 bp, 9 predicted proteins | sample IncBWH11MmetaG_FD_155492 | JGI IMG/M metagenome (GOLD analysis project Ga0210405, IMG submission 155492) | Forest soil microbial communities from Barre Woods Harvard Forest LTER site, Petersham, Massachusetts, United States - Inc-BW-H-11-M | ecosystem: Environmental > Terrestrial > Soil >... | reverse complement strand
GTGATGTCGGTGATTTTGGTGTTCAGGTATCCCTGACGGGCGAACACACGCCGGGCTGCGTCTTTCAGCGCCGCCTCGGTGCTGGCGGCCTGTTCGGTGCGTTTCACCCTGCGCCTCCTTGACAGAAAAGCTAACACCGCGCAGACTGAATCAAAATTCACTGAAAATAAATTCATCAGGGAGGCCGTCATGGAATCAGTAACGGACGCCGACGTTCTCATCGCGGGAGCCGGGCCCACCGGGCTCACGTTGGCGCTGGAGTTGGCCCGCCGCGGCGTGGGCGTGCGGATCATCGACAAAGCCGATCGCTTCTCGGTGGGATCGCGCGGCGATGGGATCTCGCCGCGAACCCTGGAGGTGTTCGAGGACCTCGGCGTGCTTGACGAAGTGATCGCCTCGGGCATTTCGGCGGCGCTGACCCGCGTTTATGCCGGCGAACAGGTGGTGTGGGAGGGGCGGATGGCCGAGCCGGCGGCACCGCGTCCCGACGTTCCGTACCCCAACCTGTGGTTCGTGCCGCAGTGGCGGACCGAGCAGATCCTGCGCTCGCGGCTGGCCGGCTACGGGGTTGAGGTCGTCCTCAACGCCGGGGTGCTCGCCTTCGAGCAGGATGAGCACACGGTCACGGTGCGGCTGGAAGACGGCCAGACTCTGCGCGCGGCGTATCTGGTCGGCGCCGACGGCGGGCGCAGCACGGTCCGCAAGCGACTCGCGGTGCCGTTCGCCGGCGAGACCAACGAAGACATCACCATGCTGCTGGCCGATGTGCGCGTCGACGGCCTGGACCACGACTATGGGCACGGGTGGATGCTTGACGGACAGACCTTCTTCGGGTTCACGCCGCTGGCCGGCGCCGATGACACGTATGTCCTCAACACCCCGGCATCCGGAATACCGCTCACGCTCGACGGTCTCCAGCAGACATTGGAATCCGCATCTGGACGTAGCGACATTCGGCTGCGCGAACTGACCTGGAGCACGATCTGGCGCCCAAACGTTCGGATGGTCGAGCAGTTTCGGGTCGGCCGCGTCTTTTTGGCCGGAGACGCCGCGCACGTGCACCCGCCTGCCGGCGGCCAAGGCCTCAACACCGGTGTGCAGGACGGCTATAACCTGGGCTGGAAGCTCGGAGCCGTGCTCGACGGCGTGCCGGACCTGCTGCTGGACAGCTACGAAGCGGAGCGGCTGCCGGTCGCCGCGCGGGTGCTCGGCATCAGCGCCGCGCTGTTGGAAAAGCATCTCAGCGGCGCCGACGACGCGTTCGAGCGAGGCGAGGAAACCCAGCAACTCGACGTGAGTTACCGACGCGGGCCGTTGACGCTGGACGACGGCGCCAGTTGCACTATCGTCGCGGGTGATCGGGCGCCCGATGCGCCATGCCTGGACCACGACGGCCGGCCGGTGCGCCTGTTCGACTGCTACGCCGGACCGCACTGGACACTGCTGCGATTCGGCGCAACCGCGCCGACCCTCGACCGTGCGGGTGTGCGGTCTTACCGCGTCGGTGCCGATCTGGTCGACGCCGAGCGGCACATCCAGGATGCCTACGACGTCAAAGACGGTGCGGCGGTGCTGATTCGGCCCGATGGCTACATCGGTGCCATCACGTCACGACCGCCCGACTTGGCGGCCTACGCAGCCCGGGTTATGTCGTAAGTAAGTCAGCGCGTCACGAACGTCACGACCACGTCGCTGAAGGCGTCGTTGTCGTCGCCGGCCGCGGTGTGCCCGGCCTCGGAAAGTTCGACGAACTCCGCGTTGGGCACCGTCGCCAAGAAATGCCGCACACCTTCCGGGCTGACCACGTCGGACAGCTTGCCGCGGATCAACAACACCGGAATCTTCAGGTCGGCGGCAGCGTGTTCGAATTTCTCGGTGCGCAACTCCGGGTCGTCGCCCGGCTTGGTCATAAACGCCGGATCCCAATGCCAATACCAGCGGCCGTCGCGCAGCCGCAGGTTCTTCTTCAATCCCTCGGGGCTGCGCGGCCTGGTCCTATGCGGCAGATACGCGGCCACAGCGTCAGCGGCCTCTTCGAGAGAGCCGAACCCATGAAGCCCGCTGAACATGAAGTCGCGAATGCGGGCGCTGCCATTCTTCTCGAACCGTGGCACCACGTCGACCAGCACCAATCGCGTGACCCGGTCGGGTCCGGCTTGATCCGCGGCGAGGATGCCGGTCAATCCGCCCATGCTCGCCCCGATCAGGATCACCGGCCGGCCGATCGCATCCAGCACCTCCATGACGTCAGCGGTCAACGTCTCGACGTCGTAGTCGGCGTCGGGCGCCCGATCACTGTCGCCGTGCCCACGACTGTCCAGCGCAACCACGTGGAATCCCTCGTCGGCCAGCACCTGGCCGGTGTTTTTCCAGGAGAACCGATTCTGGCCGCCGCCATGCAGCATCAAGATCGTCGGCCGAACGGCTGCTGCGTCGGTGCCGCGGTTCCACTCGTCTGCGACCAGGGTGAGTCCATTGAGACCTGAATACTCGACAGTCTGCGGAGTGCTGCTCACTGTAGTCACGGGCGTCCTCTCGGTTGATCGTGCTTCGACGTTACCGAGGTGTTCTACGCACTTTGCGCGCGGTGCTTGTTTAGCGCTCCTGTGCCTCGCATGTGGGCCATGACTAGAGCTAACTCGCTCGCCGGAAAGACTGGAATGCAGTTCTGAAAACATCGGGTACTGGTCGTGATCGCGGCCCCTTGACACGTACGTTGGACGGTATCCGACGTGCCGAAAAGGGAGCGAAGATGCCAGACGATGCTGCGATCTCGGGCGGGGAGCCCGTCGTGGATTCGCCGGACCCGGTAGACGTCGTATACCTTCCGCCAGTCCAACCCACGGCCCAGGTCGAGCGGATCGCTCTGATCGCCGGCATGGTCGCCGGAGTGGTGTTGGCAGGGCTGGTCGGCTGGCTGGGTTTCCGGGCGTATGAGGCCCATAACCTCGACGTGCAGCGCAACCTTTTCGTGCAAACGGCGCGCCAGGGCGCGGCGGATCTCCTCACGGTCGACTACCAGCATGCCGACGCTGACGCGCAACGGATTCTGGATTCGGCAACCGGCAAGTTCCACGACAGCTTCGCCCGCCGGAAGCAGTCTTACATCGACAACGCCAAGCGGATGCGATCGACGTTGGTAGGCACCGTCACCGACGCCGGACTGGAATCGCGAACAACCAACCAGGGCCGGGTACTGGTGGCGGTGACGGTGAAGTCGTCGGATCCCACCCAGGCGCAACAGGAGCCGCAGTTCTGGCGGATACGGATCACGGTGAACAAGACGGGCGACGTCGCCAAAATCTCTGACGTGGTATTCGTGCCATGACGCAACCAAAAGGCGTCAACTGGTCGCGCGTACTGGTCTACGGGTTGCTTCCCGCTCTGCTAATGCTGCTGGCGGTCGCTGCGGGCCTGCTCAAGTGGAAGGACTCGTCGGTTCGCAATACCGATCTGGCTCGCAGTCAATCGGTCGTGGCCGCAAGGGATTCCGCCGTCGCACTGCTTTCGTTCCGATTCGATACCGTGGATCGGGACGTGGCGGCCGCGCGGGAGCGGTTGACCGGCGAATTCCGCGACATCTACACGCAGCGGACGCAGGAAGAACTCATTCCGAATGCGAAAGAACGGCACGTCTCCGCGACGGCCATCGTTCCCGGGGGGGCCTCCGAGTCGGCCACGCATAACCATGCGGTGGTGCTGCTGTTCGTCAATCAGACCATCAAGATCGGTGACGCTGCGCCGGCCAATGCCACCTCCAGCGTCCGGGTGACGCTGGACAAAATCGGCGAGCGCTGGCTGGTCTCCGGCTTCGATCAGTTCTAGTCCCGACGAGACGGCCGTATGCAGGCGAAGGATCAGGTGATGACTAGCCCCCGCTGGATCGATGTGCAAGCCCCCGCCGTCGAGTTGAAGGCCCTGACGTGGGGGCCACCCGACGGTCCGATCGCGCTGTGCCTGCACGGTTTTCCCGACACCGCCTACGGCTGGCGCAACTTCGCACCCCGGCTCGCGGAGTCGGGCTGGCGGGTGGTGGCACCGTTCATGCGGGGCTACGCGCCGTCGTCGATTCCGTCCGATGGCAGCTATCACATCGGCGCGCTGATGGACGACGCGCTGCAGGTACGGTCGGCGGCCGGCGGCACCGATCGCGACGTGGTGATCGGCCACGACTGGGGCGCGATGGCGGCGAACGGTTTGGCGGCGATGCCGGACAGTCCCTTCGCCAAGGCGGTGATCATGTCGGTGCCGCCGGTTGCGGCTTTTCGGGGACGGGTTCCCGAAGCCGGCCGGTTGCTGGCTCAGATCCCACCCCAGCTTCGGCGCAGCTGGTACATCATGTACTTCCAATTGCCTTGGCTGCCGGAGCGATCCGCATCTTGGATACTGCCACTGCTGTGGAGACGATGGTCACCGGGCTATGACGCCAAAGAAGACCTGCGCCATGTCGACGCCGCGATCGGGACACCGGAGAGCTGGCGCGCTGCGCTCGGGCCCTACCGGGCCACCATCCGTAACACCCGACCGCCGGCACGGTACGCCGACCTGCACCGGCACTGGACGTCGGCACCGACGTTGCCGAGCCTCTACTTACACGGCCGCGACGACGGCTGCATGACAGCGGCTTTCACGCACTGGACGGCACGAGCGCTGCCCGACGGCAGCGACGTGGCCGTCGTCGAACATGCCGGACACTTCTTGCAGCTCGACCAGCCGGAAAGGGTTGCCGACTTGGTGCTGAGCTTCATCGGCTCAGCCGACTAGCAGCCGCGTGGGTTACGGGACGTCGTCATCCTCGTCGTCGCGGAGCAGTTTTTCGGGGTGGTGGAAGGTGTTGACTCGGGGCTGGCCATGGTCGAGGTGCGGTGGGGGAATCCACTCGGTGTCACCCTCGTGATTTTTTCGGGTGGTCCAGCCTTGTTCGGCGAGTTTGTGCTGGGGACCGCATGCGAGGGTTAAATCATTGACGTCGGTGGTGTGGGTTTTCGCCCAGGCCGTGACGTGGTGGACTTCGGTGAAGTAGCCCGACACATCGCAGCCCGGTGCCGTGCAGCCACGATCCTTGGCGTAGAGCACAATTCGTTGCGCCGGTGAGGCGAGCCGTCGGGAGTGATACAGCGCCAGGGCGCGGCCCTTGTCGAAGATAGCCAAGTAGTGGTGCGCGGGGCTGGCCAAGCGGATCACGTCGCTCATCGGTAGCAGGGTGCCGCCGCCGGTGAGTGCTGCGCCAGCGCCGGCTTCTAGTTCACGCAAGGTGGTGGTGACGATGATGCTGGTCGGTAATCCGTTGTGCTGACCTAACTCGCCGGAGGCCAGCAGCACGCGCCCGGCAGCGGTGAGCGCGTCGTGGTTGCGTTGCGCGACGCTGCGGGTGTCGTGCCCGATGGCTTGTTGCGATGGGGTGCCGCTCACACACGGGGCGGGCTCGGCCGGGTCGCACATGCCCCGAGCGGCCAGTTTCGCCAAGACGGCGTCGAAGGTAGCGCGGGCTTCGGGAGTCAGGTATCCCGTGATCGGGCTCATCCCGTCGATGCCTTGTCCGCCAATGGTGATACCTCGTCGGCGGGCTCGGTCGTCGTCGGTGAAGTTTCCGTCGGGGTTGAGGCAGTCGGCGAGTTTGTCGGCCAGCTTGCTCAACTCGTCGGGGCGATGGTGGCCGCCCAACCGGGCCAGCTGTGTCTCGGCTTTCTGACGGGTTTCGGTATCGACGAAGTCGGGCAGTCGATGCCAGAAACTTCGGATCACCGCCACGTGGGCGGACCCGATACGCCCGTCGCGCTGTGTTGCGGCAGTCGTCGCCAGCCGGGGCGGCAGCGGTTCGCCGGTGACCGACTGCCGCGGCCCCAGATCGTCGGCCTCGTGGATACGCCGACCGGCTTCTGCGCGGCTAATCCGCAGCCGGTTGGCCAACGCGTGCGCCAGCTTGCCGCCCAACTCGGTTTCGCTGGCTTGACGGGAAAGCTGGTTGATCAATGCGTGTCCGGCTACCGGTAGCCGACAGGTTTCGGTTTCGAGGTGCTGTAGCAATGCCAGGCATTCGGGTGTGGTCAGTACGTCAAACGACAGTTCGAGCAGGTCGGATACCGCATCGTGCAGCGCATCGAACCGCTTGACGATGTCCTCCCGGCAACTCGAACGCATGTGCGAAGTGTATCGGTGGCCGATGACCGAAACGGGCCCGAAGATCCCCGCCTGTGGATAAAAGTCCAACTGTGGACAACTGTGGTCTGCATAACATGCAGGTGGGGAAAACCGGGGAGGTGGCAATGTCGACCCGGATGGCGGCGGTCGACGCGCAGTTTTACTGGATGTCGGCCAAGGTCCCCAGCGACGACTTTATGCTCTACGCATTCGATGGCGAGCCAACGGATTTCGAACGCGCAGTCGACGATGTCCGGAGTCGGGCCCACGCTTGCCAGGCCTTGACGGTCCGCGTCGACGACGGTTCGCCGTTGACCTATCCGAGCTGGGTGCCGACGGCCCTCGAGCCCGAACGGGTGATCCGCCACCACCTCGACGACGACAGCTGGCGTGGCTGCCTGGATGCCGTGGTCCGGCTCGCCGACGACCAGCTGGACATCCGCCGAGCGCCGTGGCGCTTGCACCTCTTCGCGCCGGTGCATGACCTACCGGGCGGCTCTGCCCCGGGCACGGTTGCGGTCATGCAGGTGGCACACGCGCTGACCGACGGTGTCCGTGCCGCGGCGCTGGCCGCCTGGCTGTTCGGCCGGGCGACTCCGGTGCCCGAGGTGATGGTTTCGCGGGGTTTCCTGCCGTGGTGTGCGGTCAATGCCGTTCGCGCTCATCGCAAGCTGGTGCGCGACACCCGGGCCGGGCTGCTGCACACCCCGGCCGGAGTGCGGCCGGCACTGCCCACCAACGCCCGGCCCGCCGGCGTGCGCAGGGTGCGCACACTGGTGCGGCAGCGCGCGCAGCTGGGCGGCCCCACCGTCACTGTCGCAGTGTTGGCGGCGGTGTCCGGCGCATTGTCCGGCCATTTGGGCGGTGCAGCCGCATCGCTAGGCGCCGAGGTTCCAATGGCTAAACCGGGTGTGCCTCAGGCGTATAACCACTTCTCCAACGTCACCGTCGGCCTGTATCCAGAGCTGGACCGGCAGGCCCGAGTGGAGCGGATCGCCGCCGACTTGGCCGATGGCCGCCGCCGCTTACAGCACCCCGCGGCGCTGGCGGCCGATCTGGCCTTCGCGGCGACGCCGGCTCCGCTGCTGCGCTGGGGTGTCAGCCTTTTCGATCCCGACGACCGACCCTCGCAGGTGTCCGGCAATACCGTGGTGTCAAGCGTTGACCGCGGACCCGGCGACCTGCGCTTCGGCGCTGCACCGGTGCTGCTGACCGCCGGCTATCCGGCGCTGTCACCGGTGATGGGTCTCACGCATGGCGTGCACGGTATCGGCGACACCGTGGCGATCAGCGTCCACGCGGCCGAATCCGCGGTTGGTGACATCGACGACTATGTCGACCGGCTGGACGCGGAGTTCTAACGAAAGTTATTGGGCGTCGCCGGATTTAGCTTCGGATTCGCGGGTCAGGCCGGCAGCGAGGATCAGCTCCTCATGCAACCCTGACGCCACGCCGGGGCCGGCCGGGCAGGCCCTTGGCTAAACGACTTGCAGCCGAACGATTTTCCGGCTGCCGCGATTTCCAGTGGGTAACCGGCGTCGCCGTCCAACAGCAGGACGGGTGGTGCAGACGGTGGGTTCGGGGTAGACATTGGGATGTTCAGGGTTGGCCGCACACCGGGCCCAGCGCGATCTTGCTGTGCGGCTCCTTCTCGGTCATTTGCGGGTGGCAGCACACCTGCTGCCCATCCGCGCCGACCCGATGATCTAGGTTGACGTCTATGACTGCCTATGATGTCGGGTTACTGATCCTGCGGTTGGTGCTCGGGTTGACCCTCGCCGCTCATGGCTTCAACAAGTTCTTCGGTGGCGGGCGGATCCCGGGAACCGCGCGCTGGTTCGAAAGCATCGGCATGAAGTACGGCACGTTCCAGGCCGTGGTCGCGGCCAGCACCGAGATTAGCGCGGGCCTCGGGTTAGCCGCGGGGCTGCTCACGCCCATCCCCGCCGCCGGCTTCGTTGCGCTGATGTTCGTCGCCTCGTGGACCGTGCACCGACCCAACGGCTTCTTCATCGTCAAGGAGGGCTGGGAATACAACCTGGTGCTGGCACTCAGCGCCGTCGCGGTAGCCACGATCGGCCCCGGCCAGTACAGCCTGGACTGGCTGATCTTCGGGCAAAACTGGCGCAACGGCTGGCACGGTCTGCTGATCTCGCTGCTGCTGGGCCTGGGCGGCGCGGTCGGCCAGCTGCTGATCTTCTACCGGCCGCCGGTCAAACAGGCTCAGTAGTTAACCAGGCTGAGTAGCCGGCGAATAGGGCAGGCCGCTGCCGGTGTTCTCGTCGACGGCCAGGCGTCCACCGAGGTAAGGAAACGCACGCTGCGGACAGGCCGACCGATTGCAGATCTTGCAACCGGCACCGATCGGGACGGCGGTTGTCGGGTCGCCGAGGGCGATCCCGGTGGAGTAGACCAGCTTGTCGGCGTGGACCAGGTCGCAGCCCAAACCGACAGCGAAGCTTTTGCGCTGGCCCAGATAACCCTGTCCTTCGGGCGCGGTGGTCTTGGCGATCCAGAAGTACGAACGGCCATCGGGCATCTGGGCGACCTGCGTGACGATCCGGCCCGGCTGAGCGAAGGCATCGTGCACCACCCACAGCGGGCAGCTGCCGCCAACCCGGCTGAAGTGAAAGGCTGTGGCGGACTGTCGCTTTGAGATGTTGCCGGCCTTATCGGTCCGGACGAAGATGAAGGGGACTCCGCGCAGCTGAGGGCGTTGCAGAGTCGAGAGTCGGTGACACACCGTCTCGAAGCCGACTTCGAAACGACGGGCCAGCAGGTCGACGTCGTAGCCTAATTCCGCTGCGGACCGATGGAATTCGCGGTACGGCAACAGAAATGCGCCGGCGAAATAGTTGGCCAGCCCGATTCGGGCGACGCCGCGGGATTCGGGGGTGAGCTGGTCGTCGGTGGCTGAGCTTGAATCCAAGATCGCCGACAGCAGCTCCGATTGGCTGAGCAAGGCGAGCTGGGTGGCGATCTGGAAGGCACGCTGCCCCGGCAACAGCCACTGCGCGACCCGCAGCACCCGGGCCTCGGGATCGTAGTGACGCTTGGTGTGCTCGGCGAGGTCGCCGTCAATCACGACGTTCACACCGAACCGATCCCGCATCAGCGCCGCCAGCTGGACGTCTAGCCCGCCGATGGTCATTCCGTTCTCAGCGAACATCTGCTCGGCGGCGGTGTCGAGTTCGCCGATGTAGTTGTTGCGGTCGTAGAAAAAGTCGCGGACTTCCTCGAACGGCATCGGGTGCCCCGGTGGCAGCGACGTTTCCGTGGTGGCGTGCGAGCGATACGCCTCCAGTTCCTCGGTGGCGTCCCGCAGCCGCCGGTGCACGGCGACCAGGCTTCGGCCGACCTCAGGCATCCGGGCGACGAGTTCCTCGATCTGGCTGCCGCTGACTGAGTCTTCGGCGGCGGTGGCGGTGAAGACATCGGACAGGTCGGCGACCAACCGGGCATCGGAATCGGCGGAGAAGTAGTTCGGAGGTAGGTCGAACCGCTCGGTGAGCGCAAGGAGCACCGGCACCGTGATGGGCCGCTGGTCGTTTTCCAGCTGGTTGACGTAGCTGGTAGACAGGTCGAGCGCCTTGGCCAGCCCGACCTGGGTAAGGCCACGTTCATCGCGCAGCCGCCGTAACCGGGCGCCGGAAAACATCTTCGCCACTGCCGACATGCTACTACGGAACTCCTTTCGCAATATTTGCAATCTAGGCCAGCTAAGGACGCAGAATTACGCAATTGCAGGGACTTTCCTTTGTCATCAGCATTGCATAGTGTGCGGATTATGTTGATCCATTCGGTTCGGACGCACCGCAGCGCCGACGACTTTCCGCGCGCCGAGCACCTCGCCTTCAAGATCGCGGAGGTCGCGGCCGATCCGGTCGCCGTGCCCGCCGAGACCGAGGCGATGGTGATCAACCGGATTATCGACAACGCGGCGGTCAGCGCTGCCTCGGTGCTGCGGAGACCAGTCACCACCGCCCGTCAGCAGGCCCTGGCGCACCGGGCCCGGCCGGGCGCGACGGTGTTCGGCGTGGACGGCGGCTACTCGGCGGAGTGGGCAGCCTGGGCCAACGGCGTCGCGGTGCGCGAACTCGATTACCATGACACGTTCCTGGCCGCCGAGTACTCCCACCCCGGGGACAACATCCCCCCGCTGGTCGCGGTCGCCCAGCAGCTCGGCGTGCGCGGCGCCGACTTGATTCGCGGCCTGGCCACCGCCTACGAAATCCAGATCGATCTGGTCAAGGGCATCTGCCTGCACGAGCACAAGATCGATCATGTCGCCCATCTCGGACCGTCGGTGGCCGCGGGTCTGGGCACGATGCTGCGGCTGGACGTCGACACCATCTACCAAGCCATCGGTCAGGCATTGCACCTGACCACGGCCACCCGGCAATCGCGCAAGGGGTTGATCTCCAGCTGGAAGGCATACGCACCAGCCCACGCCGGCAAGGTGGCGATCGAGGCGGTCGACCGCGCGATGCGCGGTGAGGGCGCACCGGCGCCGATCTGGGAGGGTGAGGACGGCGTGATCGCCTGGCTGCTGTCAGGTCCCGGCCACACCTATGAGGTGCCGTTGCCCGGTCCGGGAGAGCCCAAGCGGGCCATTCTGGACAGCTACACCAAGGAGCACTCGGCCGAGTACCAGAGCCAGGCGCCGATCGACCTGGCCCGCCGATTGCGTGAGCAAATCGGTGACCTCGACCAGATCGCGTCGGTCGTGCTGCACACCAGCCACCACACCCACTACGTGATCGGCACCGGCTCCGGGGACCCCCAGAAGTTCGACCCCGACGCGTCGCGGGAGACGCTGGATCACTCGTTGCCCTACATCTTCGCCGTCGCGCTAGAGGACGGCACGTGGG
>Ga0210405_10005951_pt1 | contig 11014 bp, 12 predicted proteins | sample IncBWH11MmetaG_FD_155492 | JGI IMG/M metagenome (GOLD analysis project Ga0210405, IMG submission 155492) | Forest soil microbial communities from Barre Woods Harvard Forest LTER site, Petersham, Massachusetts, United States - Inc-BW-H-11-M | ecosystem: Environmental > Terrestrial > Soil >... | reverse complement strand
GGTACCGGCCTCCCTCATCCCGGTGACCGTATTGCTACACGGCACGACAATGCTCGACAGCTTTGCCGAGGAAGAGCATCGCCGCTTCGCAAACCCGTATTGGCTTAAGGAAACGCCTTACGGAGCGGCTTCGCGTTACCCGCTCGCCAGCGGCATACTCTCTATCCCAATCTATGCGGTCCCAGTGTTGCTGCAGCAGTGGCGGAAACCGCCGCTCTCAATCGACGAGTGGCGCGACTTTGCCGTGGGCCTACTGCAGAGGTGGCGGCGTCCATTTTCGCAGCGGCGGCGGTCGGCGTGTTCTGGTCGATCTGCGTCGCTCTCGGCTTTCGCCCATGGCTGGCTGTTGCTCTCACCGTCCTTTTTGCCTTCGGCAGCGAGAACTTCGCGATCTCCTCTCAAGGTCTATACCAGCACGGCCCTGGCAGCCTCGCATTGCTTTGCGCAATTCGCGCATTCTTGGCCCTCCAATCACGGCGCAAAACCGCCGCACTTTTTGTTGGATTGTTTTTGGCGCTGGCTGTAGCGATCAGGATCAACAATTTGCTTCTGGCAGTACCGATCGGCGTTGCAGTCCTTTTTCAACAGCCTCGTTTGTGGCAGTTGCTCCTGGTCGCACCGACATTAGTTGCAGTACTTCTAGTTGGTTACAACGAGACTGTATTCGGCAGCTTCCTTGGTGGCGGCCAGCGGGAAACTGGCAATTTGGCGGTTGCCAACATCCCGAGCGGACTGCTGGGTTCCTTCTTTAGCCCAGCGCGCGGCCTTTTTCTGTACTTTCCCGCTGCGCTATTGGCTCTTATTGTTGTATCGCAACGTGCAGGCTCACTGTGGCATGATCCGCTCTTCTTCGCTCTTGGCTTGTCCATTTTGCTCGTCACTCTACTCAATTCTTCCTTCAAGATATGGTATGGTGGACACTCATTCGGCCCGAGGTATTTCACGGAGGTCCAAGCGCCGATTCTGATCCTGCTCGGGGTCTCACTAGAAACGAGCGGGCTGCGTTCAGGTGTTGTGGCCGCGTGCCTCGCACTGATCATACCCTACTCAGTCTTTGTACAGACAATGGGCACATTTAACGATGCCACGATGGTCTGGAATGCCTTCCCTACCAACGTGGACCAGGACCGCTCCCGGCTTTGGGACTGGAGCGACAACCCGATCTTCCGCGGCCTTCGCGTGAAAAGCCGTTAACAACCAAAGACCGGCTTCGCTTTCGCGTACGTATCGTGCGTGCAGAATCTTGCAGTCGACTGTCGGAACAATGGTGCGGCGGATGGTGCACTTCGCCGTGGCGGATACCGACGCCGCCGACAGGCCGTGATCCTGTTACGTTGATTGGCCCTCCCCTTCTCGGTCAAAGGGCCGCCATCCTCAAGCGGCCTTCACGGCCCCCAGAAAGAGCGTAAGTTGGGGGGCCAGTACTTCCGGGGGCCAAAGGGAAACGGGCACCCGGCGCAGTCAAATCAGGGATTTCTCAAAGACGTCTTCCCAATAATCCATTGGGAAAGACCATAGGAAGATTGACATGCCCGCCTCGCCGCGCCGTTTCACAGGGTCTGCAGCCATGATCATCCTCCTCCTCGCCGCGTGGCTTGCCGTGCCGCGCGCGGCGGCCGCTGCCGACATGACCGCCGAGGAAAGGGTCGCGACCCTGGGCGTCTATCAGATGGAATGCGCGCCGCTGAACGCGCGTCTCAAGGCGCTTCTCACCGAACTCTCACAGAGCCTGGACGGCGACCAGATTGCCATCAGCGCATCCGAGAAACGCCAAGACCTGCAGAGCTCCGGGAAAAAGCTATGGTGCGCCAAGGCACGCACGACCGTCGTCCATCCGCTCGAGCGGCAGCGATGACGCGCAAGCCCGCCTTCGTGCTGGCCGCGTCGTTTTAGAACGCGCCTGCGCGCTAGCCTGCCCGAACGGGGCGCCGGTCCAAAAAGCCTCAGGACCGAGGCTTCATTCGCCGATCACACCGCAGATGATGCGGTCGCCGGCTTTTCCGGCTGGATCGCTGGTGTAATCATCCTTTCCGGCGTGGATCACGATGGCGGTGCCGCCAGGATGAAACACCGAATTGGGCTTGTCCTTCTCGAGGGTGATCGAGGTGTTGAGCACTTCGAGATCGAGCGCGCCGCTTGCCGGAACGTGCAGGTTCGGCATATCGCCGGCGTGTCCGGGCCCCGACATCATCCCGTGATGCGCATTGGCCGGGTTGAAATGCCCGCCTGCCGACTCGAACTTGGGCGGCTCGCACTTGCCCACTGCATGGATGTGGAACGCATGCTCGCCGGTCGGCACGCCTTTGAGCGAAAGCTGCAGCAGCACTCCGGCAGGGGTCTGCGTGAACGAGACGGAACCCGCCTCCTGTCCGTTTGCGTCCTTGAGCATGGCCTTGGCCGTCTCCGCAGCCTCGACCGTAATGGGCGGCACCGACAACACGGCAACTGCAGTCAGGACCGAAGCAAAATTGACAAGCTTCATGCGCTGTCTCCGAAGACCCGCGCAGCAATGCCCTCGAATGCGTCTAAATCACATAACTTTTGAAATTCAGCCCTGTTCCGCCGCCTGGCCCTGTCGAGCGTGCGGAGCGAGATCGACCAATGATGCTGGAGCAGTGGTCAAACCGTTGCTGGGGAGTTCAATCCTCTCACCAGGCGCCAGTCAATCAGCGGTGCTCGGCAACTCTTCCAACCTGCGGACAGCCTGCTAGCGGTCCTTCGATTCTAACATTCACACGAGAGCACGCCGAACCGTACGCGAATGTTGGAATCGGACCGCTGGCTAACGATACCAGTGGCCGTTGGACCATCGGCAATGCCGGTAGAAATGATTGTCAATCCAGCAGGCATGAGGGCTGTGTGGCGGACCCCAAAATGGCCTTCCCCATACTGCGCCGACAACGCCGCCGACCACCGCACCAACAGGCCCGGCGACCACCAAGCCAGTGCCGGCCCCGAAAACCGCGCCAACAGTATCCGCTTGCGAACTCGTCGGAGCAATGGCGATCGTAAGAACCGATGCCGCAGCCAACAAACACTTGCGCATGATCGTCCCCCGCTGAGCCAACCGTCGTCCCCCGCTGAGCTCGCCGCAAATTGGGCCATGATCTGGCACTCAATGTGGCGAACTACCGCCGGTTCCCATTTGCGCGACTTTTTCAGTCCGTTGTTGCGGAAGCGCCACACTTGCGAGCCGCTTCGTCTACAACGCGAGCGGACACGGCAAATTCTCGCGAAACGATAGCGGACGACGCATCGACGCGAACAGGTCGATGACGTTACAGAAGATTAACAGCAGCAAGATTGTCTGTTGCCTCAAGGCAATTGCTTGTTTGTTTGCTTGTTTCGGCGTTTGGACACGACCCCATAGTCCGCTCCCCACGAGCAATATTGGCTTTCAAGTTGACGCGCAGGGCGCGAAACGCATTGCTGAAGAACGGCAGAATGCCGGCGAAGGCGGTCGTTTCCCTGGCGGGACCAAGAAGAGAGAGCTTTAGCCTGCGGAAAAGGCCTTCAGCGTTACCAACGCCAGCCGCTGAAAGTGCCCGCGTCGCCACGCGCACGGGGATCGGCCCGAAAAACTACCGCGCCGAGATGTGCCGCGGTGGTCCCCGGTTGGGCGGGGCCGGTTCAGGGGCGCGGCACGCCGGATCCGGCGTCATCGCGACGGTGACCACGTCGGGGTATTTGTTCATCGCGCCGGAGGCGGCATCTACCCCAAGTCCGATGATGCCGCCGAAGATCACATTGCCAGCAGCCATGCTTTCGGCGTTCGACGGAATGATGCTCGATCCGAGCAGATAGCACTCCTTCGTGCATTGGATTGGAAGCGAGCTCGACCCCCTGGAAAGGGTCACCGATCCCGGGGTCGTGACCACCTGCGGCCCGTTTTGGGTCTGAATAGTGCAGCTTGTCCCTGGCGCGCCCGGGGTATCAACGGCGACGACTTGCGTCGTGCCCCTGGTGATCGTCGCGCATGCGACCAGCAGCATGGCAGAGACGGCCAAAAAGACGCAACGGAGCACGGTTTGATCCTCCCGCCCAGGTGCTCCATCATCGGACAGCTAATGCGCGAAAACAAGGGGGGTATATCCCGATCGGACACCCTGGGCCCCACCCTGGGCCCCACCCGTGGGGTGCCGCTCGGCAGGCTCGGGAATGGGATCGGCCAGTCTTTCAGCAGCGCGCTCCCGGACTCGAACCCCACAAGCGGGCGGCCATTGGAGGCTCAACCCTCCACACGCCAGCCGCGTCCGGATGGTGGCGCGCCGGCCGCTTACATCGGCTGCTGCGGGACAAAACCGAAAGTGCGTTCGAAGCGCCGGGCGTAATCCCGCCACACCCCCGGATTGACGATGCGCCTCACCGGCTTGCCGTCGAGCGCGTCGAGGACCTGCTCGGCCGCGATCCGGCCCATATTGACCCGCGCCTCGCGGGTCACCCCGGCCGTGTGCGGACTTGTCATGACGTTGTCAAACTGCATCAGCGCATGGTCGGCGGGCGGCGGCTCCTTCGCCCACACGTCGAGGCCGGCGCCGGCGATCTTCTTGTCGCGCAGCGCCTGCGCGAGCGCGTCCTCGTCGTGAATGAAGCCGCGCGCGGTGGTGATGAAATAGGCGTGCGGCCGCATCAGCCCGAATTCGCGCGCGCCGATCATGCCGCGCGATTCATCGGTCAGCGGGCAGTTGATGGAGACGAAATCGGCGCTCTGAAGCAACTCGTCGAGTTCGACCTTCGTGGCGCCGCGCGCGCGCACCTCCTCGGCGCTGAGGTAAGGATCGTAGGCGAGAACCTGCATGCGGAACGGACCCCCGCACAACTCGGCGATCCGCCGCCCCACATTGCCGAGGCCGATGATGCCGATGGTCTTGCCGAAGATTTCGCCGCCGATGAAGTCGATGCGGTGCGTGAGCCTGCCGGCGCGCAAGGCGCGGTCGGTCTCGCCCACACGCTTGACCAGGCAGAGCAGCATGCCGAGCACATGCTCGGCGACTGCCTCCGAGTTGCCGCCCGCCTGGTTGACAACGAGGATGCCGCGCTCGCTGCAGGCCTTCACGTCGATCGTGTCGTAACCGGCGCCGTTGCTCGACACGATCAACAGGTTGGGCGCCTGCCGCAACAGGTCGGCTCTGGCATGGTAGCGGGGCGCCAGCTCGTCGCGCGTCGCGCTGGTCTGGTAGACGTGCGCCGCCGAGAGGATGGGCGTCGCGACATCGGCCGGGCTGTCGTGCTCGAGGCGGTCGAGCGTCACATCGGCGCGCCCGCCGAGGATGTCGGCGTAGCCGACCACCATATGCGGTGCGACGTAGAACACGCGCTTGCTGTTGGCGACATTGTTCATCGGTTCAATCCCCCCTTGCGGAACTAACCTGTCCGACGCCGGCGCCGGCCGTCAAGCCGGTCAATCGGGCCGGCTCTCATTCAGTGATGATGCTTTCATACCGCAACGGTTATGCCTTGCCGATCGCTTCCCGCTGGCTGCGGCGGCGCTCGCGGCGCTCTAGGTAGGGTCCCGTCTCATCAACAGCCGGGCCATTGTTTGCAACGCTTGATGACGAAGTCCGACTTGGGTTTTACGGCAGCCTGCACCGAGCGCGACCGGGAGGGTGACAGGATGCCGCGGCGCCGTCTCATATCTTTGTGATTGCGCTACGGACAATCAGCCACCGATGTCACAAAATGAGCGTGTTCGCCGGATTAACGGGTTCGACCGAGAAGGCATTTTTGCCGACGCCTGCCCCGTCCCCAACAAACAACTTCGAGAAAACGGAAACGCCATGCCGACACTGACGCGCCGCCACCTCCTCGCGGGCTCTGCCGCCGCCACGGCCCTTGCCGCGCGCGCCGATCTGGCCGCTGCCGCGGAGCCCGCGGCCGGCAAGCAGGCGCCCGGCATCTACCGCTACAGGATCGGCTCCTTCGAGCTGACCGCCCTCTATGACGGCATCTGGTACCGCCCGATCACGGAGAAATTCATCCACAACGCGCCGTTCGCCGACGTGGAGCGCGCGCTCGCCGCCGCCTTCATGCCCGCCGACAAGCTGGCGACGCCATTCACGACGTTGGTCGTCAACACCCAAAGCAAGCTCGTGCTCGTCGATACCGGCACCGGCGGCCAGATCGCGCCGTCGGCCGGGGTGCTCGGCGACAATCTCGCCGCCGCCGGCATCGATCCGAAGGCGGTCGACCTCATCGTCATCTCGCATTTCCACCCGGACCACATCAACGGCATCAAGGACAAGGACAACGGCCTCGTCTTCCCCAACGCCGAGATCATGGTGTCGGCGCCGGAATGGGCGTTCTGGATGGACGACGCCAACATGAATGCGGCGCCGGCCGACCTCAAGCTCACCTTCCGCAATCAGCGCCGCATCTTTTCCGACATTGCTAAGCAGATCACGCGCTTCGAGCCGGGAGCCGAGGTTGCGCCCGGCATCGTTACGCTACCGGCGCCCGGCCATACGCCCGGCCATACCGTGTTCGCCATCCATTCGGGCGACCAGTCGCTCATGGTGCTCGGCGACACCGCGCAGCATCCCGCGGTGTTCGCCCGTCATCCCGACTGGCAGGCAGCCTTCGACGTCGACGGCGACGCCGCCGTGGTGACGCGAAAGAAGCTGTTCGACCGCGCCGCCGCCGACCGCATGCTGGTGACCGGCTATCACTTCCCGTTCCCGGCCTGCGGGCATCTGGTCAAGACCGCCGGCGGCTACGAGCACGTTCCCGTGCTCTGGCAGCCGACGCTGTAACGCACGCGCCCTGCCGTCGCCTGTCGGCACGAGAAGAATTCGGCTTGCGGGCGAACGGCGGACAATCGGAACGCCCGCAAGCCCATGCACACGAAGCGGACTTCGGTTAGTTGGTCCGGGTCGCGGGCCCTTGGATGGGCTGCGCGCCTGCGGCCTTCGGGTTCTTCGCGCCGACGGTCATGGGGGCGACGTACGCCTTGTGCGTCTTGCTGCCCTGGAAATCATGCACTGTCTTCGTCCGGTGGAGGCTACGGTGCGCCACGTGCTTGCGGGTGTGGGTGCGCACATGCTTGCGATGGTGCTTCGCCGGCTCAACGGACGGCGCGGCGGCCTTGACCGTGGCCCTGGCATCGGTGCGGACCGTTGCGGACGGCGCGGGCGAGGAGGCGTTGCCCGACGGCTCCACGGCGAACGCCGGCCCAGCGATCAGAGTTGTGGCCAGCAAGGCGGCGGCAAAATTCCTCAACATGTTTCTCTCCTGTTGTTTGTCTAACGGCGCCTCGTTGCGAGTGTGCCGATCGTCAGGAGAGCTTCGCATGCCGGCGCTGAATGGGTCCTGAAGCGCGCCACGGGAAGCCGTTCATCTACATGACTTTTCGGTCATCTGCCGCGCTTTCTGACATTCCTGTCATTCTCTGTCATCGCCGCCAGGGGGTGCGGAGGTGCGGGGTTGTCAGATCAACTTTTCTTTATCACGCCACCATGCCGGCCCGTGCCGCATCTGATGCTGTATCATCATCGTCCTCACATCCCTGGAGACCCTCATGAGAATGTCACTCTCGCTTGCCGCCGCTCTGCTGTTCTCGACCATCCTCGTCGCTCCCGACATCGCCGCCGCTGCCAACGAATCGAACCCGACGCCGCCGTCGCAGACCAACCAGTCGGCGCCAATGAAAAAGAAGATCAAGAAGAAGACCAGCTCGGACGAGGAGTTCCTCAAGGGCTATCACGCCGCCTACGCGCTCATCTATGACAAGGGGGACTACGTCGGCGGCATCGAGGCCCTGCGGGCGCTCGGCTACGACGACAACGCCGACGTGGCGACGCTCGTGGGCTACGCCAGCCGCAAGCTCGGCCGCTATGACGACTCCAAGTTCTGGTACGAGCGCGCGCTCGCCGCCGACCCGGACCACGCGGTGACCTGGTCCTACTACGGCATGTGGCAGGCCGAGCAGGGTAACGTGCTCAAGGCCAAGGACGACCTGGAAAAAGTCCGCCTGATCTGCGGCACCGATTGCAAGGCCTATAAGATGCTCAAGGACGTGATCGACGGAACGGCGACGTACTAGGGGCCCGCACGCTTTCTGTCGCGACTTTCAAGAACACGAGCAGGCCTGGCGGTTGTGAAGCCGGCCTGCTCGGCAAATCTCACTGAACTCGATCCCATTCCTCCTTTCCGCTCGTCTCCGCGAAGCGGAGACCCATGGGATTGGCCGCGATGCCGGCGATCTCCATTGGAGTCCCGCGTACGCGGAAATGAGGAGTGGTCAACTCGATCGGGCAGGCGCGCACATTCCGCGGCCTATTGTTTCCCCTCCGTCTCCGCCACGATCCAGGCGTGGTAGTCCGGATCGACGTTCTCGATCGGGATCACCAGGACGGCCGGCGTGGAGTAGGAGTGCATTTCCTTGACCGCGGCACGCACCGCCTCGGCCAGGCTGGCGCGAGTCTTTATGATCATCACCACTTCGTCGCCGCGCTCGATGGCGCCCTGCCACCAGTAGTACGAGACCATGCCGGGTAGGATGTTGACGCAGGCGCACAACCGGCGCTCGACCAGCGCCCGCCCTGCCTGCTCCGCCTCGACAATGGCCGGATAGGTCGTATAGACGAAAACCGCGCGTTCCATCTTCATTCTCCGCGCCGCGAGTGCGCCGCCCGGCAACGTCAGACCTACCATGCCCAAGCGCCGCAACGGCCATCGCTACAAGCGCATCGCCTTCGTCGCCAGCGACACCCGGGCGGCGCAGCGCGCGCTGCGCCGGCTCGCCGCCCGCTACGGCGACGCGTCGCCGGACACTGCCGACGCCATCGTCGCGCTCGGCGGCGACGGCCTCATGCTCGCGACCCTGCAACGCTTCATGAATTCCGGCAAGCCGATCTACGGCATGCACCGCGGCACCGTCGGCTTCCTCATGAACGAGTTTTCCGAGCAGCGCCTCGAGGAGAGGCTCGCCGCCGCCCGCGTCACCGTGATCCATCCGCTGCTTATGCGCGCGCTCGACGCCACCGGGCATGTACGCCGTCACCACGCCATCAACGAAGTCTCGCTGTTCCGACACTCCTACCAGGCGGCGCGGCTGCGCGTCCTGGTCGACGGCGAGGAGCGGCTCGCCGAGCTCGTGGCCGACGGCATCCTGCTGGCGACCCCGGCGGGCTCGACCGCCTACAATCTTTCGGTGCAGGGGCCGATCATCCCGATCGATGCGCCGCTTTTGGCGCTTACGCCGATCAGCCCGTTCCGGCCGCGGCGCTGGCGCGGTGCGCTGCTGCCCGACCGCGCACGCGTGACCATCGAGGTGCTCGAAGCCGAGAAGCGCCCGGTCGCCGCCGTCGCCGATCACAACGAGGTCCGCTCGGTCAGCTCGGTCGATATCAGCATGGACCACACGATCGCCATGCACATGCTGTTCGATCCCGGCCACAGCCTCGACGAACGCATCCTGCGCGAGCAATTCGGGTACTGACGACGAACGACCGAGGACGAACGGCAGACATGGATTCCGGGTCTGCGGCCTGCCGCACCCCGGAATGACGGCAGGCTAGGCGGCGGCGGATTGCGGCTCCTCGTCAAAAGCTTCGGCCACCAGCTCGTCGCAGAACAGGCGCGCCTCCTCGCGCGCGGCTTCGGTGGCGAAGCGCCGCAACAGCGTGAGCAGCGGCGCGACGTCGCCCAACGCCTCCTTGCCGCAGCCGGTGAGCACACGCTCGACCATGCGGCGCTTGAGCCGGACCGTGCCGCCGGGCTCGCCGACGAATCCGCCCTCGTGCATGGCCTCGATCGCGGCCTTGAAGGCGGGATAGGTCGAAGGCGGCAACCTGGCCCGATCCAACAGCGCCCGCAGCCCGGCGCTGCCGCGGTCGTGCACCAGCGCTGACACGCGGGCGACCGGCATGTCGGCCAGCTCGGCCAGCGCCTCCTCGAAGAGCACGATGTTGCCCGACAGCAAGGCGCGCAGGATGAGGCCGGCGTTGAGCTGGCCGCTGCCGCGCAGATGGCGGATCAGCGGCCCCACTTCGCTCGTCGGCGTTTCCGCCGCGAGCACGACCGTCGCCCTCTCGCAGGCTTCGCGCGCGATGCGCCAAGCCTGGTCCTCGCCCAGCCATTCTCGCTCGGCGACAAAACCCGCCAGCGTCTCCGACAGCTTGGCGACCAGAATCTGGCGCGTGGCAATGGAAAGATCGTCACGCGCCAGCGTCAGTTCGCGCACGGCGGCGAGATGGCCGTGGCGTTCGACGATACGATCGATCGAGAACGGCGCAATGTCGGCATCGTGGTTCTGCAGCAGCGCCAGGCAGGATTCCTCGGTGCCGACTTCGGCGATCGCGGCGGCGACCGAACGCGGCAGCGCGGCGCGGCTCGCGATCGCGGTCTGCACCGCCGGCGTGCCGGTCGCCACGGCATCGACCAGATCGGCATCGACGAACAGCGGCGAGAGCGCCAGCACGGGCGCCGCGATGTCCGGGTGGTCGGCGGCCAGCGCCAGCACGATGGCCGGCGGCGCGCTCGGGCTCGCCGCGAGTGCGTCGGCGAGCGCCCGGCGCACCAGCGGCGAGGGATCGTCGAGCAGCATCAGCATCGCGCCTTCGGCGGCGCCCAGATCGTCGGGCGAAAGATCGGAGTAGAGATAGGCGCGGGCCAGTGCGCTTGTTGCTTCGGCCCGCTTGCCGGCCGGCGCGGTGCGTACCCAATCGAGAAAATCGCGGACGATCATTGCTCGCTCGCGCGATCAATCTTGGCGACGGTTACGCCCGCCTGCGGATCGAGACCCGATTCGACTTGCGCCGTGGCCAGGAGGTAGTTGAAGCTCGCGCTGGTCGCCTGCGACGCCTGACGAATGGCGCCGGTGACTCTGGAGCCCGCTGCGGGATTGCTGGGATCGACCAGCATGGAAGCCTCTCCTGCCGGCTCCTATCGATAGCCCGCATGGGTTGAAGCGTGGGCGTAAGGGTTCAACGGCCGGCCCGGATTTCGCTTCGCTCCATCCGGGCGACTCCACGTCGGCGTTAGGGATCATTAACGAGTATGGTAAACGTGCGCTTAA
>Ga0210405_10005950_pt1 | contig 11017 bp, 13 predicted proteins | sample IncBWH11MmetaG_FD_155492 | JGI IMG/M metagenome (GOLD analysis project Ga0210405, IMG submission 155492) | Forest soil microbial communities from Barre Woods Harvard Forest LTER site, Petersham, Massachusetts, United States - Inc-BW-H-11-M | ecosystem: Environmental > Terrestrial > Soil >... | reverse complement strand
GAGAAAACAAGGCGAGTTGGTGGGAAGGCTAGCGCCTCGCGGACCTCGACGACGAGGATTTAATGGAGGAAAGAGCAGGGCTGGCAGGACTGCGTTTCATGAAACGGATCAGCGCTGAGCGAGGAATTCCAATAGACCGCTACGCGTTCGAAAAGCAGGAAACGGAAGTCCGTGCCGGAAAGGAACTTTACCGCGAAAATCAAAAATTTGGGGAGGTTGTCGCGGTCGACGTTTTAAAGAGAACGATCGACATCAAAAAAACAAGGAAGGCAGCAGAAACTCATCCGCCCGCGTTGTATGTCTGGGACCGGCCGATGAACGTGAATAACCATGCGGATTCTTTACTCGAACTCGGCGAGTGGGTGAGAGACAACCGCCTGAGTACGGGCATCGACGCGCCGGGCCAGTTTAGATCAGCGCGAGACCTGCTGCTACGAAAACCGCCTCGGCTTTTGCGAGGAGAAACCCTAGCAGGGAAGTTGGGGGAGGAGCCCAAAGACACGGCCAGCAGGATTGCATGCGCTCTCGACGAATCCGTGTTCGCGATCCAAGGGCCGCCCGGCGCCGGAAAGACCTACACAGGCGCGCGCATGATTTGCGAGCTCGTCAAACGCGGAAAGAAAATCGGAATTACGGCGCTCAGTCACAAAGTCATCCGTAAGTTGTTGGACGAGGTCGTCGACGCTGCGGAAGAAGAAAAACCTCAGGGATTGAGGTGTCTCCAGAGAATTAAGGATGAAGATCCGTGCGACGACGGCGATGTCGCAATCACAACCGACAACGATGCTCCGCTCAGCGCGTTAATTTCGGGTGCGGCCAATGTGGTAGGCGGCACATCGTGGCTTTGGACGCGGCCTGAATATTCGGATGCAGTGGATGTGCTGTTCATTGACGAAGCGGGGCAGATGGCTTTGGCGGACGTGGTGGCCGTGAGCAGAGCGGCTAAGAATGTTGTCTTGATTGGCGACCCTCAGCAACTCGACCGCCCGTTGAAGGGAAGTCATCCGCCAGGCGCTGAAAGTTCAGCTCTGCAACACCTGCTAGGCGACCACCAAACGATTCCCGACTCGATGGGATTGCTGTTGCCGGAGACGTGGAGACTTCACCCGAGTATCTGCACATTCACTTCCGATCTTTTCTACGAAGGGCGCCTGAACGCGAGAGTTTTCAACCGCAATCGCGAAATCTCCGGCCATCCCTGGTTTAACGGTGCAGGCTTGTGGTTCGTCCCGGTCGACCATCAGGCCAATCGCAATTCCTCTGCCGAGGAAATCGAGGTGATTGCTCGCATTGTCGAGAGTCTCCTGCGCCCTGAAGTGAAGTGGAGCTACGGAAAAGGAAACGAGCGGCGGCTAACGGCGGAAGACATCCTGATCGTCGCGCCATTCAACGCCCAAGTCGCCGACCTCACCGCTCGCATGCCTGGCGTCCCAATCGGCACGGTCGATAAATTTCAAGGTCAAGAAGCGCCAGTCGTCATTTATTCGCTCACAACATCGTCGCCGGAAGACGCTCCGCGCGGAATGGAATTCCTCTACAGCCTCAATCGATTGAATGTCGCTACTTCGAGAGCCATGTCCAACGTAATTCTGGTTGGAAGTCCGAGACTATTCGAGCCAGAGTGCCGGAATCCTCGGCAGATGAAGCTCGCGAACGCGTTGTGCCGCTATCTGGAACTAGCCAACGTCGTTGACGTTACCAAAGTCGCCGAACCCCAGCCCCAACTAAAACTGCCATTGTGAGGGTCACGCGGGCGGGAGATGACGGTGGCCGCGGCCGCTCAGCGCCGGCCGTTTTGCGTCTGCGGGTAGCGCGGCAGATTCGGCGGAATGCCCAGATGCTCCGTGCCCCACTTGCACAGGACGCTCATCGGCTCGATCAATTCTTCGCCGGCGCTCGTCAATGAATACGTCACCTGCGGCGGTGACGCGCGCTTCACCTGTCGCCCCACGATTCCGTCCGACTCGAGGTCGCGCAGCTGCGCCGTAAGAACTTTCTCGCTGATCCCTGGCAGCAGTTTCCGCAGCTCGGCAAACCGCCTCGGCCCGAATCCCAGATGCCATATCGCCAGCACTTTCCATTTGCCGGCAAGCACGTTGATCGTCCCCTGCACGGGACATCCAAAATTACTTTTCATGGTTATTCTTCCTAGCCACCAGGCTTACAAATTTGTGCGTACTTCCGGCAGCCCCTCCAACGGTTATACCATCGTGAAGTACCGATGAAAAATGTACCGATGAAAAATTCGAACCGCCAATCTTCAACAAATCTTAAGAAGGAGATTCAGCCATGATTCTCATCACAGGCGCCAGCGGCACAGTGGGAAAAGCAGTGCTGCGCGAAGTCGCAAAGACAGGAGCGGCTCACCGCGCGATGTACCGCTCGAAAGACGAAGCAGCCAAAGCCCCAGTGGGCACGCAAACGGTTATCGCAGATTTCTCCGACAGGCCGAGCCTCGCGTCAGCCCTTAGAGGTGTCGAAAGCGTCTACCTCGTCTGCGCGCCGATTCCGCAGCTCGTCGAACTGGAAAGCAATGTAATCGACGCGTCCCAAGCAGCCGGGGTGCGGCGCATCGTATTGAACTCAGCGCTCGGCGCGGCCGACTTCCCCAAATCATTTCCAAGCTGGCACCGCAAAGTGGAAGACAAACTGAAAGCCACAAAAATCGCGCACGTAATTTTGCGCCCGAATAGTTTCATGCAGAACATCGTTACTTACTACGCGCCGACCATTCGCACGCAAGGCGCGTTCTACGGCTCCTACGGCGACAGGCGCATCAGCTACATCGACGCACGCGATCTCGCCGCGGTCGCAGCGAAAGCTCTCACGAGCGGCGCGCTCGACGGCAAGACTCTCGAACTAAACGGTCCTGAAGCGCTCACCTGCGAACAGATCGCGCAAAAAATCACCGAGCGCGCTGGTGTTGTTGCGCGCTACGTCGACATCCTGCTCGAAGCGCAGCGCAAAGCAATGCTCGACCAGAAAATGCCGGACTGGCAGGTGACCGCCCTGATCGACCTCCAGCATTACTACATCAACGGCCAAGGCGGCGCGACGGATCGCACCATCGCCGAAATCCTCGGCCGGCCGCCCGCAACGCTCGATCAATTTCTCGCCGACAACGCGTCGGAGTTTCGCCCCCAGGCCGCGAAGGCCTGACGAGAGCTCCGAAAAGAGTCTAGGCAGCGCACCAAAAGCCTGCGCAGGTAGACTTGCGCAGGCGGCAGTTGGTGTCTTTCGAGGCCCGGTTTGCCGCCGATTAGAAATTTTCAAGTTATTGTTTTTAAATGGGTTGCGCTGAGTTTTAATCGCGCTACCGTGTATTAGAAACTGGTGACATGAGGCTCGTAACTGATGATTCGTGAGAAAAGGCTTGCGCAGGTGGGACTGCGCAAGTGGTGGGAGACGAAGCGTGGTGCCGTTTTTCTTTAAAGGCTGACGACCAGGCGAAGGCTTTGCGCGGGTAAAGCTGCGCAAAAGGTGGGAAATGATGCCGCGATCGTTTTCGGACGGGATTGCCGAAGGGGCAGTCGGGACGCAAAAGGCGCGGAATCTCCTCGCTGACGAAGGCGTGTGACTGGGGCGGCGGAACTGTGAAGTGAGATGAAAAATCGCCAAAAATTTGCGATTAGAAATTCTTAGTGGGCTGAGTTTTCTTTGAGTTAGATGGAATTCTAATTCCAGATTTGCGATTAGACACGACCGCGATCCGGGAATTCCAGCGGCTAGCGGTGCCGGAGCATCTGCCACACGGGGGATTCTGGCCTCGGCAAGGGAGCACAGGCAAGAGTGCCTGCGCCACTTAAGGCGAAAGGCTACGCAGGGATCTCCCCGGTGAGCCGGAGTGGCGGCCGATAGTGACGTTTGCGTCATCATATAAAAACGGGCAATGGTAGCACGGTTTGCGGTGGGTGTAAACCGTAGAACTACGCAGCGATTTCCGGGTTGAGCGCCGGAGGCGCGGCGGAAGTTAGCCCACTCCGCAAGGAGTGGGTCCGTGATACATAAATTTCACAAGCGCCGTAGGCGCGATACATGTCTCATACCTACACCCAGAACACGGTCCACCTCGTCTTCAGCACCAAGGACCGCCGCAAGCTGATCCCAAAGGAATTCAAATCCCGGCTCTGCTCCTATCTCGCGGGCATCTGCAAGCAAGATGGAATCTTCGTTCACGCAATCGATGGAATGGAAGATCACGTTCATCTGCTGATCCAAATTCCTGCCACGTTGGCGCTCGCCAAATCGGTCAACACCCTGAAATCAAATTCCTCAAAATGGGCAAACGACGAGGGTTTCCCGCTAGCGTGGCAAAAGGGCTATGCGGGCTTCAGCGTAAGCGCTTCCAACGTTCCTGCGGTCGTCCGATACATTCGAAATCAGGAATCCCATCACAGGAAAATGAACTTCGAAACGGAATTCCTCGCCCTATTGAAGAAGCACAACGTGGAATTCGATCCAAAATTTGTCTTCGGGTAGGTGTCGCACCTACGGCGCTTCTCAAATTCTTTTTCGAGCTTACCCAGCCCTCACGGGACTGGGCTAACTTCTGCCGCGCCTCCAGCGCTTTATAAAAGTAAGCGCGGATCATCCCCTCGCAGCACCCTTCATTCCGCCTGCCCTAAGGTACGAAGGGCCCGCAGTGGAGGGATCACGAAAATGGGTGAAAGCCTGATCCGCTACGTCTTCCCCGTGCATGCCAAGGTGGTGAAGGCGGAAATGAAAGTCCTCGACGGACGCCAGCAGGTGATGCTCAGCCGGATGTGCGTCAAGCTGCGCGAAGGCGATGCCGTAAAGTTCCTGAAGGAGCGAATGATCCTCCGCGGCGAAAATCAGGGAGATTAAGGAGCGAATGGAGGGGGAGCGGAATCTCCCAATCCGATTTGCGATCTACAGCGGCACCCCTCGATCGGAATCTTTGGTTCCGTCTCTCGTGCATCGCCGAAGAACCCGTCAACCCAAAATCCTGATGGCGCGACCTCGCCCTCTTCGGAAAGCAAAGTCAGCAATGCGCACATAGCCAGGCCGCTCCCCAGCATGGTGAGGGCGACGACACTTGGCTCAGGCGCTCCGAAACTCCCGGAGAGGTATCCTTCGCGAGCCAGCTTACGGCGTTCTTCCTCAGGGAGACGTTCTTCCCGAATCACCTAGCCATCAATGATCTTTCGACACCATAGACACGGCGTGGCCGGCATCAAAGTCCGGACTTCAACCACCAAAGCGCACAACGAATCCTTATTCTTCGAGCCTGCGCGAACTCCTAAATCAATCACTGGGAGCATGTAGGTGGTCGCAAGCTCATTCAAGAGAGCACGGCTCGAATGATCGTCGGTCGCTCAGATTACAACGTCGGAGTCCAACAAATGCCGAAATACCTGTTCCTGCGTAACATCGCCCGCTACTTGATTTATCCGCGTTCCGAGCTGCAGCTCCTCGAGGTGCCGTCCAACGATATTCACCTTTAACGACGGGGTTGCAGTTTGAAGATCTGACCGTCGCGAGCCAAACACCCGACGCACGTTTGACGGCGTGTCGAGACGGCCTTTGTCGATTATGGTCAGATCGGCAACGCCCATTCGAACAGCCTGCTCAGCACTCGGCGACCCTGTACCACCGCAACCCACCACAGCCAGGCCTATCCTTCGTATCCGATCATGGACAATGCCAAGAGCGGATTTCTGCCGCTGATCGATGGCGTCGACGTCAGGTTGTACGCTGATAGGGCTCAAGAATTGTAAGTTCCTCCCGACCCCGAAGATTCGATCAATCGGGACAACTCGGCCCCCAGACCAAACTACACCGGCCCACCCACGTGGGTGCACCACAACAGCAGCGAATGGACCATCCATGGTTGTGGATAGGTGCGTGGCCAGTGTTTCGAATGATTCCATGTCGAGTGAGCTGAGGCCGAGCGGATAGCCGGGGTCCGGATGTGAATGAACAAACAATAATCCGGACCGATTCTGCACCGCGCAACTGATCGCAGCCGAAATCCACTGTGCCGTCGGCCTAAGATGTCCCACGCCTCGGCGTTCCCAGGCATCTTTCGGCGGGAGAATCACCCTCGGAGCGAGGAGACGGGAGCCCACGACTCCACGGCCCTCACGCAGCAGACAAAACGCCCCTTGCTCCTGCGGTGCACTTTCGCGGAACAGCCAGTTCAGTTCCTGTACGGCCTGGTCCAGCACAGCGAGACGAATCATTTCTGAACCTCCCTTGTGAAGCGCGATTCGACGAAGGCATAGTGATCGAGAAGCGGATTGCCGGCAGGGTTCCAGATCCCGTTGCGATGCCAACTGAATCGACGCCACTGCCGGCCTAAGTACTGTTCAACCTGCTCCGCTCCCGCGGGAACTGAACCGTCCGAGCGAATGAGGTCAACCTCCGCCCAAAACATGTCCATCGCCGAGAGGGGATAGAGCCGATCTGCATGCACGAGGATGTCCGATTCCCGGAGGCGGAAGGCGCTCCCGGGTATGTGGACCTTGCTCAGCACGATATAAATTCGGTCACCCTCTTCGGTGACCGTAACCTCAATCCCCGCAACCTCTCGGAGCTCTGCAGCGTGTTTGCGCAACGTCTCAATAGCTGACATCGGATCCGCAGCCGAAAGTGCGATTTCCAGGAATCACCCGAAAGTGCTCGCCGTTCTTGAGGTCGAGGACTTGGTTGAACTGGATGAGCGTCCCGCCCGTAGGATCGTTCTCGCCGTGCAACAGGAAGAGATCCCATTCGTTTCCTGCAAATCCGGCCGCTCGCAGGATTTGCTCGCCTGTCTGATGTTTCGAAAGAAATTCGACTTTCCTCCGATTCACGAAAATGTGCACAGCGGTTCGGCTCTCAATAGTTACTTCAGGTGAAAGATTCTCAGCCATGGTGCCTCCAAGTGAGGGAAGTAGTGTGTTCGCTTACAGCGAACTGACTACAGCATAGCGAACTTTCTGGATTGTTGTCAACCCCTTGAAAATTCCTTATATAGGCTTGGAGTTCGTGATACCTTAACCTGACGAAAATGCGGACAAAGGGGGCGGCTTAATGGCAACTCTCGGCGACAGAATCAGGGATGCCCGAGAGACACGAAAGAAGTGGACACAGGACGATTTGGCCAAGGAAACAGGACTCAGTAAGAGCTTCCTTAGCGAGATCGAGAACGACAAAAGAACACCGAGCGCCGGCAATGTTTTGAGGATCGCTAACGCGCTTGGTGTTTCACTGGATTATTTGCTACGCGGAGAAACTGGGAAGGAAGAGCGGGAACGCGAAGCGATTCAGATACCGGTTGAATTATCGCGCGCAGCAGAAAAGGAACACTGGATCTATCGCGACATTCTGATGCTCTTGGAAGCTCACAACTCCGTGATTGCGCGCAGGAGCACCAAATCTCTTCGTCCACCGACCGAAGAGGAGTGGAAACGTCTCTATGACGCAATAAAGAAGGTATATCCCTAAAGCCCCGTGAGCCAGAAACTTCAACAGACGCCGTCGATCTGGAAACTGGCCAGTGATTTAGGCCTCCGGCCTAAGACTGACCCGCTCGCCGCCATTGTTAAACTTTGTGTCGATAAAGTCAGCACCTTCCTCTCCGAGTTTCAATGCACGACCCTCTCAGAACTGCTAAATGCTGCAGCTGCGAAACTTGATACGCTTTTTATTGAAATACGCAGCGACGGTGACCTGCTTGCCGTCAAGCGACGGTTTCTTAATAGGCGCGAAATTGCTTTCGTTGATCTCGAAGATCAGTTCGGGCCGGATGTTTTCGCGATTACCTTTCGGCTTATATGTCCGGCGAAAGGCGACAGGCAGTTTGTATCGATCATAGATTGCCGCGGCGAAAAAGCGTGGAGAAGTTATTTTTCCAAATGGCACGAGATCGCACACCTGCTCACGCTGACTCCGCAGCTGCGCTTTAAATTCTGCAGAACCCACAGCATCGCTGATCAAAAGGATCCAGAGGAAGCAGCTATGGATGTGATCGCGGGTGCTGTTGGATTTTTACCTGAAATGGTGCGGTATGGAGCTCGAGGCGAAATCTCGTTTGAAAAAATCGAGGCACTAAGGTCGGAGCTTTGCGCGGACTCTAGTCTTCAGGCTTCGCTTATCGGATTCACGAAAGCTTGGTCGAAAGCCGCAGTTCTCATTCAGGCAGGTCTGGGTTTGCGCAGGCACGAGCTTATGGCGGCATCGCAAGGTTCATTCGGCTTTCGGGATGAGCCTGGGCAAGTCCTTCGCGCAGTCGGCGTAACGTTCAATGATGCCGCCCGAGAGAACGGCCTTGTAGTTCACCGAAATATGAGGATTCCCTTGGAGTCGGTAATTCACAAGGTGTTTTCATATCAAGGGAGCTTTCTCGTCGCGGACGAAAATCTGGCATGGTGGCAGGCAAGTAGCGGCCCGGGTTTGCCCGAGAGGGCTGTATTTGTCCAAGCGCGACGGTTTGGTAACGAAGTCTATGCATTAATTAGCTTGGATCGATAGACTTCGGCAATTTGGTACAACAGCGGCGGCGCATTCGAATTCAGTTCGTCTCCTCGAAACTGCTCCTTTTAGAGAGTACGTACACGAATTGCAGGCCGAACCGTGCGGAGTTCTTCGCGGCATAGCGTCAGCACTCATAAATCATCAATCCCTAACGCCCTTTGCAATCTTTGGTATACTCGCGCTCCGTTGAGAGGCGTGCGCGGGGAAGAGAGATCCCTCGACTGCGCTCGGGATGACCGCGTTACGAGGTAAGATAGACGAATGGGCGTAATTGATAATCGGTTTGAACGTAGCTATGTGCTGTCGACGGTGGACTATGTGTTTAACTGGGCGCGGAAGAGCGCGATCTGGCCGCTGACGTTTGGGCTGGCGTGCTGTGCGATCGAGATGATTGCGTCGACGACATCGCGATTTGATATAGCACGATTTGGGGCGGAGGTATTCAGGCCGTCGCCGCGGCAGGCGGATTTGATGATTGTGGCGGGGACGGTGACGCTGAAGATGTCGCCGGTGCTGAAGCGGGTGTGGGACCAGATGCCGGACCCGAAGTGGTGTATATCGATGGGGGCGTGCTCGAGCGTGGGCGGGCCGTTCAATGTGTATTCGGTGCTGCAGGGCGTGGACCGGATTGTGCCGGTAGATGTGTATGTGATCGGGTGCCCGCCGCGGCCCGAGGGGCTTTTCTACGCGCTGCTGAAGCTGCAGGACAAGATTGACCAGATGACGCTGGCGAAGCGGCCGACGGAAGTGCGGCTGGAGCCTCGGATGGTGGAGGAGTTCAAGCGCGGCGTGATGGTGGCGCAGACGCCGGAGCCGCGGTAGGGCGTCGTCGGCAGGGCGGGAGCGCGAGGGCCGAGGGGCAAGGGGCGACACTTCGGGCATACGGTTGCGTATGGAGGCGGTTGGATGGCTTTTTTGCGGACGTTGAAGAAGGCTGAAGTGCCGGATGGGACGATTCGCGAGTTCCAGTTGGAGGGGAAGACGCTGGCGATCTCGAATGTGGGCGGTAAAGTCTGCGCTATCAATAGCGTATGCCTGCATAGGGGAGGGCCGCTGGCTGAGGGCGAGTTGGCTGGGGATGTGGTGACGTGTCCGTGGCATGGGTGGCAGTACAACGTGTGCAGCGGCAAATTGGTGACGAATCCTACCGTGGGAGTTGAGACCTACCCTGTGGAAGTGCGCGGCGACGATATTTTTGTCGATATTGGTTGATCCGCCGCTTCGATGTAATACCTCCAAAAAACTTGAGGTCAGATGAGGCTGGGGCAACCTTGCAAAAATTTTCCACTTTTGGGCGCTTCCGTGTATAGTGCGCGCGACGAATTCGACGAATGAACCAACCTTCGGCTAAACCAAGGCGATGGCTCCTGGCCGTCGACCCTCGGGTCTATCACTGGGACACCCTTTTTGTGAAGGGGAAGGAAATGTGGCGGCACGCGGGGAGCCGTCCGGACACGCTGCGGCAGTTGAAGCAGGTGCACAAGGGCGACCGCGCGCTGCTGTACCACGGGAAGGCGGAGCACGCGCTGTATGCGCTGGCGGAAGTGAGCCGCGACCCTTACCCCGATCCGCACGAAACCGACACGAAGAAAATGGTGATGGATCTGCGTGCGATTGAGAGGCTGCCGCGTCAGGTGTCGCTGGTGGAGATGCGCGACAACCGGCTGTTGCGAAAAATCAAATTCATGAAAAATACGCGGCTGACGATTTGTCCGCTGACGGATGAAGAGTACGCTGAGATTTTGCGTATGGCGGGCGTGGTGGCGTCGCCTGGAATTCCTCTGCCTTAGTCTGCCTGCGGGAAGTCCTTTGAATACCGGAATCGCAAGAATTGAAAATCGAAAAATGAAAAATGGAAGTCGGCTAAGATAGCGGCCGGGCGAGTTGGATTTTCCTGGCAGGTGCCGCGCGAAACTAAATTTTGCTCGTTTGTTGGAGTGAGCGTCTAAATTATTTTGCTGAGTGGTGGGCAGGCGGATCGCTGGTTGCTTGAAGGTTACGCGGGTGGCTCTGAGAGCCGCCCCTACTGTTGCAGGTATTCTTGAAGGGGGGAGATTCGATGCGGATTGTGAAATTGAGTTGGATGGCTGTGATTGTGTTTGCGGTGGTGGCGGTTCTCTGGATCGCGCCGGCTGTGGCGCAGAAGCACAAGGCGGCTGCGGAAGGGAACTGGATTGAAGGGGTGAGCGACGGGCGAAATCTTGTGGTGGATATGACGTATCCGGTGAGCGAGAAATTTCCGGCGTGGCCCGGTGACGATCATGTATTCGAAGCCAAGGCGAATGCGACGGTGGAGAAGGATGGTTACTTCACGCGCAGCTTCTGGATGCTCGAACACTACGGGACGCATATGGATGCGCCGGCGCATTTCCCTCCGGGGAAAATCACGCTCGACCAGATTCCGGAGGCGCATTTCTTCGGGCCGGCGGTGGTGATTGACGTTCGAGACGAGGTGGAGAAGAACGCGGACTACCGGTTGACTGTGGTGCGGGTGAAGAAGTGGGAAGCGGAGCACGGGGAGATTCCTCGCGGGGCGATT
>Ga0210405_10005946_pt1 | contig 11019 bp, 7 predicted proteins | sample IncBWH11MmetaG_FD_155492 | JGI IMG/M metagenome (GOLD analysis project Ga0210405, IMG submission 155492) | Forest soil microbial communities from Barre Woods Harvard Forest LTER site, Petersham, Massachusetts, United States - Inc-BW-H-11-M | ecosystem: Environmental > Terrestrial > Soil >... | reverse complement strand
GATTGCCTCACGAATCGCCGCCACTATCAATCCGGCGTCGCCCGAGTAGCGCACCTCGAAATCCCACAGATACCCAACCTCCTGCGAGTACGGCAAGTAGGCCGCAGGCCACCGCCGTTCCTTCAAGGCCATGTACTTCGCATCCTTTACAACTCCGATCACCGTTCTGTCGTTTTCCAGTTTTGCGTCTGGTCCTCCGAAACGGAAAGTGCGGCCAAGTGGAGACATGTTCGGGAAGAAACGGCGAGCCATGGTTTCGTTGATCACCGCCACCTTCAGCGAATTCGCGGTGTCCTGAAGGTCAAACGTGCGGCCCGCGACGAGCGGCAGCCCCAAGGTGGAGAAAAATCCAGTGCCGACCTTGTTGTAGAGAATTTCGCGGTTACTCTTCACCTCTGGCGATTCTTGCTGCGCCCAGGCGTCCTCCGACCAGGAGCCCTGATTGAAGGTAAACATGGAGAAGCTGGCTGCCTGTACGCCGGGGACTGCAGTCACGCGCTGTTCGATTTGCTCATACAGTCTCGCGAGTCGGGAATCCTCCTTGTAGCCGACCGAAGCTGGTTCGATCTGGAAAAGAAGCACGCTGTTCTTGTTGAAACCCATATCGACGTTTGTCAAATTGACCAGAGTACGAAGAAAAAGGCCGGCGCCAATCAGCAAGACCAGCGAGAACGCAACCTGAGCGACGATCAGAGCCTTTGTCAGCGGACTGTGAACCGGCGCAGTGCTTCGTCCATTCTTCAGGGAAGAATTGAGCTCGATTCGTGCAGCACGCCAGGCAGGAGCCATCCCGAACAACAGCGGAGTAACGAGCGAAACCAGCAGTGTAAAGAGCAGGACGCGGCTATCTGGCGCCACACTAAGTGGAAGGGTCTGTGCGCCGGCGGAAACCATCAAGAGGAGCAGCTTGCTGGTCCAAGTTGCAAACGCGGTACCCAAAATGGCACCCAGCGTCGCCAGCAGAAAACTTTCCGTCATCAGTTGGCGGATCACACGCATCCGTCCTGCGCCAATCGACATGCGCACCGCAATCTCGCGCTGCCGGTTCGTCGCTCGCGCCAGCAGCAGGTTGGCAATGTTAGTGCATGCGATCAACAGCACCAGTCCGACGGCCGCCATCAGGATGCGCAGAGGCTTCGAGAATTGCGCGCGCAGCCGTGAAATTCCCAGGGCGCCAGGCGTCAGTTCGATGAAAGCGCGCTGAATATCATCCAATTGCTTCTGTGTGGGCTGCGAACCAATGATTTCATGCAAGAACTGCTGAAAACGCAGATTGAGGTTCGCTTGGGCTTGTGCGACCCTCACGCCGGGCTTGCGACGCGCGATGATGTATAGCGACTGGAAGAGCTTGTCGTGCAATCCCTTCCAGCCCGGCGGAAGCAATTCTTGCATGGAGAGAGGGATCCACACGTCTGGCGACTCGCCGACGGTGGTGCCGAAGAATTCTGCCGGAGCGACGCCGATAACCGTGTAAACGGTAGGTCCAACGCTCATTTTCTTGCCAATAATCGACGGATCGCCGCCGAATCGGCGTTTCCACCAGGCGTAACTGGCCACGGCAACAGGACTGCCGCCGGGGATCCGATCTTCGTCCTCGGTGAAGGTGCGGCCTAGGATCGGGTGCACTCCAAGAGTCGAAAAATACGTGCCAGAAACCAATCGCGCCTGAATTGCTTCGCTGTCCGAGCTTTCACCAATTGTGCCGTGGACGTCGTTCGGCATGCTTTCCATGGCGGTCACATCAGTAAAGACGCTCTTGTCCGCTTGAACGTCCCGATAGAACGGAAAGGAGAAGAGTTGCCAACTTCGACTTGGCACTTCGTCCATAATCCCGCCCCACTTGCCTGCGCCGAACAGAACCAGTTGCGACGGACTCTTGACTGGGAGATTCCTCAGCAAAACAGCATTCATCAGACTGAAAATCGCCGTATTGGCACCAATGCCGAGCGCAAGGGTCAGGACCGCGACAGCCGTAAAGCCCGGATTTCTGGCCAACGTGCGCAGCCCATAGCGAATGTCCATGAAGAAGTCTTCGGCGGAGGGCCAGCGCCAGACCGCGCGGCTGTCTTCTTCAAGTAGGGTTAGGTTGCCTAGTTCGCGTCGAGCGGAGGCGACAGCCTCTTTTCTGGGCATGCCTCTCGCTACCAGTTCCTCGATTTTTTCGTCCAGGTGCGCGCGAATTTCTTCGGAGAGTTCGTCGTACAAGCGCCGGCGCGAGAATAACTGCTGGATCCAACTCATAGTTCACCCGGCGCCAGCACGCGGGTGATGCCGTCGAGCATCTTCTCGAAACGGGAAACCTCTCGCTCCAGATGCTTAGTTCCCGCGGCAGTGAGCCTGTAAATCCGGACGCGGCGATTGGTGGAGGAAACGCCCCACTCAGCCTTAACCAATTCTTCCTTCAGAAGACGTTGCAGCGCCGGATAGAGCGACCCTTCCTCAATCTGCAATAAATCGTTGGAGGTCTGCTTGATGTACTGCGCCAGGGCGTAACCGTGTAGAGGCTGCCGCTTTAGGGTTCGCAGAATCATCATTTCCAGGGCGCCAGGAAAAAGATCTCGATGCTCGCGATTCCTCATGGGGGTTGCTCTCCAGCCGCGACCGAGGGCATATTAGTCTAGGCCTAGAGCAAAATAGTATGCACGGCCCACGCTCCTGTCAAGCGAGAATTTCTTGCCGCGCGAACAACGGATTTCGTTAAATCGAGGTCCACAAGAAACTCCCTGTCGACATAGGCCCGGTCGCAGACGTTCTCGTTCAAGCGGTGTCCATCGATCTGAATCAGCCATGCGGTCGTTGTACGATTCGGGGCCCAGGAAGCCTCGGGTCGCGATGTAGTCGTAGTTTCGATCGTCGATCCCGGGACCCTTGGCAGTACCTCGGCAAACGTGCGGTAGCCATGTTCCGAATTTCATCGCTAGTGATGATGGTGATGAATGGCGGCGCTTCGGTTATCTTCTGCTCGAATTTCGATGCGCCGCAGACAGTGGGCACTTTGATCTTCATCAGATCTTCAATACTCAAGGTGCTTCCGTCTTGCGGATCGCGTTGTTGCGCGGCCGCAGGCCGCCGCAAAAGGATCAGCGAGAAGAGAATCGCTAGTGCTGCACTGCCCCAACCGCAATTCGCTTGGAACATCAACGCAGCAAGCAATCTCCTTTTGTTTCTGCCATTGCAGAAAGTGAGATAGGACTGACTCACACGCTTGCGCGCCTCCCAGTGTCACAACCACGTCTGGATGTGCACTCGATACGCCACAGCTAACGCTAGAATGTTTTAGAACTTACTGGAATTGCTGTGCTTGCGAGCTCACGCCGAGCAGGTCAGTGTGCCATGCGCGCACCGCCGTTCCCATGGAGGACGCTACCGTGGCAGGATAGCGCTGATGGAGCAGCACAAAATGCTGGGGCATGTCATCAACCTGCCATAGCCTTCTTCGTCGGGAACCTCCTCCGCCCCTTCTTCCATCTCGCCAGCTCCCCCGAATCTTCTCGACCCGGTCCCCTTCTGGTCGTAAGATAGCGCCGCATTCCATCTCCTGTTGGAGGGTCGCTCCGCCCATGTCCGAACCTTCTTCCGTGACCGCCCGGATGCAGCGTCGCGCGGTATCCGCAACACTGACGGCTGGCCTGATCGCCGGAATCCTGGATATCACCGCAGCTTTCTTTGTGTATGGCCAGTACGGCGCCCAGCCAATACGAATCCTGCAAGGCATCGCCAGCGGGGTCCTCGGTCCCAATGCATACAGCGGCGGCTCGAAAACCGCCGTGCTGGGACTGGCTTTGCATTTCGTGATCGCTCTTGGCGCGGCCGCGGTGTTTTACGTGGCGAGCCGCAAGCTGAAATTCCTTACCCGGCACGCGGTGATCTCCGGATTCCTGTTCGGAATCGCGGTTTATTTTTTCATGCAATATGTCGTGTTGCCTTTGTCCGCGTTTCACAAAGGCCCGTTCTCCATGCCACTGATGCTCATCGGCATCGTCATTCACATGTTCTGCGTCGGATTGCCGATTGCACTTACCATCCGCCGCTTCCCCATCTGAGTCCTCGTCCGTCCGAGGTGCTGCGGAAGCACGCATTCCCCTGGCGCTGTTCCGCTCAGTCTTCTGTCAGAATGCGCACTGCGGCTGCGTCGAATGCCGCTTTCAGGCTTGCCCAATTCATGGCTGGCCCGGACACCTCTTCTAACCTCTTCTTTTTCAATCACCGGCAATCTCCTTTCTCATTCTCCCTCTTTGGTCCCGGTCCTGCATTTTCTCTTTACGGGAGTCCCGGTTTTCCTCCAGCCGGTTTAGGAGATCCCATGAATATTCCCACTCTGATTCTGGCAGCGATTGCTGTGCTGATGATTGTCGCGGTGGCTTTCGGCCTGACCATGGCGCTGTGCTCGTACCTTCGCTATCGCGGCAAGCGCGTCATCACTTGCCCCGAAACGGCAAACCATGCCGCCGTGCACGCCAATGTTGTCAACGCTGCCCGCGAAGCGGCGTTCGGCAAACACCACATTTGTCTGGATCAATGCTCTCGCCAGAATTGCGGACAGGCATGCCTCCCGCAAATTGAAGCCCACCCGAAAGGTTGCATGGTCTGGCACATGGTCGACGATTGGTACAAGGGCAAGGCCTGTACCTATTGCCAGAAGCCCTTCCATGAAATCCACTGGCATGACCGCCAACCCGCTCTTCTTGGCCCGGACCGCAACACCGCGCAGTGGAGCGAAATTCCGCCGGAAAATTTGCCCGCCGTTTTTCAGAATTTCCTTCCAGTGTGCTGGAATTGCTTCATCGCGGAAAACTACCGGCGTCAGCATCCCGAACGGCTGGCGGATCGCGGATGGGAACGTGGGGTGGGTGGCGAGTATGTTCCCAAGGAACCCACGGAGGATCTTCCGCAGAAACCAGCCGGCAGCAACTAAGCGAGCCCTGAAAGTCGCGCTTGGCGCGACCCCATTTAAGCTGCCGCAGCCTCACCAATCATTGGCCACGCTAAACCTGCGCTGCAAACACGCATGGCAAAGAAAACAGCCCACACAAAAGCATCCGGCGCTTGTCTCACTCCGTTCTCAATGATAGATTCGTCGCCTATCTCGCCCGGAGCCATGCCATGTCCACTCCCGATAAAATCGACGCGCACCAGAAAGCGCTCTCGCTGAACCTGGACTCCAGCGCTTTTGGTTCGTTCGCCGAAATCGGGGCCGGGCAGGAAGTCGCGCGCTGGTTCCTGCGAGTTGGTGGAGCTTCCGGCACGGTGGCGAAGACCATCTCTGCGTACGACAAGGAAGTCAGCGACGATCTGTACGGCTCCGGCACACGTTATGTGTCGCAACCTCGGCTGCTGGCCATGTTGGACAATGAGTGGGCGCAACTTCTGTCACAGTTGAACGCGACTCGAGGCGCCACAACGCGGTTTTTCTCGTTCGTCGACACGATATCGGCGCGCAATTTTTCTGGCACCAACGAGTGCCACGGTTGGCTCGGTGTACGCTTCCAGACGCACCCGAGCGGCGAAGCCAGCGACGTTGTTCTGCACGTCAATCTGCAGGACCCTTCAAACCTTCACCAGCAAGAGGCCATTGGAGTTCTGGGCGTCAATCTGATCTACGCCGTGTTTCATCATCTGGGCGCCCCAGAGGAGTTCCTGAAAAGTGTGGCCGAAGATGTTCCGTTGTCGCGCATCGAAATCGATTGCGTGGAGCTATCGGGCCCGGCCTTTGAGAAGTGGGATCGGCGTCTTCTCCACGCTTCGCTCATCACGTTGGGTCTGGCGGAGGCAATCGTGTTCCCCGTTGATGGCAAAATCCTGCCGCCCGATGAGGTGCTTTACAAAAAAGCCGTCGTGCTCGCGCCCGGGGCCTTCGATATCGTCCAGTATTTTCACGCCGAACTGATTCAGCACACCCTGACGCAAATTCCGCAGGAGGATGTTGCGCAAAGCAAGGGCGCGATCGGCTTCTTTTGTCTTAGTGGAGCAGGCGATCTCGTCACACAGTCTCCCTTATCCGCTCCAGCGATTGTTGAACACGTGGAGGAACTGCATAAGTTGGGAAGCGGGGTGCTGGTTTTTCGGGAGCAGGAGTTATACAAGATGTGCGCGTTTGTGAACCGATTCACCAAGGCGCGCATCCATTTTGCGGTGGGCCTATCGATTACGATCTGGGCGCTGCAGGACCGCTACAAAGATCTCGGTGGAAGCTTGCTGGAGGGACTGGCGAAGCTATTCCGCGAAAATGTGCGTCTCAGTGTTTTCCCAATGCCCGAAGCAAATCTGCAGCAATGGCAAGCGTCCGGCAAAATGCGGGATTGGAAATGGAACGCCACAGACGGCTTAGTACACGCTCATGAATTACATCCACCGGAGCCGCTGGATCATCTCTACCAGTACCTGCTCGGCTGCCAATTCATTGTCCCGATGAGTCCCGTGGCGAAGTAGGCCGACATCGCGTTCATTCATAGCGCTGGACTTGCCCGAGGAATTCCTCTCGGCGGGTCGATCGAAGAGGGATTCCTCACTCCGGAGACTCCGTTCGGAATGACAAGGCTGCGGTGCGCGCTCCATATCGGTGGAGGTCACCGGGCGACTACTCTTCAGTGGCAGAATTCGCAGGCGCGTCCGACCGTGCCTACGCTGAGCAGTTCGATCTCTGGCGTCTTATATGCCGGCTTCACCGGCTCCTCATTCGTCAGCGCGGTACTCAGGTACTTCTTGTTGTCGTGGCAGAAGACCGTCACTACCACCGCGTCGCGACCTTCCCTTTTTTCCTGCTGTGTCACTCGAACGTCGCCCTCCTTCTCTGGGCAGTGGTCGCCGAGGTTCGGTACAATGTGAGCAGCAACTATTTCGTGCAGCGAGGCCAGGTGGCGACGTGATCCATCGATTTGTGTTTCACAACGACGAACTGGTGCCAGTGGAGAAGGCGCGGTGGTCCCCGGGCCAGGCAGGCCTGATCTGCGGCTGGGGGCTCTTCACCACCGCACGGATTGTGCAAGGCGAAGCATTCGCCTACGAGCGCCACTGGCGGCGGCTGGAAAAAGATGCTGCACTCACGCGCGTCCCACTCAGCTATACCAGCGCTAAAGTTCGCGTACATTTGCAGGAAGTGATTCGCGCCAACAAGGTGCAAACCGGTTGCGCGCGCATCTACCTGGTGTGGAACTCCCCGGGCTACTGGAAAAGCGACGAAAAATTCCAGGAAGTGGACCTGGTGATTACCACCGCCGATCTTCCGCACTATCCCGATGCGGTGCGCTTAGCCATCCGTCAGCACGGGCGTCACGCGGCCTCGCCACTGGCTGGCGTGAAAACCATTTCCTGGCTGAACAGCGTATGGGCTGCCGCAGAAGCGCAGCGTGAAGGGTTTGACGAGGTGGTGCTGCTCAACGAACGCGGCGAAGTGAGCGAGTGTACCGCGGCGAACATTTTTGCCGCGAAGAATCGCAAAGTGCTGACACCTCCGCTGAATTCGGGTTGTCTGGAGGGCGTGACCCGTGGAGTGTTGCTGGAGATTGCGGCCGATGCCGGCACCAGCGTGGCGGAGCAAACCTTGCGCCTGGAGGATCTCTACGAGGCCGATGAAGTCTTCGTCACATCGACCAACCGCAACGTGATCGGCGTGACGGAAATCGCCGGCAAGACCATCGGATCGGGGCAACCCGGAGCACTCACAAAAAAGCTGGACGACGCGTTTGAGGCCTACGTGAAGGAATACGTAGAGCGCCGCCTGGCCACCAGCCGATAAGTAATGTACTTTTTTAGTCGTGCCCGCCGGAAGGCGTCGCCGTCGCAGCGCGGCTGCTGCCCATCGTTGCGCGCAACATCATCGGGGCGAGAACTGTGGTCACCATTACCAGTAAGACCACCGCGGAAAAGAGTCCCTCGTCCACTACGCCGATTCCCTTGCCGATGCCCGCGAAAATGAGTCCCACTTCTCCCCGGGGCATCATGCCAAATCCAACCGCCAGACGATTCAGCGTGGGCGGGCAGCCCCAGCCAGCGGCGACTTTCCCCGCGATAGCCACGACGGTAAGCGCCAGTCCGGCAATCAGCACATCCTTGCTCGCCATCGTCTCGAGCTTCACCTGAATTCCCATCCACACGAAAAACAGCGGTACCACCAGCGATTCAAGGGGTGACAAAAGTTCGTGCAGCGACGCACCTTCGATTTCCTGGTCGAAGAAGCTGTTCAACACCATTCCTGCCGCGAACGCACCCACAATCGTGGCCAATTCCGCCACGTTCGCGAGCCACGCAAAAAGAAGCGCGAAGCTCACACCGAACAACAGCTTGAGGTTCTGCACACCCGTAGTCGCAAGCCGCCGCACCAGCTTGGGAGTTAGCCAAATTCCGATCCCCAGAGAAGCCACCAGGAACAGCGCGGCTTTCCCTGTGGTAATGGCGATCGACGCAATGCTGATTGTGCCGGTAACCGCGAGGCCGCTGACGACCGCCAGAACGATCAGGCATAGCACATCGTCAATCACCGCTGCCCCAAGGATGATGCGTGCTTCCTCGGTTCGGTCGCGCCCCAGATCGCGAAGTACGCGAGCCGTAATTCCCACACTGGTTGCCGTTAGAATCCCGCCGATAAATAGGTCCGCCGCTAGCGTGCTATTGGGATGCAGGAATTTCATTGTGCCCATGCCCAAAAGCATCGGCAGAATGATGCCGAGAATCGCAACGTAGGAAGCATATTTGCCGACGCGCTTCATCTCCACCAGGCTGATTTCCAAGCCCACGAGAAACAGCAGCACTAGAATCGCCAGCCGCGAGACTACGTCGATAAATGAGTACACGTAGATGTAGCTCTGTCCTTGCGGCCCGGAGAGTAGCGAGGCGATCAGATCGGTGTGCGGTCCCGGAGCAAGCACCCGGTGCGTCGCCTCAGACAAAGTCACCGGCTGTGTCAGCGCCAGCGCGGCAATGCGCGAAAGATTGTCGCCTTCGCGTAGCACCGTGACCGCCGGATTCCCGAGGTAATACCCGAGATTGCCGGCAAGCAGCCCGACCAGCAGTTCGCCAAGCACTGCCGGCTGCTTCAGCCACTTCATCAGCAGTCCACCAAGCGCGGCTCCCAACGTAATGAAGATGGAAGCAATGAGAATGGGAACGACCGGGTCAGCATGAGAAAGCTCGCCACTGGCAAAAAATGCAAAAAGCAGAGGGAAAGATTTGGCGTGGAGCGTTAAGAGCAGGCTCAACATGCACAGAATCCTCAGTAGTGAAGTGGCGGAAAGCCCGTCGAATCGGGGCGCCGCTGTATTCTGGCGGGGATGCCCCCTCGGAAGCAAGAAGAAAGGCGGACCGGGCGGCTGCGTGCTACAATTCGCGGTTTGGCAGGTCACGGCGGGGTGGATACAGAATGACGGAGACGTTGTCGCAACTGGAAGCGGTTCTGGAAGTTATTTCGCCGGACGGCGCGCGCAAGTATGTTCGCGTGACGCAGACTCCTTTTCTCATTGGGCGCGGCGCGGAAACCGGAAATCACCTGCAACTGACCGACCGGCGCATCTCGCGGAATTGCGCCGCGATTGTGGTGGAAGCTAACAAATATTACCTGGAAGACCGCGGGCAACGACGCGGGCTATTTGTGAACGGCGAGAAGGTGGAAAGTCGCGCCCTGAATGACGGCGACGTCATCACCTTTGGGCTGGAGGATTCCTACCAGATGATGTTCCGCGCGGCCAGCGGCACATCGGAAGAATCGATCCCGCAACTGCTGACGCGCATCGATCATATGACGAGCGCCGAGTCCACTGGCGGCGGCCTGAAGAAACTGAATGTGCTCCTGGAAGCCACCGCGCTGCTGCACTCACAATTGCCGCTGGATTCCGTGCTGGCCAAGATGATCGACCACGCCGTAGCAGTGACCGACGCAGATCGCGGGCTGCTCCTGGAGGCGGAAGAAGGCCGGATTGAAAGCCTGAAAGTGCGACTAGCACGCCGCACGGGCGCCCAGCGATTGCCTCCTGAAAGCATGGCGCCTAGCGGTACGGCAATTCAACTCGCGGTGAAACAACAGTCACCCGTGATTACCGAAGACCTGGCGCAGGCGGAAATGAACTTGCAAGCCGCCGCGAGTATCGTGGCGCAGGGTCTGCGAGCCGTGGTGGTCATCCCCTTGTATGCCACTTCCCGCGCCAGCAGCGAAGGCTCTGCCGCGAATATGCGCCGCGGCGAATTTCTTGGCGTGTTGTACCTGGACTCCAAGCGTCCGACGGCATTCAGCAAATTGGACCGGCAGATTCTGGACGCATTGGCGGCCGATGCGGCGAGCATTCTCGACAACGCGCGGTTGGTGGAGAAAGAACGCGAACGACAGATGCTGGAGCAGCAGATCGCAATCGCGCGGGATATCCAGCAGGCGCTGCTGCCGAAGAACTTCCGAGAGTATCCTTTCCTGTCGGTTTCGGGCGTGAATTTTCCCTGCTTGTCAGTGGGAGGAGACTACTTTGATGTCTTCCCTCTCGACGACAAACGCACCGCATTCTTGCTGGCTGACGTGAGCGGCAAGGGATTGGGAGCGGCGCTGCTGACCACCATGTTGCAAGGAGCGCTCTCGGGCATGACCTTGGGAACGGATCCGGCCCGGGTATTCAATCACGTCAACCGTTTCTTGTGCGACCACGCGGAAGTCGGCCGTTACGCCACGATGTTCTTCGGAATTCTGGACGATGCGGGCAGGCTCGAATTCATCAATGCAGGGCATCCTTCACCCATCCTCATCCGAAAGGACACAGTCGAAGAAGCGTTCACAGAAGGCTCTTTCCCGGTTGGTCTTGTTCCGGAAGCGGAATTCACCACCACTACGCTGCAATTGCAGCCCAATGACACCATGGTTCTGTTCAGCGACGGCGTCACCGAAGCGATGGACCCGGAAGAAGAATTGTACGGCGTGCCGCGCCTGCGCGGAGTGTTGCAGGGCAAGCCGGACATGCAGTTGGATGAGATACAAAAAGCGATCCTGGAATCCGTTGAAAATTTCGCGCGCGGGGCGCGCCAGGCGGACGACTTGACGCTGCTGCT
>Ga0210405_10005944_pt1 | contig 11021 bp, 11 predicted proteins | sample IncBWH11MmetaG_FD_155492 | JGI IMG/M metagenome (GOLD analysis project Ga0210405, IMG submission 155492) | Forest soil microbial communities from Barre Woods Harvard Forest LTER site, Petersham, Massachusetts, United States - Inc-BW-H-11-M | ecosystem: Environmental > Terrestrial > Soil >... | reverse complement strand
ACGCTAGTCGCTTCGCCCTGCACGCGCGTCGTGCTTGGGACAATCTTCCAAACGTAGGCATCACCCACCCTCACGTATTTTAGATGCCACCTGCCGCGACAAAGAAACATTGTTTGCCGGACGGCCCAAGTTCCATTTCGGCCCGAGCAGCCCGGAACGCCTTCAATTATATAACGCGCCACTCGTGCTTGAGGTTGCGCGCTTTTTCCCCGTGTACCACTGATTAGACTGGCTAAGCAAAAAAAGGTTTTGTGACCTTTCACAGCAGGATACATCCAACTCGTCGTTACTCAAAGTCTGATCGTGGGCCGTAGCGCTATTGTCCGATACGTCGACCAACCGGATTCCTTGATTTCCATGCATTTTGACTTGACGATTCCGCCCGAGACGCTAAAATAGAATGTAGACTAACTTAGTCAAGATTCGCTAGTGGGGGCAGGACGGGTCAGGAGAGGGCCGGAAAGCCAAGGAAAACGATGTTTCGGCTGAACAAACTTACCGACTATGCGGTCGTGGTGATGACCTACATCGCCCGCAGCCCCGAAGCTTCTCTGCATACCGCGCGCGAATTGGCCGGAGGCACCCAGTTACCCTTGACCACCGTCGGGAAGGTGCTCCGTGCGCTTTTGGACCAGCATTTGGTGATCTCGCACCGGGGTATGAAAGGCGGTTATGCCCTGTCGCGTCCGGCCCGTGAGATTTCGGTGGCCCAGATTATAGGCGCCTTCGAAGGACCCATCGGCTTTACCGAGTGCAATACGACTCCCGGATGTTGCGATTTGGAACGGTCGTGCACCGTTCGCTACAACTCCGGCGTGATCGGTAAGGCTTTGCAACACGCGCTGGAGAACATTCGGCTGTCTGACCTGACGAAACCGATGCACGAGTCGGCTACCGGAGGAAGCGGCGGCACCGTATCGATAACTTTTGGCTCAGGAGAGAATAATGAGCACGACCAACACCACCATTCAAGACCTTACCAACCAAGAATATAAGTGGGGCTTTGTCACCTCGGTTGAAGAGGACACCATCCCCAAAGGTCTGAATGAAGACGTCGTCCGGCTGATCTCTGCAAAAAAGGGCGAGCCGGAGTTCATGCTGGATTGGCGGCTGAAGGCCTATCGCTACTGGGATTCGCTCGAAAAATCGCATGCCGAACCCAAGTGGGCCAATGTGAAGTTCGGCCCGATCGACTACCAGAACATGGTCTATTACTCGGCTCCCAAGAAGAAGCCCAGTCTGACGAGCCTGGACGAGGTCGATCCCGAAGTCCTGCGAACTTACGAGAAGTTGGGAATTCCTCTGCTCGAACAGCAGAAGCTCGCGGGCGTTGCCGTGGATGCCGTATTTGATAGCGTCTCCGTGGCCACGACGTTCAAGGAAAAATTGGCTGAAGCCGGCGTGATCTTCTGTTCGTTTTCCGAAGCCGTGCTGAATCACCCCGAATTGGTGAAGAAATATCTCGGCTCGGTTGTGCCCTACACGGATAACTTCTTCGCCTCGCTGAACTCGGCGGTGTTCAGTGACGGTTCCTTCGTCTATGTGCCCAAGGGCGTGCGCTGCCCCATGGAGCTTTCTACTTATTTCCGCATCAATGCCGCGGAAACCGGACAATTCGAACGCACCCTGATCATTGCCGACGAAGGCGCCTACGTCAGCTATCTCGAAGGATGCACCGCGCCAATCCGCGATGAGAACCAGCTGCACGCCGCGGTGGTCGAGTTGGTGGCGCTCGAGAACGCCACCATCAAGTACTCCACGGTCCAGAATTGGTACCCCGGGGATAAAGAGGGCCGCGGCGGAATCTACAACTTCGTCACCAAGCGCGGAAAGTGCGCCGGGCGAAATTCCAAGATTTCCTGGACGCAGGTCGAGACCGGCTCCGCCATCACCTGGAAGTACCCCAGCTGCATTCTGGTGGGCGATAACTCTGTAGGCGAATTCTACTCCGTCGCGCTGACCAACAACTATCAGCAGGCCGATACCGGAACGAAGATGATCCACATCGGCAAGAACACCACCAGCACGGTCGTCTCCAAGGGCATTTCCGCCGGTCACGGGCAGAATACCTATCGTGGCCAGGTGAAGATCCAGAAGGGTGCCACCGGAGCGCGCAACTACACGCAGTGCGATTCGCTGCTCATTGGCGATAAGTGCGGCGCGCACACCTTCCCCTACATCGAAGTGCAGAACTCCACCGCCCGCATGGAGCACGAAGCCTCCACTTCGAAAATCGGCGAAGACCAGATCTTCTATTCACGGCAGCGTGGGCTCAGCGCCGAGGAGGCCGTTTCCATGATCATCAATGGCTTTTGCCGGCAGGTGTTCAAGGAATTGCCGATGGAATTTGCCGTGGAAGCCCAGAAATTGCTAAGCATCAGCCTGGAAGGAAGTGTGGGATAAACCGACATGAGCATACTGGAAGTCAAAGACCTGCACGCGAACATACATAATCACGAAATCCTCAAGGGAGTGGATTTGACCATCAATCCCGGCGAGGTTCACTCCATCATGGGCCCCAACGGGTCGGGCAAAAGCACGCTGGCGCAAGTGCTGGCGCGGCGCGAGACCTATGAGGTCACCCGAGGCCGCGTGCTGCTCAATGGCAAGGACCTGCTGGCCATGAAGCCGGAAGAGGCGGCCTGCGAAGGGCTGTTCATGGCCTTTCAGTATCCGGTGGAAATTCCCGGGATCAGCAACGCCTATTTCCTGCGCGCGGCGCTGAACGCCATCCGCAAATACCGCGGCGAAGAAGAGCTGGATGCCATGGATTTCCTCCCGCTGCTGAAAGAGAAAATGCGGCTTCTGGAGATGGACGAGCGTTTCCTGAATCGCCCGGTCAACGATGGCTTTTCGGGAGGCGAAAAGAAGCGCAATGAAATTGTGCAGATGGCCGTGCTCGAGCCGAAGATGGCGATTCTGGATGAGACCGACTCCGGGCTGGATATCGATGCTCTCAAAATCGTCGCCAAGGGCGTAAACGCCATGCGCAGCGCCAATCGCGCCATTCTCGTCGTCACTCACTATCAGCGGCTGCTGGACTACATCGTTCCGGATTTCGTGCACGTGCTCGTGGATGGCCGGATCGTGAAATCCGGCGGGAAGGAATTGGCGCTCGAACTCGAGGAGAAGGGCTACGCCTGGACTGAGCCCGCCTCTGCCGTTGCGCGTTAAAAGCGCTGGAAAAGGGACTGGTCGAAATGGCAACTGCGGCGACAGAACGGCTTCGGAATTACCTGGAAGCATTCCATACATTTGGTGCTGATGCGTCACGTCAGCCCGCGTGGCTGCATGCTTTGCGCGAGCGCGGATTCGCGCGTTTCTGCGAGGCGGGTTTCCCCACAACCAGGAATGAGGATTGGCGCTTCACGAACGTGAACGCCATCGCGCAGACGCCCTTTCAGCTTGCGCGCGACGCGCGACGATCCGGCGCGGTTTATGGTGAGACGCTGGAAGCCTGTCGCATTCCTGGCGCGGCCTGTCAACTCGTCTTCGTCAACGGCCGATTCGCCCCCAAACTTTCAGAGTTGGGAAACCTGCCGCCAGGAGTGCGTGCCGGGAGCCTTGCCGAGGCGATCGCGCAAGAAGGAGCATCCCTCGAAGCGCATCTGGGCCGTTACGTCAATATGGATCGCGATGCCTTCTGCGCGCTGAATACGGCGTTCATCGAAGACGGCGCCTACGTCTATCTGCCGCGCCGCACAGTGCTGGAAGCGCCGATCTGCTTTTTGTTCATCTCCATTCCGAGCGACGAGCCCGAGATGAGCAACCCTCGCAACCTGATCGTCGCGGAAGATGCCACCGAAGCCAGCATCGTGGAGGATTATGTCTCGCTGGGCAGCGGAGTTTTCTTCTCCAACGTCGTGACCGAACTGGTTGCCGGCGAAGATGCCGTGATCTCGCATTACTTGATCGAGCGCGACGACCGGCAGGCCTACAACGTCTCCACTTTGCGCACCCAGCAGGCGCGCAGCGCCAACGTGAGTTCGCATTCGGTGCTTCTGGGCGGAGGGCTCGTCCGCAACAACGTTCATCCCGTGCTCGCAGGCGAAGGCGGCGAGTGTCTCATTAACGGGCTGTTCATCGGCAATGGCCGCCAGCACATGGACAATTACATGCTCGTCGAGCATGCCAGCCCGCATTGCAGCAGCCGCCAGTTCTATAACGGCATTCTCGACGGCCATTCTCACGGCGTCTTCCACGGGCGCATCATCGTTCACAAAGATGCGCAAAAAACCGACGCGAAGCAAACCAACCGCAACCTGCTGCTCTCTGATGACGCGCAAATCGATACGAAACCCCAGCTTGAGATTTACGCCGACGACGTCAAATGCACTCACGGCGCCACCATCGGCCAGGTGGACGAAAATGCATTGTTCTACCTGCGCTCCCGCGGCATCGAGGAAACTTCCGCGCGCGAGCTGCTGCTGCTGGCCTTTGCCAACGAATGCCTGGATCGCATGAAGTGCCAGCCCGTGCGCGAGTATCTCCGGGACTTGGTGCAGGGATGGCTTCCCGGAATCCCCACGCCGGACGGCGGCGATGACGCTGCTCGCACGGGAGAAGTTCCCAGACGCTGGGAGGAAGTGGGATGACGACTTCCGCGAATACGGCGCTTCGGCCGCAAGCGGCCACGCAGGCCGATTTCGATGTGTACAAACTGCGCGCCGATTTCCCCATCCTTGCGCGCACCATCCACGGCAAGCCGCTCGTTTATCTCGATAACGCCGCGACCTCGCAGAAGCCGCAGGTGGTGATCGATGCCATGGTCCGTTACTACACCGCGGAGAATTCCAATATCCATCGCGGCGTGCACACCCTTTCCGAGCTGGCTACCGAAAGCTACGAGCAGTCGCGCGCAACCGTGCAGCGATTCCTGAACGCCGCCGACTCGCGCGAAATTATTTTCGTTCGCGGAGCGACCGAGGGCATCAATCTCGTGGCGCAGACCTGGGGGCGCGCCAACATCGGACGCGCAGACGAAATCGTTGTCTCCGCCATGGAGCATCACTCCAATATCGTGCCCTGGCAGATTCTTTGCGAGCAGCAGGGAGCCCATCTGCGAGTCGCTCCCGTGAATGACGCCGGCGAGCTGATACTCGACGAATTTGAAAAGCTGCTTGGGCCGAAGACCAAACTGGTCGCCATGGCGCACGTCTCGAACGCCCTGGGCACGGTGAATCCGGTCCGCAAGATAGTGCAGGCCGCGCGCCGCGTGAATGCTCGCGTGCTGCTGGATGGCGCCCAGGCGGTTCCGCACCTGGCCGTCGACGTGCGCGCCATCGGTTGCGATTTCTACGTCTTCTCCGGCCATAAAGTGTATGCGCCTACGGGCATCGGCATTTTGTATGGCAAGGCGGAACTGCTCGAGGCCATGCCGCCTTATCAGGGCGGCGGCGACATGATTAGCTCGGTCACGTTCGAGAAGACTTTGTACAATCGCCTGCCCCACAAATTCGAAGCGGGCACGCCGCACGTCTCCGGCGCCATCGCATTGGGTACCGCGATCAACTACGTCCACTCCGTCGGCATCGAGCAAATCGCCAGGCACGAGAAGCAAGTTCTCGCCTATGGGACCAAGTGTTTACTGGAAATTCCCGGTCTGCGCCTGATCGGCACCGCGCGGGAGAAGGAAGGCATTCTTTCTTTCGTGCTGGAGGGCATTCATCCGCACGACGTGGGCACCATTCTGGATCAGGAAGGCATCGCCATTCGCACCGGTCATCACTGCGCGCAGCCGTTGATGGAGCGCTTCGGTGTGCCGGCCACCGCACGCGCTTCTCTTGCGCTCTACAACACCATGGAGGAGATGGACGCTCTGGCGAGCAGCCTTCAAAAGGTCAGGGAGGTTTTCGCCTGATGCCGGAACTTCGCGATTTATATCAGGACATTATCCTGGAGCACAGCAAGCGGCCGCGAAATTATCGCGCGCTGGAAGCCGCCAATCGCACCGCCGAGGGTTTTAACCCGCTTTGCGGGGATCATTTTACAGTCTATCTGCAGGTCGGGGACGACGGCGAGATTCGCGATATCTCCTTCCAGGGCTCTGGCTGTGCCATTTCCAAAGCTTCTGCCTCGATGATGACGCAAGCGGTCAAGGGCAAGCGCACCCAAGAGGCCGAGGAGCTGTTCCAGAAATTTCATCACGTGGTTACGGGAAAAGACGGCGCGGACTCGAATGAGTTGGGCAAGTTGGCGGCGTTTGCGGGAGTTTCCGAATATCCCGTGCGGGTGAAATGCGCCACCCTCGCATGGCACGCCTTGCGGGCGGCACTGCAGGGCGAGCAGCACGCCGTCTCCACGGAGTAAGTGGCGATCCGGCCGGGATCGCCATCCCGTCTTCCGGCGAAAGCCGCCTACGCGAGAGATCTCTTTAGTTTGCGTTAATACAATCAAATATGAGCCGCTAAGTGGGAACATCAATGCAAAGCAACGTCATCGCGCTAACTCGTGATTGTGAAGCCACCGAAGTTCCCTATGGTGGTGTGCAAGTCCTCCCTGCGGGAACAAAAGTAAGAGTCATGCAGTCGCTCGGCGGGACTTACACAGTTGCCACCGAACAAGGCTCCATGATGCGCATCGAGGCCAAGAATGCCGACGCGCTGGGACTCTCTCCAGAGGCAAAAGAGGCGTCGGCTACGCCGGGCCAGTTCAGTGAAAAACTCGTTTGGGACCAGTTGAAGACCGTGTACGATCCCGAAATTCCCGTCAACATAGTGGATCTCGGGCTCGTCTATTCCTGCCAGATTACGCCGGCCGAAACCGGCGGCCACAAAATCGAAATCAAAATGGCCATGACTGCGCCCGGCTGCGGCATGGGAGATGTGCTCCGCGCCGATATCGAACGCAAGCTGTCACAATTGTCCGAAGTAAAAGAAGTTCACGCCGAGATTGTTTTCGATCCACCGTGGAATCCCAGCCGCATGTCCGATGCCGCCAAATTGCAATTGGGCCTGGATCTCGATACCGACTCGGCCTTCCCGATGTATGGCCGCTGAGGCTTGCGCTAACGGCTTTTTCGAACGCGCCCTTCCTGGAAGCTTCACCGCATCTTCGGCTTCTTTCAGTAGACCGCCGGTAAGCACCGTCGTTCCCATCGAAACCGAGACCCAGCCGCTGAGGTCTAGAGGGTTTCCGCCGCCATGGACTGCATGGAATCATTCGCAGGCAAGAGCGTGAACACCGCTTCTTGCAGATCGTGAGCGCTGGCCGCGTTTGCCGGCGAGTTCACAATATTAATCTTGTAGGAAAATCGGTTCGTGGCGCCTGCTGCGTCGGATAGGCCCTCCGCAACGCGATTGGAGATGAGCTCCGCGACACTCCGGCTTACCGCCGGCAGGATGGTCCCGAAGCAGTGTGGACGCAAAACGTAAAGCGAATCCTCCCCGCGCAGCTTGCGGGAAATTGCCGTGGCCGCATCGCTCAGTAGAGATGTGGCAAAGGGCGTGGAGGAAATCTCTTCCGGCAAGATCACGGTAATCACCAAAACGGACAATACCTGATCGGCGGCCGCCGCCCGCCGATATTCCATGGCCAGGCGATCCTTGAACGAGCTTAGGTTCGGTATGGCATTCAAGAGTTCTGCACTCGCTTCCATTTTGGTTTCCGCGGCGAGCGTGCCCGCTTCCGCAATCTGGCGCCGAAGATGCAGGATGGTGATCTGTCGATCCACGAGATACATCGCCAGCAGCGCCGAAAGTCCGCAGAAACCGTAGAATGTATTCCGCAGTACGACGCTGGAATAAGAAAACACTACCGGGTACATCAGCAGTGCCAGTCCCGCCCCCAAAATCAAGATAATCGAGCAAGACAGGATGGTCAGCTGCAGTTCACGCCGATCCAAGTGCTCTGGATTGATTTTGTCGAAAAGAAACACGGGTGGCTCCCGATCCTTATAAGTTCCTTCCTCTGGCCTCAAGCACACGGCATACCATCGTGATCGCTTATGGATTTGCCGAATCAGCGAGTTACCGGAGAGTCGTTGAAGTTTAAAGGCAGGGTCGTCTCAATCTAGGCCCCTGTGTTCAAAATGTATTCCAAAATGGACCGAGCCAGCGCGCCCACTTCCTCATCTAGGCTTGAGCTAGTGGTGCGTCCCGCTCAACTCCCGGACGATATCTCCCACAAACCCTTTGGCGTCCCCGAAAAGCATCAACGTGCGGTCGAGGTAGTAGAGCGGGTTATCGATACCAGCAAAGCCGGGACTCATGCTGCGCTTGATGACCATGACAGTCCTAGCTTTATCGACATCGAGAATGGGCATTCCGTAAATGGGACTGCCGGTTTCGTTGCGCGCCGCGGGATTTGTGACGTCGTTCGCGCCGATCACCAGGGCCACGTCGGTTTGTGGGAAATCACCGTTTACCACGTCCATATCGAGCAGCTTGTCATAGGGAATATCCGCTTCGGCCAGCAGGACATTCATGTGTCCCGGCATGCGTCCCGCGACCGGGTGGATCCCGAACTTGACGTCGATGCCGCGCTTGGTCAGTGCGTCGTAGAGTTCGCGGACTTTGTGTTGCGCCTGGGCCACAGCCATCCCGTAGCCTGGGACAATGACCACTTTGTTGGCCGCCGCGAGGATGGCGGCGGCTTCTTCGGCTGTGGCGCTGTGTACCGGCCGCTCCTCGGCTTTCCCGCTGGCGGCAACCTGTTCCTGCCCGAAGGCGCCGAACAGCACATTGGAGAAGGACCGGTTCATCGCTTTGGACATGTTGACGGAAAGTATGAAACCGGAGGCGCCATCGAGCGCGCCCGCAATGATCAAGAGTTTGCTATCCAATACAAAACCCATGGCGGCGGCGGAAAGTCCGGCGTAGGAGTTCAAAAGAGATATGACGGTGGGCATATCGGCGCCGCCGATGGGCACGATCATCAGCACTCCGAAAAGCAGGGGTATGGCGATGATCGCGGGGAAAAGGCTGGTCTTCTCCGGATGAACCACCAGTGCGACGGCCACCGCGACGGCAACCGCCAACAGCGATAGATTCACGAAGTTCTGGCCTTTGTATGTGATAGGCCGCTGGGGCAGAACTTCTTGGAGTTTGCCGGCGGCCATCAGGCTGCCGGTGAAGGTAAGCGCGCCGAGAATTACCTCCAAGGAAAGCACGGCCATCATGAAGCGCGGCACGGCGGGCGCGCGCAGATAAAATTCGGCGGTGCCGACCAAGGTCACGCAAAGCGCGCCGAAGGCGTGGCTAAGCGCGGTCCGCTGCGGGACGGCGGTCATATGCACCATGCCGAGGGGCACGCCGATGATCGAACCGAGCACCAGCGCGATAGCCACCCACTTGTAGTCCACGATGTCGTGACTCAGCAGAGTCCCGGCAATGGCCAAGATCATTCCGACTTCGCCGGCGCGCACTCCCCGGCGGGCGGTCACCGGTGAACTCATCCATTTCAGGGAAAGGATGAAAAGAGCCGTGGCGATCAGATAGGTGAACTCGATGAAGTTCGCGGCGCCCGGCACGATGTTCATGATTTCTTGGTGTTACTGGCCTTGAACATCCTGAGCATGCGGTCGGTGATCAAAAAACCTCCCACGACGTTGCTGGTGGCCGCGACGATGGCGATCACTCCCAGCACCGTGGTGAATGTGTTCTTGTGTTCTCCGGCCAGGAGGATGGCGCCGACGACGGCGATGGCATCGAGAGCATTGGTCAAAGACATCAACGGCGTGTGCAGCAAGGGCGTGATGCGCCGGATGAATTCAAAGCCGATGAAAGCGGCCAGCATGAAGACGTAAAGGCTGGTCAGCAGGTCCAGCTTGATCAAGGCCCCTCCTTATTCGGGATTGCTCCGGCTCTTCGTTCCGGGCTCGCGGACTAGCTGTGAGCAGCCAGCGCCGGCAACGAGAAAAACTCCCGCACCCTTTTGTTGACCAGTTCGCCGCCCTGAGTCAATAACGTTTCGCGGGCGATTTCATCATTGGTATCGAGATGAAGCTTGCCGTCCTTCACCAGGTGCATCAGGAAAGCGCTGAGATTGCGCGAGTACATCTGGCTGGCGTGGTAGGGAACTGAACTGGCGAGATTGAACCAGCCGATAATGGTGACGCCGTGTTGCACAATCTTCTCGCCCGGCCGGGTGAGTTCACAATTTCCTCCGCGCTCCGCCGCTAAATCGACGATTACCGAACCGGGCGCCATGCCCTTAACCATATCCGCGGTCACCAGCAGGGGCGATTTCTTACCGGGAATGACGGCGGCCGTAATGACCACGTCGTTTTCGGCCACTACCTTGCCCAGCAGTTCGCGTTGCCGCCGGTAAAAATCCTCGCCTTGCGCTTTGGCGTAGCCGCGCGCATCTTCGGCGTCCTTCGCTTCGATGGGCAGCTCGACGAAACGCCCTCCCAGGCTTTGCACCTGTTCTTTGGCGGCGGGACGCAGGTCGTAGGCCGAAGTTACCGCACCGAGCCGGCGCGCCGTGGCAATGGCCTGCAGACCGGCGACCCCCGCCCCGATGACCAGCACCCTTCCCGGAGTAATCGTTCCCGCCGCCGTCGTAAGCATGGGGAAGATTCGTGGCAGGGTATCCGCGGCGATCAGGACGGCTTTATAGCCGCAAATCGTGCCCATGGAAGAGAGGGCATCCATGCTCTGGGCACGAGTGGTGCGGGGTATCAATTCCACGGCAAAGGAAGTCACGCCTTTGGCGGCAATCTCCTGGAGCGGCTCAGCGGCGCCCAGGGGGCGAAGAAATCCGATGAGCACCTGACCGCCATGGAACAGGGGCACGTCTGCCTGACCGGTGCTGTCGTTCGAGCCGTAACTCAGCACCTGAACCAGGATTTCAGCGGCCGCGAAGAGGTCACGCCGGTCGGTAATGATTTTTGCACCTTTGGCGACGTACTCCGCGTCAGGATATCCGGCTTGAGCGCCGGCGCCCGCTTCCACAATGACTTCGAGTCCACCCTTAGCGAGGGTGGGAATGGAGGTGGGTACCAGAGCCACGCGCCGTTCCCCGGGAAAGGTTTCGCGGGGGACTCCCACAATCATGTGTTCCCTCCCCCCCGAAGTGAG
>Ga0210405_10005943_pt1 | contig 11023 bp, 6 predicted proteins | sample IncBWH11MmetaG_FD_155492 | JGI IMG/M metagenome (GOLD analysis project Ga0210405, IMG submission 155492) | Forest soil microbial communities from Barre Woods Harvard Forest LTER site, Petersham, Massachusetts, United States - Inc-BW-H-11-M | ecosystem: Environmental > Terrestrial > Soil >... | reverse complement strand
CGCTGCCGAGATTGTTCACCACCAAATCCAGCCCGCCGCTGTTGTCCAGGTCGGCGATGGCAATCCCGTTGTGAAAGGCCGGATGCTCCAATCCCCAGGCCTGCCCGACATCCTGGAATTTCAAATTCCCCAGGTTGCGGAAAGCTACAATTGGCGTCTTGAGCGGTTCAGCCAGCAAATTCCATTGATACAGTTCCTCGGACTTTTGTTCCTGGGGCGAGCGCGGCACGGGCTTGCCATGGGTCCCGAGCGGCGGCGGGGCCAGCCTGCCCGCGCGTTTGAGCTTTCCGGCTTTTTCGTTCAGATCGAGGTCGTTTGCGTCGTACGCAAAGCCAGTTGGAATTATGATGTCCTCGTAGCCGTCTAAATCGACGTCCAGGAAGATCGGCTGCCACGACCAATCCGACGCGTTCACCCCGGCATAGCAGGCGATCTCTTCAAACGTGCCGTCGCCGCGATTGTGAAAGAGCATGTTCCGGGGAATCTGAGGACGATCATCAATCGTCCCAATGGGCGGACGCGGATAGCCCGGAAGCAAGTACTCACGTTTGCGCCGCGGCCAATCCCGCGCCAGCATGTCCACTGTGAAGAAATCCACGAGGCCATCGCGATCGATGTCCGCGAAATCGACGCCCATCGAATACTTGCTCGTGTGGCGCAATGCCAGCGCCGGGCATGCGCGAAAATGCCCTTTGCCATCGTTGATCCAGAAACGGTCCGGCGTCCAGTAATCGTTGCAAATGTAAAGGTCTGGCGCGCCGTGTCCGCTCACATCGCGGAACGCCGCGGTGAGGCTCCAATCCCGCGGCGGATCCGAGAGCGGCTTGGCGTCCTCGTCCAGAAAGACGCCGTTGGTCCACGAAATTGGAGTGAAACGTCCGTGGCCGTCGTTGAGATAAAGCTGGCTCGGTTCGCCATACTCTTCGATGGCGCGATTGGTTATCACAAACCGGTCCCGCAATGCCGGCGGAATGGCCAGGCGTCCGTCCTCTTTGAATACGTCGATCTTTCCGAATTCGGCGAGATCATGGCTGTCGTTGGCACGATTGTTGGCTACGAACAAGTCCAGTGTTCCGTTGCCATCAATATCGGCCAGCGTCATCGTCAATGCGGCGTGTTCACTGCGCGTGCCTGCGTAATCCGTGCATTCAGCAAATGTGCCGTCGCCACGATTCGTAAAGCACAGGACGCCGCCGCCGGTTGTGCTAATCAGCAAATCCAGCCATCCATCGCCATTGATGTCCGCGAACACCGCACCGCGGCAAATCTGGTTCGTTCGCACGAGTCCGGGCGATCTTGCCGTGACATCCTTGAACTTCATTCCGCCGAGGTTTATGTAGAGCACATTGCGTCCGTCCAGACTGCAAAAGAAAATGTCCGGCAGCCCGTCGCGATCTACGTCGCCGATGGCTACGCCCGAACCATTGGCCAAAACGCGATTGGCGGCGACCGCGCGCGCATCCAGCGGATTTGTAAACGTAATCCCGCTTTGCTCGGGCGCTATGAGGGTGAATCCCGGCTTGCCGGATGTTGGGACGTTGAGATTTGCCCACCTGAAACCGTTTTCCTGATGCCACCCCAGTTGCGCGGCAGAAATGGGAGTTCCGACTGCTCCAGCCAGGACAAAGAAAAGAACGAGCCGGGCGAAGAATGAACAAATTCTCATTGCAACCGGTTCGTTGGCACACGGTCCGTGGATTTTCGACGGTGGGCTTTCATGAACGCGTCATTGTGGCTGACTGGTTCATGGCTGGCAATTCCGTTTGGCGAATGGGAGGTTCATGCGATTCGGCCTTCACATCCAGCTTTGGAGCGCAGAGCTCCAGCTCAAGAATGTCCGCGCCGCTTCGCCTACTATTGGAGCATGGGAATTCTCTGGCTTGTCGCGCCGTAGGGTCCGAGCGAAGGCGGATGTTTGGTGTTCCGGAACGCCCTTGCGCCGCCGCGTCGCCCCGTGCACTATGTTTGCGTGCCACCTTGTCATTCACGCCTGGATTGGCCCCGGGCAGCGCGGTTGTTCGTTCTGAGCATCGTCGCCTCCGCCGTTTGGATCAAAGTCCCCCGAACCGAAGCAGCGCCCGCGCAAGCGCCGGAATACTTCACACGCACCTGGTCGGTCGAGGATGGCCTTCCCCAAAACGCTGTCACCGCCATCGTGCAAACCCGCGACGGCTATTTGTGGCTCGGCACTTACAGCGGCCTGGCGCGTTTCGATGGCGTTCATTTCAAGGTATTCGATAACGACGACACACCGGCTCTGCGCAGCCGCCGCGTGACCAGCCTGTTTGAGGACCGAAACGGCCGCTTATGGATCGGCCACGAAACCGGCGAGCTGGGTTGGTACAAAGACGGCGCGTTCCACAGCGCGGAAGTTCCCAACACCTGGAAAGGCGGAAAAATTTTCGCCATCGGCAGCGACGAGGACGACGAACTTTGGCTGGCCAACGAGGATTGTCTGGTCGTGCGCCTGCGCGACGGCCTCGCGCTCACGCCCGAAGCCGGGGGCGCAATGAAACTGCCGATTTTTGTTCGCGACTCGCGCGGAGTCATTTGGATTGCGCGCGATGGCAAGCTGTCCGTCCTGAAACGGGGCAAGCTTTCGCCGGTGGAATTTGAAGGACAATCGGCCAGCAGTTTCGTTCAGGCGATTTGCCCGAGCAGCGATGGCGGTTTGTGGATCGCGGTGGATGGCCGGCTTCGCAAGTGGCGGGATAAAAAATGGGTGGAAGACCGCGGCGCGACTCCCTGGGGAAATGTCTCATGCAGCCCAATGCTGGAGACACAAAGCGGCAACCTGGCCGGCGGCACGGTTGATTCGGGACTTTTCCTCATGCTGCCCAACCGGCAATCGATTTGTTTCAACACCACCAACGGCCTGCCGCAAAACTGGGTGCGCTCACTCACCCAAGACCACGAGGGTAATGTGTGGCTCGGCGCGGGCAGCGGCGGCCTCGTCCTGTTGCGCGCCAGCAAAGTTTCGACCGTCAACCCTCCGGATCATTGGCAGGGTCGCTCGGTGCTCGCGGCCAACATGACCGGCGACGGCGCGATGTGGATCGGCACCGAAGGCGCGGGCATTTACCGGTTGCAGAACGATCAATGGACCCACATGACCGAGGCCGACGGCCTGGCGAACCTTTACGTCTGGGCGTTAAGCGAGGATTTGCACGGCCAACTTTGGGCGGGCACCTGGGGCGGCGGGGTGTTTATGTGGCGCGATGGACGCTTCGTCCGAGTGCCGGGGCTGGAGGACATTTCCGCGCCCACGCCCGCGCTGCTGCACACGGCAACGGGTCCGTCATGGATCGGCACGGGCGACGGCCTCTTGCGTTACGACGCGGGAACGATCACTCGTTACGGCCGCAAGGAAGGGCTGCAATTGCCCGACGTGCGCGCCATCGCGCAGGCCGACGACGGCACGCTCTGGTTCGGCATGTCCGGCGGCGGGCTTGGCCGGCTCAAGGATGGCCGCCTGAAACAGTTTCGCGAAAGCGACGGGTTGGCCAATGACTTCATCCAATGTCTGAAGCTCGATTCGGAGGGGACGTTGTGGATTGGAACGCTCGGCGGCGGATTGAACCGTTTGCGCCAGGGACATTTTGCAAGTGTAGGCATGGCCCAGGGTCTCGCCAACGGTGTGATCTGCCAGATCGCCGACGACGGCGAGGGCAGTTTTTGGCTGGGTTCGCACGGCGGCATCATGCGCGTCAACAAAGGGGAATTGAATCGTTGCGCCGATGGGGAAACCAACGCGGTCAATTGCATCACCTGCGGCAAGGGAGAAGGCCTGCCGACGCTTGAATGCTCGGGCGGGATGCAGCCGGGCGGATGCAAAACTCCCGACGGGCGGCTTTGGTTCCCGACCAGCAAAGGATTGGTCGTGATCAACCCCGCGCTCGTAAAGTTCAACGAACTTCCGCCGCCGGTGGTGATTGAAGAAGTTTTGGTGGATGGCAAGCCGGTTCCCTTGGACGCCGGCGGTGCGACTCCGTTGCGGATTCCGCCCGGAGGTCCGCTGGTGGAGTTTCGCTACACCGGCCTGAGCTTCGCCGTTCCAGAGAATGTGCGTTTCAAGTACCGGCTTGAGGGTCTCGGATCGGAATGGTTGGACGCCGGCACGCAGCGTTCGGTGCGTTACAGTTACATTCCTCCGGGCGATTACACGTTCCACGTCATTGCTTGCAACAACGATGGCGTATGGAACGAAAAAGGCGCGTCGCTGGGTTTCACCATGCTGCCGCGCTTCTGGCAGACCTGGTGGTTTCGCGTGACCGCCAGTGTGGTCGCCTGCATGGCGGTGGCCGGCAGCGTGCTTGTCGAAACCCGCCGCCGGATGCGCCGCAAACTCGAACGCCTCGAACGCCAGCGCGCGCTCGAACGCGAACGCGCCCGCATCGCCCGCGACATCCATGACGACCTCGGCGCGAGCCTCACGCGCATCACCTTGCTGAGCCAGTCCGCCCGCGCCGAACACGAGCCCCGGAACGGCGATTCGGACCTCGATCAGATTTACGACACCGCACGCGAATTGACCCGCGCGATGGACGAAATCGTTTGGGCGGTCAACCCGCAGCACGACAGCCTTGACAGCCTTGCGACGTACCTCGGCCGGTTCGCGCAGGATTTCCTTGCGGCTGCCCATGTCCGCTGCCGTTTGGATTTCCCGATGCAACTGCCTGCGTGGCCGTTGACCGCCGAAGTCCGGCACAACCTGTTTCTCGCCTTCAAAGAGGCGCTCAACAATGCGGTCAAACACGCCGCCTCGACCGAAGTGCGCGTGTCGCTCAGCATCAATCCGTCGGGCTTCTCCCTGCGTGTCGAAGATCATGGCGTGGGCTTCGTCGTGCCCGCGCCTCCAGGCAATGCGAACGGCAATGGCGCTCCCGAAACCTACCGCGGCGATTCCGGCAACGGCCTCGTGAATATGCGCCAGCGGCTCAATGAAATCGGCGGACTTTGCGAAATCCGCAGCGTCCCCGATGAGGGCACCCTCGTCACCTTCACCGTCCCTGTAAAATTAGTGCCCGCCTAACCCAATCCCTGTTCCCTTCTTAATCTTAATCCTAATCTTTATCTTGATCTTCCCGTTCACTTTGTCTTTCACTTTGTCCCTCACTTTGTCGGTGTCTTCTCACCGGAAAGACGACAAAGTGGAGGACAAAGTGGAAGACAAAGTGTGAACATCCACTGCACCCGTGCCACTTATCCGCCCAGCCCCGCCGCAAGCTGTCGTTAGAATTGATGACTCTCGCTTTGCAAGATCGTAAGGTACCCTCGTATGCGCGTGAACATCTCCGTTTCCATCGTCGAAGATGACGCCCCGGCCCGCGGAATCCTCGCCAATTGGATCCGGGGCGCGGATGGGTTTCGCTTTATCAGCGAGCACGGCAGCGCGGAGAGCGCGCTGGCCAGGTTGCCAGGCGAAAAGCCCGCGGTCGTCTTGATGGATATCAATCTCCCAGGACTGAGCGGCACCGAATGCGTCCGCCAGCTCAAGACCCAACTGCCGGAGACACAATTCGTCATGGTCACGGTCTACGAGGATGCCGACCACATCTTCAACGCTCTGGCTGCCGGCGCGAGCGGCTATTTGCTAAAACAAACCCGGCGCAACGAACTCCTGGCCGCCCTCAAGCAAGTCCACTCCGGCGGCTCGCCAATGACCAGCAACATCGCCCGCAAGGTCGTCCAATCCTTTCAACAGAAAGCCCCGCCTTCAGCGCCCGCCGACCACGTCGAACTTTCTCCCCGGGAACAGGAAGTCCTTGCCCTGCTGGCGCGCGGATTTCTGTACAAGGAGATTGCTGACAATCTCAACATCAGCCTGCCCACCGTCAACACCTACATCCGCCGAGTTTACGAGAAGCTCCACGTCCGTTCCCGCGCGCAGGCCGTTGCCAAGTACGCCCACATCCAGTAGTTCCGCTCCCTAGCGGTCCCGCCGGTCTCCACCACGCCTGTCGTCACGGCGGTCGTCCCGGTGATCATCCCTGGAATGGTCGTCGCGAAATCCCCGGTGGTCGTCACGCGCGCCGATGCCGAATCGGAAGACCGGCGCTTCGATCCGGACTTCATGATGAGTGAATCTTTCGATGTGATCGCGTCCCAAACCTTCGACGATGAACCGTCCGTGATCGAAGCGGTATCCGTTGGCAATGAAGCTATGGCCGAAGACGAAGTCTACGCGATCGCGCGGAAGCAGGAATGCGTGCAAATTGCGGTCCCAGAAGTGGTCGTAGGCTACGAATGTAAAATCAAACGGCGCCAGGCCGAAATCCAGATCAACGCCCACGCGTCCGCCGTATGCAAAACCCACGCCCGCGCGGAAAACCGCAGCCGGAGGCAACGGCGCCCAGCCGCAATAGCCTTCAGACTGACGCCAGCAAACCCAGGCCGGGGCCCAATCATAGCCGGGCACCCAAAGCCATCCCACGCTGTCGCGGTGCCATCGGCCGTAATGGAAAACGATGTCGCCCCACGGATAATCCGACTGCCAGCACCATCCCGCGTCGGTATAGACCCAGTGGCCCGCGTCGAAATAAGGCCGCCAAAACGGATCGGCCACGGCCACCGCCGGACGCCAGCACCATCCGTGGTTGGGCGTCGCCACCCACGTGCCTGCGCCGCCGAGTTGGTCATGGAAATAATCATAACTAACCGGTGGCGTGCCCGGAGGCGCGCCCGGCGGCACCATCGGAACTGAAGGAGCACCCGCGCTCGGATCCATCGGCGGACCGCCGGGAGGCGGCGCTCCCGGCGCTGCTCCTGGCGGAAATCCGGGAGGCGCGGGTGCTGCCGATGGTGGCGGGACCGCCGGAGCGGTTGGCGCTGCGCCGCCACCTGAGATCAGAGCTTTGATGACATTCTGCGAAACTCCCTGTCCGCTAAGGTAAATGATTTGGTCGGCGCTCAAATTGTATGACGCACCTCCATTCTTGATCTGGCTGACGATCACGTCATCGGACATTCCCGCCTTCGAGAGTTTTACCGCATCCTGAACACCGGCTGGCAATGCCGGGGGCGGGTTCTGGGCAAATCCCTGTGAGCCGAAAATCGCAAGCAACGTGGAGATCAAAATCAACTTCGCAGCGACGAGGGCGGGTTTGCTGGCCGTTCCAATTCGATTCTTCATAGCGTTTTTCTTTCAGTTGATTTAGACCGGCGGCTGATTTTTTTATTCAGCCACCGTCCAATGCATTAAAACCTCCCATTGGTATGACTGATTTTCAAGCTCCGTTAAACACTCAGTCGCAACGCGTTAGCGAATGAGGCTCGAAGACAGGGCTTCGGTGTAGCGGTCTCAAATGTCGCCGTTCACAACCTCAAGGACCGCATTGACTGCTGCGCGGCATTACCGATAATCTCGACCAAGTCAACGGGTTTCATAGCAACAACGAAAGGATCTAATATGACCAGGTCTTGTTGTCGAAATGGTTTGGCGAGAATTGGAATACTCAGTTTGGTATCAGCGTCGGCAATCTTTGGAGCAGTTACAGCCAGGTGCGCAAATGTCCTGACGCACCATAACGATACCGCTCGCACGGGCGCAAATCTCGAGGAAACGGCGCTCACGCCCGCGACGGTTACAAACCGGTTCGGGAAACTGTTCGCGCGCCACGTGCACGGGCAAATCTATGCGCAGCCATTGGTTGTGTCGGGCATTGAAGTATCGAACAAGGTTCGCAACGTTGTTTACGTTGCCACCATGGAGAACGAAGTGTACGCGTTTGACGCCGATGACGTCCGTGAAGAAAACTACCTCTGGAAAACCACTCTCGGCACGCCGGTGCCCTACAACGAAATCCCGGAACCGCTCGTGGGGGAATTCACTGGCTACAACATTAATCCATCCATTGGAATCACCAGCACACCGGTTATCGATCCGGTCAAACGGCGGATGTGGGCCGCGACCAAAATTTTTGATCAGGATGGTTCCAAGCATTACTTCCTGAAATGTTTGGATATTGCCTCGGGCCAGGTCGTCGGTTCCTCCGGCGACATCGGCACGAACGAGAACAATGTTGTGCTTCGGGCGAAATACGCCCTTCAACGTCCCGCATTGCTGCTTGCCAACAACACGATTTATCTTGCCTTCGGTTCGCATCAGGACATCAAACCGTACAGCGGCTGGGTGGTGGCGTTCGACGCCGATACCCTTGCACTAAAGCACACGTACTGCGTCACTCCCGGCGACGACTCCGGCATGGGTGGCATTTGGCAATCCGGCAGCGGTCCCGCCGCGGATTCACAGGGCAACATCTATTTCATGACTGGCAACGGAGCATTCGACGGCGCAAAAACGAACCTTTCAACCAGCTTCATCAAGCTGAGCCCCGACCTTAAATTGGTCGATTGGTTCACGCCGTGGAATTTCCAAAGCCTGAGCGACGAGGACCTCGACCTGGGTTCGTCCGGCCCCATGCTGTTGCCGGGGTCGGAGCAATTGGTTGGCGGCGGCAAGCAGGGCTGGCTCTATTTGCTCGATTGCAACCACATGGGTAACCTTCAGCAAAAGCACGCCACGCCGCCCGCATTGCAGGAATTCAAGGCCTCAGATCATTGGACACTCACCTGGCTTAGCTGGTTGTTCCCGGCGTTCGGCTACCACCATATCCACGGCAGCCCGGTTTACTGGAACAGCGCGGCGCGCGGGCCGCTGGTTTATGTCTGGCCGGAGCAAACCCACTTGAAAGCGTTCAGTTACGATCCGACGACCCACTTTCAAACGAAGCCGGTCCTCAAAGGACCCAAAGCGCCCAAAGGCATGCCCGGCGGCTTTCTTTCCATTTCCGCCAACGGAGATCGCGACGGTATCCTTTGGACCACTTCACCACTGAGCGAGGATGCATTAACAGACACCGTCCGCGGCGTCATGAGGGCATTTGATGCGTTGACACTGCAACAACTCTGGAGCACCGACAAAAATACGCCGGACGACCTCTTTAACTTTGCCAAGAATTGTCCGCCCACAGTCGCCAATGGCAAGGTCTATCTCGCCACATTTTCCGACCGATTGAACGTGTACGGCCTTTTGCCTCCGCCTCCTTCTTCACCAACCGCCGCCGCGACTGGCGCAAATCCACCAAAGAAAAAGTCCGGCCACCGACGTCCCGGCCAGACACGATAAAGGCGAGATCATTGACCGACGGCCGGTGGTGGTGGCTTGCTCGCACCTTCGGGCGCCGCGCTGCGCACCAGCCATGCGACCAACACTGTAACTGACGTCCCAATTAACGTGTACCACGGCCAGAAGACGTCCGGGAAATGAAGGCTTTTAATATTCGGCAGCAATTGGATTGCGGTCATGACGACGAGCGACGTGGCCATGCCTATGACGACCGGGGGCGAGCGCCCTCTTTTCCAGAACACAGCCAGGAGAAGTCCGCCCAGCAACGCGCCGCTGGTCAGACCGCGCAATGAGAATGCCGCGTTCAACACGAGATCAACCCGGCGGCTGATATACGCCACGAGCACCAGCATGGCCGCCCAGAAGATGGTCGAAACCTTGCTGAACGTTAGATAATAGAGATCGCTTCGCGTCTTCCCGGAAAGGGCCTTGACGAAATCCATGGTCGATACGGACGCAAGTGACGTAAGCGCGGAGCTTACGGACGACATCGCAGCGGAAAGAATCGCGACGATGAGGAACCCCTTCAACACGTGCGGCACCTCGGTCATCATGAAAATGGGGAAGATGAAATCGGTCGCCTTGATGCCGGGTCGCGGTTCCGGCAGCGCCACCTGCAGCGCGTGAGCATGCGGCCCCTGGTAATAAACCCAGAGCATTGCGCCGGTCAGCAGAAAGATCAGGAACAGTGGAAAGATCACCACCGCGCTCAGCGCGAGCGCCTTCCGGCCATCGGCGACGTTTTTGCACGCAAGCACGCGTTGCACGATCAATTGCTCCGCGCCGTGCGACGACATCACCATGACCGTTCCACCAATGACGCCCATCCAGATGTTGATCGGCGCGCCCAGCGTGAAAGCCGAATTGATCCAATGCAGTTTTCCTCCCGCCGACGCCTCGTGCAGGACTTCACGAAACCCGCCGTCAAAAAATGTGGGTATATAACACAGCGTATAAATCCCTCCGGCCAGGAACAAACCAAACTGCACGGCGTCGGTCCAAATCACCGCCTTCACGCCGCCGATGTAGGTGTAAAGCAGGGAGAGCGCTACAAATAGCACAATCGCCGGCAGCACGTGAACGCCGAGCATCAATTGCACCGGGATACACGCCACGTAAACGCGCACGCCGGCGGCGAGAGTTTCGCTCAGCAAAAAGAATCCACCGGCCATCTGGCGCACCGACGGTCCGAATGCATTCGAGAAAAGCTGGTACGGCGAATAAATTTCACCAGTGAAGTAATGGGGCACCATGACGACTGCCAAAATGATTCGGGCGATCACGTACCCAACGATCATTTGCAGAAACGCCATGTCGCCGCCGTAAGCCATCGACGGCACGCCGATAATCGTGAGCGCGCTGGTCTCGGCCGCGACGATGGACATTCCGATGCCCCACCAGGGGGTGTTCTTGCTGCCGAGGAAATAATCGCGGGTATTTTTTTGGTCCTTCCCGAACCAAACCCCAAGAAGAATGATGCCGCCCAGATAAATGAAAATGACCAGCCAGTCGGCGGTGTTGAAGTATTTGTTCATTGGTGCCAGCGGCCTCATTACTGAAGAACCAGCCCAATCATGGCGAGAAAAAACGGCCCACGATGCGGGGTTTCCCTTGACGCTCAGTTATGAGCAAAAGCACGCTTTCCCTAAATTTTACAGGCCTGAGCGGAATCTCCGATTCGAATCCGCCCGAGTTGCCCATCGGCTCGCGGCCGGTTTAACGTTTCAAACCGGAGAAAGTTGTCTGGCGCGAATGCGGCGGGGGCGCGGCTTGAATTTGGCGACGCGATTGACTGGCTCTGCGATGCGTTTTTTCTCGCGCCACTCGGAGCGTATTTCTTTCGCCCGCCGGATGACGCGTTGCACCGGTTCGTGTTCCTCGGCCGGGGACTTCGTA